>Ga0209061_1000458_pt1 | contig 104636 bp, 112 predicted proteins | sample Coa_R1_10_FD_187157 | JGI IMG/M metagenome (GOLD analysis project Ga0209061, IMG submission 187157) | Surface soil microbial communities from Centralia Pennsylvania, which are recovering from an underground coalmine fire - Coalmine... | ecosystem: Environmental > Terrestrial > Soil >... | reverse complement strand
ACGTTCAAAGATCTCCCCGGAAGCGTGGTGGAAGACGTCAAACGCATCCGTTCGCATCCTCTGGTGCCCCCTCATATTCCGATTTATGGCTATTATTATGATGTAAAGACGGGCCGCCTCGTCGAGGTGCCGCAAGCAACCGCTGCGGGCAAAGCCACGGCCTGAGCCAGTTCGGCCCAGACCTGCCGCATGGTCTTGAAAGTCCAATCCGGAGCATGACCGGCGGAGCCGCCGTCACGCTCTGGTTGTCATGCGGCAGGGCAGAGATCGAAAGGGCCGTGGGCGCATCATCTTGAGGCGCCCGCGGCCCTGGGCATCTTCGTATCCGGGCGAATCCCCCTATTCATTTACCTCCACGATGCCCAACATCCCGGCATCCCGATGCCCCGGGATCAGACATGCGTATTCGAATTGGCCGGGCTCGGTGAACTTCCAAATGATCTCGCTCGTTTGCCTGGGACCGATGCGCCTCGCATTTGGATCGTCGTGTTCCATCTCCGGATTTATTTCCATCGCTCTGGCGTGCTTCAAGTTTTCTTTGGCCGTTGCAAGAACGAATTCGTGATCGAGCTCACCATTGTTGTGGATCACGAATTTGATCGTCTCCCCTTTGCGAGCTTCGACATGGTCTGGAACGTAAAGCATGTTGCCGTCACGCTCCTCCATGGTTACCTGAATGGTTCGCGACGGTTCTTTCGGATCGCCAGGCTCTCCTGCGGAGAAGCCTTCCATCTCGTGGCTGTGTCCGGCGGGCCCGGATCCAGCCGCTGCCGGCAGCGCGCTTGCCGCAAAGAGAAGGGCGAGTGCCGCAGTGATGGTTAATCTTGTCATAATGTGCCTTCTCCCATTCAGTGATGTTTCTTGTGGCGTGGCCGCGGTCCCTGGCCTAACAACGTGTATTTTCGTTCGGGGATTTTCATTTCCATTGCGGGCCTTCTGCCGCAGCGCTTCTCCTGCTCCTTCTTGAACTCATGGGCAACGGTGCCTTGGGATCTTTATACAAGCCTTGGTCATTATAATCATTCACGGCGAGACGTTCGCGGATTTTGACGGGGGCAAACATGCCGTCCTATCTGGAAATGAACCATAGTGATGAAAAAGAGATCTCCGATAGACTTGCCATTGAGGGTCCGGCTAGGGAGCTTTACCGCTGAGCTTTGAATGAAGCGCAGCTCTAACTGTGCCAGGGCGTAATTCAAGAGACATACGGCGCTTGGAAGGAAAATATGATGATGCAGGATTGGCAGCCAATGATGGGAACCGGAATGATGTGGACTAAGGGTCTCGGAAGCCTGCTCATCATTGCCGTGTTGCTCCTCGCTATAGCGGCACTCATCAAATATTTGTTTTTCCGTTGAGGGGGGAGCGCGTGAGCTTTTACTCGAACCTTATCTTGCCGAGGCTGTGTCATTTCGCCATGCGCAGCCAGCGCTTTGTGCCCTACCGGGAGCGGGTGACCGGTGCGGCGGAAGGACGTGTGCTGGAAATCGGAATAGGATCCGGCCTTAATCTCCCTCTCTACCGCGCGCCGGTACGCGAAATCCTAGGGCTTGAGCCATCACAGCAACTCATCACGATGGCCCGGCGCATGGTAACGGGATCGCCAATACCCGTAACCCTTGTTGAGGGTTCAGCAGAATCAATTCCATTGGATGATCACAGCATCGATACTGTCGTCACGAGTTGGACCTTGTGCACCATCCCCAACGCCGCGAAAGCACTTGATGAGATGCGCCGCGTGCTGAAGCCGGCCGGGCGCCTCCTATTCGTCGAACATGGGCTGGCGCCCGGCGAAAGCGTGCGCCGATGGCAAAATCTTCTGACTCCTGCATGGAAGTGTATCAGCGGCGGCTGCCATCTGAACCGGCCGATCAAGAGCTTGATCGAAGGCGCCGGGTTCCGGCTTGACCGGCTGGAGACCGGCTATATGCCGGGTCCAAGGCTGATGACATTTCTTTACGAAGGCAGCGCCAGGCCGAATTGATCATCCGCCGGATGGAGGCCAAATGCGTCCGCAAATCCTTGAAACGCTCACATTATTGAAAAAACGGCTCGAACACGCCATCCTGGGCCTATGAATAAACCCGAAGGGCGCCCTTCCGCGATGCTCCGGAAGGCGTTAGCGCCCGTTATTGGCACTCCCTTGCCGGCGGGTGCATCCAGTGCGGCCTCTGTCCCAGATACTGCAAGCTTCACGATGGCCAGCGCGGGCTCTGCACAGGTAATGTACACGGCGGGGCGGGACAGAGCACCTATTGTCACGTTTGCGGCAATTGCGTCATCGGCCGTGACTGGTATGAGATCACGTCCTGGGGTCTTGTGAGAGCGGTTGCTGCAAGAGCTGCGGTGAACGCTGCGCAGGCATCTTCGAAAAGAAGCCAGGCTCTTGGGGATCGCGGCGCAAGCCGGTTGCGGTTGGCAGCGAGGACACATCCTGGCTGCGCTAACCTCTGGCCGCGGCAATCGTCAGTGCTGCTCAGGATGCCGGGAGCCCCCTTCCGGATTTTGGCCACCGGCAGTTTGGGCCGGGTACGCGCGTGAGCCGCTCCCCGGCCCAATGGCCAAATGTGATGAAGGCAAGCACGCTGCCGAACAAGACAAAGAAAATTACGAGACGGATACCGTTGATGATGGCGCGGAAATTTTCGGAGAGTCTCATGTCCATTCCTCGCCTGGAGTCCGCATAGAGTAAGGGCCTCCCGTTACCGCGCGGTGACCTCCTCGCGGGATATGAGTGCCAAGCCAAGTGTGAGGGAAACCTGATAATATCAGCTTAAATTTCACCAGGCCGCGCCTGTGCAAGCATTTCTGGCCTGGCTTAGCGGATCTGCCCGCGGCGAGCGGGCCGGGCTTTTGGGCGGGCCATCTAGCTGCATGCGCGAGTCAACTGTTGGCCGATCGTGCCGGCGCCGGCACAGTATCCATTTGCTTTAAAATTTCCTCAGGGCTCTGCCGTCCGCTTCGTGTCCGGGCTGTGATCTTTTCCTTGGCCTACTGCTACTCTGGATGCTCGGAGCCGCTCAGTTGATTTGGAAGTATCATACACTGCAGAAGCACGCGACCCCCGTTCGGGGTATTTCTGAATCTTCGAATTGTTGTACCGGCGGATATTGTATCATTGAAGCACGGTTGCGTTTCAACATCGGCATGCCGGGGGCCCATTACCCATAGCATTGCGAAATCATCGGCATCACGGCAAAGCAAAGACCGTCAGTGTCCCGCCGAGCGCCGTATAGCTCGATAGGGCGGCATAGACTTGCGGGGAATTAGCACCCTCGCTGGAGCGGGTGAGCCCAGCAGTCAGACCGATACCCGCCCAGCCGCCAGCACCGGATAGCACCGCCACATATTGCTTCCCTCTATGCTCATAGCTCATGACATTGCCTATGATGCCGGAAGGTGTCTTGAACTTGTAGAGTTCTTGGCCTGATTTAGCATCCACCGCTTTCAAATAGCCTTCAAGGGTACCATAGAAGACAACGCTGCCAGCTGTTGCAAGCAGGCCAGAAGCGGCAGCAAAAGTCTCCTTGTTCGACCAGACGATCTTGCCCGTTTTCGCGTCCCAGGCGATGACTCGGCCCATCCCATCCTCCCCGTTTGGAGGATAGACAACGGTGTCGGCACCAGTATAGGGTTGGCCCGCCGTGTAGTTGATACGGAATGGTTCATAATCCATGCAGATATGAGTCACGGGCACATAGAAGAGACCGGTCAGCGGAGAGTAAGCGGCCGGATTTGCATTTTTGGAACCGAATGTGGCTGGGCAAATCCCTTGCGTATTTGTTTCTTCGCCATTGTGTTCCGGCGAGTATCTCGCGGCAACGCGCGGACGCCCATAGGTCTTCGAGGATTTATCCATATCAATTGAGTCTGCCCAATTGACGGATGGATCGAATTTTTCCGCAACGAGCAATTCGCCAGTCACCCGGTCGAGCGTATAGCCGAAGCCATTGCGGTCGAAATGCACGAGAGTCCTGCGTGCTTTCCCGCCGATGATCTGATCGGTGAGGATCATCTCGTTGACGCCGTCATAGTCCCATTCGTCATGCGGGGTCATTTGATAGACCCATTTTGCTATGCCGCTATCAAGATCTCGCGCAAAGACCGTCATCGACCATTTGTTGTCGCCAGGCCGCTGCTTCGGGTTCCAGGCCGAAGGATTGCCAGATCCATAATAGATGAGGTTCAGCTCTGGATCATAGGAAATCCAGCCCCAAGGGGTGCCGCCGCCGATCGCCCACTGGCTGCCTTGCCAGGACGTGAGGCTTGAATCCTTGCCTACTGGTCTGCCAAGTTCCATCGTCCTGTCAGGATCAATGAGCATGTCCGAGTCAGGGCCGGTTGAATAGGCGCGCCAAGCTTGCTTGCCATCCCTGATGTCATAGGCGGTCAAATAGCCCCGCACGCCGAATTCGCCGCCGGCGATCCCAACGAGCACCTTGTCTTTGACGACGAGCGGCGCTGAGGTCCCCGTCGCACCTTTGGAGGGATCGCCATTCTTCACGGACCAGATTGGCGCTCCTGTTTTCGCATCGAGCGCAACAAGATTCGTATCGGCCTGATAGAGAAAGATCTTGCCGTCACCATAGGCAATGCCACGGCTGACCGTATCGCAGCACATGACGCCAATGACAGCCGGATCCTGCTTAGGCTCGTATTTCCATAAAATCTTGCCGTCATGATTGAGATCGAGCGCGTAAACAACATTGGGGAAAGGCGTATGCACATACATGGTGCTGCCGGTGACCAGCGGCGCCCCCTCGTGACCGCGCAGGACGCCGGTCGAAAAAGTCCATACGGGGATGAGAGTTCTGACGTTTCCGGAATTAATCTCTTTGAGCGGCGAATAACGCGTATTTGCATAATCACCAGCTGGCTGCGCCCAATCTTTGCCTGCGCCGGCGATAGTCTCGATTCTGGCGGCGGTCATATTTTCATCTGGGCCTGGAATGATGAGACGGCTCACACCAAAAGTAAGTATGATCAGCAAACATATCGCGGCGGTGAAGGCGATCGCGGTGCTGAACTGCTTCCCACTCTGTATCATCCTTTGCAAGCCATATTGAAAGTTATAGGCGAAATGTATGCTTCACGGACTGCTTCTGCTTCACTTCGGCCAGTGCGATCCGACCGGCACCACTGCACGCCAGAACGATATTTCCATCGCCGGCTGGCAACATTTTACAAACAACACCTCCGCCGGAGGGAATGACCCAGGTCTTGAAAGTCTCAGTCTCTGGATCGAAGCGTACAAGTGTGTTTGGCTGCTTCCCGGACTCGCTATACCACACGATGTCATCTATTGCTTCTATTCCATAGGGCCCGGACTGCTGCCCTCCAGGGGCGGCCAGCGGATTATGGGGATGCGAGCCGGGGGTTGGGACAAGCAGCCATTCCTTTATGGAAACATCGGCGCTTCCGGTGGCGTCACCGGCCTGGCGCAGGGGCAAGAGGCTTTGACTCCATAGCGGAGCATTAGAGGCGGCAAGAAACGCTGCCATCAGCACGAAAAAAGCGGTCTTTGCGGCATGGCTTTAGAAAATCCTGTTAGGAGATCCTGGCCCATCCCTCCGCATCAACTGGGCTAACACAAGAATGCGAGCAGCAGCTTCGAGCGTCATTCCTTCGGCAGGAGCTCGAAAATGAGAACGCGTGTCTTGCCTTCGGCTGCATTCCGGGCAGACATTTGACCCATCGGGTGTTCAGAACCCGGAGCTTCGAAATAGCTGGACCCGGCTTTGAAGGTCTCTGTCTTCCCGTTCTTCCAGGCTATGGTGATTGCTCCCTCAAGCACATAGCGCATGCCTGGTCCTTTGTGCGTGTGTTCTGGAATTGCAGCTCCCGGTTCCATCTCGAGCAATGTTAACTTCATGACCTGTTCGCCAGGCAAATTTCCGAGAGGGGCTTCATTCAAGACGGTGGCCTTGAACTTCGGCTCCCCGGCATTCGCGGCAAGAATGGAACTCAGCGGCAGAATGGCTACCAGAGCCGCAGCACGCCAAAGGGCCGTCATGAAAATCTCCCTGAATTGTCATATGTCCGGGGCGGATTGGTTTCCAAGGTGAATAGCTGACAGCTAACGGTTCCGCCTTCTGTTTGGTTCCGGAGCGGCTTGTCCGCCTTGGCTATCCCAGTCAGCCGGCGGCACATGGTTCACATGGTCTCACGCCAGTTCTTGAATGGATTCCTCGATAGGTTCGAGTTGAAATAGCGGGGATCACCGGAGACTTCTTTGCCAAGCCAAGGCGGACGTGCAAACGTCTCATTTTCGAATGAGAGTTCGATCTCGGCGATGATCAAGCCGTCATTTTCGCCGTGAAAGACGTCGATCTCCCAAACCCTGTCTCCGGCTTTCTGCTTGTACCTCGTTTTTTCTATCAGGGGGCGTTCGCACAAGCGGTCCAGAATGATCTCGGCGTCGTCTCTCGGAATCGGATATTCGAATTCGAGACGGCTGACATTCTCGGAAATTCCTTTCACGGTCAGAAAGGCTTCGTTTCCGGCGGCACGTACACGGACCACGCGTTGCTTCTCAGAAGACAAATAGCCTTGCCGGTAGAGTGTGCCCTGATCCCCGGGCTTCCAGAGATCTGGATTGACCAGAAATTTCCGCTCGGTTTCTATTGCCATGCTTTTCTCCTGCGGGCCTGCCAAACCTGCGGGCCTGCCAAACCTGCGGGCCTGCCAAAGTGCAGGCCGAAGTGGGCCTTAAGCGGCGCCAGCCAACATCCGGCTCAGACCCGCCGGGAAATTGATATTGGCGTGCGAATCGAGCCCGAGTTCACGCAGCGCGGCGATGATACGTCCCGGAATTTCGTGCTCAATGCAAAAACTGTCCTGCGTGAGCGTGCCGGTATGCAAATGAACGAATTCAGCTGCGCAACCGCCGAATACGAACTGGCGGCGCATCTTGCTTACCTCGACGGCACGGAATGCCGTGCCGGCCTCGATGATCTCCCCGAAAAATTCATTCAAAGCATAGACATCCCGCTGGATGGCGGGGCATGCCAGGCCCAAGGCGGAAAAAGCCGCCTTCACCATGAGGGCAGAGAGAGGAAAGGCAGCCTTGAAAGCCGGATTCCAAAGCTCGAGGCCGTCCAGATTAACCTGAAGCAGCTGCTTGACCTCTAGCACTCCTTCCCGGATTTTGGCGCTATGCGGCGTTGAGGAATTCAGAAGATAAATTTCATTGCTTTGGCGCGGCTTAATCTGAGCAGGCAAGCCGGTCCTGGCTTCAAGGCCAGCGAGGCTGGGACCGAAGGTTCTCCATTCCCAGCGCAGCGCGCGCTTTGCCTCAGGCGAGACCGCCACTGTGCCATTCTCCAGCCTGTGATGCTTAGATGCTTAAGAGCGCTTTTGACCGCGTGGAGCATTCCCTCCGCAGTTTAGGAGCGAGCCCATGAGACGCGAGTGAGCGTAAAGGTCTTGATTTTTAATGAGCAGGCTCCCGAGGGTCTAGGGAGCGGCCCGGGGTTGTCACCCATGTCTCCGGGCAGGCATAAGGAACCCTGGTGGAGCTGAGGGGAATCGAACCCCTGACCTCTGCAGTGCGATTGCAGCGCTCTCCCATCTGAGCTACAGCCCCCTGGGCGCTGTTTACGCGAGTCAAAAAGGGTGCGCAAGTTCAATGGTCCCGGCAAGCGGAATTATTCAACCCAGGATGTTTCGTCCGGGCTTGCCAGCTTTGCCCGAGCCGCGTAAAACGAGTTTACCCCCGGCAGCCAGTTCGGAGTTCCAATGCGCGCTATTCTCGATGTGGTTCTGCTGGTTCTCCAGCTTTATGTCTATGTGATCATCACAGCGGCCATTCTCTCCTGGCTCGTCGCCTTTAACGTCGTCAACCGCTACAACGACTTTGTGCGATCGATTTGGAACCTCGTGACCGCTTTGACGGAGCCCCTGCTTCGTCCGATCCGGTCAGCAATACCAAACCTTGGCGGCATCGACATCTCGCCCGTTATTCTGCTGTTGGGGATTTTCTTCCTTCAGCGCGTCATTGAGGAATATATTTATCCAAACGTCTTCTGAGCCTTGAGCAATAAGCCGTGGAGCCTGCGCCCGGACGGCCTTATCCTGTCCGTGCGCCTTACCCCCAAAAGCTCCCGCGACGAAATTGACGGCCTCGAAACGTTGGCCGATGGCCGGCCGGTACTGAAGGTGCGCGTGCGCGCGCTTCCCCAGGAGGGGGAGGCCAATGAGGCGCTTCAACGGCTTCTCGCGAAAGCGCTGCATATCCCCGCAAGCTCGGTGCAGATCGAGGCCGGAGCGAGCGGCCGCGTGAAGACCCTCCATCTGAAGGGTGACGCCGGAACGCTGGCCGAGGGTCTCGCCCGCCTGTCCGCCGGCGCGCGAGCATAATTACATTGTACCCAAGGTTTCACATGAAAACCTTTGGTCCGGTTTGCCCCAAAAAGGGACAGAAAATCGCGCCTGGCGTGCCGCGCGATTCTGTAAGCACGCGATTCTGTAAGATGGTCAGGAGTTAGCGAGCACGCGGGCGCCGAGACGCGTCAGGGCTTGCCTAAGAGGCTCATCCGTCACCTCGCCAACGAGCTTTTCCGCCGCCATCTCTGCAGCTTTATCCGGCGTGCGTGCTGCGGGCCGGGAAGGGGCCCGGCCCGCGAGAGGGCCCTGTTTCAGCAGAATGCGTGAAACGCAGCGCCAGCCGAAGTGAGCATTAACCCGCTCGATGAGGACAGGCGCAAGATGCTGAAGCTCCAGCGCGAACCCGGACTCGACCTGAAGGACCAGTGTTGCCGCGGTCTCGCCATGGCCGGAAGTGCGGTCACGTCCGCGCGGCGGCCATTGCAGCTTGAGAGGTTGCGATATCGCCGCGAGCCGCTCTCCGGCAATATCGTCCCAAAATAAAATGAGACCAGACTGGCCAAAACCTTGCCGCGCCACAACCGGATCGATCGCGCTTTGGACGGCCTCCGCAAGCGGGCGGGACCAGGAGTATTTGCTCGAACGTCCTTTCTGCATGCTTTGACTTTATCTTGTTCTGGTTCTGGTTCTGGCATTCGCGGCATCGAAATTTCGCGATCCCGGCCGGGGCCCGGCGTCAGCCTGAACTCACGCCAAACAGGGCAGCGGCACGCTTCTTCAACTCCTCGGGCGGAATATTTTCCTTGCGGCTCGCGATCCACCAGCGATGCCCGAACGGATCTTCGAACTTGCCGCCGCGATCGCCATAAAACTGATCGGCGACCGGCCGGAGCACTCTGAGGCCCGCGTCAACCGCGCGGGCCGTGAAGGTATCCACATCCTCGACATAAAGGTGGATCATGACAGGTGTGCCGCCAATCGTTTGCGGGCTCAAGGTTTCGTACTCGGGAAATTCATCGCACAGCATGATCCTGGCGACGCCAATTTCAAGCTCCGCATGTCCAACCTTGCCCTCATGCGCGATGCAAAGCGCCTCCGCCGCGCCGAACGCATTTTTGTAAAAAGCGATCGCTTTGCTGGCGTTATTGACGCAAAGATAGGGTATGGCACCTTCATGCCCCTCGGGAACCGGCTTGACAGTTGCACTCATCTTTCGTCCCCCAGTTTAACCCTTCCTTACCTGGCGATAGAGACGCGAAAAACGAGGCGCATCTATGGCTTCACCGGAGAGCATTCGCGCACAAGCCGCCCCAGCCATCCTTGCCTGGTACGATCGCCACCGGCGCGATTTGCCTTGGCGTGCGCCGCCCGGTGAATCCGCCGACCCCTATCGGGTGTGGCTTTCCGAAATCATGCTGCAGCAGACAACGGCCGCCGCGGTCAAACCCTATTTCCGGGACTTCGTCTCGCGCTGGCCGGATGTCGGCCTTCTGGCGAAGGCGGCGGGCGAAGAGGTGATGCGGGCCTGGGCAGGCCTTGGCTATTATTCGCGTGCGCGAAATCTTCATGCCTGCGCGAAAATCATCGCAGGGCCGCTCAAAGGGGTGTTCCCTTCGACCGAGGCTGCTTTGCGGCGCCTCCCCGGAATTGGGCCCTATACGGCAGCGGCCATTGCCGCCATTGCCTTCGGGCAGCGCGCCGCCGCCATCGACGGCAATGTCATACGGGTTCTCGCACGGCTTTACGCCATCGCGGCGCCGCTCCCGGCCGCGCGATCCGAAATCAAGGCGAGGGCGGAGAGCCTGGTGCCGGCTAAGCGGCCTGGCGATTTCGCGCAGGCCCTGATGGATCTTGGCGCGATGGTCTGCACGCCAAAGAGCCCGTGCTGCGGCTTATGCCCCTTGCAGGCATTCTGCCTTGGCCATGCCTCGGGCCGCCCTGAGCGGTTCCCGTGCAAGGTGCCGCCTTTGCCGCGCCCCTTGCGGCGGGGTGCTGCATTTTATGTGCGCCGCGCAGACGGGGCGGTTCTGGTGCGGACGCGGCCGGAAAAAGGGCTGCTCGGCGGCATGACCGAACTGCCTGGCAGCTCATGGGAAAGAGATTACGATCCGGCGCTTGGGTTGAAACAGGCGCCGGTCGAGGCGTCCTACCGGAAGCTCGGTCAGGAGATCGATCATGTCTTTACACATTTCGCCTTGCGGCTCGAAGTCCATGTGGCGGAGGTCGCCGCCAGCCAGCGGGCGCCGGACGGCTGCCGGTTCGTGGCGGCTCGCGATCTCGGCAAGGAGGCGTTTCCGAGCGTGATGCGCAAGGTCATCGAGGCGGTGCGGCGCAGCAGCGGGGCCGGCTGACAAATGGCCAAACTGCGCAGCGAGCCCCACATCACACTGACCGAAGGGTCGATTCGTGTTCAATGGGGTGCGAGGATTTTGACGATTCTCTCTGCGCCGGCTTCGCCCAGCATCGAGGACCCGGCCGATTTCACCGTCGATCTCGACTCGATACTGACATGGGACGCGCCGCATGACGGCGTCGAGATCGAAATCGAGGAGTTGCAGAAGATCGTGCAAGCGATTGAAGAAGAGTTTGAAAAGCTCGGGCTCGTGGTGGAGTTCGAGTAGTGTTTGTCTCGAAAGGTGCAAAAGTACTTGACCCCGTGTCCGCTTATGCAAATTACAAATTGTGTCACAGCTTGGCGTGGCTGCCATTATGGAGGCTTCTATTCCGCCGCTTGACGCAGCCGCTCTCTCATCATCGAACGAAGCTCATCGATTGGCGCCAGCCGCCCCTCGCGCTCGCAGTGCCAGAAGGTCCAGCCATTGCAGGCGGGAAGGCCTTGTACCAGCGCGCCGATCTTGTGGATCGAGCCGGTGATTTGGCCGATCGCGAGCGTGCCTTCGGCGCGGACGAGCGCCGCGTGACGCCGGGTTTCGTCGGCCAGGGTTTCGCCGGGCCGGATGAGTCCCGCCTCGATGAGAGCCGAGAAGGGGATGCGCGGCTCGGAGCGTCTTACCGGAACCCTCTCGATGGCGCCCGGCGGGAAGGGCGTGACAGCCGCGATCCGGGCGCGCGCAGCCCTGGCATAGGCGGCGTCCCGCTCAATGCCGATGAAGGAGCGCCCCAGCCTTTTCGCGGCGGCGCCCGTCGTGCCCGAACCGAAGAATGGATCGAGGATCACATCGCCCTCGACCGACGCCGCGAGGAGGATGCGGGAGAGCAAGCTCTCCGGCTTCTGGGTTGAATGGAGCTTGCGGCCAGATGCGTCTTTAAGGCGCTCGGCGCCGGTGCAGAGCGGCAGGAACCAGTCGGAGCGGACCTGACAATCCTCGTTTCCGGCCTTCAGCAGCTCATAGTTGAATGTGTAGTTCTTGGCCGCCGCGCTCCTCGCGGCCCAGATGAGCGTCTCGTGCGCATTGGTAAAGCGGCGGCCCCGGAAATTCGGCATCGGATTGGCTTTGCGCCAGATGATGTCGTTGAGAATCCAGAAACCGAGATCCTGCAGGATCGCGCCGACCCGGAAAATATTGTGATAGGAGCCGATCACAAAGATCGTCGCGTCCTTCTTCATGACGCGGCGGGCGGCTGTGAGCCAGGCTCTGGTAAAATTATCGTAATCGGCAAGGCTGGCGAATTTGTCCCAGTCATCATCGACGGCATCGACGAGACTTTGGTCGGGACGCGAGAGCGCGGCCTCGAGCTGCAAATTATAGGGCGGATCGGCAAAGACGAGATCGGCGCATTCCGCGGGCAGCTTCCCCATCTCGCTGACGCAGTCGCCAACGAGGATCGTGTCGAGGCAGAGCGTGCTGGCGGCCGCTTTTGGGCCGCGCGTGACGGAGCGCGCCGGTGAAATCCCAGTACGCAGAACCTTGATCTGGGACTTGCCGCCGGCCGCCCCGGCACGTTGGCTACGCATGAACAAACCGGTACTCTAAGCGATGACTTGGGCCGCCTTGGCGGCCCAAGAGGCTTCCTCAAAATTTCGCTTGTTGCTCCAGCGAGAATTCGAGGCTGGAGCCGGAGTTCATGGCTCTATGACGCTTCGGCAAGCCTCGGCGGACTTTGCGTCAGTCTCGGTAAAGACAGCGTTTAGAGAGCAAAGGCCGGACTGTGCCTTTTTCGCACGCCGCGGCATTTCACGGTGAAGCCGGTCCTGCCGCAAAGGGCCGGAAGCTCATGCGGTGAAGAGCACATGGGCCATGCTCGGCGATGGCCGCGAGATGGGCTTTCGTTGCATAGCCAAAATGCTCGCTGAAACCATAGGCGGGATAAAGACGGTCCGCGCGGCGCATCAGGCGGTCGCGCGTGACTTTGGCGACGATGGAGGCGGCGGCGATCGAGGCGATCGAGGCATCCCCCTTGATGATCGCCTCGGCGGAGCGGCAAAGGCCCGGCGGCAGATCATTGCCATCGACAAGGACGTGGCGGGGCGCGGCTGAAAGCCCGGCGAGTGCCCGCCGCATGGCGAGAAAGGTCGCCTGGCGGATATTGAGTTCGTCGATTTCCGAGGGGCTGGCAAAGGCCACAGCCACGGCCTGCGCGTGAAACATGATCTCCCGGTAAAGGGAATCACGTTCCCCGGCGGTCAGCTGTTTGGAATCGTTGAGGCCGCGCGGGACGGCTGAGGGATCAAGGATCACGGCGGCGGCGGCAACCGGTCCCGCGAGCGGTCCCCGGCCCGCCTCATCGATCCCGGCGACTGGCCAAATCCCGTGCTGTAAAAGGTTTTTCTCGAAACGGAAATTGGGCGTCGCCATGCGGGCGCGACCGGCTGTCCTCCAGCGGGCAGCGCGGAGGAGCTTATTTCTTGCTAAGGCCGAGATTGCCAAAGCGCGAGTTGAAACGCGAGAGGCGGCCGCCGCGATCGATCAACTGCTGCGCCCCCCCGGTCCAGGCCGGGTGGGAGGTGGGATCGATGTCGAGGTGGAGGGTGTCGCCCTCGGCGCCATAGGTCGAGCGGGTGTAAAACTCGGTCCCGTTGGTCATGACCACCTTGATCATGTGATAGGAGGGGTGAATATCGGTTTTCATCGGCAAATCCTTATGTGTGCGCCAGCTTCGCTATTTGCCGCGAACCCGCGCCCTTTCTCAATCATGACTGGAGTTGCGGCCCTATACCCCAGCGGGCGGCCTGTTACAAGGGAGGGGGCGGCGAGCGGCTGCAGTATGGCGCAGCTATGGGCTTCGAAGCGGTGGAAGGGGGCGTCTGGCTTTGCGTGTAGACCGGATAAAATGTTTCACGCGAAACGTTTTGGTAAGATCGGCGCCGGAAATCTTGCAAGGGTGCCTGCGATGCCGAAGCTTCCCGCATTGAGCATCACCCGATGAAAACTGCCCGGCAACGCCGCTCTTTTATGACTTTACACACTAGGGCTCCCGCTCGACAAAGCGGTAGCTTCCGTTGAGAAGATTGATATTGTTTTGTATCGTTGGATTATCCGGCTCGCGCTGGTAAGCTTCATTGAATTTTTCCCGGGCCGCAGCCAGTTTGCCGCGCAGCATGTAGGAATAGCCGAGGTTGTTGAGGATTTGAGTCGTCTCCCCGGCGAGGCCAATAGCTTGTTTATAGGCGCGATCAGCTAAATCGAAACGCCCAAGGTGGTCATAAGATGCCGCAAGCCCGATCCATGCTTTGGGATCCTTCGGAGTTTTTTCGACTGCATCTTGGAAATAGCGCTGCGCGACCCCGTAAATCCCGCGGTTGAAATATTCCTGGCCAAGATGCAGCGGTTCGTCAGAAGGATAATATTTTACGTCTCCGGGCGCTTGGACGGACAAGGTGGTTCCTTGGTCATTGATAGGCGGGGCTGGGGCACCAGGGGGAGGGAGCGGCGGCGGGTTTTCAACAGCCGCCGCTGGCGGTTCTTCTCCGGGCAGGCACCCTGCAAGGGCAATTGCCAGAACCGCGGCTGATAGGGGATGAGAAACGCGCGCCATTATTCAATAATAACCCTAGAGACTGTACCCGGGTAACTCAGATCGAGAGATCACAGGGCGCGGCAGAGTCTTATGGCCCGCCGCCGTAACCCCCCCCGCCCATGGCTCCTCCTCCGGCGCCGCCTCCCGCGCCAGTGCCGCCCGGAATAATGATGGGAGCCAGTGTTGGCGGCGTCACACCGAGCAGTTTTGGATTCTGATAGCGGTCCATCGCGCCAACCATGCGCCGGGCATTTACGGGAATGCGCCGGTCGCGGGCGTAGCGCGGCCACGGGTCGATGATCTGGGTGACCGCGTTCACCTCCTTGGCATCGCCGGAAACAAGAGAGCTCGTCGGGATCCTTTGGAAGTAGCGCCCGATTTCATCCCAGAACGGGTCATCCTGCGGGGGGGCATAAGCAGGCGAGGGTGGAAGGGTACAATTGCACCGCCAGGCGCCATCCTGCGCGCAGGAAGGGTTATAGGCCGCAAGGAGCATGAACGCGGCGAGGCCGGTCCGTTTCGTCATTCGAGCGTTCCCTAGCATCTCACCGCTCCTCACTTCGGGTCGAGAGGCATGATGTCCCCATAGGGCCCCTTCAGCTCTCCGCCCGATGTCACATACTCCGTATATTGCTTGCGGACTTCCGGCCGCTGCGCCAGGAAGAGATCGACATCGTTCGAAGGCAAAGTTTTGTCAAAAGGCGTCGCAAGCGGCTGGCCAGGGGCCGCGGGCGCGACGAGATGGGGCGTGACGATCACCACGAGGTCGGTTTCGTTCTGCTGGTATGACTTGCTGCTGAAAAGAGCGCCGAGGACCGGCACGGAGCCGAGCCAGGGCACCTGGTTGATATCCCGTGAACTGTCTGACTGGAGAAGCCCGGCGATGGAAAAGCTCTGCCCATCGCGCAATTCGATCACCGTCCGCGCTTCCCTTTGGGTGATCGCGGGCACGAAAGTGCCGCTGATTAGAACGCCGTTCTTATAGTCGAGCTCGCTCACCGAGGGGTTCAGGCGCAGATTGATGATTCCATTGGCAAGAACGGTTGGGACAAAGGTCAGCTGTACACCGTAAGGATAGTATTGCGTGGTGATCACCGGGACGGTTCCCGAGGAGGACTGCACGGAAGGCACGGGATATTGTCCGCCCGCAAGAAAGCTCGCCGTATCACCAGAAAGAGCGATGAGATCCGGCTCCGCGAGCCGCCGCAAAACTCCTTTCTGTTCCAGCGCCGTGAGGAGAATATCGACATTGCGGCCGAGGCTAAAAAGGCCAACGCCGAAAGGTGCGCCGGTCGTGGCGTTGAGGCCCCCTGAAGCAAACGTTGAAAGCGTCTGGAATAGCGGAACTCCGCCAGACGTTGCATTTGGACCAACTTGCGTCAGAGGACTTACGAGGGGCGTCGGCGGATTGGTGGTATTCCCTGTGTTGATACCACGGTTTCCATTACCATTGGCGCCGAACCAGTTCACGCCAAGGTCCCGCTCCGCGCTGCGGTCCACCTCGACGAAACGCACTCTCAGCATGACCTGCTGCGACGCCGCGACACGCATCGCGTTGATGACATATTTGTCTCTTTTATCGGGGTCGATCTCTTTGCCGTCCTCCGTCGTCGTCACAAATGATTTGGCGATGGCGACCGCCCGGTCGGCATCTACAGAGTTTTTCGCCTCGCCGGTCAATACAATCTGATTGCCGCTGCTGGAGATGTGGATGCCGGGACTCTCCGTGCCGGATCGAATCTTATTTGCTATTTCCTGTGTATCGAGACCAACATCGAGATCGATCACGCTGATCAGATGCTTGTCTTGATCGAACACGGAGACATTGGTGGTGCCGACCTTCTTTCCCTGAATGTAAAGAACGCGATCGGACATTGGCATAACATCGGCGATATCCGGCGCTCCCACGACCGCTTGGGCAAACGGCTTCGGCAAGCGAACCGTGCGGGATTTATAGCGCGGCAATGAAACGTGACGCGCCGTCGCGGGCTCGCCTTGATAGACGCTTGCCTCCTGAGATATCGCGGGGCCAATGATGCAAAGCGCGGGACCGGCCGTTAAAGCCGCAAGAACCAAGGCCGTGCGGAGATGGCCCGAACCGGCCAAAGACCCCCGCCTCCAAGGAATCCCTCTTGCTTTGCGAAACATGCTCCCCCCTTCGCGTAATTGAACAAAGCCACCACAGCGCCGGAGAGCACTCTCGCCCGCACCGAAAATGTGGCCAACGATAGGCCGCTCCAACGTCAAGGCCCAACCACATGTCAGTCACGCAAACAGCATAGCTTTCATAAATCGAGACCAGCCTGAGCTCCCCTAAGTCAGCCAGCACTTCACCCTAGGAGCGAATGGCAACATCTAAGATAAAGGATTGCGATAATTCTTTAATTCATAGCTAATTCTAATCCTTTCTCAAAAATATTGTCATAAAAAGGGCGAAATTTTCCAGACTGGAATTTGAATCCCAACAGTTTTCTTACGGTAAACGGCACTTAAATATTTCTTAACCTAAATCTTTGTCGAAGAAAATGCCCCCATGTGGCGTGTTAGGGAACTGAACGTGGAAAACTTCTGCGGGCCAGAGGGAGTTCACCGGTTCCTCCTGGCTTGTAATGCCAAGGCAAAGGCCGTGTACCGAGGGGATTCCGGCGCTACGCCATCTTCAATGCAATCCGCCGTGGAAAGTGTCGATCAATCTAAGAGCCGCTGGCCCGCCTATGATCAAAAAGAGCGTGGGCATTATGAACAGCATGACCGGAATAGTCATCAGCGCAGGCAGCCGGCTTGCACGTTCTTCTAGTTGCATCATTTGGTCATTTCGCATTTCTGTTGCGCCCACGCGCAGCGACTGCGCAAGCGGCGTACCGAATTTCATGCTTTGAGATAGCGTGCTCACAACCGACCGGACGCTTGGGATATCGGTGCGCGCTGCTAAGTTGGCGAGCGCCTGAGCACGGTTTGGCAGAATGTTGATTTCGGCCCAAGTCAAAGTGAGCTCGTCGGCGAGCGCCGGCTGTGAATCCTCGAGCTCGCGAGCGACTCTCTGAAGCCCATCCTCGAGTGACAGGCCGGCCTCCACGCAAACGACCAGCAGCTCGAGCGCGTCTGGCAGCCCCATCGCAACGGCTTTGGTTCGCTGTTTTATGTTGTAATCAATGAAGAGGATAGGTAACAGCCAGCCCGCTATCGCACCAACGGTCAAGGTCAGCAACAGAACCGGCAAAGACGGGGAGGCGTTGCCAAGATAACGGGCCAGCACAGGCATCAATATGCCAAGGCTCCCGGCCAGAACCAGCCTGGAAGCAAGAAAATAGGGTATTGCTTGGTCAGCGGGCACACGGATCTTCGAAAACAGCCGGATGACTTCCCGCTGCTCCGCTTCTGAAAGACCCGCTCTAAGCGAAGGGAGCTTCTGGACGATAGACGCACGGCGCACCTCTCGCCGCCTGCTAACCTGCGCGGATCGAGGCAGAATGGCGTTGACACGCCGCGCCAGCAACTCGGAACGCATCGGAATACTGGATACGACCAGGGACGCGCCGCCAACGACTAGCGCAAATATACCAAAAAGCGCCATGAGGTCCGGGAATGTCATGTTATTCCAGAGCACGGCGTCACTCCAAAATCCGTCAAACGCTGGTAGTGCTGCGCATCATCGTCCGCATCGTGATGTACGCCAGAAAAAGGCAGATACCTGCCGCCTCAAGAATGAAATGGCCGCGCGGATCTGTCCATAACGGGGTGATATAACCCGGGTTGATAACAAGAAGCGCCCCAATAGTTAAAAACGGTATTGCGCCAAGTGTATAGGCAGTAATACGAATCTCGCCAGTTGCCGCCTTGGCTTTGAGACGCATCGCGCGCCGCTTACGGATGATGTCAGAGAGAAGTTCCAGCGTTGTTGCGAGGTTTCCTCCCGTCGTATACTGCAATCCTACGGCCACGGTAAAAAAGCGGAAATCCGGTAATCCGATTTCGCGGCTCGTCGTATCCAAAACCTGTTCGATCGGAACGCCGATTTTCATCTCGTCGGCGATCGTAGCGAACACGGTGCTGAGCGGTGGAGCTGCCTCTACCGCGATAGTTCGCATCGCGGCCGTGATTGGCAGACCGGCCCGGACCATTCGAGTGACCGTGTCGAGCGCGTCAGGGAACTGCTCCATGAACTTGCGATCGTTCCGGCTCTGTTCCCTTGCAAGAAGAAAGCGCGGCACGAGGTAGAATACAGCAACGCTCGCAACAGCTGCGCTTAATGGCGAAAAACCGAGGAATAAACGCGCAAAATTCCACGCAAGACTGGCCGCGGTGGCACCGGCCAGCAGAAGCGTGAGCGTGCGAACTTGCAGTCCCCAAGAATGTTTCATCCCGATTGTAAATATGCGCCGTATTCGTACCTCGGATTTTTTGGTTCTGGTTTTCAGCACATCACGAAACACGTCTGATTTGCTCGTGCGCTCCTGATCGCGGGCAACAAGCATCACGCGCCTTCCGATTTCCAGACGCCCTTTGCGGGTTGTTATAACTGCTGCCGCCAGTACGGCTGTTCCAGAGAGCACAAGAATGAGCGCGAGGATGAGGGAGGGCAGCATCCGGTTAGCCTTCTGTTTGCTCTTGAATGCCAAGTGCGCGCAGAAATACCTGGCCTAGTCCGAAATAGTTTATCCGGGGGAAAAAATTGGGACGGACTGGGACTGCTTCGAACTCACCGCGCAGGGATCCATCAGGATTTTCTCCCGTGTATTTGTACCGGAACAAAGTACCGAGGGTAATCACGTCTCCTTCCTGTCCAATAACCTCCACAACCTCGGTAACGCGGCGGACACCATCACGCATACGCTCGGTATGCACCACAAGATCGAGCGCGCTGGTTATCTGGGTACGGATGGCCCGGATTGGCAGATTGCCGCTCCCCATCAAGATCATGTTCTCGACACGAGCCAAAGCATCTCGTGCGGAGTTGGAATGAATGGTTGACATGGAGCCGTTATGCCCCGTGTTCATCGCCTGCATCATGTCGAAGGCCTCGGCTCCGCGAACCTCTCCCACGATGATGCGGTCGGGCCGCATCCGCAACGCGTTGCGCACGAGGTCCCGCTGGCTGATCTCACCCCGTCCCTCCACATTGGGCGGGCGCGTCTCCAATTGGATGACATGCTCCTGCTGGAGTTGCAGCTCGGCGGCATCTTCGATCGTCACGATGCGTTCGTCAGGAGCGATCCGGCTTGAAAGGGCGTTGAGCAGCGTTGTCTTGCCGGATCCCGTGCCTCCAGAGATGAGAATATTCAGACGGCAGCGAGCGGCAATCTCAAGCACAGTTGAGAGTTGTGGGGAGACGGTGCCGGTAGAAACAAGGTGAGAGAACTCCATCATCGATTTCGAGAATTTCCGGATCGAAATACATGGTCCCCTGAGGCTAAGGGGCGGAATGATCACGTTCACACGGCTGCCGTCCGCCAGCCTTGCGTCCAGCATTGGGCTTGACTCGTCGATGCGCCGCCCGATCGAAGATGCGATGCGCTGTGCCACATGCAGGACGTGAGCATCGCTGCGGAACTGCAGCTTGGTCAGCTCCAGCTTGCCTTTCCGTTCAACATAGATTTTTCGAGGCCCGTTGATGAGAATGTCAGCAACAGAGGGATCAGCTACCAGGGGTTCGATCGGTCCCAGTCCGATCATTTCATCAACGATGCTGGTGGCAAGAAGCCGTTGTTCATCCTGATTCAGCAGGATTTTCCGCTCGTTGGCGATTTCGGCGACCTGCTTATTGACAACGGCCGTCAGCTCCTGCCTGCTGATCCGTACTGCGACCAAGGGTTCGATGCGCATGAATATCTGGTCGCGTATGAAATTCTTCGCCTCCGACATCATTGCCGGTGATCGCGCTGCCGGCGGGTAGTCAGTTTCCTCCTTCCCGGTTTGCGGCGCTAACGTCCTCTCGGCCGTGTCAGCTTGCGAATTATTAATGGTTTTTTTTCCAAAAATAGCCATGGCTAGCCAAAAATCCGGCTGAATATCGAACGTGGCGGCTCTTGCCACTCTCCGGCGAGGTCCCGCAGCAGTTGTGCCAGGCCATGGTTGAACGAGGCGCATTTTTGTGTGGCCGTCACGCCAAGGTTCGAAGCGGCCGCGACTTCTCGATCATATGGAATAATAATGTCGGGGGCCTGGCCCGCGGCGCGAGAGAATTCCGCTTCGGGGAGCGCCCCATCACTTCCTTTCATATTGAGAACACAGACTGTCCTGCGCTCGGGCGTATTTGGCCCGATGCATTCACGCCAGCGTGCCAGTTCCCGGGCCGAAGAAAGGCTTGCATTGCTGACCAGCACGCAGGTGCTCGGCTGATGCAGGAGCTGGCCTGGCACAAGCGCAGAGGATACGGGAAGATCGACAAAAACGAACCGATACCGTTGAAGCAGCTTTCCCAGCAATGACAGAACCGCGTCTTGATTGAGCGTGATGTCTTCGTCCAGCGGCTCGAGAGATGCGAGCACATCCAATCGCTGGCTTGTATGGATCGTTCCGCGTTCAAGGAAGAGCTTATCGACGCGCTCAGGATGTTCCAGCGCTTCTCGCAGCGCATGACCGGGGAGCGTATCCAGATGGAGCGCCGCATCGCCATTTTGCAGGTCGAGATCGACAAGCATGACCCATCGCTGCCCTTTTGCGGCGAGCCGCCAGGCAGCATTAACCGCGATCGTAGTTGCCCCCACGCCCCCGCGAACGCCCATCACGAAGACCAGCTTGCCGCCACGTGTAAGCGGTTTGTCCTCATGGCCGCCGCTCAGAAGAATGTTGCAGATGCGTTTGATGTGATCGCGGACCAGAGGTTTGAAGAAATATTCGGCAACGCCCGCGTTTCTCAGCTGCCGGTAAAGTATGATGTCATTCCGGTCGCCAATGGCAATGACGCTGACGGATGGCTCGCATCGTTCGGCAAGTTCATCGATTCGGCGGATCGGGTCGTCGGTTCCGTTGAGATCGACAATGAGAAGACGCGGCGATGGCTGTGTAGCAAGCACCTCGGTCGCGTTTCGAACTGTTCCGTTCGTGAACACGGCATCTTCGATGCTAAGATCGCTGAGTGATTGCCGGATGACTCCCTCGGAATCCCGGTCGGACACAAAGACCATCACCGTAGGCCCCGTTGGGCGAACCGGGATCGTCGAAGGAGTAATGGGTTCCCGCAAGTCAGTCATTGCGGCCCTCCATTGCCTTCGTAGGCGCCGCTAGGCGGTGCCTGTGCGCTGCTGCCTTGTGGCGGGGGACCTTCTGGTCCAGGCGGGGCCGCGATTGCCGCACTCGCGGGGCCGCCAACCGCGGCGCTTGTATTACCTGGCGGGTTTAATTCCACGGGTTTGTCGAGTTCGATGGTGCTGCAATTTTGCGCGCACAGATACCTTCTAAGGTTCGGCTCCTCTTTCCTTCTGGAGCTTGCCCCTCCCCATATACTAACAACCCGGACCTCGTGCCGCTCCCTCACATTACCAGCCTTGTAAGCGTCAGCCCCAACCACCTGGATCTTCTCATTGAAGATCTCTTCGCCCTCCCCATCGAACAGGATGACATTTGTCAAACCGGTTCCCTTGCCCGTTATCGCAATCGCATTGACATTGACCGGGCTCGCATCGGCTATGTTGGGATTCCCGATTATGATGGCTTGGACACGCCGGTTTGGCGGGACCGGTACGATTTTCGTCATGCCCGGCTGCAACTCTATGACACAGGGAAGTCCCTCCAAGGTGCATTGACGCTGCGTCAATATTTCGGCTGCCGTTGCGCTGCTTGCGATCGCAAGCAAGGTCATCATCGTTGCAGCTGTATCCAAGGTGATTCGGCCGCGGGACATCAGAGCCTCCTAATAAGGCGCTTGCGATGTAACGGCGGGTGCCTCGGATGGAACACAAGCCGACGCCGTGCAGAGATACCCAATACTCTTCGGAGGGCCGGGATAGACTCGAACGCCAACTTGCGCCGGTTCTCCGCCAGGGTGTCTTCTCATTCGTCCGGCTCCGCTGAGGGCCATTGAGACTTCCGACGCCCAGACCGGCTCCGCCTTATGACCTGCTTCACTCTGTGCCGTGCCCGCTTGCTCCAGCGGCCGGACCGCGATCTCGATCTTCCCAAGCTGCTCCGCAACCAGAAGAGCCCCGGCCTTCTGTTCAGACAGCTCAAGTGTGATCGTCTTCGGGATGCGTGACTCAACACCGATCATGCCTTGGCCGGCATTCACAGAGGCTGGCATAACAGGCTGAGGGTTCAACTTTTGATCGACGGCGATCACCCGCACGTTGCGCAGCACGGTCTCGCTCACTGTCCCGAGCGCGGCCTGGATGTTTCCCTGACCGGCACTGGTGCCTCCGAGGCTTTGTGTCAGCATGATATCCACATAATCGCCGGGCAGAACCAAACCGGCGGCGCTCTGTGTCGCGTCAACCAAAATGGTCATGGCCCGCTCGCCTGGCTTCAGCACCGCGGCGAGGAAGTTCCGCTCGCTCGGCTTGGTTAAGTCGCTCGCAATGAGGGGCTCGCCTTCCTTGAACTCGCGCCGGCTGACCGCGCCCAGATATTCCTCCTCCTGGCTGCGCACGAGCTCTCCGGGCCGGACCTCGCCGGGCTCGACTTGGTTCAATTTGACATCCTCCTTGCGGAGCAATGTTCCGGCGGGAATCGGGCGGGCCGCCAGCAGCACCTCGGGCTTTTCGGCCGGCGCTTGGGGCGCGGGAGGGCGGTTTCTGACCTGGCCGAGGAAGACGACCAAGAGACCCACTCCCGCGAGCACGAAGAGGGCGCCTATCACAAGCAGGAGGTTGCGTAGAAGCATGTGAGCAGCTCTCTTGCGCCGTAAGCACATACCCCGGCGAGCACAGCCACCGCATAAGGCATGGTGTTGTCAGTGAGGATGCGGGTACGCTCGGTTTTGATCGTTTGAGCAAGCCTGCCCGGCGGACGCGTTGCGCCAAACGGGGATAACCACCCTCTTTTGAACGCATACCGCAGGGCGAGATAGATGCAGCTCAGGACACCGCCTGAAAGGACAATGCCGGTCAGGAGTTCTCCGGCGCGATTGGGCGGAACGAAGAGCGTCACGGCCGTGATGAGCTTCAGGTCTCCTCCCCCGATCATGTGGTAATGGGAGAGGATACCGAACGCGCAAAACACGATAACCGCGGCGAGAAGGCTGAGCCAGATAAGCCGAGGCTCAGAGGCGAGTCTTAAACCGATGCCACAAAGAGCAACGGCAAGGACGAGTTCGTTCGGGATAATCCGGTTCTTCAAATCCGTCCCGGCGCCCGCGGCGAGCATCGCTATGCCCGCTGTCCAAAGGATCACCTGGATGGGAAGAAAACTCATGTTCACCCCTTCGCATGATCTCTTGACGCATCTCGAGATGCGTGCCCGGCGGCGCCGGGCAACATCTCTCTCCAGGGCTATGCAGCGAGACGGCAGGCCGGCTTCGGCTATGGAGCCACGAGCTGGCTTGCAATATAATTGAAGATACCGGACAGGTTCGTGCCCACGAGCCCGACCGCCGTGATGATGGCGACCGCGATCAATGCGGCGATGAGACCATATTCGATCGCGGTCACGCCTTCTTCCGACTCGGCCGAAAACCAGGCTCCGATTTTTTTGGCAGCGGTACGCATGACACCCTCCATTGATGAACCGTCAGAACGGCCATGACTGTGTGGAACGATGGAAAATCGATGTAGCCTGTCGGATCCTCGAAGCGCAGCGGCAGCGCCGGGCAACATCTCTCTCCAGGGCTATGCTAGCGAGTCGGCAGGCTGGCCGGCTTCGGCTATGGAGCCACGAGCTTACCTGCAATATAGTTGAAGATACCGGACAGGTTCGTGCCCACGAGCCCGACCGCCGTGATGATGGCGACCGCGATCAATGCGGCGATGAGACCGTATTCGATCGCGGTCACGCCTTCTTCCGACTCGGCCGAAAACCAGGCTCCGATTTTTTTGGCAGCGGTACGCATGACACCCTCCCTCATTGAAGTGCAATGTAAATATGTCAGACAAAAATCATATAAACATTGACTTATATCATAAAAATACCACTTTCAAGAGTGTCGCGGCATTGCTGCCATTATCTCCCAATTATCATCCCCCCCGGTTCGAAATCCGTTCCGCTTCGTGAATCGCCCCGGCCGCGAGAACGGCCTGTTTGGGTTTTTCGCCTTGGGTTTGGCGGACGATCATGCCGCTGAGTGCGATGGACCCCAGCGCCACGAGAAGTCCGCCAGCGATATCGATGAAATAGTGGCCTCCATCGGCCGGGAGTGAAAGCAGGACCAAGACATTCGCGGCAAGCGCGAGCGGCCCGGAGATGGGCAGACCCCAAAGCGCATGAACCGTCAGAACGGCCATGACTGTGTGGAACGATGGAAAACCGATGTAACCCGTCAGATCCTCGAAGCGCAGCGGCGGCAGCGGGCCTGCATGAAGGGCGAGCAGCCGCATCGCCACTTTTTTCGATACGGCAAGGTCAAACGGCGGGGCAGGCAAGCCTTGGGCGTAGTAAAGCGGCAATGGACCGAAGCTCGGAAACACGGCCCAGAACGCGAGGGTGGCCGCTGCCGAGATCATGAAGGCAAGGGTCAGCGTGTCGAGGCGCGCGAACCGGCGCGTGAACCCGAGCAGCAAGATGGCGGCGACCAGTTGAACCGGTGACGACAGATAGGCATATGTCAAGACGCGCCCGGAAACAGGACCGGACTTCACCCAGGTCACGTAGGACCACCAGTCTATTCCCAGCGCGCGATCAACTCCCGCGAGAAATTCATCATTCAGCGGGCGGTGCAGGCTCATGGCCAAGTAACAGTCCAGGCTGATGACCATGGAAAACAAAGCCATTTGCGCGATCACGAAAAACGCCGTGCCGGCCCGCTCGGAACGGTTGAGGCCGCGATACGCCAGGCCCGCCCCTGCATAAAGCGTTATCAGGACGTATAAGAGGCCGAAACTCGCCCATTTGATCGTGATCGAGGTCAACGGCCAGCCAATCAAAAAAATCAGCCAGCCGGACGCGATGATTCCGAGTCTCCACTTGTCCGCTGGCGTCAGCAATCGGGTCATGCTTAACCGCCGGGAGGCGCGGGTATCTTGTTCGCCACGTTCGAGTAAAGACCCGCGAGATTGGTTCCAAGAAGGCCCGCGGCTCCGGCGATGGCCATGGCAATCAGTGACGCGGCGAGCGCATATTCGATGGCGGTGACGCCGGATTCGGAGCCGGCCGCGAACCAGCCGGCCAGCCTTTTCGCCAAGTTCCGCATTCGCTCCTCTCAGTCTTGATTATTTAATACAGCATTTTAAAGAAAAGTGTAGATTGATATAAATCATTCCGGCCTGGAGTCCGTTTCAAAGTCTCACCTCATCCGGGGAGGCCCGAAAGGCCATCTCGAAGAAGGGCCGCGCTTCTTCCGAGGCGCCCTCGCCCTTCGAGACAGGCTCTTTGAGCTCCCTCAGGGAGAGGGCTTAAGTTTCCCCGCAGGGTTTCCGGGAGAGAGTTTTGAAGGGGCTTTAAGACGGAGGCGCGGCCTTCCTGTGCGGGGAGGCGGCCTTGAGCCATTATTGCGCGGCCGGTTTGCGCCGCGCGGCCGTGATGCCGGTTGGACTGGCTTGAGGGAGGCACGGAGATGCGCATGCGGCTCGTAAGGCTGGCGCGAAAATTTTACGAGTCGCGCGATGGCGCCGTCGCCATCCAGCTGGGGCTGATGGCCGTCGCGTTGATTGGATTTGCGGCGCTGGCTGTCGATGTTGGCAGCGCCCTGGCTCTCCAGCGGGGGATGCAGTCGGCGGCGGACTCCGCCGCGATCAGCGGCGCGGCGGCTGTTGCAGCTGGCTATTCCCCAGCACAGTATCCCGCCGTTTACAGCAATGAGGTGTATGCGAGCGCCGCCACGTCTGGCTTCGTCAATGGCCAAAACAATGTCGTAGTTACTCCCTCCACATACCAAGATGCGAGTGGCAACACCTATGTCAAAGTCGTCATCACCAAGGCTCAGACCGTCAGTCTTGTCGGACTGGTGCAAAGTTTCTATGGCTCTTCCGGCTCGGATGTTTTCAATATCGGGGTGAGCGCAGTTGCGCGAGTGGCGAAAACCAACCATTATTGTTTTTTGGCTATCAGCCAAACTGCCCCTGCAGCTGTCTATGTCGGCGGCAGCGCCAGCCTGAGCAGCACGAACGGCTGCGGCATTGCCGATAACTCGGATGCTTCGAATGCCCTCCAGACAAAAGGCTCTGCGGCATCGATCCAAATGCCTGTCTCAGTGGTGGGCGGCTGGCAATACACGGGCAATCCGCCGGTGCCGCCTCTGACGTGGGCATGGCCGGTGTCAGACCCTTACGTTGCTAATGGCGAAAATGCCAATCTCAATCATTATCCCACCGGCAGCTGCACCAATTCCAAGGGCCCTTACACGCCCGGAGTCCATTACTGCACGCTTACAGGTTCTCAGAACCTCAGTGCAGGTACCTACTACTTTGATAATCTGTCGCTCACGGGCGGCGCCACGGTAACTGGAAGTAATGTCACACTGGTCTTCGGGCCGAATGCAACCTTTCAAGTAACTGGTAACTCGGCTTTGGACATAACCGCTCCGACGAGTGGACCCTTCGCCAGCATGGCCATCGCAAGCCTTAGCCCCAACTCGCTGACGATTCTTGGCACGAGCAATATGACGGGAGCCATCTATCTTCCCAACGGCAATGTAACGTTTGGCGGTAACAGCGGCTCCAGCTGCCTACAAATCATTGCCAATACAATCACGTTCAACGGCAACACCACTGTGAATGACAATTGCTCCCAATTTCAGAATTCTCAAATTAAGGGCAGCACTGTCCAGCTCATCCAATAGAAAAGGAATATTGATGGCCCTGCTAAAAGTCATGGGGGGGAAGATCTCTCGATACCGGAGCGAATCTGGCGCGGCGGCCATCGAGTTCGCGCTCGGCACTTTGATCCTGCTGCCTCTGATTGCGGGAACGGTGGATCTGGGACTCGCCGGATATGCTTGGATACAAGTGAACAATCTCGTCGAGGCCGAAGCTCTCTATGTCGCCAAGAATGCCACGGCCCTGTATGAGGCTTACCCTTTTGATCCCGCGGTCATCACCAACGCCGCGGGCAGCGCGTCCGGCGTCACTCTGACGCCTGCTCCAAGCCGGTTCTGCGGCTGCCCGGCTTCAACCGGCGTCACATCGAAAGTCGCGTTTGCGGCGCCCCCTGCAGACCCCTGTTCCGGCACTTGCAGCGGAATACCCGCCAGCGCCTATATCCAGGTCAGCGCGAGCTATGCCTACGAGCCCATCCTTCCCGTCAGTTGGTGGACATCAAACCCAACATTTACGGCGACAGCTCTCGTCAAGATACATTAGGCGATGGCAAAAAATCGGAAATCGCGAGTCGTGTTAGATACCAGGGGCGTGGTGGCCATTGAATATGGTATCATCTTGCCGGCTCTCCTGCTCTTCACCCTTGGAGTCATGGAGATTGGCCGCTTGATCTGGACGTCCATAACCCTGAACCGGGCGGCGGATGCCGCCGCGCGTTACGCTGCCGTCTGTGACCCCACCATTGAAACGTGTACAAACATTCAACAATACGCTGTCTCACAGGCGTGGGGCATTAACGATATTACGGCTTCAGCATTCACACTGCCTCCGCCAACCTGCGGCGACGTACAGCATCCCGCCGTGGAGGTCGATGCGAGCTATACTTTCACCTTTCTCATTCCGTGGGTGACCCCTACAGTCCCCCTGAAGGCCAAGGCGTGCTACCCAAAGCAACAACTATCCTGAGCGCCATCCCCCGGCGAAGCTCAGCCATGAGCTGCAGCTTCTCGCCGGCGTCATGACCCGGCGCGAGAATGAGCTCACCCGGCTCTTTCAAGGCAGCAGCCTCCAGCGGGTCTTTCGTACCGGGGAGCTCCGCATGCTCAACGATCTCGAAGTTGCTAATCAACGCTGTTGCACGCAAGAAGCTGCAAGATTCAGCGTTTGCGGATGCAAGCCCAACGGAATTGCGGCCGCCGGTTCAATCAAACATTCGCCGTCCCGTTACTTCCACCGGATTGGGATGTGGTAGGCTGCAAGGGTGCCGAGCATGCCGCAGATGGCACCAGCGAGGAAGATAAGGCTTAGGGCACCAAACATTTCCCAACTCATTTGAGCCCCTCACGCCGTTGTTGATGCAATTGCCAAAAATGATTACTGTCATCTGCCATCCAATTATTCCTATCAATATTCCGAAAAGCAGGACTCCTCCCGTCATATTCTTTTCATTCTATTTTCTAACGCATCGCCCAAATGGGCGTGAAACAACATTTGGCCCATCTAAGCAGTCTGGTGTTCTTTTGATAAAAAACGCTCTTTTCCCACACCGGGATCTAGGCGCTTGCGCACTTGTCGGCTGGGCACGCCATCGGCTTTGATATCCAATTTATCGGCCGGTACGCTCCAATGCCTGCCGGACTAGCCCGATAGGCTAGCCGAATTGCGGGCTTGAATCTATTGCGCTCGGCTTGTGTCAGACTTGCCTCAGATAATACAAGAACCCGCAGCTCTCTTCCGCACGTTGCATTCCGATCACTCGGGAGCGTAAAATTATAGAATGGCCCGCCCCTCCTACCGGCGTTGTAGTTTCGCCGGAGGCTCAACCGGAGGGAAGGATCATGAAGACGAAGATTTTCGTGCTCGGCATCGATATCGGCAAGAACCTTTGCAGCCTGGTGGGGCTCGACGCATCCGGCGCCGTGGTTTTACGCCGTCGCGCGAAGAGGGAAACGCTCGTTGGTTTGGCGGCGCAGTTGTCGCCCTGTGTTGTCGCGATGGAAGCGTGTTGCGGCGCGCATCATCTTGGCCGGCTATTCGCGACGCATGGTCACGAGGTCCGACTGATGTCTCCCGAATATGTTCGCCCGTATGAGGCGGCGGGCGGCTTTCCGGCCGCGAAGGCTTTGAACGAGAACGCCGGAAACCGATGCGGCGGCAGAGGGAATTGACCGGCCGCGGCATGTCTTCCCCCTGTCAGACCCTGCCGCCCGTGTTAGTTGACGGTGCCCCGTCCAGACATGACAATGCCCGCAGACTTGTGAGCAGGGTCCCGCTGCTCAACGCAAAGGCCGATGCTGGGAGGAGGCGGGGCGGAAATGAGCTTGATTGCGAAACTGCCCCGGCTGCGGCCGGCGTCAGATGAGCTGCTTCATCTTGATCTGATGCGATTTATCGCTGCAGCGGGAATTGTTTTACATCATTCTCACGAATTCTTTGTTCCGGTAACCAAAAGCCCGTTTCTGGTCAGAGAACAAAGGGCGGGTATGGCGCTATTCGTCGATTTATTCTTTTTCATCTCAGGGTTTGTTATCGCTTACATTTATCACAACCGGATGAATTCCATCGTTGACTATATCACTTTTCTTCAGCGGCGAGTGGGCCGGCTCGTCCCGCTCCATTGGCTCACCTTGGCCGCGTTTATCGCAATGTGGTCAATTTTTGTGCTCCTTCATCATGGGGGCACGAACACGCCGTCGTTCAAGCCAAAATGTATCGCAGAGACAGCGTTTCTTATGCATACGTTCATATCGTGCGGAAGGTCATTCAATAGCGTCACCTGGTCTATAAGTGCAGAAATGGTGATGTATATTGCCTTTCCTGTTATCGCTTTCATAGGGACAAGAAGCGCTTCGCTCTTACTCGGTGCCGGAGCTGCGGCTCTAACCGTGATGATGGCGCTAGTCACTTCTCGGCATGAATGGAATTTGCTTCATAGTTCTTGGATTGAGTTGTCGCCAGTCCTGCGGGCGTTGCCGTCGTTCGTCCTTGGCGCAGCCCTTTTCTACAACCGCAGCATTATCTCGCGGCTTCCTGCGCCAAGCTTTATCCTGGCTGTTCTGACCGCTGCCATGATCACCGCGATGGTGTCCGGCGTGTCGCAGCTAATAACCCTCCTCATCGTCTATATGGTTGCCATTGCTGCCGTTGCGGCCGATGTCCGGGGCGGGCCGCCGCTGATTGTGCAACGTTTCGCGCCGCTTGGACAGCTTACTTATTCGATATACATGTGGCATATGCTATTTATTTCATTTTTGCTGAATGGAATGGGCGACACATTTGCTAATGCCAGCGCGTTATATTCTACAATACTTGTTATTGTTTGTTACGTTTCGATATTCACAGTGAGCTATTTCTCGTTTTTCTTTATTGAAACGCCAGCGCGGCGCTGGATCGATAAGATAAGAGTTCTCTAGGCTCCCGCATCCCAAAACCGGCACGCCGCCAAAAGGACAAAGCTTTACTCCGGCCAGCTAAACGTGTACCCCGCTCCCGCAATGGACCCGGTGCGGCCGTTGCGGTTGCGCCGGGCTTATTTTTGGCGGCTCCTGGAACGCGGGAGCCTTCGCTTAAGGCATTCAAATCCATGTCGAATGTGGTGGTAGTCGGCGCCCAATGGGGCGACGAGGGAAAGGGCAAGATCGTCGATTGGCTGTCTCTGGAGGCCGATGTTGTGGTGCGCTTCCAGGGCGGACACAATGCGGGGCATACGCTCGTCATCGACCATGAGGTCTACAAGCTCACGCTTTTGCCGTCAGGCATTTTGCGGCCCGGTAAGCTCTCGGTCATCGGCAATGGCGTTGTCCTTGATCCGCAGCATTTTCTGGACGAGGTGGAGCAGCTTACCGCGCGCGGCGTCAAAATCTCGCCGGACAATCTGAAGATCGCAGAGAATGTGCCGCTGATCCTCGCCCTCCACCGCGAGCTTGATGCCCACCGCGAGTCCTCGAAGGCCGGAGCCTTGAAGATTGGCACGACGAAGCGTGGTATTGGGCCTGCCTATGAAGACAAGGTTGGCCGGCGGGCGATCCGCCTCATGGATTTGGCCGAGCCCAGCACTCTGAATGAGAAGATCGAGCGGCTGCTTGCCCATCACGAGCCGCTGCGCCGCGGCCTTGGGCTCGAACCCTTGCCGGCGAAGGCGATCCGTGCAGAACTCGATGGCGTCGCCGCCAAAATTCTCCCTTTCATGGACGCGGCCTGGGAGCTTCTCGAATCCGCCAGGCGGGCAGGCAAGCGCATCCTGTTCGAAGGGGCGCAGGGAGCCCTGCTCGATATTGATCATGGCACCTATCCATTCGTGACCTCATCTAACACGGTTGCCGCCAATGCCGCGACGGGAGCGGGTCTCGGCCCGAAGGCGATCGGCTATGTGCTGGGCATCGCCAAGGCCTATACGACACGGGTCGGCGGCGGCCCGTTCCCGACGGAACTCAAGGATGGCGTCGGTGAACTCATCGGCGACCGCGGCCGGGAATTCGGCACCGTGACGGGACGGCGCAGGCGCTGCGGGTGGTTCGACGCCGTGCTCGTTCGCCAGGCCGTAAAAACCTCCGGGATAGACGGGATTGCCCTCACCAAGCTTGATATTCTCGACGGGTTTGATGAGATCAAGGTCTGCACCGGCTACCACCTTGACGGAAAACGGATCGAGAGATTGCCCGCGAGCCAGGCGGCCCAGGCGCGGGTCGTGCCCATCTATGAGACGATCGAGGGATGGAAAAAGACAACCGCTGGGGCGCGGTCCTGGGCGGAGCTTCCCGCGCAGGCCATCAAATATGTGCGCCGGATCGAGGAGCTGATCGAGGCACCGGTTGCCCTCCTCTCGACGAGCCCCGAGCGCGCCGATACGATCCTTGTTTATGATCCATTCCGCGATTGACCGGGTAATTTTCGCGGCGGGATTGACGGAAGGCCAATCAAATGCTCTCAAGCCGCAATGGCTGATTATTATCCGCTGCTTGCCAAGGCCGTTGCGGGCCTTCCGGATCCCACCGCCGAAGCGCGTCAGGCCGTTTACGAGCGGGCGCGCAAGGCTCTTTTTGGTCAATTGCGTACTCTGGACCCGCCGGTGCCCGAGGACGCAATTGAACGCGAAGCGCAGGCTCTCGAGAGGGCCGTCGCGCAGCTCGAAACAGAGATTGTGGCGCGATCCATTCCCGAAACCGGGGCCCCTCCGGCCGAAGCGGATTTCGCGGGCCTTGGGCCGCCAGCAGAAGCGTTGCGGACGAAGCCAAGCACGCCGCCGCCTCAGCCCAGCGCGGCAGGCCCCAATGCACGCGCACCTGGCCGCTCCGCAAGGGTAACGCCGTCAGCACCTGCGCGTCCGCCCCGCCCGGCTCCGCCGCCCCTTAAGGTCCGCCGTGAGCCGCCTGTGAGAGAAGCCGTGCCGCCGGCCAAAACGCAGCGGCCAAGCCCGCCGAGCTCTATGGGACCGGAGCCATTTCCGGGACGGAGCCCGGGCCCGCCGAATTCCCCCGCGGCTAATTCTGCCGTTTCGCATGCGCAGCCTCAGCTCCCAGGGGCCGGCACCATGCCGCCCGGCCAAGCGGCCTCACTTGGCTACTATCCGGCCGGTCCAGAGGCATCCGGCGGGGAAGCAGCGGATTTGAATGCGCCTTCTTTTGAAAGCTTTGTTTTGGAGGCGGAAAGCGCGAACCCTGAAAGTTATGAGCCAGCGTCAAGGATGCGGCTCGAAGCGCAACGTCCGTATGCCCCGCTCCCCGAGGAAAACAAGGGGGCGGCCAAACGCATCGGGATCGTTGCCGGGATAGTCGCCGTTCTCATCGCGCTTGTGGCGGCCGCCGCTTATAAGCTGCGTGATCGCCCCGAGGATCTTGCGCGTCTGCAACCCCCAACGGTTCAGGGCGAGGCCGCTGTTCCTGGCAGCAAGATTGCCGACCGCATCGGCGGGGACACCGCAACTCCCGGGGCGCCAGCGGCTTCCCCCGGGACATCCGCGGCCGCCGGCCGCGACGGCGCCCCGAAAAGCGGCTCGATGGCGGCCGCGCCGCCTGTCCCCGTTGCCCGCCGCGCGGCTCTGCTCATGGAAGCGCCGGAAGAACAATCCAAGGTGAAGACAATTCTCGGAACGGTCGTCTGGCGTGCTGATAACGTCAGTAATGGTCCGGATGAGCCGTTGAGCACGGCTGTTCACGCCGAGATCAACATACCTGACGAGGGCCTGCAGGCGGATATGACGATCCAAAAGAATTTCGACAATACTTTGCCCGCATCACATACTATCAAGCTGCGTTTTTCCATGCGGCCAGGCGGCGCGCTCGCCGATATCAAGCAGGTCACCGTGCTTCTGCGCCGGGAGAACACCCCAACAGGTGATGCGCTGAAGGGGGTGACCGTGCCAGTGATGGAAAATTCTTTCCTTATCGGCCTCAGCCGGGGCGATGGCGAGGCGTCCAATCTTGACCTTTTGCGCTCCCGCGAATGGTTTGACATTCCGATGGTTCTCGCCAACGGGCATATCGCCAAATTGACCTTCGAAAAGGGACCAGCGGGGCGCAGTGCTCTTGATGATGCAATAGGCTCCTGGCAGGCGCAGTAGCGGCGCGTCAGAGCGGCTCAGCGGTTTTCAAGGCAAGCGCATGAGCGGCTGCCCAACACGGATCCTGCTTCCTTCTTGCACATTTTGGCACAGCGTAAAGCCGTCAGGCGCGAAGACGATGATGGTCGATCCGTGCTGAAACCACCCCATTTCCTCGCCTTTGCCGAAGCAGGCCTCACAGGCAATGGTCTTGGGCCCGCGGTGGTTGCGATCGAGCGGCACATCAAGAAAGCGCAACTTGATGCTGGCAACGAGGATTGCCGCGACGGGCACTAAAGTAATGATGTCACCGGTCTTGGCGAGGCGGGTCTTAATCACAGCCCTTTCATTTTTGCAGAAGAGCTTCTCGATCCGCTTCAACGCAACCGGATTCACATTCCACGTGTCTCCGGAAATGTAGGTCACCTGTTCCACGCGGCAGTCATGGGGAGCGTGAAAACGGTGGTACATGCCGGCAGTCAGCCGCAGGGTTACATAGCGCCCGTTCCGGTAAAGACCGATGAGATCGCAATCGCCCAGCAGATCCTGCAAGCTATAAGGAGATCCCTTGATTTGCAGGAGTTCGGTGCCCTTGATCATCCCCGAGGCGCCGACGATTGCGTCACACGGGCTGACCAGCACCGTGGGGTCCGGATCGATGGGCCGGGCTCCTTCCTTGAGTTCGCGAATGAAGCAATCATGCATGCTGCGAAACTTGGTCTTTTTCGCTTCGCTGAGATCAAGGTCGCAGAACATGCGCCATATGCCGATGGAGAGGCCGCGCACCAAAGGCTGCTCGATTTGGCTGAACCACCCCATGAATTGAGTCGCCAAACGCCGCGGAATGCGGTTGGTCAACAGGAAGTTCAAGTCCTCTTGATGGGCGATCTTCGCGATAAGAGATCGAACTGTCATGATTTGGTAATGCCGTCTCGTTAGGGCTCAGGGATGGAACCGGGATACACACGCATTGCATTATATGCGGCCGGCGCGGCAGTTTTGGCTGCGGCGCTGGCGAAACTCAAGGCGCGGCTCGAACTCTCGAAGGCAAAGCATCCGTCGTTGACAGGGCATGCCCGGATGGCGCGGCGGGCCGCCTCGTTGATCCCTTTTTACGAATATGATGAATCGCGCTTTTTTACTGCGGACCGGCCGCCGGATGATATTGCCGCATTGCGCCGCGCTGGTTTTGCGCGCCTCTCCGCTCTCTATCGCAGCCGCTTCGCGCAGACAGTTCAGCTTACGGAAAAGATCAAAGAAACGATCTCCGATGTCCAGTTCACGGAAGCCTACCGCGTTCCTTTCCAATTCAGCCGTTATGTGCGCGAGCACCTGCCTGTTGGCGTCTTCGCTCAATCTTCTTCGGGCGTAACCCTCACCGACCTCGACGGCAACGGCTTCTATGATCTGACGGGCTCCTACGGGGTCAACCTCTTTGGTTATGACTTCTACAAGGAGTGCATCGAGCAGGGCGCGGAGCGCGTGCGTGAGCTTGGTCCTGTGCTGGGTTCCTATCACCCGGTGATCGCCTACAACGTCAAGCGGCTGAAGGAAATTTCCGGACTGGATGAAGTTTCGCTGCACATGTCCGGAACAGAGGCCGTCATGCAGGCCGTGCGGCTTGCCCGCTATCACACCCGCCGATCCCGTCTTGTACGTTTCTGCGGGGCGTATCATGGATGGTGGGGGGACGTTCAGCCGGGTATCGGCAATCCGGCTCCGGCGCCGGACACCTACACTTTGAAAGATATGTCGGAGGATTCGCTTCGCGTGCTGCGCAGCCGGAACGATATCGCCTGCGTGCTTGTCAATCCCTTGCAGGCGCTGCATCCGAATGCGGGGGCGCCTTCCGACTCCTCGCTGGCCGATAGCGGCAGAAGCGCGCGCTTCGACAAGGAAGCCTATGGCTCCTGGCTGAAGCGTCTGCGGTCGGTCTGCGCCGAGCGCAAGATCGTGCTTATCTTCGATGAGGTCTTCACCGGCTTTCGCCTCGCGCCGGGCGGAGCACAAGAGTATTTCGGTGTTCAGGCCGACATTGTCACTTATGGAAAAACACTTGGCGGCGGTCTTCCAATCGGCGCCGTCTGCGGGCGCAAGGATTTGATGAAACGCTTTCGCGGTGATCGTCCGGCTGATATCTGCTTTGCCCGCGGGACTTTCAATTCGCATCCCTATGTCATGGGAGCGATGAGCGTGTTTCTGGAGCAGATCAAGACCCCCCGCATTCACAATCTTTACCGCGATCTCGACACGCTGTGGGACAGACGAGCCGCAGAGTTCAACGGGCGTCTCAGCGATGAAGGGCTGCCAGTGCAAGCCGTGAATTTGTCCTCGATCTGGACCATCGTGTATACTCGGCCGTCTCGCTACAACTGGATGCTGCAATATTATTTGCGTGCCGAAGGGTTGGCATTGAGCTGGGTTGGAACGGGACGCCTTATCTTCAGTTTGAATTATACTGATGCTGACTTCGAAGCGGTCACGAGCCGTTTTGTGACCGCTGCCAAGGCAATGCAGCAGGATGGCTGGTGGTGGTCCGATTCCCTGGCAACAAATAAATCGATCAGGCGGGATATTCTGCGGGAGATGATCGTTCACCGCATTATCCGGAGGCGCCGCCCTTGAAACAGGGCGGCTGCCGGTCCCGGCTGGGCTAGTCCCAAAGGTTGTGTTCGAGCGTCATCGAGTCAAATAGCTCGCCACGCAAGAGATAGAGCGGCGCCATGTGATAGAGCTTGATGTCGTGAAATGGGTCGGTCAGGACTTTCGCCAGCCACACGAGCCCGGTCTGGACATTCTGGATGATGAAGAGCTGCACAGTCCTGAATATCAGTCCGCCAGCGGCGATCGCGAGCCAAAGCAGGGCCGTGTTGCGAACGTAGCCTCCCATAGTGGCGGGTGCGTCAAAGAGGCCGAACAAAGTGGGGTCGAAATAAAAGACGAGCGGGGAAAGTGCCCAGATCGTCATCAGAACGACTTTGCGCTTCAGATTGTAACCGACCTTGAGTTCTTCCTTACGCTCATGCGTTTCATGGTTCACCTCGTCGTAGCCTTTGGGCTCAAAGACGAAATGGCCAATTTGCCGGGTCACCATCGCGGCGAGCCAGCCAGCGAGCGATGCCGCAACGGGATTGGTGAACAGCAGCACATAGGCGCACAGAAAGCTGACGGCGCTGAACAAGTGTAGCGACTGATTGATGCGGCTCTGATGGTAATAGCGATGGTCGTCCCACCGTTGTAATTTGAGCTCTTGAAGAAAACCGGGCATTAACTCCCCTCCTTTGTTTAGGCTAAGCGCTTAAGCTTACGTTTCAATTATGACAATACTTGAACAATGCTTGAAACAATCGCTGGCACATAGCTGGAAGTTAAAAAGTTTTTTGGTGTTGCTTCTTCAAAGCGATCTTTTAGGGATTGTTGCGGGTGACGTGACAGGCAGCACCGCCATGCCGCGCCTGCACGATTAAGCGGCGGCGCGGACTGGCGAGCGTTCTCCCTGCGTGGTTACCGCATGCGCCTTGCCGAAGCGGATGACTGAGAAATGACCGAAAGGCGGCATAGAACGGTTTTCGATGACGCGTACACCCTCGCATTGCTCCACCCAGCGCGTATAGCGCTCAAAGGGGAATTCGAGACGCCAGCCAAGCAGGCGCGTGATGGGCGTTAGCGATTTTTCCACGAGCCGCCGCAGACCCTTATCCGCGCCGACTCGGCTAACCAGCACGATCTCCCCGCCGGGCTTTAGCACCCGTACGAATTCATCGAGGGTTGCCTCCGGGTTTGGAACAGTGGTGACGACAAGCTGTGCAACGATGACCTCGAATGAGGCATCGGGGAACGCCATTTTTTCGGCATCCATGACAGCGAGCCCTTCGACATGGTTTAAACCTAAATTGCGGACTTTCTCTTGGGCTTTGCGCAGCATCGCCGCGGAGATGTCGACGCCTGTGAGACGGCTCGATGTTGAATAATCGGGGAGGGATATGCCGGTGCCGACACCGACTTCAAGAATGTGTCTGCCGGCACGTTCTGCCGCTGCGATTGCCTCGAGGCGCGCACGCCTGAACACTCCGCCGAAGACGAAATCATAGAACGGCGCCCAGACGGCATAGGATTTTGCGACGGTCTCCTTACTGACGTAGCTCCCCATTTCTTTCCTAACCTTTATGTTGGGCCAGCCTGGCGATTGATACCTGCTAGGCAATTGGCCTTCCCCTACGTGGCGTATGGCTTGCGCAAATCGCCGGTGACCAATTGGCTGATGTGCCGGATAAATTGGAGGGCGCTCTTTTCCCAGGAGCGGGTCAGCGCGAAGGCCCGGCATGCCTCCCGTGAAATCTTGAGAGCGCCGAGGCAGGCTGTGCGCAGATCATTGTCGAGGACGCCGATTGGGTGACCCGCGACAACGTCCTGAGGGCCGGTGACCGGGAAGGCGGCGATCGGAACGCCGCTTGCCAGCGCTTCGAGCTGCACGATGCCGAAGGTATCCGTCCTGCTGGGGAATACGAAAGCATCGGCGGCCGCAAGATGCGCTGCCAGAGTGTCATGTTCCATCAAGCCGAGAAATTTTGCATCGGGAAACCGCCGCCTCAGCTCGGCCTCCTGAGGGCCTTCTCCGATAACCACTTTCGTGCCGGGCAGATCGAGGGACAGAAAGGCTTCGAGGTTTTTTTCAACGGCGATCCGCCCGACACTGACAAAGACCGGGCGCGGGAAGCCGAGGTCGATTGCCTTCTCCGGCCGGAAGACCTCGGTATCGACACCGCGAGTCCAAATTGCGAGATTCTTGAAATTGCGCCGGGTCAGATCCTCCATCAGGGAGGGAGTCGACACCATCGTGATGGTCGCGGCGGAGTGGAAGTGCCGCAATACCGCATAGCTCCAATCCTGCGGGATTGGCAGGCGGGCGGCGATGTATTCAGGAAACCTTGTCGTGTAGCTCGTCGTGAAAGGGATACGGTTCTTCACGCAATAGGCGCGTGTCATATGGCCGATGGGACCTTCGGTTGCGATATGGATCGCATCCGGCGAGGCGCGGCCGATTCGCCGGGCAATCTCCCGGCGGTTGGGCAGTGCCAAACGAAGATTGGGATCCGTCGGCAGAGGCACCGAAGGAAATCCGTCCGGCGAGAGGAAATCAATGGTTACTCCGAGTTTGAGGGCGCTGCGAGCGAGCGAGGTCAAAGTCCGCACGACCCCATTGACCTGGGGATGCCAAGCGTCGGTAGCGACAAGCACTTTCATCAGTCGGCGCGCCCCTGTCCACGATGCCCGGAAGAAGTCCAGATTGCGAATGACAGCGGCAATGGATTCTGCCATCGCAACACGCATTAGAGACGAAGGGGCAACCGGGAGAACCAAAACGAGAGCCCTGGCCTTGGTTTGGGTTACCAAACATCTCCAATGCCGCGGTTCGAAAATTCATATGGCAGCAATCGCAACTTCATGTTGCAATCGTATGACGGAATGGCATTTGTTTTCAGATCTTATCGAGCAGCAGGGCGCGCGCAGCACCGCGCCTGCATAATCTGGCACCACCTCAAATCAGCTCATACCGGCGAACACCGTTGCGATTACACTCATCAGTGGCGGAGGATGGCCGCATCTCCTAGCCGTTGGATGGCGGAGAGATCAGTCCGCATGTTGGATCCGACGCGGGTCTATGCGGGCCAAATCCGCGGCTCTTTTTCGCCGAAGGTCTAAGACCAAAGGCCTGAGAGAAGTGCACCAAGCCTCTACAAGCGGTTCGGCGCGGAGCCAGGCCCGCTGCCCCCCAACGAATGACTTGCCTTCCGGCCGGGGCACGAAACTGCCTTAGCCGGAACCGGAAAGCGGGAAAAACGCGATTGAATTTCAGCTGGAGCTTTTTCCAGCGAAAGAGGGTTGACGCGCAAAGCAGGCATGATTAAGTTCCGCGCACTTCGGACAGGCAGTAGGTTTTTGCTTCCGGGGCACCTCGTTCCGGACCTTTCAAGCCTAAACGCTGTCGGACCCAGCGACTTAACAATGACGCTATGCTCCGGGAGAGGCTCTCTAAAGAGCTCTCTTGGATTGACGAGAGGCAAGAACGCGGCATCTGCCGCGGTCCTCTGCCATTTCGGGGCGCCGGAAGCCTTGGCGGGCTGAAGGCGCCTTGCTGTGTCATTATGACATTCGCAGCCGGGTCCGGACGTTCGAATTTGAGGACGCGCCGGGCATTCCGGCAGCGGCTTGTTGGAAGGATTGAGAAAGACGAAAGATGCCCACGATCAGTCAGTTGATCCGCAAGCCGCGGCAAGAAAAAATTTACCGCGAAAAGGCCCGCCATCTCGGTGCCTGCCCGCAAAAGCGGGGAGTCTGTACGCGCGTTTATACGACAACGCCGAAAAAGCCGAATTCGGCCTTGCGCAAGGTCGCCAAGGTCCGCCTGACCAATGGCTTTGAGGTGATCGGCTATATCCCCGGTGAGGGTCATAACTTGCAGGAGCATTCCGTCGTCATGATCCGCGGCGGGCGCGTCAAGGACTTGCCGGGGGTGCGCTATCATATCCTGCGCGGCGTGCTCGACACCCAGGGCGTCAAGAACCGTAAGCAGCGCCGCTCGAAATATGGTGCCAAGCGGCCAAAATGAGTTTGAGATGTAACTTTTGAAAATCCGCGGGGTGCCGCAGATCCGCAGTGTGCGGATTGTTGGGGTGCTCTGCTGGCAAAGATGCCTTATTTAACAGTGGCCGCCTTTACTAGCGTATGAAATCCAACGGAGCCTGAAGATGTCGCGCCGCCATAGGGCCGAAAAGCGGGAAGTCACTCCGGATGCCAAATTCGGAGATGTCGTTCTCGCCAAGTTCATGAACTCGATGATGTATGACGGCAAAAAGTCGATTGCCGAGGCGATCGTTTATGGCGCTTTCGGCATTATCGAGCAAAAAACGCGCTCGGAGCCGCTTTCCGTCTTCAGGCAGGCGCTGGATAATGTGTCGCCAGCGATCGAGGTTCGCTCGCGCCGGGTCGGCGGCGCGACTTATCAGGTTCCGGTCGAGGTCCGCGCGGAGCGGCGTCAGGCGCTGGCCATTCGCTGGATCATCAATGCCGCGCGGGCGCGCAACGACAAGACTATGGTTGACCGTCTGTCGGCGGAATTGATGGATGCTGCCAATAACCGCGGCAACGCGGTCAAGAAACGGGAAGACACGCATCGTATGGCTGAAGCCAATCGTGCCTTCTCGCATTATCGCTGGTAGAGAACTTAAGGTTAAGCGGTCTTCCGCCCAGAGGAATTTGTCATGCCCCGCAGCCATCCGATTGAGGATTACCGGAACTTCGGCATCATGGCCCACATAGATGCGGGCAAGACGACGACGACGGAGCGCATTCTCTATTATTCCGGCAAGTCTCATAAAATCGGCGAAGTCCACGACGGCGCCGCAACCATGGACTGGATGGAGCAGGAGCAGGAGCGCGGCATTACGATCACCTCTGCCGCGACGACGACTTTCTGGAACGGCAAGCGGTTAAATATCATCGATACCCCCGGCCATGTCGATTTCACGATCGAGGTCGAGCGCTCGCTTCGCGTTCTCGATGGCGCGGTCTGCGTTCTCGATGGAAACCAGGGTGTTGAGCCGCAGACCGAAACGGTCTGGCGCCAGGCCGACAAATACAATGTGCCGCGCATCGTGTTCGTCAACAAGATGGACAAGATCGGCGCTGATTTCTATCGCTGCGTCGAGGACATCAAGAACAAGGTCGGCGGCCGTCCGGTCTGCATCCAATTGCCGCTCGGAGCGGAAGCCGATTTCAAGGGAATCATTGATCTTGTCCGGATGAAGGCCGTCGTCTGGGAAGACGAGGCGCTCGGAGCTAAATATACCGACGTGGAGATTCCGGAAGATCTTAAGGCCAAGGCGGCCGAGTACCGGCATATTCTCATCGAGGCGGCTGTCGAACTCGACGACGATGTCATGGCGGCCTATCTCGATGGGGTAGAGCCTGACGTCCCGACCTTGAAGCGGCTCCTGCGCAAGGCGGTTCGCGATATCACCTTCATTCCAATTCTGTGCGGCTCGGCTTTCAAGAACAAGGGCGTGCAGCCGCTGCTCGACGCTGTGGTGGATTTTCTTCCCTCGCCGCTCGACCGTGAGGCGATCAAGGGTGTCGATATGGAAACTGGCGCCGAGGTGGTCCGGCTGCCGCGTGATGAGGATCCTTTTTCCATGCTCGCCTTCAAGATCATGGACGACCCTTTCGTCGGCACGATCACATTCGCGCGTGTTTATTCGGGCCATGTCGAGTCCGGGACGACGGTCCTGAACTCCACCAAGGACAAGAAGGAGCGGATTGGGCGTATGCTCCTCATGCATGCGAACAACCGTGAAGACATCAAGGAAGCCTATTCGGGGGACATTGTCGCGCTCGCTGGCTTGAAGGAGACGCGCACCGGAGACACGCTGTGCGACATCAACAAGCCTGTGATCCTCGAGCGCATGGAATTCCCGGAACCTGTGATCGAGATCGCGATCGAGCCGAAATCGAAGGCCGATCAGGAAAAGCTTGGTATTGCCTTATCCAAGCTCGCTGCGGAAGATCCCTCATTCCGGGTTTCGACCGATCCCGAGTCCGGGCAAACGATCTTGAAGGGGATGGGGGAACTCCATCTCGACATCAAGGTTGATATTTTGCGGCGCACCTATAAGGTCGACGCGAATATTGGCGCGCCGCAGGTTGCTTACCGGGAAAAATTGACGAGGCGGGTCGAAATCGATCACACCCACAAGAAGCAGACAGGCGGTTCCGGCCAGTTCGCAAGAGTCAAAATCATCTTCGAGCCGAACGAGGCGGGCAAGGGATCGAGCTTCGAGAGTCAAATTGTCGGCGGCGCGGTGCCAAAGGAATTCATCCCTGGCGTTGAAAAGGGCATCAACAGCGTCATGGGCTCGGGCGTTCTCGCGGGCTTCCCGGTTGTCGATGTGAAAGCAACGCTCGTCGATGGCGCCTATCATGACGTCGACTCTTCGGTGCTCGCCTTCGAGATCGCCGCCCGCGCGGCCTTCCGTGAAGCGCTGCAAAAGGGCGGTTCCATCTTGCTCGAGCCAATCATGAAGGTCGAAGTCACGACGCCCGAAGACTATACGGGTGCTGTCATGGGTGACCTGCTCGCGAGGCGCGGGCAGGTTCAGGGCCAGGACATGCGCGGCAACGCGGTCGTCATCAGTGCGATGGTCCCGCTCGCCAATATGTTTGGTTATGTCAACCAGCTGCGGTCCTTTAGCCAGGGCCGCGCCAATTACACGATGCAATTCGATCACTATGAGCAGGTTCCCGCGGGCGAAGCCGGTAAGATTCAGGCCAAATACGCCTGATCTTTCCATCGTGAGCGTGAGAAAATCTTAGAGGAGCCGGACGATGGCCAAGGAAAAATTCGAGCGGACAAAGCCGCATTGCAATATCGGGACGATCGGTCACGTCGATCATGGCAAGACGTCATTGACCGCGGCGATCACCAAGGTTTTGGCGGAGACGGGCGGGGCGACATTCACGGCCTATGATCAGATCGATAAGGCGCCAGAAGAAAAAGCGCGTGGAATCACGATCTCGACGGCGCATGTCGAATATGAGACCAAGAAGCGCCATTACGCTCACGTCGATTGCCCTGGCCACGCCGACTATGTGAAAAACATGATCACCGGGGCGGCCCAGATGGACGGCGCGATTTTGGTTGTGTCGGCTGCGGATGGCCCGATGCCGCAAACGCGCGAGCACATCCTGCTCGCCCGGCAGGTCGGCGTTCCGGCGCTCGTCGTGTTCATGAACAAGGTTGACATGGTCGATGACCCTGAGCTTCTCGATCTCGTCGAGCTTGAGGTTCGTGAGCTGCTGTCGAAATATGAATTTCCCGGCGACGAAATTCCGATCACCAAGGGGTCGGCATTGTGTGCGCTCGAGGGCCGCAATCCGGAGATTGGGCATGATGCAATCTTGAAGCTCATGGATACCGTGGATTCCTATATTCCGCAGCCAGAGCGCCCGATTGATCAGCCATTCCTGATGCCGGTTGAAGACGTGTTCTCGATCTCCGGCCGCGGCACTGTCGTAACCGGCCGTGTCGAGCGCGGGGCGATCAAGGTCGGCGAGGAAATCGAGATTGTCGGCCTTCGCCCGACGATGAAGACGACGGTCACAGGCGTCGAAATGTTCCGCAAGCTCCTCGATCAGGGGCAGGCGGGCGACAACATCGGTGCTCTTTTGCGCGGCACCAAGCGGGAGGAAGTCGAACGCGGCCAAGTGCTGTGCAAGCCAGGTTCGGTTAAGCCGCACACGAAATTCAAGGCGGAAGCCTATATCCTGACCAAGGAGGAAGGCGGCCGTCATACGCCCTTCTTCACCAATTACCGGCCGCAGTTCTATTTCCGCACGACTGACGTGACAGGTGTCGTGACCTTGCCGCCAGGCACGGAGATGGTGATGCCGGGCGACAATGTCACGATGGATGTAGAGCTGATCGTCCCCATCGCGATGGAAGAGAAGCTGCGTTTCGCTATCCGCGAGGGCGGCCGCACTGTCGGCGCGGGTGTCGTCGCCTCGATCACGGAGTAGCGAGTTCCGCTTTTAGGGTTTGACCGGACAGTTGATTTTGCCGTGCGTCCCTCGCGGGGTGCACGGCACAAGAAATCAGCATGAGCTGTTTAAGTCAGCCCCGGGACGGCGGACAGGGATGAATCAAAATGAACGGCCAAAATATTCGTATCCGGCTCAAGGCCTTCGATCATCGAATTCTCGATTCTTCGACGAAGGAAATCGTCTCGACGGCCAAACGGACGGGAGCGCAGGTTCGCGGTCCGATTCCGCTGCCGACGAAAGTCGAGAAATTTACGGTTAACCGTTCGCCGCATGTCGATAAGAAGTCGCGCGAACAGTTCGAAATCCGTACACACAAGCGGGTTCTCGACATAGTGGAACCGACGCCCCAGACGGTGGATGCTCTGATGAAGCTCGATCTTGCTGCGGGTGTTGATGTGGAAATCAAACTTTAGGGCCGTTGGGTTCTGAGGAAAATGTGAATCGCCCCGCCATGCCTCTGGCAAGGAGAGGGTCTTGAGGGATCAAACATGCGATCAGGTGTCATCGCGCAAAAGCTCGGCATGACCCGGGTCTTCACCGGTGCCGGCGAACATTTGCCGGTCACGGTGCTGAAGCTTGATGGCTGTCAGGTCGTGGCCCATAGGACCAAGGATCGCAACGGTTATACCGCTGTCCAGCTTGGGATAGGCCGCGCCAAGGTCAAGAATGTCTCTAAAGCAGAGCGTGGCCGTTTTGCCGCCGCCAAAGTGGAGCCGAAACTGAAGCTGGCCGAGTTTCGTGTTGCGGAAGATTCACTGCTTCCGGTCGGCGCGGAAATCACGGCGGATCATTTCGTTGTTGGCCAGTTCGTCGACGTGACCGGCACGAGCACCGGCAAGGGGTATGCCGGCGCCATGAAGCGGTGGAATTTCGGCGGCTTGCGAGCGACGCACGGCGTTTCTATCTCGCACCGGTCGCACGGGTCGACTGGCGGGCGGCAGGATCCGGGCAAGACGTTCAAAAACAAGAAAATGGCCGGACATCTTGGCGCCGAGCGGGTGACCACACTGAATCTGCGTGTCGTTGAACTCGACATCGAACGCGGCCTTATCCTCGTCGAGGGGGCGGTTCCCGGAACCTCTGGCAGCTGGATTTATGTGCGCGACGCGGTGAAAAAGGCGCTGCCAAAAGAGGCGCCAAAGCCCGGCAAATATCGTATGGCAGGCGCTGAGTCCGCGGGCGCCGCCGCTGAAGAAACTGGGGCGAGCGCATGAAGATCGATATGACTTCCCTCGACGGCGAGGCGGCCGGCTCAATCGAGCTCGATGATGCCATTTTCGGCTTGGCCCCGCGCCAGGATCTGATCGCGCGGATGGTCCGCTACCAGCTTGCCAAGCGCCGTGCCGGAACGCATCAGACGCTGGGGCGCAGCGACATCGCGCGCACAGGCAAGAAAATGTATAAGCAAAAGGGAACAGGCTCGGCGCGGCATGGCTCTGCCAGGGTGCCTCAGTTTCGCGGCGGCGGCCGCGCATTCGGCCCGGTCGTGCGCTCTCATGCTCATGATCTGCCAAAGAAAATCCGTGCTCTTGCCCTCAAGCATGCGCTTTCCGCCAAGGCCAAGGACGGGGCCATCATTGTGTGGCCGGAAGCGCGTGTCGCCGAAGCGAAGACCAAAAGTTTGAAGGCAAGTTTCGCCAAGATTGGTTTGACCAGTGCCTTGATCATCGACGGCTCTCAGCCCGAGGTGAGCTTCCAGCTCGCGGCGCGCAACATTCCGCAGATCGATGTCCTGCCGGTGCAGGGGATCAACGTCTATGACATTTTGCGCCGTGAGAAGCTTGTGTTGACCAAAGCGGCAATTGATGCGCTGGAGGCGCGGTTGAAATGAGCCCGGCGAAATTCGTGCATGACGCGCAGCATTACGACGTGATCGTTGCTCCGGTGATTACCGAAAAGTCAACGATGGCGTCGGAGGCCAACCAGGTCATCTTCAAGGTTCGCAAGAGCGCGACGAAACCGGAGATCAAGGCTGCGGTGGAACATCTTTTCGACGTAAAGGTGGAGGCCGTGAACACGCTCATCCGCAAGGGCAAGCGGAAGACCTTCAAGGGAATGCGCGGCGTGCAGTCCGACGTCAAGAAGGCGATTGTGACCCTTGCCGAAGGTCACAAGATCGACGTGACGACCGGGCTTTGAGAGTCATGGCAGGAGCGCTTCAATGGCATTGAAATCCTTCAAACCGGTCACGCCGGGCCTTCGCCAGCTGGTGATCGTTGATCGTTCCGGGCTCTATAAGGGCAAGCCGGTAAAACAGCTGACCGAAGGCAAGCCTTCGACCGGCGGGCGCAACAATAATGGGCGCATCACCGTGCGCTTTCGCGGCGGCGGCCACAAGCAAAGCTACCGGATTGTCGACTTCAAGCGCCGCAAGCTTGATGTTCCCGCCAAGGTCGAGCGGATTGAATATGATCCGAACCGGACGGCGTTCATCGCGCTCATTCGTTACGCCGATGGTGAGCTCTCCTACATCATCGCTCCGCAACGCCTTGCGGTTGGAGATGAAGTGATTTCCAGTGTGCAGGCCGATGTGAAGCCTGGCAATGCAATGGCTCTGGCGAACATCCCTATTGGGACGATTGTCCATAATATCGAGATGAAGATCGGTAAGGGTGGCGCGATGGTTCGGTCGGCCGGCACCTATGCCCAGGTGGTCGGCCGTGATGAAGGCTATGTCGTCATCCGCCTGAATTCCGGCGAACAGCGGCGAATCCATGGCCAGTGTTTTGCAACGATCGGAGCCGTATCGAATCCCGATCACATGAATATTTCCATTGGCAAGGCGGGCCGCAGCCGCTGGCTTGGGCGCAGGCCGCACAATCGCGGCGTGACGATGAATCCCGTCGATCATCCGCATGGCGGCGGCGAGGGCCGCACCTCTGGCGGGCGCCATCCGGTGACGCCCTGGGGCAAACCCACCAAGGGGAAAAAGACTCGCACCAACAAATCCACCACCAAGTTCATTGTGACCTCGCGTCACAAGAGCAAGAAGAAGGGCTGATCCATGGCTCGATCGATCTGGAAGGGCCCGTTCGTTGATGGTTATCTGCTCAAGAAGGCGGAGAATTCCCGCAATTCTGGCCGGTCGGAAATCATCAAGATTTGGAGCCGCCGCTCAACGATATTGCCGCAGTTCGTCGGTTTGACTTTTGGAGTTTATAATGGCCACAAGCATGTGCCTGTCTCCGTGACGGAGGACATGATCGGCCACAAATTTGGGGAGTTTTCCCCCACCCGGACCTTCCACGGTCATGCGGCCGACAAGAAAGCCAAACGAGGCTGAGAGAGACTTAAGTCATGGCCAAGGAAAAAGCGCCGCGCGCGCTGAAGGACAATGAAGCCAAGGCGGTTGCCCGCATGTTGCGGGTCAGCCCGCAGAAGTTAAATCTGCTTGCGCAGCTCATCCGCGGCAAAAAGGTTGAGACGGCGCTCGCCGATCTTGAGTTTTCGCGCAAGCGGAGCGCCCTGGACGTGAGAAAGACTTTGGAAAGCGCGATTGCTAACGCCGAGAACAATCACGATCTCGATGTCGATGATCTCGTCGTTGCTGCGGCCTATGTTGGCAATGGGATGATCATGAAAAGATTTCATGCCCGCGCGCGGGGCCGCTCTGGCCGTATTCATAAGCCGTTTTCACATCTGACGATCATCGTGCGGGAAGCGGGCGCCGCTGCGCCCCGGGCCTAAGGAGAAAACGATGGGACAGAAAGTCAATCCGATCGGCCTGCGGCTCGGCATCAACCGGACATGGGATTCGCGCTGGTTCGCCGACAAGAGCGAATATGGGAAGCTTCTTCACGAAGATATTGAGATTCGGGAGACTCTTCTCAAGAACCTGAAGCAGGCAGCCATCTCGAAGATCATTATCGAACGGCCGCACAAGAAATGCCGGGTTACGATTCATTCCGCGCGCCCTGGTGTTGTGATCGGCAAAAAGGGCGCAGACATCGATAAGATTCGCAAGCTCGTCTCGAAGATGACGCAGTCCGAAGTGCTCATCAACATCGTCGAGGTGCGCAAACCCGAGATCGATGCGGCTCTCGTCGCCGATTCCATCGCGCAGCAGCTCGAGCGCCGGGTTGCCTTCCGCCGCGCCATGAAACGGGCGGTTCAATCGGCAATCAGGCTTGGCGCTGAGGGAATTCGTATCAATTGCTCGGGCCGGCTTGGGGGTGCTGAAATCGCGAGACTCGAATGGTACCGCGAGGGCCGGGTGCCTTTGCATACACTGCGTGCCGACATTGATTACGGCATTGCAACCGCACATACGGCCTACGGCACCTGCGGGATCAAGGTCTGGATCTTCAAGGGTGAAATTCTCGAGCATGATCCCATGGCACAAGACAAACGGCTGGCCGGGCAAGATCAGGCCGGCGGCGGTGAACGGCGGCGGCGTGAACGGGATGCCGCCTGATTCTGATGCCCCTGCACTAGCTTAAGAGTTCGAACCATGCTGCAACCGAAACGAACAAAATTCCGGAAGGCCTTCAAGGGCCGCATTCGCGGGACCGCGAAAGCGGGCTTTGAATTGAATTTCGGCCAATTCGGTCTCAAGGCGCTCGAACCTGAGCGGATCACGGCGCGCCAGATCGAAGCCGCGCGCCGCGCCTTGACCCGCCACATGCGGCGGGCTGGCCGTGTCTGGATCCGGATTTTCCCGGATGTTCCTGTGTCGAAGAAACCAACCGAAGTGCGCATGGGTAAGGGTAAGGGCTCGCCAGAATTCTGGGCCTGCCGTGTCGCACCGGGGCGGATCATGTTCGAACTCGACGGCGTGCCGGCGGGCGTTGCGCGCGAGGCGCTTTCGCTTGCTGCCGCGAAGCTGCCTATCAAGACGCGGTTCGTCGAGCGGATCGTCGAGTAGAAGAGGGGCGGGCCGTGAAACAGAAGCAGCGTTGGTCAGATCTCAAGGTGATGTCGAAGGACCAGCTTGAGCAGGAGTTTCTGAATCTCAAGAAGGAGCAATTCAATCTGCGCTTTCAGCGCGCCACGGGTCAGCTTGAAAATACCGCCCGTGTGCGGACCGTGCGCCGTGACATTGCGAGAATCAAGTCACTTGCCGCGCAGCAGCGGCTGAAAGACGCGAAATAGTAGTTGGATTGCTCTTCAAAGGACTGGTTGAACATCATGCCGAAGCGAATTCTCCAAGGTGTCGTCGTTAGCGACAAGCAGGACAAGACGATTGTCGTTAAGGTCGAGCGCCGGTTCACGCATCCGCTCTTGAAGAAGACGGTGCGGCGGACCAAGAAGTATCACGCGCATGATGAAGCAAGAGAGCACAAGGTCGGGGATACAGTGTCAATCGAGGAAACGAGGCCGATCTCGAAACTGAAGCGGTGGATCGTAGTCACAGAGTCGGGGAAGTGACGGATTGACGGAGGGAGGCTCCCCTCCGGGATGAATATACCTTACAGGCGCAGTCCGGCTGGCCGAGCTGCCGGAAACCGCCTGAAACGAAAGGCATGAGACGATGATACAGATGCAGACGAACCTCGACGTTGCCGACAATTCCGGTGCGCGCCGCGTGATGTGCATCAAGGTGCTGGGCGGCTCGAAACGGAAATATGCAAGTGTTGGGGATGTGATCGTCGTCTCGGTCAAGGAAGCCATTCCGCGCGGCCGCGTCAAGAAAGGTGACGTGATGAAAGCGGTGGTGGTGCGTACCGCAAAGGACATCAAGCGGGCCGATGGCTCGGTCATCCGGTTTGACTCCAATGCGGCGGTTTTGATCAACAATCAGCTGGAGCCGGTGGGCACCCGCATTTTCGGACCTGTGCCGCGCGAATTGCGCGCAAGGAACCAGATGAAGATCATCTCGCTTGCGCCAGAGGTGTTGTGATGGCAGCAAAAATAAAAAAGGGCGACCGGGTCGTTGTTCTCACCGGGCGCGACAAGGGCCGTTCCGGCGAGGTAATCGAGGTCCGTCCGAAAGAGGAACGCGCGCTCGTACGCGGGATCAATACCGTAAAACGGCACCAGAAGCAGACCGCGAAGCAGGAGGCGGGGATTATCACCAAAGAAGCCCCGATCCATTTGTCGAACCTGGCGCTCGCCGACCCTAAAAATGGCAAGCCGACACGCGTGGGATTTAAGATTTTGGACGACGGCCGCAAGGTTCGTTTCGCGAAGCGCTCCGGAGAATTGATCGATGGCTGAATCGAAAACCGGCAAGGGCGGGGCCAAGGGTGCGGGCAAGCCTGTGAGCAAGGACGCGGCCAAGGAAACGGCTAAGGGAGCCAAGGCAGCCGCCAAAGCGAAGAAGCCTGCCGCTGAAGGTGAAGGCGTGACGGCAGCGGCCGTTCCGGCGAGTGCATTTGCGCCGCCCGCAGATTATACGCCGCGGCTCAAGAAACATTATGACGAGGTCGTGCGGCCTCGGCTCATCGAGCAGTTCGGCTACAAAAATAAATTCGAGGTGCCGGGCATCGAGAAGATCGTGCTCAACATGGGTGTCGGTGAGGCGGTAAATGATAGCAAAAAGGTCACGCTGGCAGCGGCAGATCTCGGTCTGATCGCGGGTCAGAAGCCGGTCATCACCCGGGCCCGCAAAGCGATCGCGACCTTCAAGGTGCGTGAGAATATGCCGATCGGAGCCAAAGTCACGTTGCGCAAGACGCGCATGTATGAATTCCTCGACCGCCTGATTACGATTGCCCTGCCGCGCGTGCGTGATTTTCGCGGCCTTAATCCGAAGAGCTTCGATGGCCACGGCAATTATGCGATGGGGATCAAGGAACATATCGTGTTCCCGGAAATCGACTATGATAAAACCGAAAGCATTCTCGGCCTCGACGTGATCGTTTGCACAACGGCGAAATCCGACGACGAGGCGCGTGCCCTTTTGCGGGCCTTCAACTTCCCGTTCCGGCAGTGAAGCCATTGGGTTTCAAACGCGGAAACTAGAGGCAGGATTCATGGCGAAGAAAAGCTCGATTGAGAAGAACAAGCACCGTATCAAGCTGGCCAAACAATATGCCGGCCGGCGCAGCCGCTTGAAGGCGATCGCCAATAACGAAGCCCTGACCATGGAGGAGCGCTTCTCCGCACGTCTCAAGCTTGCTAAGCTGCCCCGCAATTCATCTCCGGGGCGGATTCGTAACCGTTGCGAAGTGAGCGGGCGCCCGCGCGGCTTCACGGGCAAGATGAGAATGTCACGCATTGCCTTGCGGGAGTTGGGCTCCAAGGGCCTCATTCCCGGTCTTGTAAAATCGAGCTGGTAGGAGGGCCGGGTCATGGCGATGAATGATCCGTTGGGCGACATGCTGACACGCATCCGCAACGCTCAAATGCGCCGCAAGGGCAAGGTGCAGACACCGGGTTCGCGGCTGCGCGCCCATGTGCTCGACGTCCTGCAGGCGGAAGGTTATATACGCGGCTATTCCACGACCGAATATGGCAACGGCCGCACCGAGTTTGAAATCGAATTGAAATATTCCGATGGTGCGCCGGTCATTCGCCAGATCGAGCGGGTGTCGAGACCAGGCCGCCGCGTTTATGCTGCCGTCGATTCGATGCCGCGCGTTGCAAACGGATTGGGCGTGACGATCGTCTCAACGTCCAAGGGCGTGATGGCGGATCACGCGGCGCGTGAAGCCAATGTGGGCGGCGAAGTCCTTTGCAAGGTCTTCTGACCGGAAACACCAGGAAAGCTGATATGTCTCGCATCGGGAAGAAGCCGGTTGTTGTTCCCTCCGGCGTAACAGCCAAGGTAGAGGGCCAATCCATCTCCGTGAAGGGCAGCAAGGGAGAGCTGTCTTTTACCGCGCCCGGCCAGGTGGACGTGGTTTTGGCCGATAGCAAGATCACGGTGACGCCGCGCAATGACAGCAAGGAAGCGCGGGCGATGTGGGGCATGACGCGTTCCATCGTCAACAATCTCGTCATCGGGGTTTCGAAGGGGTTTGAGCGCAAACTCGAGATCACCGGCGTCGGCTACAAGGCCGCGGTCTCCGGCAAAAACCTTCAACTTTCGCTGGGCTACAGCCATGATGTAAATTTCCCGATTCCCGCCGGGATCGCGATCGCGGCGCCAAAGCCGACGGAAATTTCCATCACGGGTATCGACAAGCGGCAGGTCGGGCAAACGGCCGCCGAAATCCGCGCCTTGCGGCCGCCCGAGCCCTACAAGGGTAAAGGCATCAAATATGCCGGGGAATTCATCTTCCGCAAGGAAGGCAAGAAGAAGTAGACGAGACAGTCAGGATCGGGCCCGATGGCAAAGGATAATAAAAGCACAAGCCGCCGCCAGGCGCGCGTCCGGCGTTCGCTGAGGGCGCATGCTTATGGCAAGCCGCGGCTGACCGTTTTCCGTTCTTCGAAGCAGATCTACTGCCAGATCATCGATGATGAGCAGGGCCGGACCGTTGCCGCTGCATCGTCGCTCGAAAAGGCCAATCGTGAAAGCTTGAAGAACGGGGCCACCGTAGAGGCGGCAAAGATCATCGGCCAGCAGATTGCCGAGCGGGCTGTTAAGGCTGGAATTAGCGAAGTCGTCTTCGACCGTGGTGCTTACATTTACCACGGCCGGGTCAAGGCGCTGGCGGAAGGCGCGCGTGAAGGCGGGCTCAAATTTTAATCCGAGCGGCAAACGGGATCATGGCTGCGCGGCGGACCAAACTTAAGGCGAACTGAAAAAATGGAACAGAGAGATGGCGCGTGAAGGGGAAGGCGGCCGGGGCCGCGACCGCGAGGACCGCGAGAGCGAATTCGTGGACCGCCTGGTCCACATCAATCGCGTTGCCAAGGTGGTGAAGGGCGGCCGCCGGTTCGGGTTCGCCGCCCTTGTCGTGGTTGGCGACCAGAAGGGCCGGGTCGGATACGGCCATGGCAAGGCCCGCGAGGTGCCCGAGGCCATCCGCAAGGCGACCGAAGCGGCGAAACATTCGCTCGTCCGCATTCCTTTGAGAGAAGGGCGCACGTTGCATCATGATGTCACCGGGCGGCATGGAGCGGGACGCGTGGTTCTGCGCGCGGCGCCAGCCGGAACGGGCATTATCGCCGGCGGTCCAATGCGCGCGATTTTTGAGACGCTTGGCATGCACGATGTCGTTGCCAAGTCACAAGGTTCATCGAATCCCTACAATATGGTCCGTGCAACTTTCGATGCTCTGCAGAGAGAAGACTCGCCCCGCGCTGTCGCCGCGCGGCGCAACCTTAAGGTCTCCACCCTGCAGGCGCGCCGCCAGAGTGGCGAGACGGAAACGGCCAGCGAAGCGTAAGGAAGAGATCATGACGGTGAGTTCCCCGAAGCGGGTCACTCTGGAACAGATCAAAAGCCCTATCGGACGCCCGGCATTGCAGCGTGCGACTTTGATCGGGCTTGGCCTCAACAAGATCGGCCGGCGGTCGTCACTCGAAGACACCCCTGCCGTACGCGGAATGATCGCGAAAGTGGCTCATCTCGTTCGCATTATCGAAGAAGCTGGGGAGCCGGACGGAGCGAGGGCAGAACGATGAAACTCAACGAGATAGCCGATAATCCTGGAGCCGCGCGGCCGCGCATGCGCGTGGGGCGCGGCATCGGATCCGGCAAAGGCAAGACGTGCGGGCGCGGCGTGAAGGGCCAGAAGGCGCGAACGGGCGTTGCCATCAAGGGCTTTGAAGGCGGCCAGATGCCTCTCCACCGGAGGCTGCCGAAGCGGGGCTTTCATAACCCATTCAGGACCGACTATAACGAGGTTAACCTTGGCCGGATCCAGGCGGCCGTCGAAGCAGGCAAGCTCGATCCCGCGGTTCCCGTGACGATTGCGTCCCTGGTTGCGGCGGGGGTCTGCGCCAAGCCGCGCGACGGCGTGAAAATCCTGGGCAATGGCACACTCGCCGCAAAGCTTGCATTCGAAGTAAACTCGGCGTCGAAGAGTGCGGTTGCCGCGATTGAAAGCGCGGGGGGATCGATTGTTTTGTTAGGGGCGCAAGCAGGGAGTGCGGAAGCCGGAGCCTAGATTCCCTGCGCAACAGCAGGGCCTGTCTGCTCAGCGGTGAGTGGAATCTGGCTTGTGTCAATTGCTCTGGCGCCGGTGAGACTTCATTTCGAAGGAGCCTCGATTCTCTGAAAGGTAACCGGAAAGAAACGTTCTGGCATCTTGGTGCCAAGGGAGCAGTCAATGGTATCGGCGGCGGAACAGCTCGCGGCGAATATCAATTGGAGCGCATTCGGCAGGGCCGAAGAGCTCAAAAAGCGCATCTACTTCACGCTCGGGGCTTTGATCATCTACCGGCTGGGGACCTACATCCCTTTGCCGGGCATAGATCCTTCCGTATTTGCAAAGAGCTTTGCAGGCAACAAGCAAGGCATTCTTGAATTGTTCAACATGTTCGCCGGAGGCGCGGTGCAGCGCATGGCGATCTTCGCGTTGAACATCATGCCCTACATCTCGGCCTCGATTATCATCCAGATGCTGACGTCAGTCTTCCCGACCTTGGAGGCTCTGAAGAAGGAAGGCGAGTCGGGGCGCAAAATCCTCAATCAATATACCCGCTATCTCACCGTCGTCCTTGCGGCCTTCCAGGCTTATGGCATTGCCGTTGGACTCGAAGGCCAAGCCGGGGTCGTGCTCGATCCGGGCTGGTTCTTCCGCATCTCCACCGTCCTGACCTTGATGGGCGGCACGATGTTTTTGATGTGGCTTGGCGAGCAGATCACCTCCCGCGGGATTGGCAATGGTTCCTCGCTCATCATCTTTGCGGGCATTGTCGCGGCGTTCCCATCCGCGATCGTCAACACACTAGAGCTTGGGCGTCAGGGCGCCATCTCGACGGGACTGATCATCGGCGTTATGGCAATGGCGGTTGCGGTGGTTGCCTTCATTGTGTTCATGGAGCGGGCCCAGCGGCGGCTTTTGATTACCTATCCAAAGCGTCAGCAAGGCAATAAAATCTATGAGGGGCAGACCTCATTTCTGCCGCTGAAGCTCAATACTTCGGGCGTCATACCGCCGATTTTTGCCTCCTCGCTTTTGCTGCTGCCCGTCACGGTCGCGAATTTCTCGCAGAGTCAGGGAAGCACAGGATTTCTTGCGACCATCACGGCATATCTCGGCCACGGCCGTCCGCTCTATATGCTGGCCTATGTCGGTTTGATCATCTTTTTCGCTTTTTTCTACACGGCGATCGTATTCAATCCCACCGAGACGGCGGACAACCTCAAGAAACACGGGGGGTTCATTCCAGGGATCAGGCCAGGCGACCGGACGGCGCAGTATATCGATACAATTCTGACGCGCGTCACCGTGATCGGCGCGGCTTATCTTGCGCTTATCTGCCTGCTGCCGGAAATGCTTGTTTCCTATGCGGCCCTGCCATTCTACTTTGGCGGAACCTCCCTTCTTATCGTGGTCAGTGTCACGATGGATACGGTTGCTCAAATCATGGGCCATTTGCAGGCCCACCAATATGAAGGGCTTGTGAAAAAAGCCAAATTGCGGGGCAGGCGCAGATGAGACTGGTACTTCTTGGGCCGCCTGGTGCCGGAAAAGGAACTCAGTCTGCACGGCTCAAGGAGAAATATCATATCCCGCAACTCTCAACGGGAGACATGCTGCGCGCGGCGGTCGCAGCCGCGACGCCGGTTGGCCTTGCGGCAAAGGCTATCATGGACAAGGGAGGGCTTGTGCCGGATGACACAGTGGTCGGCATCGTTGCCGACCGCATCGAGGCAGACGACGCCAAGCCCGGATTTATTCTCGATGGTTTTCCGCGTACCGTGGGGCAAGCAGAGGCTCTGGCCAAAATGCTTCGTTCCAAGGGCATGGATCTCGATGCCGTCATCGAGCTCAAGGTCGATGAGGAGGCGCTGCTCGCACGGATCACCAAACGTGTGGAAGAAACGCTCGCCGCCGGCGGAATAGTGCGCGCCGACGATAATCCCGAAGCATTCAAGACACGGCTTGATGCCTATCGTGCGCAGACGGCACCCGTCGCTGAATTTTATGCAAGGACGGCGCTCCTCAAAACAGTCGATGGAATGGCACCCATCGATGACGTCACGCAGGCGATCGGAGAGATTCTCGAAGCCTCTTCCCGGCCGTCGGGCACGGTCTGAAATTTCCCATTGTGGCGGTTGCGGAAATTTTGCGCCAGGATCCCTCGCGGGGCCGGTTCCAAGGTCAAATACAATACATCAGATTTTCTTCGTCGCTGTCGGCCAGTGCCCGCATGTCCGCGAGCGTCCGGTTGTCAAGAACGGCTGCGATCGCATTACGCGCTTCAAGCATCATGAGGCGAACACAGCAGCGTTTCTCGTCGGCACAATCCTCGCACCGCCGGTAAGAATTTTTGCTTGCGCAGGCGATGGGAGCGAGCGGCCCGTCGAGGACGCGTATGATGTGGCCAACCTTAATTTCATGTGCTGGTCTTGCCAGCGTATAGCCTCCTCCCTTCCCCTTTTTTGAGAAGACAAGGCCGGCATTGCGCAGTTCGCCGAGGATTGTGTCGAGAAATTTTTTCGGAATTTCATTGGCATTGGCGATATCCGTCACCAGCGTTGCCTCGCCGAGCGGGCGTCCGGCGAGGTGGAGCATGGCCTTCAATCCATATTTGCCTTTCTTTGTGAGCATTCAAACCTCAATCAGCAATTGTAGCCGTTCAGAGCAACCAGCTCCAACCTAGATGCTGCTGAGATATATATTGAGCCAGTTTAGGATTATCCACAAGTTTTATAGTCTTTACTGGCAAAATGCTTCTGCGGCAGCAAGACCCATTCAAGAAATTCCTGAGCTTCTCCGAGAACGTATCCGGCCAGAAAGCAGAAGCTCGTTAGGCTTAAGCCTGCCGTTGTCCTTTTGCGCCACCAGCCTCGGGCAGGAGTTGGGCCGCAATATTCGAAGGGAACAAAGCCATGCGCCGATAGTTTTACGGCTGAACAGAGCATGGCGAAACCGTGAAGCGTATCGTTGAGGTTGCGGTGAGTTCGAACGTGCCAGTTCTCAGGGTTGCGATCAACCGGCCGTGCGAGATGAATTCGGCTTCAAAAACCAACTGCTTTTCAGCAGGAATTGCGGCGCCAGGGGAAAGCCGGTTTGAAAAATTTGAGGCCGATGGTCTCGGAGGACCGGTGCATGCCCATTTCGTCCGGAAACTCCAAGCGGTCTTCCCTGTCCCTTCTCAAGGTTCGGAACCCGAAGATGTCCGCATTTTGCTGCGGGAGCTCCAAACAAAGCTGAGTGGTATTACAGCTCCCGCGGGCATGGGACGCACCCAGCCCGTAAAGCATCCTGTCCGGAACTTCGCAAAGGGCCCCGTGTCTGGGGATTGTCCAGCAAAGAAGCCTGCCTAGCTCTGCAATAGATGCAGCACCTCCTCATGAATGCCGCCATCGCATGAGGCCACCACGTCGCCTCCCTTCACGGGATCGCTGCCATCCCAACAGGTTACAATGCCGCCCGCTCCTTCTATGATCGGGACAAGCGGGGCGATATCATAAACATTTACCCCGGCTTCGATCACGCAATTCACATGGCCTGCGGCAAGCATCGCAAAGGCGTAGCAATCACCGCCATAACGTGAAAGGCGGACTCTTTCTTCAACCCGGCGGAATGCTTCGAGCTTGGCAGGCGTGTACAAGAGGGGCGATGTCGTCATCAGAATAGCCTGGGACAGGCCCTGGCATCTGCGGATGGCGAGCTTGCGTTCAATCATCTGCCGGCGGGAGCCCGGACCGCGCCAATGAGCGCTCTTCCCGTCGCCGGTAAATCGCTCGAAGGTGAAGGGCTGGACCATCATGCCATAGACGGGCCGCCCTTTGTGAAGAAGCCCTATGAGGCTTCCCCAAACTGGCATGCCTGCAATGAAACTCTTGGTTCCGTCGATCGGATCGAGCACCCACACATATTCCGCTTCAGGCCGGATTTGGCCGAATTCCTCGCCAATGATCCCATGATCCGGGAATGTTGCGCGGATGAGATGGCGCATCGCCGTTTCCGCGGCGCGGTCCGCTTCGGTTACGGGATCGAACATGCCGCCGCCACTTTTGTCGTCGGCGCGCAGTGCGGTGCGGAAGAAGGGGAGGATTGTGTCCGCCGCGACATCGGCAAGCTTTTCAACGAAAGCGGCGAAATCAACGGTTGCCATGATCTGTTCCATTCAACGGATATCCACGGCGCTCGTTGCCACGCTCGCGATCTCTCCGCAAGGCAAAAGCCGGACCATGGCAAAAAAGCCAATCCGCGCGCGATCAGAGAGGCCTGGGCGAAATGACGGGTTTTGGCGAATTGACTTGGTTTGGCGGTTCCCCTAATAAGAAACCAAATTGCAGCTTCTGGTCTCGCTCTTCCTCGGCGTAACGGTAGAATGGGGCAGGCTGCTCGCCTTCTCTTGGCGGAATTGACGCCTGTGCCGGTTTGGATGCCAACTTTGGATCTGCCGGAACGGCGGTTTACGCATTATTGGGACCGAATGGGAGCGGTGCTGTGAAGCGAACTTATCAACCAAGCAAGCTTGTACGCAAGCGCCGGCATGGGTTTCGTGCCCGGATGTCGACGGTGGGGGGGCGGAAGGTTATCGCAGCCCGGCGCGCACGCGGACGCAAACGGCTTTCCGCATGACCATTCTTGAATTTCCGGTATTTCTTCTGCTGTTTCGTAAAGCAGCGAAGAGCGTGGAGTTCTCGCCGCCGCGATGGTTCAGCGGCAAGGGTCTTTCCGCCGCTTAGCGATGCCTTATCCCCAGGGCGGGCGAGGCATGTCATAGGGCGCGGTAGCCGGGCGTCATTGGGTACCGTGTCTATCGAGACTCACCATTCAAGTATTGCTACAAAAGCCAATGGACAAATTGGCATAGACCCGATTGGGCGCACTGGGATTAGCGGCCGTTCCATCGTATGGAATTGTGCATTGTCAGCCATAACTGCGCCATGTACGGCGTCCCATGTCCGGTCTGGCTGCCAATTGAGGCGGGAGAAGACCTTGGAGGAGCCACGTCAAACCGGTGCGGCTGACTTGGAGCGTCTGCGGCGGAGAGCGGACTTTCTTCGCGTGGCGAAGGGAAAACGCTTTCATGCGCGCGGCCTGACTTTGCAGTCGGTTCCTCGTGCCGCGGCGGCCCTGCGGAAGGCGGACGCAGACAGGCTAGAAGAGTTCAAACCCGCCGGAGATGGGGTGAACCCCGCAGCGGAGATACCGCCGCGGTTTGGTTTCACCGTTACCAGACATTCTGGCGGTGCAGTCCAGCGCAACCGGATCCGCCGCCGCCTCAAAGAAGCTTTGCGGCTGTTAAAGCCTCTCCCGGCGCAGCTTAGCCATGATTATGTAATCGTCGCAAGACCAGAGGCCATCTCAATGTCCTTCCGGTCCTTGCAGGCTGAACTGATGCGGGCATTTAGCAAGGTGGATGCCCGCAATGGCCTTCCGCTAATTCGTCCGGATCATGGACGCGCCGCCACCGTCCTCACTCGCAAGGGGGAGGCCCGCCGAAAGAGTTCAAAGGGCAGGACACCAAAGGGATGAACGAGGAAACCAGAAACATCATTCTCGCGACCGTTCTGTCGATTCTTGTCGTCCTCGGCTGGGAAACATTTTACGCGGGGCCGCAGCTCGAAAAGGAACGCCAGCTCCAATCTCAGATGCACAAGGGCCAGGCGTCTGGCGGGCAACAGTCCGCCTCGCAGGCAGGCAGTTCCCAAGCTCCTCCAAGCGCTGGCGCGGAGCCGCCGGCGCCGCAAATGACCCGGACCGAAGCTCTGGCAGAGAGTCCGAGGATCAAGCTCGACGCGCCTGCTATCTACGGGTCGATCGCGCTGAAGGGCGCACGGATCGACGATGTCTCCTTCAAGGCCTATCGCGAAACGGTCGATCCCAACAGCCCGAACATCATTTTACTGTCTCCGGCTGGATCACCAGCAGCCTATTTTGCCGAAGCAGGCTTCATTGCTGATCCCGGCGCTAATGTTGCCCTCCCTGGCCCGGACACGCTTTGGCAGGCTGACCGCGATACCTTGACCGAATCCACCCCCGTGACGCTTTCTTACGATAATGGCCATGGCCTCGTGTTTCACCGCAAAATCGCGGTCGATGGCCATTACATGTTCACGGTCACGGACAGCGTCGAAAACAAATCCGCTCAGCCGGTAACATTGCATCCCTATGCGCGCATCGCGCGCCGCGGCAAGCCCGCATCCGCCGGCTATTCAATTCTGCACGAGGGATTCGTTGGTGTCATCGGTGATTCTGGCGTGCAACAAATTAAGTACGACAAAATCGAGAAGGAAGAGCACGGGATAAAAACCTTCTCCGGCACTGGCGGCTGGCTGGGCCTGACCGACAAATATTGGGCGGCTGCGGTCATTCCCGATCAGACAAAAGCTGTCGAGGCGAGCTTTTCGGGGACAGACGGTTCTGCTCCAAGTTATCAGTCAGGATATGTCAGTTCAGATGCAACGACGCTGGCCCCAGGCGCTTCAGCCAGCTTCACTTCCAGGCTCTTCGCCGGTGCCAAAGAGGTCGATACCCTCCAGAATTATCAGACCAACTTGGGGATCAAGAAATTCGATCTCTTGATCGATTGGGGCTGGTTCTATTTCATCACCAAGCCGATGTTCTGGCTTCTCGATCTGATCTACAAAGTTGTTGGCAACTTTGGGGTCGCAATTCTGTGCATCACGGTTCTGGTCAAGGGACTCTTTTTCCCGCTCGCCAACCGCAGTTATGTTGCGATGGCCAAGATGAAGGCGATCCAGCCCCAGATCCTGGCGCTCCGCGATCGTTATCCCGACGACAAGCACAAACAGCAAATGGAAGTGATGGCGCTTTATAAGCGCGAGAAGATCAATCCGCTGTCGGGCTGCATGCCGGTATTGATCCAGATTCCGGTATTCTTTGCGCTCTATAAGGTGCTTGTCATTACAATCGAGATGCGGCAAGCACCGTTTTTCGGCTGGATCAAGGATCTTTCGCGGCCCGACCCAACCAATGTCTTCAATCTGTTCGGCCTCATTCCCTATGATCCGACTCAGATCCCGGTGTTTGGCCCTTATCTCGCCATTGGTGCTTGGCCGCTCATCATGGGAATCACCATGTTCCTCCAGATGAAGGTCAACCCGGAGCCAGCGGACCCGGTGCAAAAGCAGGTGTTCACATGGATGCCGGTTGTTTTCACATTCACGCTTGGCAGTTTCGCCTCCGGCCTCGTGATCTACTGGAGCTGGAACAATCTTTTGTCGATCATTCAGCAGACAACGATCATGAAGCGGGCCGGAGTCAAGATTGAACTCTGGGACAATCTGGCTGGCATGTTCCGCAAAAAGGTGACAACCTGAGGCCGGAGATTGTGGCGCTGCCGGCAGCTGCCGAGACGGATTTTGTGGAAGCAGGCCGCAAGCTTTTCGCCGGGGAGTGCGCCTTTGTATGGGCGGCGGCGGCAGCCGATCAGCTGCCGCCCTCAGGGCCCCCGGAAATTGCTTTTGCCGGACGCTCGAACGTTGGAAAATCCTCGCTTCTGAATGCGCTCACCAATCGCAAAACCTTAGCGCGGACGTCAAACACCCCCGGCCGCACGCGTGAACTCAATTTCTTCGCGCTCGGCGGTCCCCAAAAAGCCAAGCTCCGTCTCGTGGACATGCCTGGCTATGGCTATGCGGCCGCTTCAAAGGAAAAGACAGCATCTTGGGCCCGTCTCATTGAAGAGTTTCTGCGCGGCCGGGCAGCGCTGTTGCGTGTCTTTCTGCTTATCGATGGCCGCCATGGCGCAAAGGCCACAGATATTGAGATGATCGACCGGCTTGATCGGCTGGCGGTATCCTACCAGATCGTGCTAACGAAGCTCGACGAAGTGAAACCCTCTGATCGGGAAGGGCGCCTTGCAGCCACACTTGCGCTCATCGCCCAGCGGCCTGCCGCTTTTCCAGAGGTCGTGTTCACGTCTTCGCATAATGGCGAGGGCATTGGCGATCTGCGCGCCGCAATCGCCCGCCTGCTGATCGAACGCGGGTAGGGCTTGGGAAAAATGCAGCACTGTGCGGGACATCAGCCGCGCAGTCTATGCCTCTTCGGCGGTGCCCGCTGCCTCAGCAAGCGCGGCGCCAACTTCGAGGCCAAGCTCATCCATGCTCGTCTCCTCGACGATGATCACCGCCTCGCCTTTGGCCTGGCGCTCTGCTTCGGCATCGGAACGGGCGACATTGACGGTGATTAGAGCTTCGATTTCCGGATGCAAATGCACCGGAACCTGATGCAGACCGAGCGACTTAATCGGTGTCTTGAGGACAATCTGATTGCGATTGACATTAAAGCCGCCGCCGGTGACTGCAGCGGCAATGTCGCGCGTCGAGACCGAGCCGTAAAGATGGCCGGTTTCGCCCGCCTGACGGATGATGATGAAGACCTGACCGTTCAGCTTTTCGGCTATAGTGGCGGCCTCGGCCCGCGTCTCGAGATTGCGCGCTTCGAGCTGGGCCCGCTGGCTTTCAAACCGCGCCTTATTGGCCTCAGTCGCCCGCAGAGCTTTGCCCTTGGGAAGGAGAAAATTGCGGGCATAGCCATCCTTGACCCGGACGGTTTCACCCATCTGGCCAAGCTTGCCGACGCGTTCGAGCAAAATAACTTCCATCATGAAGCCTTTCGAGTTGTGCCGGAATTATTATTGTCAGGGTTTAGGCAGACCCGGCGTCTTCTTGCGATCCCGCAAGGAGAAGGCCGAGTCGAGAATGCCGACCACGACCAGTGCGAGCAGGAATATCAGCCATGTTACGGGTATGGCTAGGCCGAGATAGATAGCGATGAGAAGCGGAATCCGGAAACTTGACCCGCGCGGCAGATAGTGCGCCGTAGCCAGTCCGATCAGCGCATAAGCAACACCGAGCGTTACGGCAACAATAACGACAATAAGGCCAGGGAGTCCGCCGACATACGGCCCTACAGCGGAAGAGATGCCAAACACCAAGAGATAGGCCCGCGGGAGCCGCAATTCCCAGGCGATGTCCGGCCACGGGCGTGCGAGCTGTCCGGAAAGTTGCGTGACCCGCCCGGCAAGCCAAAGATTGAGCATGAACATGATGAGGAAGCCGCCCGCCACCATGGGGGCTCCTGCCAAGATCGTGGCGCGTGCCAAGCTTTGCACGGTGACACCAGCAGGAAGCTGCATCTTGGCGCCAATGAGATCTTGAATGATAGGGGTGATATCTGCGGTCAATTGCTTGAGCGCTACGTCGAATCCTCCATAAAGGGAGCTGACATAAAGTGCGATTGCCACGCCTATCGTTGCGCAAACCGAGGTGGCGTAAGAGAGCACGCGCTCGAGGGGGCAATATTCCCGTGCGAAGAAACTGCCGACGCGGCTTGTCACAACCCAATTGGTGCTTCCCTTCACCCGGCTCAGCACCGAAAGGAGGCTGAGCCAGAACGCCGGCAGCGCCACGAAGAAAGCGAAAGTCAGGCCGGTCAGAGCGGCCGGGTCGACATTCCCGAATTTCTCCTGCGCATAAAAGAGCACCGAAACGGTGATCGTAGAAGAAACAACCGCAACGGCACCCGCGAGGGTGCCATACCCGAGCATTGCGATCATAAGGGGAAGGGGACACAGATTGGCAAGAATGGCAGCTAAAGGAGTGCCCCGGCTCGCAAGGCTGCAAAGCACAGCAGCAGCAATTCCTGCCCCCGCGCCCATGGCGGCGGTTGAACCCAATCTTTGGAGACGTTGTTTTTTCATCATCCCTTGCTGTCCCGCTTGAAAGGCGGTTAGGGGCGGAAGAGGCTCAATCTCCGCGCTTCCCAACAAAACCGCGCGGGATCGCCGCGTGGCCGGTATTCTGCGTTATCCGTATGCCAGAGACACTAAAACAAATGCGGCCGCGGGGGAATATCCACACGCAAATCCCTGGAGCAATGGTCTGGAATCAGCGGATCACATAAGGGAGCAGCCCGAGGAAACGGGCGCGCTTTATCGCTTTTGCGAGTTCTCGCTGCTTCTTCGCGGACACTGCGGTAATTCGCGAAGGCACGATCTTACCGCGCTCCGAAATATAGCGGGAGAGCAAACGTGTGTCCTTGTAATCGATCTTGGGCGCGTTAGGCCCGGAGAACGGACAGGTCTTGCGGCGGCGGAAAAAAGGCCTGCGGGGTGCAGCGGCGGTCGTCATCAGAAGTTTGCCTCCTCGGTTGCCAGTCCTTCATCCCGGCTACGCTTGGCTCTATCGGGACGCGGGGCGCGGGTACCGCGCTCGCCACGCTCGTCATCGTCGCGCTTGCGCATCATGGCGGATTGGCCTTGTTCGAGAGCCTCAACCCGGACCGTCATGAACCTTATGATGTCCTCATTAATGCTCATCTGACGTTCCACCTCGGCGAGCGCGGCAGGAGGCGCATCGATGTTCAGAAGAGAGAAATGTGCCTTCCGGTTTTTCTTGATTCTGTAGGCGAGGGATTTGACTCCCCAATATTCGACCTTTTCGACCTTGCCGCCGAAGGATTCGATTACGCCTTTGAACTGCGCCGTCAGCGCTTCCACCTGCTGGGCAGAAATATCCTGACGCGCCAAATAGATGTGCTCGTAGAGCGCCATTGGCTAGCCTTTCCCTGTTCAATCGCCGCGGTGCCCGGCGCCGAGCCCTTCGAGCCCGGAAAGGCTCGAGCAGCAAACGAAGGCGGAGACACCGGGAATGCGGATCGAATTCCTGCCCGCGGAGCGGGTTCCCGTTCAGCCCCCAGCCGGAGCCGCGAAGCGCGCTTTATACAGGGATTTTCCGGGGAGGCAAGGTGAGTTTTGGCTCTCGCCAGCATCTTCCATGAAGGCGGGTGCTTTGCACCAGTCTTTTTGTCAAACGCACGGTCCCCATTGGCCGTTTGCATGGATGCGCCAGGACTTCAGCCCTGCCTTGGCGACAACGATCCGGCCGCTTTTTGCCATTGCAACCAGCTGTTTGAAAACAAGCGGCGTCAGCCACGCAAAGGGTTTTTCCGGGTCGCAGACGGCGCGGTATTCGCCGGAATCGGGATCTTCCATCAAGATCGTGCCGGTATGATCGGGGCGCAGGCGCGAGCTCATGGTGCGGTCGCCTTTCCATAAGCATTCGTAATCCCGGCAGACCTGTGGCCTTGTGCCGTAGATCCCGCACCCTCCTGAACCGGAGGTTAGGCAGTGCTCGCATAATTTGCCGGCGGGTTTCGGGAATTCAGTGATTTCAAGGACTTTGCAGCACAAGCTGCACTCGCCGCAGGACTTTCCGGGGATTGCAAGCATGGACTTCTCACGGCCGCCATCCGAATCGATTTTGCAACTGTGTTATTGAGGATGGCTTCGTGCAAGGGAAATCGGAAATGCGCGCTTTCCATCCGAGATAGGCTGAAGGCCCTACTCGATCCGCATCAAAAGATCCCTTGCGTCAATCTGCTGACCTGGCGACGCGAGAATCTCAACGATTTTGCCGTCAAAAGGCGCGTGCAGCACCGTCTCCATCTTCATGGCCTCCAGCGTGGCAATGATATCGCCCGCCTTGACAGTCTGGCCAAGCTTGACAGCGATGGTTGAGACCGAGCCCGGCATAGGCGCTGCCACATGCGACGGGTTGCCTTCTTCGGCCTTGCGCCGCATGACGGTTTTGGCGGCAGCCGCACGGTTCAGCACCTTGATTATTCTCGGCTGGCCGTTGAGCTCGAAGAAAACCTTGACCTGCCCCTCCTCGTCTGTTTCGGCGATCGTCATCAAAACCACGACGAGCGTCTTGCCCGCTTCGATCTCTACGGCGATCTCGTCGCCTGGCTGCATGCCGTAAAAAAATACCGGTGTCGGCAGAACGGAAACCGGCCCATAGCGGCGGATCGTTGCCGCAAATTCCGTGAAGACCTTCGGGTACATGAGATAGGAAGCGAGTTCGTCGTCGCTGAGCTGCCGTCCGCACGCCTTTTCGGCATCGGCGCGGCTGGCAGCAAAATCGGCGGGGGCGAGCAGCGAGCCCGGCCGCGCCGTGATGGGCTTTTCGCCCTTTAGCACCTTCATCTGCAAGGCCTTGGGCCAGCCGCCGGGGGGCTGGCCGAGATCGCCCCTCAGCATCTCGGTGACGGAAGCTGGAAAGGCGATGTCCCGCTCAGGGTCGAGCACGTCCTCCGGCGTCAGATCCTGGGCGACCATCATCAGGGCCATGTCTCCAACGACCTTTGAGGATGGCGTCACTTTGATGATGTCGCCAAAAAGATCGTTCGCCGCGCGATAGGCCTTTGCGACGTCGTGCCAGCGTTTGTCGAGGCCGAGGGCGCGTGCCTGCTCCCTTAGATTGGTGAACTGGCCGCCGGGCATCTCATGCAGATACACTTCGCTCGTGCCGGTCTTGAGGTCGCTCTCGAAAGCGGCATATTGCTGGCGCACAGCCTCCCAATAAAAGCTGAGCTGGCGGATAGCGGCCGGATCAAGGCCAGTATCGCGATCACCGTGGCGCAAGGCCTCGACGATGGAACCAAGGCATGGCTGCGACGTCGTGCCGGACATGGTATCGATGGCGGCATCGGCTGCATCGACTCCGGCCTCCGCCGCCGCAAGCACGGTTGCGGCCGAGATCCCCGAGGTATCATGGGTGTGCAGATGGAGGGGCAGGCCGCAAGCCTCACGCAAGGCCTTCACGAGCACGCGCGCGCCGGCAGGCCGCAACAAGCCCGCCATGTCCTTGATCGCAAGAATATGACAGCCCGCCCGCTCCAGTTCCTTGGCGACTTCGACATAGTAGCCGAGCGAATATTTGGCGCGATCCGGATCGAGAATGTCGCCAGTGTAGCAGATTGCGCCTTCGGCAAGCTTGCCCGTCTCGCAAACGGCATCAATCGCAACACGCATATTCTCGACCCAGTTGAGGCAGTCGAAAATGCGAAAGAGATCGATGCCAAGGGCGGCGCGCCTTACGAAATATTTGACGGCATTGTCGGGATAGTTGGTGTAGCCGACAGCGTTGGCGCCTCGCAGCAGCATCTGGGTCAGAAGGTTTGGCGAACGCTCGCGCACCAGCGCAAGCCGTTCCCAGGGGTCTTCCGAAAGGAAGCGCATGGCGACATCGAAGGTCGCGCCGCCCCAGCATTCGAGGGATAGAAGTTGCGGCAGCCCCTTAGAGTAGGCCCCAGCCACCGCGGCGATATCCTTCGTGCGCATGCGTGTTGCGAGCAGCGATTGGTGGGCGTCCCGCATGGTGGTGTCGGTGATGAGCAGGCGGGTCTCGCTGCGCATCCATTCGGCGAATCGTTTAGCCCCCAATTTTTCCAGCAGCTGGCGGGTTCCATCCGGCGTCTGGGCGAGTGGAAATCGCGGCACGACCGGCTCGCGCGCTATTGCCGGAGGGCGTGCTCTCGTCCTTGTTTCGGGGTGGCCGTTTACCGTCACCTCTGCGATCCAGGTCAGGAGCTTTGTTGCACGGTCCTTGCGTTTCTTGAAATCGAATAAGGCCGGGGTCTCATCGATGAAACGCGTCGTGTAGCTGCTCGCAATGAATTGCGGATGGTTGATGATGTTGTGCAGAAAGGCGAGATTGGTGGCCACACCGCGGATGCGATATTCGAGAAGCGCGCGATCCATTCTGCGAATCGCTTCTTCGGGCGTGGGCGCCCAGGCCGTGATTTTCTCAAGCAGCGGATCGTAAAAGCGCGTGACGACAGCGCCGGAATAGGCGGTGCCGCCGTCGATGCGTATGCCAAAGCCCGCCGCGCCCCGGTACGCGGTGATGCGGCCATAATCCGGGATGAAATTGTTTTCGGGGTTTTCTGTCGTGATGCGGCACTGCAGAGCGTGACCAGAAAGCCGGATCAAAGGCTGGGGTGGTATCCCTGTCTCCTCAGGGACACCGATGCGCTTGCCCTCGGCGATCCGGATCTGTGCTTTGACGATGTCGAGACCAGTGACCTCCTCCGTTACGGTATGTTCGACCTGGATACGGGGATTGACCTCTATGAAATAGAAGGCGCCGGTATCGGCGTCGATTAAGAATTCGACTGTGCCGGCGCCTGTGTAATTGGCGGCATGCCCGATCTTGAGCGCAGCCTCACAGATAAGCGCGCGTGTGCCTTCGCCGAGATAGGGCGCGGGAGCGCGTTCCACGACTTTCTGGTTGCGGCGCTGGATCGAGCAGTCGCGCTCGAAAAGATGCACCAGCTCGCCGTGCATGTCGCCGAGAATCTGGACCTCGACATGGCGCGCGCGCCGCACAAGTTTTTCAAGATAGACCTCGTCCTTGCCAAAGGCGCTTTTCGCTTCCCGCCTGGCGCTCATCACGGAGCCGGCAAGCTTGTCCTCGCTCTCGATCGGCCGCATTCCACGTCCGCCGCCGCCCCAGGATGCCTTGAGCATGAGCGGATAGCCGATTTCACGCGCGAGACGCTTCACCTCCCCGGGATCGTCCGGCAGAGGCGGGGTCGCTGGCATGACCGGCACGCCGCAGGATATCGCAAGGTTGCGGGCCGCCACCTTGTTGCCGAGGTCGCGCATGGTCTGCGGACTTGGGCCGATGAAGACAATACCTGCCGCCGCGCAGGCTTCCGCGAATTCCGGACTCTCGGAGAGGAAGCCGTAACCCGGGTGGATCGCGTCGGCTTTGGCTGCCCCGGCGGCCCGGATCACTTCCTCGATCGACAGATAGGCTTCGAGGGCTCCTTTACCGGCACCAACCTGATAGGCTTCGTCTGCCTTGAAGCGGTGCAGAGAGAGCTTATCCTCTTCGGCAAAGATTGCGATCGTACGGATTCCAAGCTCGGTTGCCGCGCGGAACACGCGGATCGCAATTTCGGAGCGGTTGGCGACCAGCAAACGGCGGATACGGCGCATGGGCACTCACTAGGGCCAGAGAATTCTTTTCGTTCCATCTGCGAACCGTGCATGCACTGCAAATCATGCACCAGCATGGAGCGTCAATAAAGCGCTGGCTGCCCCGAAGGTTTGCGGGGAATAGCGTCAGCCGCACCATATGCCGCTCGGCCAGCGGCCAGACGGCCCGGCATGGGCGGAGTCAGCCTTTCACGGCAAAGTTTGCTTCCTTGTCCGGTCCGATATAAGCGAGGCACACCGCGAAAACATCAAAGCTTAACCGGGCCGGTCTCCGAAGGCATGACAGGGCGCCCGGCTGGACCATTTGGGAGGAAGCCTATGCCAGCAAAAAAAATGGGGACAAAGGAGCGGTCGAACCTCTTTTACCTGGTTTTTGTGCCCGCCGCCGCAGTCCTGGCGATTGCCGCGGGATGGTCGGTGTTCTGGTATGTCAAATCACATCAGGCAGCAGCGGCCGTTTCAAAGTGGATGGCACATGAGGCAGAGCTCGGGCGCAGCTGGGCGTGCCCCAATCAGAAAGCCGGCGGTTTTCCTTTCTCGATCGAGATCTCCTGCGACAACCTGCTCTTTCAGGGTAATGTTTCTGGCAGAACCCTGACCGGAACTGTCCGCGGATTTCATGCCGTGGCACCGTTGCTGCGCACCGACAATATTCTTGTGCGCTTAGAGCCGCCCTTCTCTGTCACAACGAGCGATGGGGCGCTCGATGTCACGATGAACTGGGGAGAATTTTATATCGAGCTTGAAGGCGAGCCGGGCGCGCCCCAGCGGCTGGCGATGGCTGGAACCGAACTTAAGCTTCAGGGACGGGCGGGCGGCACCGTCCCTGTGGACGGAGGATTCAAGGAGTTCCATAGCTATGTGAGCCTTGCGTCAGACCGGCACGACAATTCTTATGACTTCATGTTCTCGCTCAACGATGGCTCCGTTCCGGCTGTTAATGATTTCCTGGATACACAGCTTCCTCTCAAGGTGGAGTTCGGCGGAACAATCTCGCAAGCCGAGCTCGGCCGGGCCGGAACTTTTTCGGAGTTTCTCGAAAAATGGCGTTCGGCAAATGGCCATATTGACGTGAGCACGGCGCGTTTGAAGAGCGGCGGCGCTTCTTTCGAGGCAACTGGCGGGTTCGACCTTGATGAACAGCATCGGGTCAAAGGCAGGCTCGATGCCGCCTTCGCGGGCTTCGGCAAGGCTTTCCGCCAATTGAACATTGATCCGGGTCTCGTCGCGGCGGGCCAGGCCCTGTCCGGCGTTCTCGGCGGGCGCGGTGCCGGTGGCATCCCCGGGCGTTTCAACCTGCCAGTGAGCTTCTCCGGAGGCTTCTTGTCGATCGGGCCCGTGCGCACCTCGATACAGCTTCCGCCACTCTATTGATGGGATGGTGGAGGCCGGGCGAGAGAGATGGTCAGGTCTCGCTCGTCTGACGGCCAAAATCCGGCGCGGCGGTTTCCTGCCCTTGCTCGATGATGCTGCGCCGGATTGCTCTCGTTCTTGTAAAGAGATCGAAAAGACCCTTACTGTCGCCGTTGCGGATCATCCGTTGAAGGACACTCAGATCCTCGTTGAAGCGGCCCAGCATTTCGAGCACTGCCTCCCGGTTATTGAGGAAGACGTCGCGCCACATGGTCGGGTCGGAAGCGGCAATCCGCGTGAAGTCGCGAAATCCTCCGGCCGAAAACTTGATGACCTCGGACTGCGTCACCTCTTCGAGATCGGCGGCGGTGCCAACAATATTGTAGGCGATGAGATGCGGCACATGGCTGGTGATCGCCAGCACCAGATCGTGGTGGGCAGGCTGCATGATTTCGACATTCGCGCCAGCTCCGGTCCAGAACGCCGATAGCCGGGCGATGGCTTTAGGGTTGGTTCCCTCTGGCGGTGTCAATATGCTCCAGCGATTCCAAAAGAGCGCCGCAAATCCGGCCTCCGGCCCGGATTGTTCGGTTCCGGCCACCGGATGCGCCGGAACAAAATGAACTCCGGGAGGCACATGCGGTGTGACCGCCTTGATGATCGCGGCCTTGACCGAGCCGACATCGGACAAGATCGCGCCCGGAGAAAGATATGGCGCGATGTCCTTTGCAACCTCCCCCATCATGCCGGCCGGCACGCAAAGGATGACGAGATCCGCTCCCTCGGCCGCGGCTGCAGCGGTTTCCGCGACCTCATCGGCGAGCGCAAGTTCTTTCACCTTCGCGCGGACCGTGGCCGAAATATCCGAGGCGATGATCTTGCGCGCAAGCCCCTTGCGCCGGCACACCCGCGCGAGGGAGGAGCCGATCAGCCCGATGCCGATGAGGGCAAGGCGTTCGAACAACGGCTCGCTTAAGGGAGCCCCAAGACGGTCAGGCACGCGTGCGGCTCTCGAAAGTAATAAAGTCCTTGAGGGCCTCGACGACGAGATGGTTGGCTTCCCCGGTGCCAACGGTGAGCCGCAGGCAATGGGGCAGCCCATAGGCGCCAACCGCGCGCAGAATCAATCCGCGGGCTGAGAGGAAACGGTCTGCTGCCCGCGCCTCGATCTCGCTGCCGAAATGCAGAAGCAGGAAATTGCCAACGCTCGGCGTGATCCTGATCCCGAGCGCGGAAATCTCACGGGTGAGCCAGGCAAGCCAGGTCTCGTTGTGAGCGATTGCCTTTTCGATGTGACCGGCATCTTCCAGCGCTGCCACCCCGGCTGCCATCGCGCCTCCATTGGTATTGAACGGCCCCCGGACGCGGTTGAGAACGTCGCAGACGGCAACGGGCGCATAGCACCAGCCGAGCCGGATGCCGGCAAGACCATAAATCTTCGAGAAGGTTCGCGTCATCACCACGTTTTCACTCACCGAAACAAGCTCCTCGCCTGATTTGTAGTCCTCCTGTCTCACATATTCGGCATAGGCCGCATCGAGAACGAGAAGAACATGGCTTGGCAGGCACGCCGCGAGACGTTTGATCTCGGCGAAAGGCAGATAGGTGCCGGTCGGGTTGTTGGGATTTGCAAGAAAGACCATCTTGGTCCTTGGCCCGGCCTTGGCGAGAATTTGATCGACATTCGCCGTCAGATTTCTTTCCTCGGCCACGACGGGAACGCCGCCCGCCGCCAGAATGGCGATCTTGTAGACCAAAAAGCCGTGCTGGGTGAAAATGCCTTCATCGCCGGGACCTATATAGGCGGCGGCGAGCAGATGGAGAATTTCATCCGAGCCCGTCCCGCAGACGATTCTCGCGGGGTCGAGCCCGTGTTTCGCCCCGATCGCCTCCCGCAAAACAGTGGCGGCGCCGTCGGGATAGTCCTGCAGATGATCGGCAAAGGCCCGCAAGGCTTCGCGGGCGCGGGGAGAAGGTCCGAGCGGTGTCTCATTCGCGGAGAGCTTGAAGATCCTGGCGGCGCCAGGCGCCGAGCTTTTGCCTGGAACGTAAGGGTCGATCGCGAGCACGCCCGGCCGCGGCCGCGGCCAAGACCCGGCTTCGGTTGTCGCGATTTTGATCATTGAAACAAACTCCAGAAGGAAATCATTGCGCCGCCACCTTTTGGATGCTGCTGGCGTCGAATCGGGCCGCATGGCTGCCAATCTCAGTCACCAAGGGTTCTGCGGCACCGGAACGGATGAGGGCGTCCTGCCATTCCTTGATTCCGGCGCCAGCCTCCGCCGCGATCATCAGGCAAAGTCCCGCCCCGGTTTTGAAACGTTCGACAATTTCGACTCGCGCCGCATGCGGGTCCGGGAAAAGGCCTTCGCCTCCCTCAGGGATCGTCACATCATAAAGCACCACGTCGCGCACGGTCGCTTCCGCAAGCGGCTGGGCAATAACAAAAACGGGCATGCCCGCCGGGTGGTCGGGCCGCTCGACAAAAGGCAGCCTCGCGATGATCTTGGGCGCTCCGGGCCGGGCGAGGCCCCTCCACCAGGGCTCTTGCGGACTCTCCACCCGCACCACGCCAAGGTCGCCACCCGACTTGGCAACCGCTTCGATGACTTGGCCGGCGCTGGGGTGGGCGACATAGGGCACCGTAAAGCCGAAGTTAAACCTGCAACAGTCGCGCATTGCGGCATCGCCGCTGGAAACATCAGCATGCACGCTGTAATTCGACTGGACGAAGGTGAAAGTCGAGATAATGATTCGCCAGATGCCCTCGACGGTATCGAGCGGCAGCAGGCCTTGGTGGCGGGAGACGAGCGCCCGCATCATGTCGGCCTCGCGTCCAGGGCGGAACGCCGAGCCGCCGCCTTGCCGCGCCTTGGCCTCAATCAGCCGGTGGATGATCTCGCCGCGTTCCATCAGAAGGCGGTGGAGCGCCGCGTCGATGCGGTCGATCTCGATGCGAAGATCGGCGAGGGTTTCGATACAGGACGAATCGTTCATTTGCGGCGGCTCATGGAGATTGGCAACTCTCTTAGAGCATTTCGCAACCGACTTCGCGTCAAATGATAAGAAAACCGAGTTGACAATCAGGTTTTGCTCCCGTCCGCAACCCTATCGTGTAACCATTCGATACCAAGCGAGACAACTTTCGTCACGCTCGCGGCGTAGAGAATTCCAACAATGGCTGCAAGGATTTTGCGATGGCTTTCCTCTGCGGCAAAGGTATTCCATCGTGGTGCGGCTTGATTGTAAAACCAGGGAACAATTGTCTCGTCTGCCCATCGTGCCATAAGTGCGAACACATTCGCGAAAAACTCGCTTATGACGTCGTTTCCCCAAAAATTGCTGGATCCTATATAGTCTTGACCCTGATTTGGCATGGGCTCAGGCACGTAATAATATTCAGCCGGATGGGCATTTAGTTTCATTTTTTCGGTACAAATCACCGCCGAATAATTCCAATACCAGTCATGGACGAAATATGCGTAGCCGGCGGCAAGTGCAATCATCAGGAAAAGTGCGATCCCGGCGAATTGACCCGAGGTTTTTTCCGCCATTTGTTGGCCCGTGGTACCGAAAAGAACCTAAAGCGGCACGGTTTGGTCTAAGCATAAGACTTCTTTTGGATTGGAAGGGTGCTCAACCCTTCCGTTCACGCAGATGCTTAAATCACCCCTGAACTCAATTCAACATGGAGAAGCCGCGGCTTTCGCTTTTGACTAGGGCTTCTTGAATGATCCGGCCCCAAAGCGGGACGGATTAGGGCGCGTGAGGTCTTCCAAAGCCGAGTTCCACCACATTCCAAGCAATAATAGCGATGAGGCAAGCATCGACACCTGCCACATACCAATAGGAAACAGCCTCCGCCACGCGAGGCTGCAGCCAATGCGCGGCGCCGCTCAGCAGCGCGGCGAGGGGCAGCAGCCCTGCTAGCCCTGACGGCCAGCCGCGGTCACGCCAGCGTTTGGCGCTCAGGTTATAATGGCAGATGGCAATGAGCAGGACGGCGAAAGCGTAAAACAAAAGATAGACGAAGGCAGCAATCGTGCCCCAGGCCAGGAAGGGCATTTTGGAAAGGTCGTGCTGGGCAAGAGGCGCCAAAAGAAACCAGATCAGGGTCAGGACGGCGAGCAATGCGGCCAGAAACGCTGTGCCCTGCCGCCAGGTGCGAGCGTCGATCCGGCCCTGGTCGGTACGGAATCCATACCGTCCGGCGAATTTCACAAAATTTGCCGCCATCAATCCCTCAGTAATTCGTTGATTGCGGTCTTCGAGCGGGTCTGGGCATCGACGGTTTTCACGATCACGGCGCAATAAAGCGACGGGCCGGGTGCGCCATCCGCCAATGGCTTGCCCGGCAAATTGCCCGAAACAACGACAGAATAGGGCGGCACATAACCGGTGCGGACCTCGCCGGTCGCCCGGTCGATGATTTTCGTCGAGGCGGAAATGAATGTTCCCATCGCGATCACCGAGCCCTGGCCGACAATCACCCCCTCGACGATTTCCGAACGGGCGCCGATGAAGCAATCGTCCTCGATGATCGTCGGATTGGCCTGCAAGGGCTCGAGCACCCCGCCTATGCCAACGCCGCCGGAAAGATGCACATTCTTGCCAATTTGGGCGCAGGATCCGACAGTTGACCAAGTATCGACCATCGTGCCGCTATCGACATAAGCCCCGAGATTGACGAATGACGGCATCAGCACCACGCCTGGCGCGATGTAGGCCGAGTGCCGGACCACGCAGTTTGGCACCGAGCGGAATCCGGCGGCGGCGTGCTGCTCCGCTCCCCAGCCCGCGAATTTCGAAGGAATTTTGTCCCACCAGGTGGCGCCGCCCGGTCCGCCTCCGATCACGGTCATGTCGTTGAGGCGAAACGACAAAAGGACGGCTTTCTTGAGCCATTGGTTGACTTTCCAGGAGGCTGGCCCGGAGACGCCCTCGATTTTCTCCGCGACACGCAGTTTTCCCGCATCAAGAAGGTTCAGGGTTGCTTTGACAGCCTCGCGGATCTCTCCTTGGGTTCCTGCATTGATATTGGCGCGATCCTCGAAAGCGGCTTCGATGATCGTTTGGAGGGCGTGCATTTCAGTCTCCAGTAGAAGCAAGGGGGCGCGAGGCTCGCGGGCGAAGGTTTGATGCGCCGCGAGCCGGTGTCAATGGGGAGGCGGGCTAGTGATTATCATCTTTCCGCCGGACTGCGCTGCCCGCCCGATGACAAGGATAAGCGCTACCGGCTTCACAAGGGCCGTTGCCTAATCGTCTGCCGCCGTTTTAGGGCCTCGGGCTGCATCATTCAAGAAGCGTGCGAGATCGTTTGTCACGAAATCGATATGGGATGGCGTGGCTTCGCTTGTGATTTCAAAAGCCTCGCGATGGTCCGTTTGTCCAGGCCCGGGAACGACCAGAACGGTTGTCATGCCCTTTTCGTGGGGAATAATGAGATTTCTCGCAAGATCCTCGAACATGACAGCACATGCTGGATCAACGAAGTGCCGGTCGAAGAAGCGTTCGTAGGTCACTGCGGCGGGTTTTGGCACGAAGTCAGCCGCGGCAATGTCGAAAACATCCTCGAACATCGCTTCAAGACCAAGAGCCTTGGCGGTGCGCAAGGCATGATCACGCGAGCCATTCGTCAGAATGAACTTGCGTCCGGGGAGGGCGGTGAGGGCGCCAGCGAGCGCGAGATTTGGGAGAAGAGAGGAACGGTCTATATCATGCGAGAATTCGAGATACTCATCCGGCCCTACACCGTGTTCCTCCATCAGGCCGCGCAGGGTCGTGCCATAACGCTGATAATAGTATTTTTGCAAGGCGCGTGATGAGAGACCGTCCAGCCCGAAAAGTTGCGCGATGAACAGCGTGATCCGGTGATCGATCTTCGGCCACAGATCGCTGCCAGATGGGTAGAGTGTATTGTCGAGATCAAAGACCCAGGTATCGATGTGCGCCAGCGCGCCGGTGCGTTGGACACCGGCAGGCGATGGCTTATCGATATTCGGCGGCGCATCGCCGGCCTGATTTTCCACACCTGCCATTTGTGGCGCGCGGGAAGGATTGGTCAAGAAGGGTTTCGTCGCGTTCACCTTGTGATCAGCGTTCCGGCGCCATGATCGGTCAAAAGCTCGATGAGCACGGCGTGCGGCATTTTGCCATCGAGGATGACGGCACCCTCAACGCCTTTCTCGAGCGCATAGATGCAGGTTTCAACCTTGGGGATCATGCCGCCCGTAATCGTGCCATCCGCGATGAGGGCATGAATCTCGCCGACGCGCAAATGCTTGATCAATTTCTTATCACGGTCAAGCACGCCAGGGACATCGGTGAGCAACAAGAGCCGCTTTGCCTTGAGCGCACCGGCGATGGCGCCGGCAAAAGTATCGGCGTTGACATTGTAGGTCTCGCCATCCGCGCCCTGCGCGACAGGTGCAAGGACAGGAATGAGTTTCCGCCCGAGAATCTGATCAAGCACGGTCTTGTCCACCATGGCGGGTTCGCCGACAAAACCGAGATCGATGCCATTGCCGGGCTGCGCCAGCTTGCTGGCGGTCACCATGTTTCCATCCTTGCCGCAAAGGCCGATTGCGCGGCCGCCCTCTGCATTGATAAAGCCGACGATCTGTTTGTTGATCGAACCGGCCAGCACCATCTCCACGATCTCCATGGTGGCCCGGTCCGTGATCCGCAAACCGTCCGAAAACGCCGACTTGATGCCGAGCCTGGCCAGCATGGCGCCGATCTGGGGGCCGCCGCCGTGGACTACGACGGGATTGACGCCAGACTGCTCAAGCAGGACCATGTCGCGGGCAAAATCCCGCGCAACCTTGTCATCCCCCATCGCGTGGCCGCCATATTTGACGACAACGACGGCATCATCGTAGCGCAACATATGCGGCAAAGCCTGCATCAAGATTGCCGCTTTCTGTTGCGCCTGCGCTTGTTCCGGATTTATGTTTGGATCGTCCATCGGCTCTCGTCTCGGAATCAATGGGGGAGAGAAGAAATTGTATCTGCCCGTTGTGGCAGGCTCAACGCAAGGAGGAAAGTACGGAACGATGAGGCGGACGAAAAAGTTGCTTCGAGCGGGGATCGCGAAGAGCTAGCGAAAGGCGATCCTGCCCTCGATCTTCGCGCCGATGCGCTTTTCCGCTGCGGCATAGTCGATGACATCGAGGGCGACGAGCCTCGTTCCGGAATCCGCGCTCACATGCGTTTTGCCTGCAAGCATCCCATAGCCATCGCCGCCGAGTGCCATGAAATCATTTGTGGCGAGCCTGTAATCACGGCCGGGATCGAGATCCGTTCCATTGATCGTAACTTTCTTCACTCGCGATCCAGGCGATGCCGCAAGATCGGCAGCAATTGAAAGACCGGATACCTGTGGAAAGCGTCCCGACTGACGCTCGACCTGAGAGAATCCATTTTCCAGCGCATCCCAAATGGCTTTGCCGGTAACAACCGTCACCATCGTCTTGTTGCCGAAGGGAAGCTCATCGAGAATGTCGCGCTTCGTCAGTTTGGTGCCTGCCGGATAGATTCTGTTCCCCCGGATGCTGCCCCCATTGATAATGGCGATGTCGGCGGATGCTGCTTTGCGGAGGGCGTCGGCAATGAGATTGCCGATCGCGCATTCCGCCGTGCGCACGGTTTCGGTGCGGCTGTCGAGCGGCGTAGCAAGAGTCGCAATCTCGACGTCGAACAGCCGCTTCAATCCGGTATTATAGGTTTGAACCTTCGCGGCCATCGCCGGATCAGAGCCGGCCGCTGCCGAATCGAGGACACGAAAATTAGGCCACCACGAGAGCGGCTTGCTCGTATCGCCATGCCTGGGTGACGCCTCGATGTCGACAATTGTCACATAATTTGCGTCTTGCTCGGATTCGACGAGCGCAGTGCGGCCATCGAAATCGATGTGCAGATCATGGTTATGGCCAGACAGGACGAGGTCTGCGGCGTGCGTATTCATCAGGGCGGCACCCGCCGTCTTGTCGGCGTGCACGATTGCAACGACGAGATCGGCTCCCGCCGCGCGCGCCCTATTTGCATTGGCAAGAACCGCCGGTATTGTTGGCGTGAAGACGAGATCACCGGGCCGCGAGACGCTTGCCGTTCCTTCATAGGCGGCCCCTATAAGTGCGAGTTTTAGGCCGCTCGCTTCGGTCCAGAGTTGATCCTGATGATGCGGCAGCATCGACCCGTCGGCAGCCCTGAGATTGGCGGCAAGGATTGGGAAACGGGCCTCTTTGACCCGCTCGAAATAGACGTCCTTGCCAAAATCGAACTCATGATTGCCGGGAACGAAGGCGTCAAGGCCGATTTCATTGAAGAGATCGATCATATGGGCGCCTTGATCAAAGCTTGATAGGAGGCTCGGCGACAGTGTGTCGCCGGCATGGACGCAAATGAGGCGGCAATCCTCCGCAAGTGCTCTTGCGCGTTCCGCTTTCACTGCCGCCGCGAAATGCGCCATGCCCCCGCGTCCGTCTTTTTCTTCGATCCGGTAGAAATCATTGACGAGGAGAAAGGAGACGCGCGCTCGCCCGGCGCCCGCCGCGCGGGGTGAAGACACGGCCGCGCTCGCGCCTGCGGCCAGGATGGACACCATGGTCTGACGGCGGGAGAGCTTCGTCATTCAAGCCTCGCAAGAATAGGCCGCAAGCCGATTTGCAAATGCCGGGTCACGTCAGCAACGAGATTTATAATATGATTTCCGTAACAGCCTAGCCGGGCTGCCAGCATCATTTCCCCGCAGGGTCCGCGCCAGCTCTGTGCTTTTTACGGCATGGCTGGGAGATAACCATGGCGCTTCAATGTTTCCCCCGCATGCCCAAGAAAACGTTCTAGTACCTCTTGAGGCATTTCGTCTTTGTGGCTGCCAGCAATGCCCCGGCGGAAGAAAAACGTCCCAGGGGCGAGGATCCGGTCAGGCCTCCCAACGTCTTCCCGCGCTTCCTTGTCACGTAAATTATGGAAAGACGCAGCCTCGGCAATTGCTTTCAGGTGCTTCGTTTCTCTGTAAAGTCCGGCAAATTCACAAAAGCGGCTCAGTTGTCTCACCGGATCAGAAAGGAGGTCTTCATATTTGATCACCAGCAGTTGCGCCCCATGCGGGTTTTGCATCCATGCGTCTACGTGTTGCGGCCAATGGCAGGGGTAGAGCTCGGTATCGGGATCCACAAATTTGAGAAAGTCGTACGCAACGCGATCAACCGCCTCCCGGAAATGGCGATAGGAAACCATGACGTCGCGCCCGTCGCGCAGAAGATAAACGACCCGGCGGTATTCCGGGCACGGGAGATCATGTGACTTAAAGAACGTCGGCGTCCCATAGCGGCGGTAATATTTGTCGGCCGACAGATCGGGCACAAGATCCTGTGCTAGCCCGCTGGGGCTTAAAAAGGGATCTAATCCGTAACAGACACCAGCAACAAGATTTTGAAACCACGTATTGCCCGACTTCGGATAACCGACGATGAAGACGTCTTCATCAGAACGTTGCGTGGTAGGAATATAATCTCGTGGAAATGCCTCTGGCGCTAGGCGTTTGAACCAACCAATAGAGGCGCGGACTTTTGAAAAGCCTTCGTACATATATCCCCTCATCGGACTGCTCCGGAGCGCAGGCGGCGCGAGCACGGTAAGAGCCCGGTAGATTTTCCAAACCTGGATGCCCTGCGGCCCTGGCTTGCCTTTGAATCATTTGGTCACACAAGGGCATAACAGCCCGCATAGCCTTCCGGAACCTCGACCGGATAGGCGGCAACCGGCGACGCAAGCGTTTGTGAGAAGTAATTTGATTCAGAGTGGATCACATAGCCGCCGCTTGTCAATCCGACAGAAAAATCCTTCAGATGTTCGGAAATTCCTGCGCCGAGAGCTTTCAGAATTGCTTCCTTGCATGTCCAAATCTTGTAGAAGGCTTGGAGAAGCAGGCCGTCCCTCAAACATTGGAGAGCGTGATATTCGGCATCCGAAAAAAAAGATTGCGCCAATTTCAGCTCATCACCTGTTCCGCGCATCGCTTCTATATCGACGCCAATAGGACGGCCGCGGGAGAGACCGATCAGTGCATAAGAGCCCGAATGGGAGATGTTGAAATGCGGCCCCCGCATCCCGGCAAGGGAGGGTTTTCCGTAAGGTCCTTCGGCAAACAGAATTTCATCTGCAGGAACACTTGTTGCCTCGCTGAGCAAGGCCCGCAAGGCTGCATGGGTCATCGCGAATAATGACCTGTCCCGTGCATGGAGAAACCGGTTCGCCCGGTTTCTTTCGTCACTGGAAAGAGTGCTCCAAAGATCCTCGGAGATCCTGCCTGGATCGGCAGGACCTGCCAGCCAAACCGCGGCGCTCGTTTGCGCCGCGGGCGTCAGCCGTTTGAGAGGCGGCGCATGGCCGCTCGCAATATCGAACCGGGGCGGCGCGGCCATGACACTCCGCTCTTAGTGTTCTTGCGGGCCAGATTGATCGCCGCCGTGCGGTGCAAAGCCCTCATGTTCTTTCCAATCGCCATGCTGCCACCAGCCTTCGCGGCCGCCGTCCATCATGGCGAAATGATGGAAATGCGGCTTAAACGCATGCATGAGGACGGGCAGACGATGTTTCTGATCTTCGCTCAAAGTGGCGTAAAGAGGCGCTGCCGCATTAGCGATCGCTTGGAGGCTTTGGCCGTGCGCCACCGCGTTCTCGCCGCGCTCGCGCAGCCGGTCGATGAGATTTACGTTTTCGGGTTCGCTCTTGAATTTTTGCATCCGCTCAATGGCGCTTTTGCCCGCCGTGCGCAGCGCAGTTTCGACAGGCGGCCAGAGCTTTTCTTGCTCGGGCGTCAGGGTCAAACCAGCGTGGAGGGCGGCGATCCGCGCATCGAGGAAAGCGGCGCGGTCGGCCGGTGAGAACTCATGCTTCTCCATGGAGGCTGGCGGATTTGCTGGGTCCGCGTTGCCGCCAGTGGCGGCAAATGCAACGCCAGCGCCCGCAAGTGCAATCAACGTAAAGGCGATTGGCAAACTTGGTTTCATGGTGTTCTCCGATCTTTTGCCCGGCATCGCATGACCGTCTTCGGCCCTGCCGATCATGTTCGAGCCATGTTGCAAGGGATAGAGAAGGTATGCGCGGGCTTCAAATGAAGCTTTCGTCATGTTGGCCCTGCCTTGTTAATGCTTGCCGCTGAGGGATAGCCGCGCCGCAGTTCATTCGTCCTGTTTCCATTCCGCGCAAATCGCATCTTTCCCTTAAGGCGAGATCAAAGAGCTCGGGCGCATAGTGTGGGCGAGATAGAAAGCGCTTTGGATCCGCCAGCCTCATGTGATCAAAGGCAAACATTCAGCAGAGTTGGATCATGTCGAAGAAGCCGTCCGTGCTGCGAAGGAAGTGCGAAAGCTCTAGGGATTTCGGTGATATCCTTGCGTCTCTTGACCGGCGGGCGAGCGAGAAAGTTTCAGCGGCTGTGCATTCCGCCAACAATATGAAGCCGGGAAAAGAGCCCGAACCGGAGGCCAAGGCAGCTGAGCCGCCGCCTGTGCGAAACCGGCTAAGGCGTCTATTGGGAAATATTGCACTGCCTTGGCCGTCTGGCATCAGCAGTCTTATCGGCTTTGGCCCGCGCTCGGCGGCGCCCTATGCCGAGGAGGCGGCCGAAGCGCAAAACACTTCACCGGCCGCGCCGCCGCACGCAAGGCCGGAGGCAATAAAACCCGAGCCTGTGAAAGCCGAGCCGGAGAAGACCGAAGATCAGGCCATCGCGGAAGAGTTGGGTTTGACTCCCGGTCTTGGAACCATCGACCTGCAGCGAATCCGGCGTGACTTCGCCAAAAAGAACCATCCCGATCGTTTTGCTCTCCCCCAGCGCCTCAATGCGCAACGGCGCATGTCGATCGCCAATATGCTGATCGATGAACACATGCGGCAAATCCGCAGCTCTCGATAGTCATGTCGCAGTGCGATGAAGCCGGCGGTGTTAAGCGGCCGCCACCGGCCGCCGGGAACGGCGGCGATGGCTCCGCTTCTGCCACCAGTAATAGATCAGCGGGATAACAAAGAGTGTGAGCGTGGTGGAGGCGAAGGCGCCGAAGATCAGAGATACTGCGAGGCCGCCAAAAACCGGATCTGAGATCATCACCGCCGAGCCGAGGATAATGGCAAGGGCAGTCAGAAGGATCGGCCGGAGACGAACAGCCCCAGCCTCCGTCACCGCCGCCTCAAGCGGGAGGCCCTCGGCACGCCGCGCGATGATGAAGTCAATGAGAAGGAGCGAATTGCGAACGACGATGCCGGCGAGCGCAATCACCCCGATCATCGATGTCGCAGTGAAGGGCTGCTGCACAACCCAGTGTCCGGGGAAGACACCAACCAGGGTCAGCGGAATCGCGCCCATGACCACCACCGGCATGAAGAAGGAGCGATAATAGCCAACGAGAAGGAGATAGATCAAAAGCAGCGCCACGATGAAGGCGACTCCGAGATCGCGGAAGACGTCGAGGGTCAAACGCATCTCGCCAAGCCAAAAGAGATTATAGGAGCCGGTGCCGTCAGGCTGGGCCGGCGTAAAGCCGTAGTTTCCGACTGTGAGATGCTGATCATCTCGGACCACTGAGCCAGAGAGAAGCTTTGTCAGGGTTACAACGCCATAAACCGGGCTCGATTGGAGCATATGGCCGGTCACATAGACCACCGGATGCTGGTCGCGGGTAAAGATCGGCTGAGCCGCCGCGACATTCTCGATCTCGGCGATTGAGCCGAGTCCAACGAGCCGTCCCTCCCGGTTCGGCAGGTATATGCCGTCGAGGGCACTTTCGCCTGTCCGCGCCGGCCGCGGCAAACGCAGGATAATGGGCTCAGGCTCGCGGACTTGTGGCGCATGAACAGCGCCAACCTCCTCGCCAGCGAAATAGGCGCGAAGCGCAGCCGCCACCTCGCCCGGCGCGAAGCCAGCCATTGCCGCGGCCCGCGGGTTCACGGCCACCCGCTTCTCTATCACCTCATGCGGCACCGAGTCATCCACATTGATCATGCCATAGACCCGGGGATAGAAGTGCTGACGGAGTTTCTCGGCGAGCTCGCGCAGGACTTCGTAGTCCGGGCCGTAAAGTGCCGACATCATCTGCGAACGCACGGGCGGCCCAGGCGGCGTTTCGAGAAGCTTGATACGGGTCTCCGGGAAGCTGGCGCGCACGGGGGCGAGCGCCTCATAGAGCTGCTGTGCGATCGCGTGCGAGCCGATGCTGCGGTCGCGCTTATTGATCAGATTGACGCGGATCTGGGCGAAGTTCGTTCCCGTCCGGAAGGCATCTCCCCGCACGAGCGCGGCGAAGTCCTCAGGCGCGGCCTCGCCGAGGAAGGTCTGATAATTCGTGATGAAGCGGTTGCGGCTCAGAACTTCTGAAACAGCCTCTGTAACGCGGCCCGTTCCTTCGAGCGCAGTGCCAGCCGGCGTGTCGATCTCGAGCAAGAGTGTATTGACGTTGTCATCAGGCAGCATTTTAAGGCCAACGCCGAACGCCGAAAGCGGCCCGTTGACCCCGGAGGGCCGCACGAACTGCCACATGGGTTGGAGCATCACGGCGAGGAGCAGCAAGACGACACAGCCCATGAAGAGCCGTCTCGATCGGCTGCTTTGGAGCAATGGCCGGAACAGTCTGAGATAGCCCCTGTGCAGCCAGTCACGCGGCTCTTCCCCGTGCTCCTCTAGCGTTGGCGCGGCGGCCTCGGCCATCACCCGCAGCGCCTTACGGCGAAGCCAGCGATAGGCGACGTAAGGCACGACTGTGTAAGCGATGAAGAGCGAAGCCAGCATCGCGATTGGCGCGTTAAACGGGATTGGTGCCATGAAAGGGCCCATCATCCCGGTGACAAAGGCCATGGGAATGAGGGCAAGCATTACCGTGAAGGTTGCAACAATGGTGGGTTTGCCGATTTCATTCGCGGCGGCCACCATGAGACGGCTGAGATTCCTTTGCGGTTCGTGATGGAGATGGCGGTGGACGTTTTCGATCACGACGATACTGTCATCGACGAGCAGACCGAGTGAAAGAATAAGGGCGAAGAGCGTGATGCGGTTGATGGTCTGGCCGGCGACCCAGCCAACGCCAAGCACGATGAAGAGAATCAGAGGAATCGAAAGCGCGACCACCGAAGCCTCGCGCCAGCCGAGAAAAACAAGAAGAATGACGACCACCGCGGCGATCGAAATCGTGAGATGCTCTATAAGCGTGTTGACTGCGTCATTCGCGGTGGCCCCATCGTCACGGGTCACGGCCATGGTCACATCCTGTGGCAGCGCCTCCCGCTCTAACCTCTGAAGTTTGGCGAGGACCGCCTCCGCCACTTCAACACCGTTGGTGCCCTTCTGGCGCGCAATGGAAATGGTCACGGCCGGTTGTGCAACACCAGGACGCTGAGCAGTTTCTGCCGCTGCTGGACCAAAGGCGAAGAAGGAACGGACATCGCTCGCGGCGGGCGCCGCCGTCACCGTTGCGACGTCCCGTAAGAAAACCGGGCGCCCGTCATGTGTGCCGACCACCACATTGCCGACCTCGGCGGCATCGGTCAGCGCCGCGGCGGCCCGGATCGGATGCTCGCGGTCTTGGCTCACGACGCTTCCGGCCGCAAGGTCCACGTTAGCGGCGCGGATTGCCGCCGCGACGGCCTCGGGGCTCAGTCCGTAGCCTGCGAGCCGCGCTGGATCGAGCCACACCCGGACCGCCCGCGCTGCCGCACCCTGTACCGACGTCTTGCCAACGCCAGGCACATTGCGGAGCTGCTCCAATACATGCAAAGCAACCTGGCGCAGTGTATCGGGAGCGGCTTCCGGCGAACTTAGCGTCAAAGTCAGAATAGGCACATCATAAAGGCTGAGGAGCTGAATCAGCGGTGAAGCCGTGCCCGGCGGTATGCGGTCGAGGTTGCTGTTGACCTGATTATAGACTTTGACGAGGCTTTTTTCTTCATCTTCGCCGACTTTAAAGCGGACAGTGACCATAGCGGCATCGTCTTGCGCGACACCGTAAGTGTGCTCAATGCCGGGGAGCGAGGCCATCAGTGCCTCGAGCGGACGCACCACTTGGTTCAACATCTCCTGCGCATTGCTGCCCGGCCGCGCGACGGAAATGTTGATCACCGGTACGACGATGTCCGGATTGTATGTGCGCGGCGTCATTAGAACCGCCATCAGCCCGAATAGGGTCGCTGCGAGAATAATGAGCGGCGTCAGCTTGGAATGCAAAAATGCATGGGCGAACCTGCCCGCGATGTTCAGCGCCGGCCGGGGGTGCGGATCAGCCACGTGTATGTTCCGCGTCTTCTGATCCCGGCCCGGCAGTTTGCGGCGTGACCGGACTGTTGTTGATGAGGCTGGCAGGCGGCGCCACGATGACCGTTTCACCCCGAGTTAAACCTGCCATGACCGCAACCCGTCCCTCCCGGCTCTCACCAATGCGGACGAGGCGGAAATGGGCGCGGCCGGCCTTGTCCACCACGAAGACGCCGATGAGGCCGGCTCGCTGGACGAGAGCAGCTGCTGGTACAGCAAGTGTTGGAAAATGGCCAAGGGTCAGGCGCAATTCGGCATAGGCGCCATAGGGCGCCGTGGCGCCTCCCTCAAGATGAAATTCGAGGAGATGGGTTCGGGTCTTGGGATCAGCAGCAGCGACAGCCCTCGTCAGGACCGCCGGAAGCGGCTTGCCGTTTACTACGGCTTCAGCCTGCTCCCCAACTTTGAGCGCGCCAAAGGTGGCGGGCCCAACATAGGCGCGAATCTCAGGCTGATCGCTCGCGACCACGAAAAGCGGCGCGCCGGGAGCCGCGAAATCTCCCGGACGGACGTTCTTTTCGGCGACGATGCCGGAAAAAGGCGCGCGGATTTCCGCATAATCTAGATTGCTCTTGGCGACGTTGAGGGCGGAGGTTGCCGCCGCGACTTCCGCCTTGGCTGCGACGAAGCGGCGGTATGCGGCATCATTTTGCTGCGCCGAGATGGCATGGGCGAGATAGACGGCACTGTAGCGGCGCTCATCCTCGCTGGCTTCCTTCAAGGTGGCTTCAGCAGCAGTGAGCCGGGATTGCGCTTCGGCAATCTGGCCGCGCGCATTCGAGGCGCCAACTTCGGCAAGCAGCGTGCCTTGCGCCACATGGGCGCCTGCCTCGACTCCGACTTCGGTGACCCAGCCGCCGGCGCGTGAGGCGAGCACCGCAGTGTCGACCGCGCTGACCGTGCCCGGAACGCTCACGATCCGGGGCCAGTCAACCTCCGCCGCCACGGTGACCTGAACGGGGGACGCGGCCATGCCCTCCGAACTCTTTTCGGACTCGTTGCCGCAAGCCGCGAGGAGAAACGCGCAAAGACCGAACACCAGAGCCGGATTATGAGGAACAAGCACGTGGCGCATCTGCCAGCCCTTCAGTGAGCCGCTATCCTGGTGCGACAATGTCTTGAGAGGTGCGTGCACGCCGCTGGAATCAGTTCTCTGCGCTTGCAGTCTGGCGAAGCGCTCAACCAGCTTCTTGCCTCTCCATTCATTCTCTTCACCATCATTTCACTTCCTGACCGGCGCTCGCGACTCTGGCTCGATGGGTATCGCGTGACTGCTTGGGGAACCATTGAACTATTGCGGGATGTCTCTGGGTATTGGCGGTCTTGCTTGAAGGTATCACAAGGGCGGCGGCTGCAAGGCTGCGACATTCGTTGGGTGCTCTTCCGGAAGCGCTGTCTCCCAGCCGCCACCCAATGCCTTGTAGAGCTGGACGAGATTGGTCGATATGGTTGTTGTGCTTTGCGCATATTGCAGCTCCGCCTGCAGCATGGTGCGCTCGGCGTCAAGCACGTCGATGAAATCGGCGAGGCCGTTCTTATAGCGCACCTGCGCGAGCGCCAAGGATTTACGAGCGTGATCGGCCTCAGCCTTCAGGCGCGCGTGCCGTTGTTGTTCGGATCGATAGGCCACGAGCGCATTAACAACCTCGTGCCAGGCCTGAAGGACAGTTTTGTGATAGGCGATGGCCGCCTCCTGCTGCTGCGCTTCGCGGAATTCAAGGGTTGATTTGAGGCGGCCGCCTTCAAAGATCGGCAGTGAAACGGATGGGCCGAGGACATATTGCAGAGAGCTGCCTCTCCACAATTTCCGAAGATCCATCGCGTTGAACTCGGCGCTGCCATTGAGCCTCACGCTCGGATAGAAATCGGCCACGGCGACACCGATCGCTGCTGTTGCGGTATGAAGCTGCGCCTCGGCTTGGCGGATGTCGGGGCGCCGGCGGGCAAGTTCGGAAGGAATGCCGAGCGGTACTCGCGGTGGCGCCGGAGGGATTGGTTTTGCTTGCGCGAGCTCACCGCGCAGCGCTCCCGGCGGTTCATCGAGGAGAAGGCTCAGGGCGTTGATCTGGGCCGTTTCATGGTCGTTGAGAGTGGGTAAGATGGCTTGCAGCGCTTCCACTTGGGCCGAGGCTTTTTCGACGTCGACCTGGCTCGCCAAACCTTTTTCAAAGAGCGTCTTCGTCAGACGCAGAATCTCGCTCGATGTGGCCAGATTGGAATTCGAAAGCGCAATTTGCGCCTGGATGCCGCGCAGCTCGATGTAGTCACGTGCGACCTCGGCAAGCGTCGAGACGAGTGCGTCCTGGCGCTGAGCTTCCGAGGCTTCGATTTGCGCGTCGGCTGCCTCGATCTGCCGCCTTACCCGCCCCCAAAGGTCGAGTTCCCAGGAGGCATCAAGGCCGGTTTGCCAGAGGCTGAAGGCCGGGAAGAAAAATGGCGTTGCCGGCGTGAGGTAGGGTCTGACCAGGTTCAAAACACCATTCTGGCTAAATAGCTCGCGCTGGTAGAATGCATCGCCATTGATTGAGGGGAGCTGCGCCGAGGCGGCCACTCCGCGCTCGAAGCGGCTTTGAGCCAGCCTTATGGTCGCGCTGCGTATGTCGAGATTTGCAGCGGCGGCACGTTCGGCGAGGGAGGTCAGGATTGGGTCGTGAAAGGACGTCCACCATTTGGGATCGGGCGGCGGGAAACCGCTCTCTGCCGGCTTTTGAGCATCACTGGCGGCGGCGGGCTCCGGCTTGCCGAAAAAAGAGACGCTCGGCAGCATAGGGTCAGGCGGCTCAAAGTCAGGCCCGACAGAAACGCAGCCGCAAACTGGAAGGAATACCAGCACCGCCGCCAGCATGCCGCTTTTTTGAGCCATATTCCAACCTGGGTTTAGTGCCAACACTCCGGCCAGCCCCTTCGTGCGCATAAGCAGAACGGTATGGGCGCACAAACAATAAGGATGGCGCGAGTCAGCGCACTGGCAGCAAGCCGCTAGCTCCTCCCGCCGCAAAACCGGGCTGTGAGTTTGGCTATCATGATCGTTAGCATCTCTCTCGCAGCCATGATCAGCTCGTTAGAGTTTGATGGAAAAAGAGGCTTTTATGGCGAAACCAAGCAACGCATCTCCTGCCGTTTCTTGACCATTGGGGCAGCTATCGCTGACCGCAAGCAATTTAAAAAAAGCGTAAACAGGGCTGCCGCGGCTGTCAACGGAGCACGCTATGATCCGATTGAATCAATTGTCGAAATGTCTCTTTTCGGCCACACCGGCGCGCATTCTTCCCGCCTCTGCATCTGGGCAGCGGTATCGGGCCCTCGGTAGCGCATTTGGATTGTGCTGTAATGTGGCTGCCAAATTTCGCCCTTATTCGCCGCTGCGCACAGCTATGTCCTCAATCCCTTTGAGTGCTCACCCTTTGAGCGCTCAAATGAATTGCCGGCACCTGCAAAGGATCGCGTCTTCATGGAGCCTGCAGCAGTCTTCATGAAGCCTGCAGCAATTGCCTGCTGCAAGGGCGATCATTTATATGACGAAGGACAAGGGCAAGGCCGGAGCCCGCAAATGTTCGCGCTGAAAATTTCTTGAGCTGCGCCCCGCATTCTCGTCAATCGAGCTGGCATGCTTAAAAAGTTTGGCGCCAGCACAGATTGACGCGCTGACCGAGCCGGACCCGCGCACAGCGGGGGCTCAGGCCGCATATTACCGCTTCAACGCTCTTGAATTCAGTCGCTGGCGAGAAAATCTGGCTGGATAAGACGATAGCTTGGCCCCATCGCCAATGCAGCTATTGTGTGATCATTCAGCTTTATGGTTGTTTAATCGCAAGAGACGATACGGCATGATTGTTAATCGCAAGAGACGACACGGCGCAGCGCTGCTATTTCCATAAGACAAACGCAATAAACCACCCCGCCGCAAGGCAAACGGAATAGGAAAAGAAGGGAGAAAGTGTACCTGTAAGCAAAGCGGTCATTTACGCTCCTGTAAGTTCCGGTTCCGCCCGGCGCGTTTAATTCCATGTGGAACGTTGGCGGCTGGCGCATGGATTGAAATACATGATCGTGCTTGCCCTAGCCTTGACGTGAGTCAAAGCGTTCAAGGCTCCCACGGGTGCTTCGCCATTTAAGAATAAGGGCCGGACTAAGAACCCTGATCTCTTAGGCCGCAATCCGGAAATCCTCATGCTGATGCTCGCCCAGCAGAGGAGGCCCAAGGATTCTCCTAGACCCAGCTTAGCTCATCGCAGCCGGCGCAATGCGGTTTTTCCAGATTACATTTCTGGAGATAATGCGGCGCAAAAGCGTGTCAAGCGGATGTTTGCGGCGCAGCATAAGCTTCTGCCAGTGAATGACAGCGGAACCGTTGCATGGCGATAAGCCGCGTTTCGGCCGGAGAAGAGAGAAGTGCCGAGGGGACTTGCTTGACCTTATCCGGAGAGTAAACGGCCATATGGAGGCTTCTTCAGCTTGCGATCATTCCATTGCGGCGAATCGCCGCCGTGCCGCTTTTCTGCTGCTAGCCTTGCAGGGAAGGAAAGTCCCCTGGTCTGCTGACGTTATCATAGCCTGGCCCGGGCGCAGCCCAGGCCATCGAGTGAAGTGACCATGCTTATGCCAGAGATGGCCCCTCGCCCCTTGTCTGCCAGAAGATCACTGGGTGATCAAACTGATGGGCGCACCGACGCCGGTGCAGAAATTCCATGACGGTGCCACCGTGTAGGCCGCATATTCCCCGCAATAGCCAGTAGCCGGAGCTCCGAAAGCCGCAGGGTTCGCGGATTTGCTGCCATAAATCTTGGTGAGCTCTGAGCTTGTCGAGGCAGAAAAAGAATTGGACGCGTTGGTGATTCCGGCGATGGTTGGCGACGCAAGGCTGGTTCCGCCGACGATGTACCATCCTCCGTTGCCGCTATCAAACACCCAGGCCCCCGTTTCGGGATTGGCGTCGGCTGCGATATCCGGAACGGCGCGCATATTCCCGGTGATCGCGCCAATGCTCGTTTGATAGGCTGGCCGAGCTACATAGCTGCTGACGCCGCCGCCTGCTTCGCTCCATGAAGATAGATGTATGAAGTTCAGATTGGGAACCGAACGTGAGATGCTTGCGCCGCCGACGGCAACGACATTCGCCGATGTGGCGGGCCAGCTTACACCGGGGCTATCACCGCTCGACGCAAAATAAACCACCGTTGGGGTCGCGAAGTGCGAATCAAGAGTTGTCTGGCCGTTAAATTCCGCGCCGCCCCAACTCATCGACACCTCGCCGCCGCCGGCTCTGGCAACCAGCTGGCTCGCTTTGTCCACTGCGGTCAGAAGGTCGCTGAGAGAAGATGAGGCTGCCTCTACCAGATAGATCGTCGCATTGGGCGCCATCGCATGTGCATATTCGATGTCGAGCGCCTCTTCGAGTTCCCATCCAAGGTTGCGGGGCGGCTGAACGCCGCTCGCGTAGACGACCTGAAAGGTTCCCGCCGAGGGGATTGGCAAACCGAACTGGCTGCTGAAGTACTGAAGGTCTACCAAGGCGCTCGGATAATGGTAGGCATCGACGATGGCGATGGCGCGGCTGCCGCCTTTGGCAACTGCTGTGACGCTGTTGGGATTGCAGCCATTCGCCATTGGCACCAGCCCGTAAACGCACGCCAGCGAAGCTGGGGTCTCGTAGCCGTAGCCGGGAAAAGGCGGCAATCCGGGTTTGAGACCTACGGCGTCCGGCACTTTGTCCGGAATGACGAAACGGACATTGGTGTGAGCGGCTTGGCCCGCATCTTCCGGCCTCTCGATGCTTGAGGAAGGCACGACGATCGCATGTGTTTTGCGGGGGATAATCTGTGCACCATTCATAATGGTCTGAACAGCGGTCTGAGCGCTAGCCTCGGGCTCAAAACCGGAAATAATGAAAGCCGCGATGGCGGCAGAAATCAGTGGCATGCTCTTCATGGTCGACCCTCATTCACCTTCCCGGATGCGAAGGCGGGAAACGGTAGCATGTTGAACCCAAAATTCGTGAATTTCTGATGTGCGAAACAGGATGAAATGGATAAAAAACTTCGCGGCCCACATAAGAGCCCGCCGAGATCTCCGCATATATGCGAGCTACACGAATTGGCCGGCCGGAGCTACTGCGTTGACATGGGGTGAACGCACGGCGGCCCGCGAGCTTGCGAATCGGAGCTGCCACTCAATGTACCGCTGTTTAGTCCGGGGAAAGCGGCCGCAGGATCGCTTTGGCATGCGCTTCGTCTTGCTTCATTTGCTCAACGAGCGCAGCCGCAGACTCGAATTTCACCTCGGGTCTGATCCAATCGATGAATTGAACCTCAATCTCATGGCCGTAAAGATCGCCGGAGAAATCGAAGAGAAAGGCCTCAAGAAGCGCTTGGCCATTGTCGAAAGTAGGTCGGCGGCCATAGCTTGCTACGCCGCTATAAATTTTTGGCCCTGCGATGACGCGGACGGCGTAAACGCCGTGGCGCAGGCGGCAGCTTGGGTCAGGCAAAAGATTGACAGTTGGAAAACCGAGCGTGCGGCCGAGTTTCTGGCCCTCGATTACCTTGCCTATAATGGCATAGGGGCGGCCCAGCAGGCGCGCCGCAAGAGCGGCATCGCCGGCCTCGAGAGCCGTTCTGATTGCGCTTGAGGAGGCCGCCTCGCCCGGCTCATGTGCCGGCACACGTTCGACGATTTCAACGGCAAAGCCGTGGCGGCGGCCCGCTTCCTTGAGAAAGGCCGGTGTGCCGGAGCGGTTCGCGCCAAAATGGAAATCATAGCCCGCGACAATGGCGCGAATGCCGAGGCGGCGAAGCAGGATTTCAATGAAGTCCTCCGCCGCTAGACCCGCCAAGTTTTTGTCGAATGTCATGACGATCATGCCATCAAGGCCGAGCCGGCCGAGGATCCTGGCCTTGGCGTCCCGCGGCGTGAGGCGGAAGATCGTGTGCGGGCCTTTGAAAAAGTCGGTTGGATGCGGCTCGAAGGTGAGGACTACGCACGGGCGCTCGAGGTCCCGGGCCAATGCCTTCGCGCGCTCGATCACGGCGACATGTCCAAGATGGACGCCGTCGAAATTTCCGATCGCGGCCACCGCGCCTTCAAGGCCCGGCGGCGGCGCTGCCGGATCGATGGCGAGGATGAATTTCTTGCAAGCAGAGGTGTCGGCCAAAGGAATGAAACCGTGGGCATCACATGAAAGCGGCGCCTCAACCGGCCGCGAAACTGCATGGCCGGGGTGCCCGCGTCAAGGCCGCCCGTGGAAACGGACGAGATAGACCATCGTGCGGCCTCTTACCAGACGAGTTCCGGAATTGCCGCCGTGGGCGCAAAACCGGCCGCATCCACGAACTGGCGGAATGCCGCGGCGTCAAGGGCGGCGTCTTCCGCGCCGCCGTGCAGCTCAGCGCGATGGATGCCGGAGGTTACGAAAAGGCTGTCAAAGCCCTGGTCATGTGCGCCCTTGATATCCGTGCGCATAGCGTCCCCAACGGCAAGAATTCGGGAGCGATCGGCCGGCGTCTTGCTTATCCTGCCTGCCAATTCGAGCGCCCGTGCATAGATCGGGGAAAAAGGCTTGCCAGCCTGAATGACCTTGCCGCCCGCTGCAGCGTAACGCTCGGCGATCGCACCAGCGCAATAAAACAGCTTGCCGCCGTCTTCGACGACGATATCGGGATTGGCGCAAATGAGCTCAAGGCGCCGCGCCTGCATGGCCTTGAGGATAGCGTCATAATCCTCGGGCGTCTCGCGGAAGGGATCGGCGAGGCCGGTGCAAAGGACAAATTCTGCTTTTTTCAGAGGCACGAGGCGCGGCGCCTCGCCTCCCTGCGCTAAAACCTCGTCGAAGAGGGCTGTTTCCTCTGGAGGGCCAATGCGGAACATGCCCGCTCCCGCCCGCGCAAGAAGGAGGGAAACAGTGATGTCGCCGGACGAGACGATCGCATCATAGGCCGCGCGCAGAACCCCCAGCCGGTCGAGCTGGCCCTGCACGAACCGGCTCGGATTGGGCGAATTGGTCATGAGCACGGCCGTGCCGCCCTTTGCGCGAAACTGGGCCAGAGCTTCGGCCGCTTTCGGGAGTGCGTTCAGGCCGTTGTGGATGACACCCCAGACGTCGCATAAAACGATATCATAATTGTCCGCAACATCGGCCAGGCCACGCAAAATTCGAGTCACGCGCGCAATCGTCCTTGGCAAGGTGCCGCAGTGGCATGATGAGAGCGGAGCATCTGATTCTCCGGGCTGAGCCATGCCGGTGGTCTGGAAGCAGGCGGCCCAGGGTTTTCCGGCGGACGGTATAAGCCATATGGGCATCACTGGCTGGCGGAGGCCTCTATCAAGTCCTTGGGATGCTCCGTCAAGCCCGAAATGCCATGACGTAATTGATCGTCACGCCATCCAACTATTATTTTAAATAAATAATCACAAAACGCTTTGTTTCCCCCGGAATAATGGCTAAGATAGCGCTTGATAAGTACGGATAAGCATCTTTGATCAATCGTTAGTGATAGCCTCGCCGGTGAGGGGCATTGCGTTGCGTAACGCGCGTTTCCGTCTTGTGTTTGCGCTCTTTGCCGCGGCCGCCAGTTTCTTTGGCCCGGGCTTCAAAGCCGCTCGGGGGGTGCTTGGCTGATGCCCCCAGGGGCAGGGCAGGTCATCGCCTATACGGATTATTCCGATTCCAACAAGGCCTTCGACATACATGGAAGCCTCGTGACGGTTCCGGCCTACCAGAAACTAGAGCTTGGAACCTATCTCGAGTATGGCCTGACAGATTGGCTGACTCTGGTTGCCGCTCCTTCCTACGACCGGATTCGCAGCCCCACGCCGGGGCAGTCCTATGATGGGCTGGGGGAGAGTGAAATTGCTGCGAGGATCGGGCTCTACCGCTGGGATGACGCCATCCTATCCTTTCAAACCGGTCTGCGAACGCCCGGCGCCTCATTTGACCTGCTTGGCCCCTTGGAGATTCGCCGCGCCGCTTCCGTCGATGTGCGAGGCATGGGCGGGCGCAGCTGCATTGTGGCAGGCATGGACTGTTTCGTTGAGATGCAAGGCGGCTACCGGTTTTTTACCGAAAATCAGCCGGGCGAATGGCGGATCGATCTGACTTCGGGGCTGCGGCCAGTGCCAAGGCTTCTTATGATGCTGCAAAGTTTTTCCTCAATCTCCAATGGCCCCGGCCCCTACGGCCACTATGCCTGGACCAAGCTGCAGCCTAGCGTCGTCTATGATCTTGCGCCGCAGTGGTCGGTGCAGCTTGGCGGCTTTATGACCGTGGCGGGGATCAACGCCGGACGCGAACTCGGCCCGGCAGCGGGGGTCTGGTACCGGTTTTAGAGGGTGCACTTTGCTTGAGAGGTGCTGCCCATAACCCTATATCGGCAGCACGGGGCGGCCATGCCGCCACATCGTGGAAACCTTGATCTCGATGCAGACCGGTAACTGTTGCGGCATCGTGCTTGCGGGCGGACTTTCGCGCCGGATGGGCGGCGGCGACAAAGCGCTGTTTACTCTGGGCGGGACGGCACTGCTTGCCCGGGTTGCCGCGGCGTTGAGGCCGCAATGCAAAAGCCTGATATTGAGTGCCAATGGCGATCCGGCAAGGTTCGCGCAGTTTGACCTGCCGGTCGTTGCTGATGATGTGGATGGTTTCAAGGGCCCGCTCGCGGGCATTCTCGCGGGGCTCGATTGGATTGCCGCTCATTTCCACGATGTGGAATTCGCGGTCAGCGCACCAGCCGATACGCCATTCCTGCCTGATGATTTTGCCGATCGCCTCAAGCAAGCTCGGGCTGAGCAAGACGGATTGATCGCCTGCGGGCGTTCAGGCGGCCGGCTGCATCCTTTGGCCGCACTCTGGCCCGTCGCAATCCGGGCGGATCTGCGCCATGCTCTTGTCCGCGACGATATGCGCAGGGTCGAGGATTTCCAGCGGAAATACCGCCGCGCGATCGCCGATTGGCCGGCTGAATCTCTGGATCCTTTTTTCAATATTAACACGCCGGGCGATCTTGAGGCAGCTGAGCTCATGCTCCTTCGGCAGGGAGCGCATGTTGCTTGACGCTGCGGTATCACCATATAGGGAGGGATTGTATAATCTCATCTCGTTCATGTGGATGTAGCGTTGAAGTCAGTAGAGGAGATTGGTTATGGCGGTGGGGGCACCAGGAGCCAAAATGGTCGAGAATGTTTATCTGAATGAATTGAAACAGGGATTGGCTGACGGCTCGATCCTTGTGGTTGATGTGCGGGAGCCCAGTGAATATGCGGCGGGCCGGATTCCTGGTGCCGTGCTTCATCCTCTGCAAAAATTCGATCCCCAGGCATTGCCGCGTGTAGCCGGCAAGCGCGTAGTGCTTTCCTGCCGCTCAGGCCGGCGGTCGCTAGCAGCTCTTGCATTGGCGCAACAGGCCGGGCGCGATGATATCCGCGCGCATTTCCCTGGCGGCTTTCAGGAATGGTCGGGCGCGGGGGAAAAGGTCGAAGTGTAGTGAGCGGGGCGCCGCCGCGCCCCCGATCCCCCGTTCAGCGGCGCTGGATGAACTGATAGGCCCACCGGCCAATGTAAGCGCCTTCGATGAAGGGTAAAAGCAGGTACCGGGCCGCTGGATATGACTGCGCGATTTCTCCCTCACGCCAAAAGCTGTTGCGCAGAATTGACCTCAGACTGCGGGTGCCGGCATCGGAAACGGAGGGGATCGCATCATTTCTCCCAAAGTCGCGCGAGCGATCGCCAGCCTCAAGCATGCTGACGTCACTGGGATGCGGCCAGATGATCGTGCGCCTGAGTCTACGCCAGGCCCATGCAGCATCTTTGTAGATTTTGAAGAGCGCATTGCTCTCGATTTGATCGATGTAGTTGAGCACACCGGCAAATAGTTCGCCGTCATTTGGATAGAGCCGCTCTTCCCAACGCTCGATCTCAAGATTTGAGCGCGGCTCCTTGCTCCCGGAAATCATCTGGAAAGATTTGACGCTTGGGAGCTCCGGTTCGAGTATCGATTCGATCAAATGCCAGTACCGCAGCACCGCCGTTCTTGGATTTGCGGGAATATAGTTATTCTGCTCCACGGAAAGACCGCGGGTGCGGGCAAAATGTTCCGCCGGAAATCTCTTGTGGTTGCTGCGGGCAAACAGAACACAGCTCCATTTCATCTGAGGCACGGCGTGTTCGAGCCATCGCATGGTGCTGCCATAGAGTCCTGTATCGCAGAGAATGATCCGCCTGCGCCCCCCGGAGCGGTGCTGCAGGTGGGAAAGAAAAAGCGCATTCTGTTCCTCGATGGATTGCAAAAGGCGCCGTGATTCGGGAAGATTTGCGTGCAGCAGGCTATCAAACGCGTGTGCGCCGAATGCGGCCTGCCACTCCTCGCCAAGTTCCTCTGTCTGTTGCGTCAGGGCTTGTGCGGCGGCCAGCAACGAACTGTCATGGAATTCATGCTCGATTTCTTTGCTCACGGAAATGCCGTGATCGAGAATTGCGGCACGGGCGGCAATCAAACGGGATACCATAAGATCGCCGGTTACGACGGGGCTCTCGATCCCTGCGGCTTTCAGAAAGCGCTCGAAGATCACTCTGAGCCGCAAGCCTCCGCGCGCGCAGAACAGGATGCAGGCTTCTTCAGGATCCTCGACGGAGTTCAGAAAGATCCAAAGGCGGAGCGCGAATTCGGCGAAGATTGGCCCGAGCACGCGCGCCCCGAAAGCTGCGTGTCCATCTGTGGCCTGGTCATATGCCCGGCTTGAATTCTCGGCACTCACTCGTTCACCACGAATGTGCAGGATGTTTGATGAGGAACAGCAGTGCATCAAGCTTGCGCCGGGCGCGAACATATCCCGGCCTCTCTAAAAGGAGAGCCTGCAAGCCGGCGTTTCGCGCCATGGTGAAATCCGAGTGCGGATTGTCGCCGCAATGGAGAACGCGTTGCGTGGCCGCGCGTTCGGCGGCAATTACTTTTTCAAATAATCGCGAGCTTTTTTTGGTCACTCCCCAATCCGAGCTGGTGTAGAGCTTCTCGATTGGATGGCCAGCGGCGACGGCACCGAGTAAGCGCATGAGCATCGTCTGTGGCAGATAAGTGTCGCTGATGCCGATGATTCGCTTGCCTTGTTTCTTGAAGGACGCCAGCCATCCGAGCAGCGGCCGGTTCGGCTTGAGGGCACGGACCTCGCAGTCAAACTCAACTTCCTGGAGGAGTTCAATGGCTGACGGTGGCAGCCCCAAAAGGCGGGATTGGAGACGAAGGATATGCTCCAGCCTCGCGTCGCCCTCCGGCCTCTCGATTTCGACCGCCCGGTAAGCGAGTGCCTGCGCCTCATTCCGGGTGCGGAATATATCTTCCGCATTGAGAGCATAGCCGGCCGCCTTCAATTTCGAGGCCGCTTGCCGGGCGATTTCGAGAAAGAGCCTGCTCCCGCAGCTATTGTTACGCAAGAGAACCGTGTCGAAAATATCGGTTGAGACAATATCGATGTTCATCGGGTCAAGTTCAGACTTTCCGAACGTCATGATCGTCACCTCTCGACCCAGAGGATATGGCAATTGATGCTGCGATGCAATAAAAGCGGGCGGTATCACACGGCTGCTGATCAAACCGTTCCCGGGTTCGCTGCAAGTTCACCGGCCTCGGCCAGGGACCTTCAGTCTCCCCACATGAGAAAAAGCCCGATATCTCCGGGCATGCCGCCAGGGAAATCAAGCACCCACGCGCCGAGCCGGAAACCGCGTGGTTGAAGGTCGCGTTTCCAATATTGATAAAATTCTGCCGCTTCGCCCCGCAATGTCTTGTACCAATCTGGGCTTTGATTGAGTGCGTTAATCGCGCGGCCCTGGTCGCTGCAAAGAGTTGCCGGGAAACGCAGAAGCATGAATTGCTTCTCTCCGCGGGCAGCAGCCTCGTGCGCTTCACGCATGATGCCGCGCCAGCGTTCGCTGCTGATGTGCTCATCCAGCAGCTGTTCGACCGCTTCCTCGCGGCGCTTGGCCGCCATGCGGCGCTCCTCCTCATGCCTCTGAGCCTGCTGCTTTTCGAACTCCGCAACGAGAGTCCGGAATTCCTTGGCATCCGGTTGCGTATCCGCTGCATGGGTTTGCGGGGTGCCGGCCGCTTGCGGGGTGCCGGCCGCTTGCGGCTTGGCGGCATGGTCATCTTGAGGATGTCCAAAGCGCTGATCGAGCCGCTCAAAGAACTTGCCAAACAATCCTGAATCACGAGTAGGTATGGCCCGCTCGTGCTTCTTTGATGCCATCGCGCGAATGAGATCGGCGCGGCTGACGATGCCTACGATCTTTCCCTCGCGGACCACCGGAACCCGCTTGATACGGTGAGTCACGAGCAAGTCCGAGATCTCTTGTTCCTCCGCCGTCTCACCAACCGTGATGACCGGGGCGGACATGACCTCGCTTGCCGTTCTTTCGCGAACCCGCATTTTTGAAAAGAGCTTCGCGAGCCCCAAGATGGCGTCCGCGCTCAGGAGCGGGGTTTCGGCGAAGAGCGTCAGCCACCACTCCCGGTGTGTCTCGCGGTCAAACTGGGAACGGCCAATCAGATCGCCTTCGCTGACCATTCCAATCGGGGCGCCGGACTCATCGATAACCGGAAGGGCGCTGATCCGGTATTTGGCCATGAGCCGCGCGATCTCGCGCGTTGGCATGCCGGGGAATGCCGTCACAACGTCAGATGTCATCAGTTCCTTTGCCTGCATGCCCGCCTCTCCTAAAAGCCCGCAGCGCTGCTACGCATTGCAGCTCATGCGCCGCATATAGTCAAAGCTGTGCTGTGCGATCATCAGATCCTCGTCCGTCGGGATGACGAAGGCTGAGACACGGCTTGCCGGATGGGTAATGCGCGGGCCTCCCGCTTTGTTGGCGTCCGCATCAAGCTCCACGCCCAGCCACGCCGCTCCCTCGAGAACCTGATGCCTGATCCCGGCCGCATGTTCGCCAATGCCTGCCGTGAAGACCAGCGCATCGAGGCCGCCAAGCGCGGCAGCGAGCGAGCCTAGTTCGCGCTGGATACGATAGACGAAAAGAGCGATCGCTTCCCCTGCGCGGGGGTCTTTCGCCGCAAGCAGCGTCTGCATATCGTCGCTGATGCCCGAAACGCCCAGCAGCCCCGACTTATTGTAAAGAAGATCGGAAACGGCCGCCGCATCCATGTTTTTCGCGGTCAGGAGATAGAGCACAACTCCAGGGTCAAGGTTGCCGCAGCGCCGGTTCATCGGCAGGCCATCAAGAGCGGTAAAGCCCATGGTGGTTGCGACGCTTTTCCGGTCTTTCATCGCACACATGCTGGCGCCGGCGCCGAGATGGGCAACCACGATCCGGCCTCTGGCTGCCTCGGCGCCGAGATAATGCGGCAGCACGCTCGCGATATATTCGTAAGAGAGGCCGTGGAAGCCATAGCGGCGCACGCCTTCGGCATGCAGTTCACGCGGCAGCGCGAAACGCGTGGCGATCTCGGGCTGTGTGTTGTGAAAAGCGGTGTCGAAGCAGCCGATCTGAGGCAGCCCCGGGTGGAGCCGTCCCATCGCTTCAATGGCTGCGATGTGATGCGGCTGATGCAGAGGCGCGAGCGGGATGAGTTCGCGCAGCGCCGCGATCACCTCCTTGTCGATGAGAATGGGAGCGGTGAAGCGGTTTCCGCCATGAACGATCCGGTGTCCCGCGGCAAGCAAATGATTTGAGGTGAACCGTTCTTCGAGCCATTGCAGCAAGACAGAAAGTGCCGCCTCATGCGTCTTTGCCTCACCGAGAGACTTGTCGGTCAGGACGTTTCCGTTGTTTCCCCTTGCGTGGAAACGGGCCGAATGGCCGATGCCATCGACCGCGCCCGCACAGAGCGGCTTTCCTCCAGGGCCAGCTTCCGCCGCCGCATAAAGCGAGAATTTAATGCTCGACGAGCCCGTATTAAGGACAAGGATGTTACCGGTCATGGCTTCCCCGGTGCCGGGTGGCGTGTAAGCATCAGCGCGAGCGCGCAGGAGCCCTGGCGGGCAAGCGTGTTGTCGGCGCGGCTCGTCAGAATGATGGGCACACGGGCGCCGAGCACAATGCCGGCGATCTCGGCGTCCGCCAAATATTCAAGCTGCTTGGCGAGCATGTTCCCGGCTTCGAGGTCGGGAACGACAAAAATATCGGCTTGCCCCGCAACCGGAGAAACTATGCCTTTCGTCTTCGCGGCCTCCTCCGAGACGGCATTGTCGAACGCGAGCGGCCCGTCGATAATGCCGCCGTAAATCTGGCCGCGCTCGGCCATCTTGCACAGCGCCGCCGCGTCGAGCGTCGATTTGAGTTTCGTGGTGACGGTCTCAACGGCGGACAGGATCGCAACTTTCGGCGTCGCAATTCCGAGTGCATGGGCGAGGTCAATTGCGTTTTGTACAATATCGCGCTTGTCTTCGAGGGTGGGATTAACATTGATCGCCGCATCGGTGATGAAAAGCGGTCTTGGATAGCCGGGCGCATCGATGACGAAGACGTGACTCATCCGCCGTGCCGAGCGCAGTCCTTGATCGCCATCGACCACTGCGTGCATGAGCTCATCCGTATGAAGCGCGCCTTTCATCAGCGCTTCGACCTTGCCGGCCCGTGCCATGGCCACCGAAAGGGCCGCGGCGGCATCGCTGTGCTCCGTGGAAATGAGTTCGTAGGGGGAAAGATCAATCTGCGCGGCCGCCGCGGCAGCGCGGATCTTGGCTTCCGGCCCAACCAGAAGCGGCACGATCAGTTTTTCGCGGGCCGCTTCGATGGCGCCGAGCAAGGACACAGTGTCGACAGGGTGGACGACGGCGGTGCGGATCGGCGCCAGACCTTGCGTCATCCCGACGAGTCTTCGATGCCAGCGGCCCTTCTCGTGCCATGCCACCTCGGGGAGAATAACCCTTGGCCTTGAAATTTTTTCAGTCGGCGCGATCACTTCCGCAACGCCGGTGATCACGACTTGACCATGCTCATTCATAGCTTGGCAGTCTAAAACGACCCGATGTTTTTCCGGCTTCTTCTCCGTCACTCTCACAGTGACTGTTATGGTGTCGCCAAGGCCAACGGGACCCTTGAAATTCAGCGACTGGCTGACATAGACCGTGCCGGGGCCGGGCAATTGTGTGCCGAGAATGGTTGAGATCAAAGCCCCGCCCCACATGCCGTGAGCGACGACCTTGTGGAACATGTCGCTCTTGGCGAAGGTTTCATCAACATGGGCGGGATTGATATCGCCCGACATGATTGCGAAAAGCTCTATGTCCTTGTAGCTCAGCGTGCGGGCGAGGCTTGCTGTTTCTCCAACCGTCAACTCGTCGAAGGTGCGGTTTTGGATAGGGTCCATTGGGTGCTCCGATACTCACATTGATGAAGGCGGCAGCATGTTTGATACCGTCGGTGAAGAGCCGCGGCGTGCATTTCGCGCGGGGCCGGCGGTCATGCGCCGGACGCGGCCTGCGGGCACTCCGATTGGCATTCTGGCCTAAGGCTTAAGAACATAGGTGCCCGGCGCATCCGCCAGAGGGGGATAGCCTTTCTCCGGCGCACCCATGCCCGGCGGCGGCACTTTCTTGCTGGAATGGCGGGCGAGCCAATCGCGCCAGCATGGCCACCAGGAGCCATCCACGTGGTCAGCGGTAGCCTGCCAGCTATCCGGATCGACGTAGATCTCCTCTTCTTTGTGCGTCGCGATCTGGAAATGACGGTGTGGATGGCCGGGGGGACTCACAATACCGGCATTATGGCCGCCGTTTGATAAGACGAAGGTGACGTCGGCGTTAGTCAGCATCTGGATCTTATAGACAGACCTCCAAGGGGCGACATGGTCGGTGATCGTGCTGACCGCGAAAATTGGCGCATGAATGTCCCTCAGCGAAACCGCTCTCCCGCCAGCCTCGTAACGGCCCTCCGCCAAATCGTTGCGGAGGAAAAAGTGCCGAAGGTATTCGGAGTGCATGCGATAGGGAAGCCGGGTGGTATCGGCGTTCCATGCCATGAGGTCGATCATCGGCGGGCGCTCTCCCATCAAATACTCATGCACGGCCGCCGACCAGAGAAGATCATTTGAGCGAAGCAATTGGAACGCGCCCGACATTTGCTTTCCGTCGAGATAACGTTTCTCGGTCATCATGTCCTCGAGGAAACGGACCTGTGCCTCGTCGATGAACATGTTCAGCTCGCCTGCTTCCGTGAAATCCGTTTGCGCGGCGAACAGGGTGAGACTTTTCAAACGCGTGTCGCCATCCCTTGCCATCGCGGCCGCCGTGACGGAAAGCAGTGTTCCGCCGAGGCAGTAACCTGCGGCATGGATGCCGCTGTAAGGAACGATTGCCGAAACCGCATTGATTGCCGCCATTGCGCCGAGTTCTCGATAGTCCTCCATCCCAAGATCGCCATCCTCCGTATCTGGATTTTTCCAGGATATCATGAAGACCGTGTAGCCCTGCGCGACGAGATACCGGACAAGAGAATTTTGCGGCGACAGATCGAGAATATAATATTTCATGATCCAGGCCGGAATGATCAAAACCGGCTCAGCCCAAACCTCCGGTGTTGCCGGCTCATATTGGATAAGCTCGATCAGCCGGTTGCGGAAGACGACTTTACCAGGCGTGATCGCAACGTCGCGTCCCACTTCGAAAGCTTCGGTACCGACCGGTTTGATGCCTCTCGCCAGCCGTTGCCAATCTTCCCAGAAGTTGAGCGCGCCGCGAACAAAATTGATCCCGCCCTGCTTCAGGGTCTGCGTGATAACTTCGGGATTTGTCAGCGGAAAATTCTTGGGCGATATGGTGTCGAGCACTTGGCGGACCAGAAAAACCACGATGTCTTCGTGATGCTTACTGACGCCGGCAACACCAGTTGCTGCCTTGCGCCACCAATCCTGGGTGAGCAGAAAGGCCTGGGAGAGCACATTGAAGGGCCATTGCCGCCATTCCTCTCCGGTAAACCGCGTGTCCTGGGGAAGAGGTTCGATGCAGAGGGGGATCTCATGGCCCGGGCCATCGTGCCAGCAATAAGAGAGAAACCTTGCCATGCCGGCACTGGCTTCATGGATGAGTTCCAGCTGCTTGTCCGGCGACATCAAAAGATGCTCGGCCCAGTCCGTATAGGCTTCGGTTAGTGCAAATGGCGAAATCCCGCCGGTCAGACGCGCAATCGCGGCATGAAAGCGGTGGTCAAAGCCGGTGAAGGCCGTTTCTGCTTTCGCGGCATTTGGCGCGCCCTTCGGTGTTGAGTCTTCTTCCGAGCGAACGGGCATCATGCCTCCAGGGCCAATAACCTAAGCTTTGGGGTATGGGGCCAGAGCCTCATCTGATCCGATGGAGGCCCTTGGGTACCATATCTGGAAAACTCCAGTGAACGAATAAAACGTTGTTTATGACGGGCGCGAAGCCCGCTTTGGGCCCATTGCTTTGGGTCCATTCAAGATCTGCGGGATCTTTAACATCGCTGTGACAGCCCTAAGGGCCGCGAGGGACTGAATGGAAGCTACGCTGCAGCCTGTCTACTGAGCCATAGCCTCGGCGTTGCGGGTTGGCAGCATTGTTTTTCAGCCTGGAGCGTATCCATCTGGGTCATACGGCTGCGGACGGCCTTGAGTCCAGGTCCATGGGCGGCAATCCCTTTCATCTTTCTATGGCCGCTCCCGCGGTACTTCTCGGGGCCACGTCAAGGTTCCTTCCAGCGGCATCCTGGCGCCGCCCCTTTCTGTGAACTTGGATGGTGCACGGCAGGCCTCCGGCGGAAGGCGGCGAAGGTCTTCTTGCTAAATTTGAGAATTGAGGGGCATTTGATTTTCCGGCTGAAGGGATCACAGGCGCCCCTAGAGAGAGAATGGGAGATCTTGGGTGAAATGGCGGGCCGCCTGCGCACCGGTGTTGCAATCGGGAAGCGTTTAGGCCATATAAGCGAGCCGCCGGTTGAGGCGGCATGGATGCGGGTGTAGCTCAGGGGTAGAGCACAACCTTGCCAAGGTTGGGGTCGAGGGTTCGAATCCCTTCGCCCGCTCCAGATTTTCTGAAAGAAATCATAGGTTTAGAGCGGTCCTTCGGGGCCGCTTTTTGCTTCCCC
>Ga0209061_1000457_pt1 | contig 104641 bp, 107 predicted proteins | sample Coa_R1_10_FD_187157 | JGI IMG/M metagenome (GOLD analysis project Ga0209061, IMG submission 187157) | Surface soil microbial communities from Centralia Pennsylvania, which are recovering from an underground coalmine fire - Coalmine... | ecosystem: Environmental > Terrestrial > Soil >... | reverse complement strand
CGGGCCCTTCTCCCTTTCTGCTCCTTTAACGATCCCCCGAGGGGGCCCTCATCATCCTTGGTCGCTCCGGCCCAGCCTGCGCGCCCCCCGCTCCGCGGGGCCCCCAGGCCTGCGGGCCCTTCTCCCTTTCTGCTCCTTTAACGATCCCCCGAGGGGGGCCATCCTGCCGTGCCGGCTCACTTGTAGCGATACGTGATCCTTCCATGGGTGAGATCGTAGGGTGAGAGCTCGACGAGGACCCGGTCGCCTGGGAGAATCCGGATGAAATTCATCCGGATTTTACCGGAGACGTGAGCGAGGACTTTGTGTCCGTTGGCCAGCTCCACCCGGAACATCGCATTGGGAAGCGGCTCGACGATCGTCCCCTCGACCTCGATCGCCTCCTCCTTCGGCGTCGCAGAGGCCGCGGCCCGCGCCTCTTTCTTCCCGCGGCGGTCCGGACGGCCGCCGTTTCGGCGATGTCCCCGTGCCATACTACGCCGCGACCTCCTCCTTGGGCCGATAACGCTCTACGTCTTCATGCTCCCAAATGTCTCGCAACGTCAGAATCTTCGGCCCCTCGTCGGTGACTGCGATCGTGTGCTCGAAGTGCGCCGCTAGTTTACCATCTGCGGTGACCACCGTCCAGCCGTCAGCCAGCGTACGCACCTCGTGGCCGCCTTCATTGATCATCGGTTCGACGGCCAGGACGAGCCCCGGCCGCAGGACGATCCCTTGTCCTCGGGGCCCGAAATTGGGGACCTGCGGTTCCTCGTGCATCCTCGTCCCGATCCCATGCCCGACCAGATCACGGACGACGCCGTACCCGTTCGCCTCGGCATGCTGCTGGACCGCATGACCGATGTCGGAGAGGTGGTTCCCCTTCACCATCTGCGCGATCGCGAGCATGAGGCACTCTTGGGTGACCCGCATCAAGCGCTCGGCATTGGCCGCGATCTTCCCAACCGGCACCGTAACGGCGCTATCGCTGACATAGCCCTCGAGGGTCGTCCCGATGTCGATCGAGAGCAGATCCCCCTCTTTGAGGACGTAGTCTCCCGGGATCCCGTGGACGACTTCGTCGTTGACCGAGGTGCATATCGATGCCGGAAACCCGTTATAGCCTTTGAACGTCGGGATCCCACCCATCGAACGAATCGATTGCTCGGCCAGCCGATCGAGATCTCGCGTCCTGATCCCCGGTTTGACCGCTCGGATCAGCGCCGACAAGGTCTTCGCGGTGACTTTCCCGCTCTTGCGCATCAGTTCGATCTCGCGAGCCGATTTGATCGTAATCATGGCGCTATCGAAGATCCCAAGGCATCGACGATCTGTTGCGTGACGGTCTCCACCGGGCGGGTCGCGTCTATCGTCACCAGTAAGCCGGTCTTCCTGTAGTAGTCGACCAGGGGAGCGGTCTGCGCTTCGTACACGTCCAGCCGCTTCACCACCGTCTCGAGTCGATCGTCGGGACGCTGCACGAGCGGCCCGCCGTCGTCGTCGTCGATCCCCGGCCGCTTCGGCGGATCGTAGATCTCGTGGTACACCCGACCCGTCCGGGGATTGGTCCAGCGACCGGTAAGGCGCTTGATGAGCTCCTCGCGCCCGATGTCGAACAGGATGACGGCCGAGAGTGGAAGCGCCAAACGGGCGAGCAACGCGTCGAGCGCTTCGGCCTGCGGGACGGTACGTGGAAATCCGTCGAGGATGAAGCCTTGCGAGCCGTCGCTGAGCTCTTCTTCGAACATCTTGATGATCAGCGCGTCGGGGACGAGGTCGCCCCGGTCCATGAACGCTTGCGCCTCTTTTCCAAGGGGCGTCCCTTCTTGGCGATGGCGGCGCAGGATATCTCCCGTCGAGATCTGGCGCACCCCATACCGGCGCTCCAAAATCTGCGCCTGCGTCCCTTTCCCCGCCCCGGGCGGCCCGAGGAAAACCACTCTGATCATCGGTTCAGCGGCGCTCCGCTCCGAGGCGCGGCTCCCTCGATCTCATCGCTTTATGAACCCACGGTAGTCGCGCATCGCCAGGCGTGCCTCGATCTGCGACATCGTGTCGAGCGCGACCCCGACCAGGATCAAAAGGGAAGTCGAACTCAAGTAGAACGTCTGAACCCCGGTGCTGCTGCGCTGTAGGGACGGCAAGACGGCGAGCAACCCAAGATAGACGGCCGAGACCGTCGTGATCCTAAAGAGGATCCGGTTGATATAGTCGACGGTCGGTTGCCCCGGCCGAATCCCGGGGATGAACGACCCGCTTTTCTTCAAGTTGTCCGCGATATCGCGCGTGTTGACGACGACCGAGCTGTAGAAGAACGTAAAGACGACGACGAGGAAAAAGTAGACGACGTTGTAGAGCAGCGTATTAGGCCCGAAGTACGTCTGGACGAAGAGCGAGATCTGCGCCTGCGGGCTGTTGACGGGCGCCCCGTTGCCTCCAAACCAAGACAATGCCTGCTGCGGTAGGAGCAGGATCGAGATTGCGAAGATGATCGAGATGACCCCGGCGTTATTGAGGCGTAGCGGGATGTAGGTCGAGCGGCCGGCGAACATCTTGCGCCCGACGACCCGGCGCGCTTGTTGGACCGGGATGCGCCGCTGGCCCTGGTACATGAAGACGATCGAGACGATCGTGATCAGCGCGATCGCCGCGAAGAGCAAGAGCGCGAACAGGTTCACGCCGCCCCGCTGGAAGAGCCCGTACGTCTGCGCGATGCTGGTCGGGTAGCGTAGGACGATCCCGACGAAGATGATCAGCGAAACGCCGTTTCCGATCCCCTTGTCGGTGATCTGCTCCCCGAGCCACATCAAGAAAAGCGTCCCCGAGACGAGCGCGATGATCACATAGAGCTGGAAAAAGACCGAATCGTCGTAGAAGACGCCGGCGTTCTTCATCGCGAGCGTCATCGTCGTCGCTTGAATCGCGGCCAGGACGATCGTCAGCCAACGCGTATAGCGCGCGATCTTCTTGCGCCCTTCCTCGCCGCCGCGTTTGGCCATCTCCTCGAGTTGCGGCAGCACGACCGTCATCAACTGCATGATGATCGAGGCGTTGATGTACGGCGTGATCCCCATCGCGATGACGGAAAGTTCTTGCAGCGCGCCGCCGGACAAGAAACCAAGGAAGTTATAGAACGAGCCGTTGGCCAGCAGCTGCTGCCACCGCTGCACGTCGACGTCCGGGATCCGGACGTGAATCATGAAGACGAAGACGGTGAACGCGAGAAAAACGAAGCCGATGCGTTTCCGTATCTCCGGGACGAGCAGAGCCGCCCGTAAATTCGTCAACAAGGCGGACTACGAAGCCTCGACGTCCTCGAACTTCGCCCCAGCCGCCGCCAGCGCTTCGCGCGCGCTCTGCGAGAAAAGGACGTCCCGGAAGACCAGACCTTGCGGAAGCGTCTTCCCCGGCTTGGTCCCCCCAAGGATCTTCACGCCGTCCCGTAGCTTCTTGAGCTTGCCCTTCTCCTTGAGCGACTGCGGCGAGACCTCGACGGCGACGTCCCAATCGGCCAGATCGCAGAGATTGACGACCGAGAAGGTCGTGCGGAAGTGCCCGATGTCGCGCGCCTTCTGCGAATAGCCCAAACGATGCGGGAGCCGGCGGGCCCACGGCGTTTGACCGCCTTCGAAGCTCGGCCCTTTCCCGCCCCCGGAACGGACGGTTTGTCCCTTCCCGCCCTTGCCGCCGGTCTTCACCAGACCCGAACCGTGGCCGCGCCCGATGCGGGTACGTTTCGGCCACGATCCCTTCTTCGGCGCCAGCCGGCCGAGGGTCAGCGGCGTGCGCTCCGAGGCCGAAGCGCCGCTCTGGGTCCCGTCGAGGGGAACGCGCTGCACGGGTGCAGTCCTTCTCTGTGCCGCCATCTTATGCGATCAACTCTTTCACGTCGAGCTCGCGCAGCCTCGCAACCTGCTCGGCGGTGCGCAGCGAGCGCAGCGCCTCGATCGTCGCCAGGACGACGTTGATCGGATTGGGGCTACCGAGCGACTTGGTGAGGATGTCATGGATCCCGGCAAGTTCGAGAACGGCGCGCATCGCGCCGCCGGCGATGACGCCGGTCCCCGGAGCAGCGGGCTTGAGCAGCACGTGACCGGCCCCGACTTGCTTGACGACTTCATGGGGGATCGTCCGTCCGACCATCGGTACGGTGATCAGGCTCTTTTTGGCGGCCTCGACGCCCTTGCGTATCGCCTCTGGGACCTCGCCGGCTTTCCCGATCGCAAAGCCGACACGCCCCTTCCGATCGCCGACGACGACCAGCGCACTGAAGCTGAAGCGCTTCCCGCCCTTGACGACCTTGGCGACCCGGTTGACGCGAACGACCGCCTCTTCGAGGCTCCCGCCGTCGCGATCCCGACCTCCCTTGTATTGCATGCTAACGCCGCCCCGCTCCGGGCTGCGGGCTCCCCGCGCAGAGCGCGGGGGGCTCAGACCACGGCTTCCTCAACATACCCATCAGAACTCCAACCCGGCCTCGCGCGCAGCTTGCGCGAGCGCCGCAACGCGTCCGTGATATTTCCGCCCGCCCGTATCAAATACGACGGCGGTCACGCCTTTGGCTTTCGCCTTCTCGGCGATCGCTTGGCCGATCTTCGTCGCCGCTTCGGTGTTCGTGCGCGACGCCAGACCGTCGGCCAGCGCTTTCTCGCGCGTCGACGCGGCCGCGATCGTATGGCCTTTCGTGTCGTCGATGACGGTCGCGTAGATGTGATGCAAGGTCCGGACGAACTGCAACCGCGGCCGCTCCGGCGTCCCAATCACTTTCTTGCGCAACCGCTTGTGGCGCTTGAGGCGCGCCTGCGTCTTCGAGAGCTTCGCCATTATTTTTTCGCCGCCTTGCCGGCCTTGCCGAGCTTCTTCTTGACGACCTCGCCGTCGTAGCGGATCCCCTTGCCCTTATACGGCTCGGGCGGACGGAGCTTGCGAATATCGGCGGCGACTTGGCCGACGAGCTGCTTATCGATCCCCTCGACGTGAATCTTGTTTTGGCCTTCGACGACGAACGAGATCCCCGCCGGCGGCTTGAAATTCACCGGATGCGAAAAGCCGAGGGTGAGATTGAGTTCATCGCCCGCCTTGGCGACGCGATAGCCGACGCCCTGGAGCTCGAGGCTCTTCCGATAACCCTTTGTGACGCCCTGAACCATATTGTAGAGCAACGTCCGCGTCAAGCCGTGGGCCGCGCGCTGCTCTTTTGCATCGCCCTTTCGCTCGACGACGAGTTCCCCGCCCTGCAGTTTCACGGTGACGTGGCGCAAGATCGGCTGGACGAGCTCGCCCTTGGGCCCTTTCACCCGTACATGATCATCGGCGACGTCGACGTCGACGCCGCTCGGAATGACGACCGGAAGCTTACCGATACGAGACATAGCAGATCACCATACGTAGGCGAGGACTTCCCCGCCGCAGCCTTCGCGCTTGGCGCGCTTCCCCGACATCACGCCTTTCGAAGTCGACATGATCACCAGGCCCAGACCGCCCAGCACGCGCGGAATCTCGCTCTTCGAGGTATAGACCCGTAGACCAGGCCGGCTGATGCGCCGTAATCCGGTGATTACCTTCTCGCGATCGGGCCCGTACTTGAGGTGAATGCGGATGATCCCCTGCGGCCCCTGGGAGATCAGCTCGAAATCCCGGATGAAGCCTTCTTCCTTGAGGATCTGCGCGACGCTGCGCTTGATCTTCGAGGCGGGGATATCGACTGTTTCGTGATTCGCCGTATTCGCGTTGCGGATACGGGTCAGCATATCGGCGATCGGATCGGTAACGACGCCCATTCTACCAGCTCGCTTTCGTCACGCCCGGGATGAAGCCGCGATGCGCGTTCTCGCGAAAACAGATGCGGCACATCCCGAATTTACGCAAGTAACCGCGCGGACGACCGCAGATCTTGCAGCGGTTGTGGTTACGCACCTTATACTTCTGCGGATGCTTCGATTGCTCGATCAGCGCTGTTCTCGCCATTTAGCCTCGCCCCGTCGCCTTTTGCAGTGGGAGTCCCATAGCGGTCAAGAATTCCGTCGCCTCCTCGTCGGTCTTCGCGGTCGTCACGATCGTGATGTCCATGCCGCGCATTTTGTCGACCCTGTCGTAGTTGACTTCGGGAAAGACGATCTGCTCGCGCAGCCCCAAGTTGTAGTTGCCGCGTCCGTCGAAGCTCTTGCGAGGTAAGCCGCGAAAGTCCCGAATGCGCGGCAGAACGATGTTGAAGAGCTTGTCGAGAAAGGCGTACATCCTGTCGCCGCGCAGGGTGACCTTCGCGCCGATGCTCATCCCCTTGCGCAGCTTGAACGCCGCGATCGACTTCTTGGCCTTCGTAATCACCGGCCTTTGTCCGGTGATCGCCGCCAGCTCGGAGGCGGCCGCATCGAGTACCTTCGAGTTCGCGATCGCATCGGAGACGCTCATGTTGACCACGACCTTCTCGAGCTTCGGCACCTGGTGCACGTTCTTGTAACCGAACCGCTGCTGCAGCGCCGGGCGGACCTCGCCCTCATACTTCTCGCGCAAGCGTGTCGTCATCGTCGTCAACCCTTCGCCGACTCGCGCGCCGGCTCGCCGCACTTGGCACAGATCCGCTGGCTCCTGCCTTCAGGGCTGCGGCCGTGACGAATCCGAGTCGGCGTATTGCATTTCTCGCAGACATACATGAGAGCGCTCACCGGGAGCGGCGCTTCCTTTTCGAATATCCCGCCCGACTGTTGCCCGCCTTGACCGGGCTTGGTATGGCGCTTGACGACGTTGATCCCCTCGACGATCGCCTTGCCGGTCTTCGGAAAGACCGCCTTGACCGTACCGCGCTTGCCGCGCTCTTTTCCGCGACGAATCATGACCGTGTCGCCCTTGATGATGTTCATAGCACCTCCGGAGCGAGCGAGGCGATCTTGAGGAAACCGCGGTCGCGAAGCTCACGGCAAACCGGTCCGAACACGCGGGTACCGCGCGGATCGAGGTTGTCTTTCTCGCCGCGGATGATGACGCAAGCGTTGTCGTCGAACTTGATCGTCGAGCCGTCCGGGCGGCGCAACGGGGTCGATTGCCGGACGACGACCGCTTTGACGACCTGGCCCTTTTTCACGGCCGCGCCCGGGATCGCGCTCTTCACCGTCCCGACGATGATATCGCCGACCGAAGCGTAGGGATGGCGGCTCCCCCCTGCGACGTGGATACAGAGGAGTTCGCGAGCGCCCGAATTGTCCGCGACTTTCAGTCGTGTCTCTTGTTGGATCATTTCGCTTTTTCCACTATCTCGACCAGACGCCAGCGCTTCTCTTTGGAAAGCGGGCGGCATTCCATGATGCGGACGAGGTCGCCGACGCCCGCACTGTTGTGCTCGTCGTGCGCCTTGAAGCGTTTGCTGACCCGGATGATCTTCTTATAGATCGGGTGCGGTACGCGCGTTTCGCTGAGGACGACGATCGTCTTGTCCATCTTGTTCGAAACGACACGCCCTTGCTTCACCCGCCGGCTGTTGCGGCGCCCCCCTCCTTGCGCGGTTTTAGGCTGCTCCATTCTTCGCCTCCGCGATCCGCTTTTCGTTGATCACCGTCGCGATAACGGCATAGTTGCGTCGAACGGCGCGCACCCGGCTGAAATCGGACAAGTGGCCGGTCCGCAACTGGAAGCGCAAATTGAACAGCTCCTCCTTCGTCTCACGCGCCTTCTGCTCGAGCTCCGGGATCGTCAGCTCACGCAGAGCGCGAATCTCGCTTTTCTTCATGCCGCCTCCGTCTCGCGGGCGATGATCTTCGTCCCGATCGGAAGCTTGGCGGCGGCGAGCCGCAGCGCTTCGCGCGCGACCGAATCCGGGACGCCCGAGAGCTCGAAAAGGACGCGCCCGGGTCGCACCACCGCCACCCAAAACTCGGGATTCCCTTTGCCCGAGCCCATGCGCACCTCGGCCGGCTTCTTCGTCACCGGCTTGTCGGGGAAGACCTTGATCCAGACCTTCCCGCCGCGCTTGATATGGCGGGTCATCGCGATACGCGCCGCCTCGATCTGACGGTTCGTCATCCAGCACGGCTCGAGTGCCTGCAAGCCGTAATCGCCGTAGGTCAGCGTGTTCCCGACGGCCGCCTTCCCTTTCATGCGGCCGCGCTGAACCTTACGCCACTTGACGCGTTTGGGAGTCAGCATTACTCGGCTCTCTCCTCCCCGTGATCCGCCCTGGAAACATCCGCGCGGTCACCCGGTCCGTGAGCATGCGCGGAGAGGCGCGAGGGGGCACCCTCGATCTCCGAGGCGAGCGATTCGTGATCGTGCACCGCGTGCGTGAACGCATCGCCGATCTCTTCCTCGAAGAGCTCCTCCTCCGTCTCCTCCGTCACTTCGGGTCGCGGACGCGGACCGCCGCGGCGACCGCGATCGCGTTCACCCCGGCGATCCCGGAACGTCGTCCGTTCCGGACGTTCCTGCCGAGCCTGCTCGCCGCGCGGCTGCTCGGCCAGGACCTCGCCCTTGTAAATCCAGACCTTTACGCCGATTCGGCCGAACGTCGTGAACGCCTCGACATGCGCATAGTCGATGTCGGCGCGCAAGGTGTGGAGTGGGACTTTCCCGTCGTGATTGCGCTCGGTCCGCGCGATCTCCGCGCCGCCCAAGCGACCGGAAACCTGCACCTTGATCCCTCGCGCACCGGCCTTCATCGTCCGCATGATCGCCTGCTTCATCGCCCGACGAAAGGCGATCCGTTTCTCGAGCTGGTCGACGATGTTTTGCGCGACCAAGCGCGCGTCGAGTTCGGGGTGCTTGATCTCGACGACGTTGACGGCGACCGTCTTCCCGGTCAACTTCTCGAGGTTCTTGCGGATATCGTCTATCCCGACGCCCCGCTTCCCGATGATGATCCCGGGTTTCGCGGTGTTGACGATCACGCGAGCCTGGTTGGCGCGACGCTCGATCTCGACCTTACTGATCGCCGCGGCGCGGGTCATCCGTCCGAAGAACTTCCGAACGGCGACGTCCTCGTGCAACCAATCGCGATAGTGCTTTTTCTCGAACCAACGGCTTTCCCACGTCCGCGTGATCCCCAACCGCAGTCCGACGGGATGAATCTTCTGGCCCATGGTTTACTCCGATCCCCCCGCAGCCGCGGCGGCTTCTTTTTTCTTACGCGGGGCGCGCTTCCGACGAGCCGCCGCCGTCGCGGCTTGACGCGTCGTGCGCGTGCTCATCGCGATCGACGCGCCGCCGCGCTTGCGCGGACGCTTCTTGGGTTGCTCGGGACCGACGGCGATCGTCACGTGCGAGAGACGCTTGCGCTTGAACGCCGCCCGCCCTTGCGCGCGCGGATCGAGCCTTTTCGTCCATCCGCCGCCCGGGCCGCCGTCGACGACGACGCGCGTGACATACAATTCGTCGGTATCCATGTTGTGGTTGTTCGCGGCGTTGGCTACCGCGCTGCGCAGCAACCGTTCCAGCGGTTGGGCGGCGAATACGCCGCTAAACTTCAGAAGGATCAGCGCCTCCCTGACGCTCTTACCGCGAATTGCGTCGGCGACCCGGCGCAGCTTGCGCGGACCCATTCGGGCAAAACGCAAGTGCGCGACCGCTTCGGTGCGCTCCGATCCGGTCATGATTTCACCGCGCTCTTATCGCCGCCCGAGTGACCTTTGAAAATTCGCGTCGGGGCGAACTCACCGAGCTTGTGCCCCACCATGTTCTCGGTCACGAAGACCGGGATGTGGGCCTTCCCGTTATGGACGGAGATCGTGTGACCCACCATCGCCGGGACGATCGTCGACGCGCGGCTCCACGTTTTGATAACCCGCTTCTCGCGCGTCTGATTCAGCTTCTCCACCTTCTCGAGCAGATGGTCCGCCACGAACGGACCCTTCTTTAGGCTACGACTCATTTCGCACTCCGCTTCCGGACGATCATCTTGGTCGTGCGCTTGTTGCGGCGCGTCTTTTTCCCCATCGTCATCTGGCCCCACGGGGTCGTCGGCGGGCGACCCGAGGTCGAACGCGCTTCACCGCCGCCGTGCGGGTGGTCGACCGGGTTCATCGCGACGCCGCGTACGGCGGGCCGCTTCCCGCGATGCCGTTGACGCCCCGCCTTCCCGATGATCTCGTTTTCGTGATCGAGATTGCCGAGCTGGCCGATCGTCGCACGACAGCGAACCAGGATTTTCCGCACCTCGCCCGACGGCATGCGAACCTGCGCATAATCGCCTTCTTTCGCCATCAGCTGTGCGGCGGCGCCGGCGCTGCGAACCAGCTTCCCGCCTTGGCCCGGACGCAGCTCGATGTTGTGAATCACCGAACCCAGCGGAATCGCCGAGAGAGGAAGGGCGTTTCCGGTCTTGATATCGGCTTTCTCCCCCGATTCGACGACATCTCCGACCGCGAGCCCGAGCGGCGCGAGGATGTAGCGCTTCTCGCCGTCCCTGTAATGAAGGAGGGCGATACGCGCGGAACGGTTCGGATCGTACTCGATCGCCGCAACCTTCGCCGGAACCGCATCCTTCTGCCGCTTGAAATCGATGATGCGGTATTGCCGGCGATATCCGCCGCCTTTATGGCGCGTCGTGATGTGACCGTTGTTGTTGCGGCCGGAATGCTTTTTGCGAACCTCGAGCAGCGACTTCTCGGGATCTTTCTTGGTCACCTCGGAGAAGTCCATGAACGTCGCGAAGCGGCGCGCGGGGCTGGTCGGCTTCAACTTCCTGGTAGGCATCGCTATTGCTCGAAGAAATTCACGCCGCCGAGTTCGATCTTTTGGCCCGGCGCGAGGGTGACGATCGCTTTTTTCCAGTCGGCTTGCTTGCCGTGCGTCCGCCGTCCGCGGCGCGCAAAGTTCTTCATCTTTCCGCGCACGTTCGTCGTGTTGATCTTGGTAACGGAAACTTTGAAGATCTCCTCCACGGCCAAGCGGATCTGCGTTTTGGTCGCGCGCGGATGGACCTCAAACGTATACTGCTGCCCCGCCGTCGCGGCCATCGACTTCTCCGTAATCACCGGCGCAAGGATAACGTCGCGCGCGTCCATCAGCGGCTCCCTCCAAGCATTTTCAGCGTCTCGAAGGCGTCGCGCGTCATGACGAGGCGCGCGTAACCGAGGACGTCTTTGACGTCGAGAGCCCCCGTATGCGTGATCCCGACGTGCGGCAAGTTACCGCCCAGGCGATGCAACCGCGGGGCGATCGTTTCGTGCTCGTTCGGACCGTAGACGACGAGGGTCTTCGGCCCGAGCTTGGCCGCCTTCGGGCTCCCGTAGAGGAGCGCCGCGAAGTCGCGCGTCTTCGTCAATTCGAAACCGCCCACGTCGAGGACGCTCACCGCATCCTGCGCAAAGCGATCGGAGAGCGCCGCGATGAGCGCGGCCCGGCGCTCCTTCTTATTGAGGTCGGTGACGTACGACCGCGGCAGCGGACCGAAGACCACCCCGCCGTGGCGCCACTGGGGCGAGCGAATCGAACCTTGTCTGGCGCGTCCCGTCCCTTTTTGTCGCCACGGCTTCCGCCCGCCGCCCGAAACCTCGTCGCGTCTCTTCGTCGACGCCGTCCCCGCCCGGCGGTTGGCAAGCTCCCGATGAACGGCGCGGAAGATCGCGGTCAGCTTCGTCGTGGGGTCGCCGGTAAAGAGCGCCGGCGTCGACTCGTCGCCGACCACCTTCCCGGTCGCATCGATGACGCGCGGCATCAGTTCGCTGCCCCCGCTTTGACCTTCACCGACGAACGGACGAGGACGAGCCCGTTCTTCGGCCCCGGCACCGGACCACGGACGAGCAGGAGATTGCGCTCGGCATCGGCTTTGACGACTTCCAAATTCAAATGCGTAGTGCGGTCGACCCCAAAGTGGCCGGGGCGCCGGCTACCGCGGGTCGTGTGTCCGGAGTTCGTATCGCCGTTCGACGCCGGCTGACGGTGGATCATCGAACCGTGGCTCGCGCCGCCGCCGCTGAAGTTCCACCGCTTGATCCCGCCGGAGAAACCGTGGCCCTTCGAGATTCCGACAACGTCGACCCGGTCACCCTCGGCGAATCCGTCGACCGTCACGGTCGCGCCGACCTCTACGCCCTCGATGCCCGTGCGAAATTCGCGGATATACCGCTTCGGCTCGAGGTTGGCTTTCTTGAAATGGCCGGCGAGCGCCCGCGTCACGCGCGACCTCTTCACGTCGCCGAACGCAAGCGCGACGGCCTCGTAGCCGTCGGTCTCCTTCGTTTTGCGCTGCACGACGGTACACGGCCCGGCCTCGATCACCGTCACCGGGACGTACCGCCCATCCGGGGTGAAGACGCTCGTCATCCCCACCTTGCGCCCGATTATATTCTTCATCTCATTACCACGGAGCCACGCGTTTCTTCGGCCTTTTTCGCCGTCCACGCCGAACCGGCGTGGACGACGAGACCACAACCCTCAGAGCATACCAATGCCGTAACAGCCTGTCAAACCTTCCGCCCGCACTCCCTCGGACAGATAAGCGTGCGCTCCTTCGATCAGCCGGCCTGCCCTGTTACGGTGACGGCGGCGCGACCGACCTTTCGGGGGCCGTCCCGGCTCCGGCGAACTCCGAACTCAGCCGGCCGGCCGGAGGGAGGACGCGCCGGCCGAGCCCCGCGCGCTCGACGATTTCCGGGATCGCTCGCTCCATCCCGACCGCCATGATGTGGACTCCGGCGACCGCCGGGACGTCGCGCAGCTCGCGGATGATCTCCGCACAGATCGCGATACTCTCCGCCGCGATCCGCTCTTCCGGGACGTTCTCCAGGCGATGCGCGAGGCTCGGGGGGATCGAAACGCCGGGGATCTCCTGTAACCGCGCAAGCATTCCGCGCGAACGAATCGGACCGACGCCGGCGAGGACGGCGCAGCGGTCGGTATAACCCAGTCGCTTCGCGGTCTCGATCCACTTGGCGAAGCGGGCGACTTCGAAGACGTACTGCGTCTGCACGAATTCCGCGCCGCACTCGACCTTTTTCCCGAATCGTTCCGCTTGCTCTTGGCCCGGCGCAAACGGATCCTCGACGGCACCGATCAACCATTGCGGCGCGGGCTTCAATTCCCGGCCCGAGAGCAGCCGTCCCTGATCGCGCATGGTGCGAGCGGTCGCGATGAGTCGCAGCGAGTCCAAATCGAAAACCCCGGGCGCATCGGGATGGTCGCCGACGTCCGGTCTATCGCCGCTCATCAAGACGATATTGGGGATACCGACGGCGGCTGCGGCGATCAGGTCGGACTGCAAGGCCATCCGGTTACGGTCGCGGCACTGCACCTGCATCACGGGCTCCAAACCCTCTTGCAGGGCGATGATGCTCGCGCCCCAACTCGCCATCCTCACCGTCGCCCCTTGATTGTCGGTGATGTTCGCCGCGTCGACCCAGTCGCGCAGCATTCGCGCTTTACTGCGAATCGCTTCGGCGTCGGCCCCGCGCGGGGGGCCGATTTCGGTGGTGACCGCAAACCGGCCGTCGGTGAGGGCCGCTCTGAGGCGACCGGCGAGAGACGTCATGGCGCTGTGTGCCTCCTATGATCGCGGACTCCCGTTTCGGTGACGATGAAGTCCATCGGGATGTCGTGCGGTTGCGGATGAATCGTGGGAAGCCGGCCGAGCTCGAACCCGACGCCGATCGTCAGCGGTTTCGGGTCGTAGCGCGCGAGTGTTCGATCGTAGTAGCCGGCGCCGTACCCCAGCCGATATCCCGCGTCGTCGAAGCCGAGCAACGAGATCAAGAACGCTTGCGGCTGCACCACCTCACCTTCGGCCGGATAGGGGATCTCGAGCGGTCCGAGCGCCATCTTCGTGTGCGGCTCCCAGCGCCGAAATTCGAGCGGTTCGTTCTTCGCAACGACGACCGGAAGGGCGACCGTCGCTCCCTGGGCCATCAGCCCCCTGATGAACGGCAACGGATTGAACTCACGCCGAAAGGGCCAGAAGAAACCGACCAAACGATTCGAGAGCGAGCTGAACCGTTCGACCAAGTGCTCGTGGATAGCGCGACTCTTGGCACGATGCTCCTCGGGCGAAAGCGATGCGCGCCGTTCCAAGAGCGCCGCGCGCTGCGCGCGCCGCCAAGCAGCCAGTTCCGCTCCTTCCAATCCCGCTACGACAATCCCCAGATCCGGCCTTCGGCGTCGACCCTGATCCCCTGCGCCGAGGGCGTTTTCGGGAGCCCGGGCATGGTCATGATATCGCCGCAGATCACGACGACGAACTCGGCCCCGGCGCACAGGCGCACTTCCCGGATCGGCAAGACGAAACCGCTGGGAGCGCCGCGCAGCTCCGGATCGGCGGAGAAGCTGTACTGCGTCTTCGCCATGCAGACGGGAAACTTTCCGAACCCGTTCTTCTCGAACTCGGCGAGCCGATCGAGGACGGCCTTCGGGGCGGAAACCTCGCTCGCACCGTAGATGTCGCTCGCGATCGTCCGCACTTTTTCGAGCAGCGGTAGATCGTCGGGATACAGGGGGTGAAAATCGGCCGGCGTCCGCTCGATCGTCCTGACGACGGCTTCTGCAAGCGGTTCGGCGCCTTTGCCGCCTTCAGCCCAGTGTGTACAGACGACCGCCTCGACCCCGAACTCTTTGCAGCCCTCGACGACGGCCGCCGTCTCGGCGTCGCTGTCGGTGCTGAAGTGGTTGATACAGACGACGGCGGGGACGCCGAAGCGACTGATATTGAGCAGATGACGGCGCAGATTGACCAGGCCTCGCTTCACCGCGGCGACGCTTTCGGTCCCCAGCATGTTGCGTGCCATTCCGCCGTGGAACTTCAGCGCGCGGACGCTCGCGACGACGACCGCAACGGCCGGCTTGAGTTCGCCCTTTCGGCACTTGATATCGAAGAATTTTTCCGCGCCGAGGTCCGCGCCGAAGCCGGCCTCGGTGACGACGTAGTCGTTCAGCTTCAACGCGAGGGTCGTCGCTAGGAGCGAGTTGCAGCCGTGGGCGATGTTCGCGAACGGCCCGCCGTGGACGAACGCCGGATTGTTCTCGAGAGTCTGAACCAGGTTCGGCTTGAGAGCGTCTTTCAAGAGGGCGGCCAGGGCGCCTTCAGCCTTCAAATCGCTCGCCCGAAGGGGTCGCTTGTCGCGCGACGTCGCGAAGACGATGTTGCCCAGCCTGCGCTGCAGGTCCTCGAGTGACTTCGAGAGACAGAGGATCGCCATGATCTCGGAGGCGACCGTGATGTCGAAGCCGTCCTCCCGCGGATAGCCGTTCGATCCGCCGAGCGAGGAGACGATCTGACGCAGTGCGCGGTCGTTCATGTCGAGGCAGCGGCGCCAGGTGATCTTCCGCGTATCGATGTCGAGTTCGTTGCCCCAATAGGTATGGTTGTCGATCATCGCGGCGAGCAAATTGTTGGCGGCGCCGATCGCGTGCAAGTCGCCGGTGAAGTGAAGATTGATCTCGTCCATCGGGACGACTTGCGCATAACCGCCGCCGGCGGCTCCGCCCTTGACGCCGAAACAAGGACCAAGGCTCGGCTCGCGCAGACAAATCATCGCCTTCTTCCCGATCCGATTGAGCGCGTCGCCGAGGCCTACCGTCGTCGTCGTCTTCCCTTCGCCGGCGGGCGTCGGATTGATCGCCGTGACGAGGATCAGCTTCCCGTTCGGCCGTTCCGCGAGCGTCCGTTGGATGAACGGCATCGCGATCTTGGCCTTGTAATAGCCGTACGGCTCGACGCTCTCGGGCGGGATGCCCAGCCGCCGTTCGGCGAGGGTGAGGATGGGGACCATCGATGCGGCCTGCGCGATCTCCCAATCGGTCTGTGGGGCGGCGGCCGCCGGACTGCGCTCTTCCACTCTACCGGCTCCTCGAACTCTCGATACGTCAGGACCACAATTTAGCATCGGCGCGCTTTTCCATCCCGCTCCACACGCATCGATCGTCCGCCGACGAGCCTCCGCGACCCGTCCGCAAGCTCCCCCTCGAGCTGGAACTGCGCGATCTCTTCACTCTTCCCCGACGCTCGGAGCGACGACGAAGCCGCGCGCGCCTTGCGGTGCGAGCGTCGTGCAAGTAAACTCATCGACCCGGGCGTGTCGGGGCGGCCGCGCGCGCACCTCCTCGACGAATGCATCGAGAACCTGCGGATCGCCCTCGACGTCGATCTCCACGGCATCGTGCCCGACGTTGCGGACGAAGCCCGCAACGTCGTGTTGCAAGGCGATACGCCGAACCTTCTCGCGAAAACCGACGCCTTGCACCAGACCGCGGATCACCACACGGCGTCGTTCACGCGTCGTCAACTGAAGGCGGGGATCCCCGTGATCGCTTCGCCGAGGATGAGGGTGTGCATCTCGCTCGTCCCCTCGTAGGTCAGGACCGATTCGAGATTGTTCATGTGCCGGATCACGGGATATTCGAGCGTTATGCCGTTGGCGCCCAAGATCGTGCGCGCTTCGCGACAGATCTTCAGCGCTTCTCGGACGCTGTTGAGTTTTCCGAAGCTGATATGTTGCGGCAACGCCTTTCCGGCGTCTTTCATCCTGCCGATCTGCAAAGCGACGAGCATCCCTTTGTTGAGCTCGAGGAGCATGTCGACGAGCTTCTCTTGGGTGAGTTGATAGGCGGCGATCGGCTTATCGAATTGAACCCGCGTCTTGGCGTACTCCAGCGCCGTCTCATAACAGGCCCGAGCCGCGCCGAGCGCGCCCCAGATGATCCCGTAGCGCGCCTCGGTCAAACACGAGAGCGGTCCCCGCATCCCGCGTACCCCGGGGAGGATCGCGCTCTGGGGGACGCGACAATCTTCGAGCTTGAGCTCCGAGGTCACCGAGGCTCGCAGCGAAAGCTTCTTCTCGATGTTGGTCGCGCTGAAGCCCTTCGTGTCCGTCGGGACGATGAAACCCCGAACGCCTTCGTCGGTCTTCGCCCAAATGATCGCTATATCGGCGATCCCGCCGTTGGTGATCCACATCTTCGTCCCGTTGAGGATCCAGTCGGGACCGTCGCGCCGCGCATTGGTCAACATCCCCGCCGGATTGCTCCCGAAGTCCGGCTCGGTCAGCCCGAAGCAACCGATGATCTCGCCGCGCGCCATCGCAGGGAGGTACTGCTGCTTTTGTTCCTCGCTGCCGTAGGCGAAGATCGGGAACATCGAGAGCGATCCCTGGACGCTCACGAAGCTGCGCAACCCGCTATCCCCGGCCTCGAGCTCGGCACACGCGAGTCCGTACGCGACGGCGCTCGCTCCCGCGCATCCGTACCCCTCCAAATGCATCCCCAGCAAGCCGAGGTCGGCACACTCCTTGATGAGCTCCCGAGGGAACCGACCTTGCTCGAACCACTGGGCAATGTCGGGGTTGACGCGATCGCGGACGAAAGCACGAACCGTGTCCCGAATCAGCCGCTCGTCGTCGGTAAGCAGGGCGTCGAGCTCGAGAAAATCGACCGGATCGACGCCGGTGCGGTTAGCGATCGCCATAGTGAGGAGCGCTTACCGCGCCTCCGGCGCGACGCCCTTCGTCACGACGTCCCCGACTTCGAACCAGCGCCGAACCCCAACCCGAGCGGCGCTCGCCTGCGGCCGAGCCTCGCGACGCTCGAGGTCGCGGATCCAAATGCCTCAGGCCTTCAGCTCGATGTCCACCCCGGCCGGGAGGTCGAGATGCATGAGCGCATCCATCGTCTTCGGCGAGGCCTGCAGAATATCGATGAGCCGCTTGTGTGTGCGCATCTCGAAATGCTCGCGGCTCTTCTTGTCGACGTGCGGCGAGCGCAGGACGCAGATGCGGTTGATCTCCGTCGGGAGCGGCACGGGGCCGCTCACGAATGCGCCGGTGCGCTTCGCCGTGTCGACGATCCGTTCCGCGGACTGATCGAGCACCCGGTGATCGTACGCCTTGAGTCGGATACGGATCTTCTGCTTGGCCATGACTAGTCGACGATACCCGTGACGACGCCGGCGCCGACGGTTCTGCCGCCCTCGCGAATCGCGAAGCGCAATCCCTCTTCGCAGGCAACCGGAGTGATGAGTTCGACTTCCATCTGCACGTTGTCACCCGGCATCACCATCTCGACACCCTCCGGGAGCTTGATCGTCCCGGTCACGTCGGTCGTGCGGAAGTAAAATTGCGGACGATAGTTCGCAAAGAACGGCGTATGGCGACCGCCTTCTTCCTTCGAGAGGACGTAGACCTCCGCCTTGAACCGCTTGTGCGGCTTGATCGAACCGGGCTTGGCGAGGACTTGCCCGCGCTCGAGCTCGTCGCGCTCGATTCCACGCAGCAGCACTCCGATGTTGTCGCCCGCGATCCCCTCGTCGAGCAGCTTGCGGAACATCTCGATCCCGGTGACGACGGACTTGCGCGATTGCTCCTGCAGGCCGACGATCTCGACTTCCTCGCCGACCTTGATGCGGCCGCGCTCGACACGACCCGTCCCGACCGTCCCGCGACCCGTGATCGTAAAGACGTCTTCGATGGGCATCAGGAAAGGCTTGTCGACCGCACGTTCCGGGGTCGGGATGTAGACGTCGACGGCGTCCATGAGCTGAAAGATCGGATCGGCGTCCGGATCGCCGCGCTTCCCGCTCGAGTTGAGCGCCTTGAGCGCCGACCCTTTGATCACCGGTACTTCGTCGCCCGGGAACTGGTAGCTCGAGAGCAGCTCGCGGACTTCCATCTCGACGAGCTCGAGCAGCTCCGGATCGTCGACCATGTCGACCTTGTTGAGGAACACGACGACGTAGGGGACGCCGACCTGGCGCATGAGCAGGATGTGCTCGCGCGTCTGCGGCATCGGCCCATCGGCGGCCGAGACGACCAGGATCGCGCCGTCCATCTGGGCCGCTCCGGTAATCATGTTCTTGATGTAGTCGGCGTGACCGGGACAGTCGACGTGCGCGTAATGACGGGCCGCGGTCTCGTACTCTTGGTGCGAGATCGCGATCGTGATACCGCGCTCTTTCTCCTCCGGCGCGTTATCGATATCGTCGACGGTCTTCTTCGCGATGTTCGCATTCTCGGTGGCGAGACAATTGATGATCGCCGCCGTAAGGGTCGTCTTGCCGTGGTCGACGTGACCCACCGTCCCGATGTTGACGTGTGGTTTGCTCCGATCGAATTTTGCCTTCGCCAATTTGAATCGTGTCCTTTTCTACGTGTTAGCTTCGGTTAGGCCGCGGGTTTCTTCCCCGCAGCTTTGGCGACGATCTCCTCCTCAATGGACTTCGGCGCCTTTTCGTAGTGACTAAACTCCATCGTGTAGGTCGCGCGGCCTTGCGTCTTGCTGCGCATATCGGTTGCATAGCCGAACATCTCCGCGAGCGGGACGTGCGCCGTGATGACCCGCGCGCCGCCCGGCGCTTCCTCGATACCTTGAATCATCCCGCGCCGGCTCTGCAAATCGCCGGTGATCGCACCCATGTACTCTTCCGGGACGGTCACCTCGACCTTCATAATAGGCTCGAGTAGGATCGGACCGGCCGCCCGATTGGCCTCCTTGAACGCCATCGAAGCGGCGATCTTGAAGGCCATCTCCGAAGAGTCGACCTCGTGGTAGCTCCCATCGAAAAGCGTCGCCTTGAAATCCAGGACCGGGTAGCCGGCGAGGACGCCGCTCTGCGCCGCTTCCCGGATCCCCTCTTGGACCGGCTTGATGTACTCCTTGGGGACGACCCCGCCGACGATCTGTGACTCGAAGACGAAACCGCTCCCGGGCTCGCCGGGCTCCAGGCGGATCCAGACATCGCCGTACTGACCCTTGCCGCCCGTTTGCCGGACGAAGCGACCTTGCTTCTCGACGGTCTTGGTGATCGCTTCTTTGTAGGCAACCTGCGGCTTCCCGACGTTTGCGTCGACCTTGAATTCCCGGCGCAGCCGATCGAGGACGATCTCGAGGTGGAGCTCGCCCATCCCGCCGATGATCGTCTGTTGGGTCTCCTCGTCCGTGTACATGCGGAACGTCGGGTCCTCTTGCGCGAGGCGCTGCAACGCCGCCCCAAGCTTGTCCTGATCGGCCTTCGTCTTCGGCTCGATCGCTTGATGGATGACCGGCTCGGGGAAGGTGATCGACTCGAGCATGATCGGTGCCTTCTCATCGCAGAGCGTATCGCCGGTCCGCGTATCGGTCAGACCGACCGCCGCCGCTATGTCGCCCGCCCCGATCCAATCGATATCCTCGCGGTGATTGGCGTGCATCCGTAAGATCCGGCCGATCCGCTCCTTTTTGCCGCTGCGGGAGTTGAGGACGTAGCTCCCCTTCTCGAGCGTCCCGGAGTAGACGCGGAAGTAGGTAAGGTTCCCGTAAGGATCGGTCGCGATCTTAAAGGCGAGCGCCGCGAAGGGCTCATTGTCGTCGGGCTTGCGCGTGATCTCCGCCCCGGTCTTCGGGTCGGTCCCGACGATCGGCTTGGCCTCGAGCGGCGAGGGCAAATAGTCGACGACGGCGTCGAGGAGCGGCTGAATCCCCTTGTTTTTGAAAGCGGAGCCGCAGAGCATCGGGAGGACGGTCCCTTCGATCGTCGCCTTGCGCAGCGCGCGCTTGAGGATCTCCTCGGGGATGTCTTCCCCGTTGAGGTAGCGCTCGGTCAGCTCGTCGTCTTGCTCCGCGATCGCCTCGATGAGGTGGGCACGCCATTTTTCGGCGGTCGCTTTGAGGTCGCCCTCGACGTCCTGCAGCGCCATCGTCGAGCCCAGGTCGTCGGTGTAGATGATCGCCTTCATCTTGAAGAGATCGACGACGCCCTTGAACTGGTCTTCGGCACCGACCGGGACCTGGATCGGCATCGCGCGCGCCCCGAGCCGCTCGCGAATCTTGTAGACCGCGTTGAAGAAATCCGCGCCCATCCGGTCCATCTTGTTGACGAAGATGATCCGGGGGACGCGATATTTGTTCGCTTGACGCCAAACCGTCTCGGACTGCGGCTGGACGGCCGCGACCGAATCGAACAGGGCGACGAGGCCGTCGAGAACCCGAAGTGAGCGCTCGACCTCGACCGTGAAGTCCACGTGGCCAGGCGTATCGATTATATTGATCCGCGTGTCGCGCCAGGTGCAGGCGGTGGCGGCCGAAGTGATCGTGATCCCGCGCTCTTGCTCTTGGACCATCCAGTCCATCGTCGCGGCGCCCTCGTGCACCTCTCCGAGCTTGTGAGTGCGGCCGGTATAAAACAGGATCCGCTCGGTCGCCGTCGTCTTGCCGGCGTCGATGTGGGCAGCGATACCGATATTCCGTGTCCGCTCGAGCGGATATTCTCTGGTTGCCATTCTTTAGTAAAGCTTGTCGTAGCCGACCGCCGCTTACCAGCGGTAGTGGGCGAACGCTTTGTTCGCTTCGGCCATCTTGTGAGTATCGTCGCGCTTCTTGACGGTGGCGCCGACGTTGTTGGCCGCATCCATCAACTCGTTGGCGAGCTTCTCGGTCATCGACTTACCGGGCCGTGCACGCGCAAAGGTGATCAGCCAACGCATCGCCATAGACTGCCGACGATCAGGTCTAACCTCCATCGGGACCTGATACGTTGCACCCCCGACGCGCCTGGGGCGCACCTCGATCAGCGGCATCGCATTCCCGAGCGCCTGCGTGAAGACGTCCATCGGGTCGCGGCCGGTCTTTTCCTCGATGAGCGAGAGCGCATCGTAGGTGATCCGCTCCGCGAGCGACTTCTTGCCTCGGAGCATGACCTTATTAATGAAGCGCGCCAGCACTTTCGAGTTGTATTTGGGATCGGGGAGGATCGCCCGTTTGGGGACGGGACCTTTACGCGGCATTCGAGATGACCTTATTTCTTGACGGAACGCTTGGCTCCGTACTTCGAACGACCTTGCTTCCGGTTTGCGACCCCGGAGGCATCGAGTGTCCCGCGGACGATGTGATAGCGGATCCCCGGGAGATCCTTGACGCGCCCTCCGCGGATCAGGACGACGCTATGTTCCTGCAAGTTGTGCCCGATGCCCGGGATATACGCCGTCACCTCCTCGCCGTTGGTCAGCCGGACGCGAGCGACTTTCCGAAGGGCCGAGTTCGGCTTTTTCGGCGTGATCGTCTTGACCTGGGTGCAAACGCCGCGCCGGAACGGGTTGCCGCGGACGGTGAAAGTCCGTAGCGGTAGGTCGGGATGTCCCGGCTTTGGACCCGTCTGTGCGACGCGCAGAGCCGGCGCTTTGACCTTTTTTTCGATCTTTTCGCGTCCTTTTCGGACGAGCTGGCTGATCGTGGGCAAGTAGACTCCTCGGACACACACAAATATGGCCACACCTTCGGTGGGCCGGAACCCCCGGATTATAACAGGGAGTCCTCTTGCTTTTCAAGGGCCGTCTCAGAGGGCGAACGCTTGCTTGCCTTCCAGCTCCCCTCACTGAACCGCCCCCGGCCTCCTCCTTCGTCCTCACCCTTCTCGCCCTGCCCGGAAGGGGTACCCGGCCGCCGGGTGCTCGGGGCTCGCCCTGCCACTTACACGGCGAAATCGAAGCCGATTTGAGCGCGCACCGCAGCCGGTGCGAACTCGAACGGTTCGGCCAATTCGACGAAGCGCGCCAGCGCGTTGACCATCCGCAGCTGCTCGACGTTCCCGCAGCGGACGTTCAATAGGGCGGGGCTGGCAACCAGGATCGCGAGTGCGCGAGCCCGCGAGATCGCGACGTTCAAACGGTTGCGGCTGAACAGAAACTCGAGATCGCGCGGGAGATCATCGCCGCTCGACGTCGCCATCGAGAAAAAGACCACGGCCGCTTCTTGCCCCTGATACTTGTCGACGGTCCCGACCGGGACCCCGCTCAACCCGCGCTCGGCGAGCGCGGCTCCGATGCAACGCACCTGTAAGTTGTACGGCGTGACGACCATGAAGTCGCTCGCTGTGCTTCGGCGCTGCTTCCCGTTCTTATCCAGCATCGGCGTATCGAGCAGCTTTTCGACCGCGTCCGCGATCGCTTCGGCCTCCGGCTGCGCGTACTGCGCATTCCCTTCGTGAGGAATCGGCATCCACCGCAAGCCAGCCAGGCCGTCGACGTGCTGACGTGCGCAGGACTCCGCGCTGCGCAAACGCCCCTCGTAGGCGAGCTCCGAGATGAAGCTGCAAATCCTCGGATGCATCCGATAGCTGATCGGCAAGAAGATCCCGGCCCCCGGACGGACCGTCGGGTCTTCACCCAGGAGATGCTCGAGGACCGATGCGCCGGCGTTGGCCGGATGCGTCCCCTTCGAGACCTGCGCCAGCTGCAACGGATCGCCCAGGAGGATGACGTTGCGCGCCGACGTCCCCATCGCGATCGCGTCGGCCAGCGCAACTTGTCCGGCCTCATCGATGATCAGGAAGTCGAGCGCTTCGTCCATCTCTCGCCGGGAAAAGAGCCATGCGGTACCGGCGACGAGCAGCACCGAGGGATCGGGCGGAAAATCGCCGGTCGCATCGCTCGATTTGATGAACGGCGACTCGTAGACCGTCTCCGGGTTCCCCTTCGTCGACTTCTTGAGTCCGGAGAACCGAAACTGCTCGGCCGTTGCGACGGCGTCGATCTCGCGCAAGAGATTGTGGATCGCCTTGTGTGAAGGAGCGGCGATCCCCACCCGAGCACCGGCTCGCATCAGCCGGACGACGGCGCGGGCACCCGCCCAGGTCTTTCCGCTCCCCGGCGGCCCTTGAACGAAGAGATACGAACCGTCCAAGGCGAGCGCCGTAGCCGCGATATCGTCTGCGACGATCGGGCCGGGGCGGCGTTCGACGATGGCACGGCAGGCGCGGTATCGTTGCGAGCCGGGCTCGAGCAGGGCCTCGGCGAAGCGGCGCAACGCGGCGCGCTGCTCCGGATCGCGAACCGGACCCGCGGCGTGAACGGCGCGCGGGAGCGCCTCGAACCCGCGGCTCGTATCGCGCTTGAGCTGCAAGATCCCGGCGACGTTGTCGATCCCCACGATCGTCCCGGCGTAGCGGAAGCGTTCGGCGGGATCGTGGACTTTGTCTCCGACCCGCAGCTTGTGCTCCTGAGGCGGGAAACGGAAGGTGTGGATCGTCGAGCGCTTCTCGACGAACGGCACGACGCCCGTATCGACGGCGAGATCGCCGATCGCCTCCAAATCCTCGACCAGCTCTTCGGGAGTACTCTCGCAGCGATTGAGGTACGCCCACCATTCCGGTTTCGCATCGCGCCGGTGATAGTCGATGAGGTACGGGACGGGCGGCGGGGCGCCCACCTCGAGCAAGCGATCGCGCAGCGCGGCGATCTCCTCTTCTCCTCCCGATCGCTCCGGTTGCGTTTCGGCCGGCGCCCTCCACGGCAGATCGGCGGGACGCAATCGCAACAGCCAATTTCGTAACTCGAGCGTCGAGATGCAATCGTCGCGATTGTAACCTTCGATCTCGGCGAGGATTTCCGCCGAGCCGGTCTCACGCCAGCGTTCGTAGGAGATCACCGAGCCTATCGCATCTTTCACCGCCGCCTCGCGGCCGCCCCGATAGAACGTCTCGACCTTCTTGAGCGAGTAACTCGAATGCGATATCCGCAGTGCCTCCCGGACGACGGCGTAGAGATCGACGAAGACTTGCGCACGAAGGAGCTCGTCGAGCTCGCTCTCGCGGGTCGCGTGTTGCGAGGTGAGGCGCTTGAGCGCCGCAACCTCGTAGTTCGCGTAATGGTAGACGTGAAGTCCGGGGAAAGCCCGCCGGCGTTCCACGATGAAGTCGATGAACGCCTCGAGCGCCCTGCGCTCTCCGTCCCGGTCATGTCCCCAGAACGCTCGGAAGCGGACCGTCCCCTCGTCTACGGAGACGACGCCGAAGAGATACTCGAGCCCGCCTTCGACGAACGGATCGCTTTCCATATCGAAAAATACGTCGCCCGGATCGGGAGCGGGGAGGCGGGCGAAGCCGCGATTCGGCCGTGGGCTCAGGAGTTCGAAGCGATGTCCTTCGGTCCGCGCCGCAACCTGGAGCGCCGCTTGGGCGCGCAACTTTTCGAAGGTATCGCGCCCCATCTTCGGGGGCCGCGCGCTATCCGGCGCGACGGCGAGGTCGCTGATCCTCGTGATCCCCATGTCCCGGAGGCGCGCTATCTCCGCGCGGCGCATATTCGCGACACCGCTCAAGTGATCGTCGGCGGCCCGCCGGCTCGCGCACGCCTCGCTCCAGCGACAACGGCTGCAATACTCGACGACTTCGGGATACGTCGGGACGCGCGCCTCGGCGGCCGCGAGGAAGCGCCCTTTCAGCGCGCGATAATATGCCGCGTAGTCGGCATAGCGGAACGCTTCCTCACGGCCGTCGCCCATGATCCCGTACATCCGCTCCGGCTCGAGCCCTTGCATCGCGGCAAGGAGCTCGCTGTAGACGCAGAGTTGCACGACGAGCGCCGGTACGGCGTTGCGCGCCCACTTCGTATCGGCGACCTCGTAGCTCCACGATCCGAGTCGCGACGGCCGCTCGACCCGCCGCAAGAAATCGGCGATCCCGATCCAGCCGTCGTGAAAGAGGGTCGCACCGTGGATGACGTCCGCCCCGCTGCGCATCGCCGCCAAGGTCTCCTCGGCCGCATCGATCTTCCCCGAACGCGCTCGCAGCTCGACGATCGTCTTGCCGCGCTCGCGTACGAGAGCGAGATAGCGCGCTTCGTGCTCCATCCCCTTGGCCGCGATGAGTCGTTCCTCTTCGGACGGAGCCGGCCGTGAGAGGGCTCCCTCGGCGACGAGCCGTTCCAAGGCGCTCAGGTGCTCGCAGCGCAGATAGTCGACGAGATCCGACGCGGAATACACGCGTCCCGAACGGTCCATGGAGGGCAGCTTACGCGGCCACGATGTCAAGTGGTTGGCACTCTGCCGGCCGGGAGAGTGCGCGTTCGCCGACCGCGCTCGATCCCAAGGGCGCGCAACCGGGAAACGAAAAGAACGGGCGGCGGTGAGCATCTACGATACGGCCGAAGGCGCGCGCCTGCGCTTGAACGAGCAACGCGTCGGCCATTGGAACCGCTGGGGCCCGTACCTGGCCGAGCGTGCCTGGGGGACCGTGCGCGAGGACTACAGCGCCGACGGATGCGCGTGGGAATACTTCCCGCACGATCACGCACGCTCGCGGGTCTACCGCTGGAACGAAGACGGACTCGGCGGGATCTGCGATCGGCGCCAGTACCTCTGCTTCGCCCCGGCCCTCTGGAACGGCCGCGATCCGATTCTCAAAGAGCGGATGTTCGGCCTTACGAACTCCCAGGGCAATCACGGCGAAGACGTCAAGGAATATTATTATTACCTGGACAACACGCCGAGCCACTCGTACATGCGCTTCCTGTACAAGTATCCGCAGGCGGCGTACCCGTACGAGCGACTGATCCGCGAGAATGCGGCGCGCAGCCGGCTCGAGCCGGAGTACGAGCTGCTCGACACCGGCGTCTTCGACGAGAGCCGCTACTTCGACGTCGAAATCGAATACGCCAAGCTGGCTGCCGAAGATATCTTCATCCGCATCGGCGTCGCCAACCGCGGGCCGGAACCCGCCGCCGTCACGGTCCTCCCGACGCTCTGGTTTCGCAATACCTGGAGCTGGGGACGGGACGATCGCCGCCCAACCCTCGGGCTCGGCGCCTCGAACATCATCCTCGCCGAGCACTGGGAACTCGGACGGTACGCGCTCTACTGCGACGAGCCGGACGAGATCGTCTTCACGGAAAACGAAACGAACAGCGCACGCCTCTTCGGCTGGCCGTCGCGCACCCCGTACGTCAAAGACGCTTTCCACGCATACGTCGTCGACGGACGACTCGCCGCCGTCGACCCGACTCGCCGAGGGACGAAGGCCGCCGCACTCTACCGGCGCACCCTCCCGGCGGGTACGGCACTGACGATCCTCCTGCGCCTTGCGAAACTCGGCGACGCACCCGACCCGGATCCGTTCGCCGACGCCGCCGCCGTCTTCGCACGACGCAAAGCCGAGGCGGACGAATTCTATGCGCAGTGCATCCCGGCGACGCTGTCGGACGAGGAGAAGCGTCTCGTCCGTCAGGCTTTCGCCGGGCAGCTGTGGTCGAAGCAATTTTACCACTACGTGGTGGAGGATTGGCTGGCGGGCGACCCCGGGCAACCGTCGCCGCCGGCGGAACGCAGAAACGGGCGCAACCACGAGTGGCGACACGTCTTTTGCAGGGACGTCATCGCGATGCCCGACACCTGGGAATTTCCCTGGTTCGCGGCGTGGGATCTGGGGTTCCATTGCAGGACGCTGGTCCATATCGATCCGCAATTTGCAAAGGACCAAATCATCCTGATGTTTCGGGAGTGGTACTCGAAAGAGGACGGCCAAGTGCCGGCCTACGAGTGGGCGTTCGGCGACGTCAATCCGCCCGTCCTCGGCGACGCGGCGCTCCGTGTCTTCCTCAAGGATCGTGAGCTCCACGGAAACGCCGACTACGCTTTCCTCGAAGAAGTCTTTCACAAGCTCATCATCGCGTTCACCTGGTGGACGAATCGAAAAGACGCGCTCGGAAACGACGTCTTTCAGGGCGGCTTTCTCGGCCTCGACAACGTCGGCCCGTTCGACCGCGGGGCGCTTCCGCCCGGCTATCTCCTCGGCCAAGTCGACGGAACGGCGTGGATGGGCGCGTTCTCGCGCAACCTGTTTGAAATCGCGCTCACCCTTGCCGAGCGCGATTCGGCGTACGAAGGAATCGCATCGAAGTTCTGGCGGCATTTCATCACGATCGCCAACGCGTTGAACCCGGCACACGATCCGGGCGACTCGCTGTGGGACGAACGCGACGGTTTTTTTTACGACCGGCTGCAGTATCCGGACGGTCGTCAAGAACCGATCCGCGTCCGCAGCGTCGTCGGCCTGGTACCCCTGTTCAGCTCCGTCGCGATCCCGAGCGGAGCCCTCGACCGCTTTCCCGCGTTCAAACGCCGACGGGATTGGTTTATCGAGCATCGGCCCGCCCTCATGGAGACGATCCCCGAGTTCCTCACCCCCGGAGCCGACGGCCATACGCTCATGGCGCTCGTGCGCACCGATCAGCTGCGCCGGCTGCTGTCCTATGTCTTCGACGAGGACGAATTTCTCTCGCCCTACGGGGTGCGGTCGGTCTCCAAATACCACGCGTTGCATCCGTTCGTCATCTCGATCGACGGACGCGAAGCACGCCTGGACTATGAACCCGGCGAATCGACCACCGGCACCTTCGGCGGAAACTCGAATTGGCGCGGGCCGATTTGGCTCCCGATGAACATCCTGATCATCGAAGGTCTCGAGCGGCTCCACCGCTATTACGGCGACGGGTTTACGATCGAGTGTCCGACCGGATCGGGCCGGATGGTCACGCTCCACGAAGCCGCCCGGGAGCTGGCCGATCGACTCGTCTCGCTCTTCTTACGAGCTCCGAATGGTCGCCGTCCGGCGAACGGCCCCTACGAACGATTCGATACCGATCCCTTCTGGCGCGAGCTCATCCCCTTCCATGAATATTTTCACGCGGAGACCGGTCGCGGCTGCGGCGCGAGCCATCAGACCGGCTGGACCGCGATGATCGCACCGCTGCTGATCGACTATGCGCGGCTGGCCGCGGAGTTCGCCCCCGCCGAATCGTCATGAAGGGGAGCGCGCCGCGGGACGCGCAGCAAGGCGGGGAGGCATCGCAGGCGAGCTCGCCCCCAGCCCCAGCCGACTCGCGGGCGAAAGAGGACAGCCCGTCGCCGGCGATCGCCGTACGTGTGAGGAGGAACGCAGATGCCGGAAGTCTACATCCACGCCGTCAAGGGCCGCACGCTCGAGCAGAAGCGCGCCCTCATCAAAGACGTCACCGACGCCGTCGTCCGCCATTTCAACGTCCCGATCGACGCCGTGACGATCGAGATCTGCGAGACGGAACCGAGCCTGAAGGCCAAAGGCGGCGTGCTCTTCAGCGAACGAACGTAGGCGGGCCGGTTCACGCGCCTTCTCGCGGAGGTGCCGAGGGAAGCCCGGCGTAGCCGGTTCCCACCGCGACGCTGTTTGCCGTCGGCGCAACCACGGACGGTATAACTTCTTGAGCGCTACCGTCTAACAAAGGCCGCACAAGAGTAACCCCTTGTGCGGCCTTTATTTTTTGCTCCACGGTGCACTGTCCTAGCCATGCGCGCTGTGGCTCAAAGTGTATTCCCCGAGCAGACGCTCAGCTTCTCCATCGACCGAGACAAGGCGCACGACATGGCTGTGCGACGGTAGAAGTCGCGTACGCACAAGATTCGGTGCGACCACGACCTCTCCGGAGCGCGCGTCGAAAGGAATATCACAAAGCCTATGTTCAACCTCATCGCACGAGCGGCGGGACAAGGCGTCGAGGCGCGTGACATCCGAAAGCGGCACCTCGAGACGACCCACCAGAAGTTCGTCTTCCGGCCCGACACTGCACGCAACCGAGCCGTTGCGGGAACATCGGTATTGTCGGACCCGTACGCCTCGACGAATGAGATGATCCAGGAAGCCGGGCGTCAGGATCACGTGAATATCACCCTTGCGGAACGCGGCACGGACCCCTTTGGACAACCCGACGATCTCACCGAGTTTGGCGCTACACGCTCCGCAAAGAATGATATGTTCGTCAATGCGCTCGGTCTCGGCCGGCGAGAGCTCACCGAGCCAGTACTCGACCAGCGTCTCGAAAGCGATGGGCGCATCGCACGCTGTTTCCTTCATGGCATTGCTTCGCGCTCCATCATGCAGCGGCGCAGATGCGCGAGGCCGCGATGGCGGATCACCCTCACATTGGCGGCGGAAAGGCCTAACGTTTTCGCCACCTCCTGAGCCGGCTTTTCGTCATAGAATGTCATGACGAGCACCGACCGCTCACGCTCGGACAAGCGTTCGAGGCAACGCGCGAGGCGCGCCTCTGCGAGGCGTGCCTCTGCAAGCCGCGGCAAATCGATGCAGTCGGCGGCAAGATCTCGGCCATAGAGTTCAAGGAGTCGCTCACGCCGCGCGCGGCCTCGACGCAGCTCGAGCACCGTCATGCGGCAGAGACCGAAAATGAAGGAGCCGAGCTTTTCGGGATTCCGGACCTTGCCGCCGCGGAGCTGCTCGATCGAGGTGACCATGACCTGCTGCATGAGATCGGCCGCCGCCTGCTCGTCCCGGAGGTGCCTTAAGCCGTAGAGGCGGACGCGGGGCGCAAAGCGCCGGTACAGCGCGGCCTCGGCCTCGTGCGCGCAGCCGGGCCCGGCGCAGGCGATGGCGCGCGCAAGATCGGCATCGGCCGGGTCGACCACCGGCTCTCCCATAAATAGAGAATAGCGCCGGCGTCCCCTGTAGGAAAGTGTAACGATCCGCTCCGTCGTTACACATCCCAACGCAAATCCACGCTCGCCAGGGAGGGAAGATGAAGCATTTCAAGAGGGCCTGGCTTCGGGCAAGCGCAGGGCTCGCCGCCCCGCTCATCGAGGAGATAGACCGGGTGCTCGACACGGCAGCAGCGCTCCCGTCAAAAGCGTCGACGCGGCAACGATCTTGAAAGTGGCAACACACGAGACGGGAGGACCACCATGATCAACCGAACTGAAATCGCGCGCGGCATTCACCGCATCAGTTTCTGGGACGAGCCCGATTTGGCGGCGATCAGCTTCCCCGGCGCGTCCTACAACCTCTTTCTGATCGCGGCGGAAAAGCCCGCGATCATCCAGACGCTCTTCCGCCGCACCTTCGCGCGCATCAGGAAGGTGGCGGACGAGGTCGTGGACGCCGCCAAGCTGCAATACATCGTCGTGCCGCACCACGAGGGCGATTCGAGCGGCGCCATCAACGACTGGCTCAAAGCCGCCCCGCGCGCGACTACGCTCTGCTCCGAGCTCTGCGCCGTGCTCTCGCTGCGCGACTTCGCCGAGCGCGAGTTGACCGTCGTCAAGGACGGCGAGGTAATCGATCTCGGAAGCCACAAGCTGCGTTTCTTCCTGACGCCTCAGGTAAACCAGTGGGATAGCCTCATGGTCTATGAAGAAACGACGCAGACGCTTTTCCCGAACGACCTGTTTTCGATGCACGGAACGGAGATCGCGACCGATCGCGACGTGAGCCGCGAGATTCTCGAAGCGGCGCAGCATCTGGGCTATCAGCCGAACGACCGCGCCTGCCTCGTGAAGGCGCTCGATGCCATCGGCGCCCTGCCGCTCAAGCTGATCGCGCCGATGCACGGCCCGACGCTCCGCGGCCACTTTCCCGCGCTCTTTCGTACCTACCGCGACAGCTTTCTTGCCGCGACGGCATAGCTCTTTGCAAGCGTCCGTCCGTCAACTGCGGAGCTCTTTCGGAGGCAATCGAACAAGAGCAAAGCTTGCCGATAGGGAGGTGATATCATTACGGAAACACCTAGCTCAATGGCTTGAGCTTTTTCAAGGTAGCCTCCCGGCCCGGCCCGTTGCATGAAGGCAATGGCGAAGCCCAGCCGATCATCGACGAGCACGCGAGCCCGGCGCAGCGCGGGGCCTTGCTCGCCATCGTGTCGGGAAAGAACTCGGCCCAAGAGACCCTGTTCCAGATCTTTAGGCGGATCGTGAGCAAGTTCCACGATCCGATCTTTGCCCCGGTCCGGTTCGAGTTCGGTCTCGAGGGTCGGCGGTGAAAGCATCCGGCGAACCGATAGGGACCAAACATCCTTCTCGGTGCCCTACGCCTGGTCCGGAAACGCCACCGCTTCATCAAGGACCCAAACACCGGAAAGCGTGTCTCGCGGGCCAATCCGGAATCGGAATGGATAAGGACCGAGGTCTGGGAACTGCGCATTGTCGACGATGCATTATGAGAGGCCGCGAAGCAGTCGGTTCCTTTTCGTTCTGAGGTTATACCGTCCGTGTTTGCCGTCGGCGCTAATAGCGTGAGAAGTCGTAGCCTTCCTTGACGACGACTTCCATGAGGAACGGTTCGCCGCGTCCGGTCACCTCGATCGCTTCCTCGATCGTGGGGATGAGCTCGCCGGGCTTTTCGACCCGTCTGTTTGCGACGTTGAGACCGTCGGCGACCTTCGCGTAGTTGCCGCCGAGCGTGAGCGCTCCGAATCGTTGCGTCGAGATTTTCATGACCTCGCGCTCGCACGCCATCACTTGGTTGTTGAAAACGATCGTAAAGACGCCGATCCGATTCCGCGACGCCGTCTCGAGATCCATCCCGGTCATACCGAACGATGCATCCCCCATGACGTTGATGCACAGTTTATCGGGGGCGGCGAGCTTCGCCCCCATCGCAAGCCCAAGGCCGTAACCGAGCTGCGTCGACTTCCCCCAACCGATGTACGAGCCGGCACGCGTCGTTTGCCAAAACGGCAAAAGTTGCTCGCGCGGAGAGCCTGAATCGTGCGTGATGATGACATTGTCGCGATCGACCGTCTTCATCAGATCGCCGATGACGCGATACTGGTTGATCGGGACCTCATCCGACTCGAAGTGCTTCGCCCATTCGTCAAACCAAGCGCGTTTCATCGCGCCGATCTCCGTCTCGAGCTCATCGAGCGCGCGCGGATCGGGCGCTCCTCTTTGGCGGCCGATCTCCTCGACGAGCGCGTCGATCACGAGCGCCGCGTCGCCGACCAGAGCCTCGTCGGCGCGACAGTCTTTATGGATATCGGACGGATCGTTGGTCGCATGGATCACCGTCTTGCCCTGCGGTAGTGCGGGCCCGAACGACGTCTTCGTGAGGCTCGATCCGATTGCGAGGACGAGGTCGGCACGCGCCATGAAGGCGGCGTAAGCCGCCGAACACGAGCGTGTCGAGCCGCCGAGCGAGAGCGGATGGGTATCGGGGATTGCGCTCTTCCCGGGGTTCGTCGCGGCGACCGGGGCCGGGATCAGCTCCGCCAAGGCGGCGAGCGCAGCGCCGGCCTCGGCATAATGGATCCCCTGCCCGGCCCAAATCAGCGGCCGTTTCGCCGCAAGTAGCAACCGAACGCAGCGTTCGACCGCCGCAGGATCGGGCGCGCAGCGTGTCGGCGCGACCGGCCGGTAGTCGAGCGGTCCGGGGAACTGCGCCGCCAGCACAGCGGTATCGACCTCGACGAGGACGGGCCCGGGTTTGCCGCTGCGCATCGCGTGATACGCCCGCCGCATGACGGCGGGGATCTCCTCGACCGTCGTCACGAAAGCGGACCACTTCGTCACCGGTCGAAATGCCTCGGCCGCGCGGAACGTCGGCTTGATGTACTGCCGTTCCGAGGAGAAGCCGCCGGGGATCACCAACAGCGGGACGTTCTCCGCATAGGCTTGCGCGACGCCGGCGAAGGCATTCTCGATTCCGGGGCCGTGCTGTGCCGCGAAAACGCCGTTCTGCTTCCCGCGACGAATTCGCGAGAAGCCGTCGGCGATCCCGACGCCGACCCGTTCTTGGCGACACACGATCGTCCGGATATCGATCGCGGCGCATGCATCGATCACGGCGTTGCGGGGATAACAGACGAGAAATTCCGTCCCCTCGCGCTTGAGAATCTCGGCGATCGCCTCGGCCCCGCGCATCCTTCCTCCTTCCCTCGGCTAGCGCGCGCCGACCGGGGCGATGCGGACGAGCCTTGGCAGGGATACCTCGGGTGGGACGTCGTCCGGCAGCGCGCAGCGCGGTACCGAGCGGACGCGAAGCTCCGCGGGATCCAGGCCCGGCGGCTCGCCGCCCGCTGCAACGCTCTTGAGCGTGTCCAGGAACAAGCGCCGAATCTTCGTGATCGCGACGTCCGTCGCGAGCAGATGCTCGCGGGTACGATCGGCGATCGGTCCCATCGATTCCTGGATCGCACAATCTTGGATCCCAAAGCCTTTGAGGCCGGTGTACGATTCGCCGCTCGCCTGAAGCGCTCGATCGATCAAGTAGTCGTTGTCCTTGTTCGCGATCGCACGTTCGCTCCCGGGAAGCGTCTCCGCATGGATCCCGTTCCAGCTCGTTTCGCGCGCCAGGTCCTCGGGCGTAAAGGCCCGCTCCGGGTTGAAGTTGATGCTGTACAGCATCGTGTGCTCGTCGTCGATCGGCACCCACATGTGAGCGGCGTGCGGGACCGACGAGATGATCTTATGAAACGGCATGATGAACACATTCAGGTTCCACTCCATCCCTGCGTCGAGCTCGCGCCCCGTCCCAACGACGAAACCGAAGTTCGTCGCGACGACCTCGTAGCGTGAGGGGACGACGTGGCGATTGCGCACGCCCGACGTCCCGCCGCCGTGCAAGAACGTCAGGTGTGTCGCATCGTAACCGCCCTCGACGCCCTGCAGCCAGTTGCACTCCTGAATGTGGCGCGTCTCGAAGCGTTGCTCCGGCGGGAGCCCGATCCATTCGAGGTCCGCAAACGCGGGCTTGTGCTCCGGCGGCCCCATGTAGGCCCAAATCAGGCGCCCGCGTTCGATGCACGGATAAGCGGTCAGCCGCATTTGCCGTTTGAGCGCCTCGATATGAGCGGCCGGCGTCTGCGGGGGCAGACAGGGGATGTCGACGCAGTTCCCGTCGACGTCGAATTTGATTCCATGATAGACGCAGCGCAGGCCGCTCTCCTCGTTGCGACCGAAGAACAACGACGCCGTTCGGTGCGGACAGCGCTCGTCGACCAAACCGATCCGCCCCTGCGTGTCACGGAACAAGACGAGATCCTCGCAGAGGAGCCGCACCCGTAACGGCGGTCCATCGGGCTTGGGAAGCTGATGCGAAAACGCGACGGGAATCCAATAGCGGCGCATGAGCTCGCCCATCGGCGTCCCGGGGCCGACGCGGGTCAAGCGTTCGTTGTCTGCACGTGAGAGCATGTGTGGCGACTCCTCGGCGAAGAGGGGCTTCTTGCGGGAGGGAAACCGGGTCCTTTTTGCGGAACGCAAAATAATAACGATGTTAGCCGCGGTTTCGACCGGCTGCCGCCTCCTGGCCGTCGTCCTGGGGACCTCGGCCGTAGCGATGTTCAGCGGGACGGCAAGCGCGCAGGCGCCCGGGGTGATCCGCGTGATCGCGCTGCCGATCGATTCGGGCGCCCAGCCTTTCATCGCGCAAGCAAAGGGTTTCTTCAAAAAGGCGGGCGTCGACGTCACGATCACGCCGTCGACCAGCAACGGCGCCGCCGTCGCGGCCGCAGTTGCGAGCGGCACCGCCGACGTCGGGCAATCGAATATCGTCTCGATCGCTGCGGCACGCGAGCAGGGACTGCCCTTCGTCATCATCGCAGGGTCGAAGCTCTCCGTCGCCGCCCTGCATCAAAACGCGCTCGTCGTCGCGGCCGGCTCACCGATTCGGACGGCTCGGGACCTCAACGGGAAGACGATCGCCGTCCCGGGGCTCAAGGCGATCGCCGCGGTAGGGACGGGAGCGTGGATCGATCGCAACGGCGGCGACTCCTCCACGGTGAAGCTGCTCGAAACCCCGTTTTCGTCGATGGCCGCGGCGGTCGCCGCGGGACGCGTCGATGCGGCCGACATCCCGCAGCCACAGCTCGACGACGCATTGAAGGATAAAAAGCTACGCGTCCTGGCCGATCCGTACGAAGCGATCGCCCCGCAATTCTTGGTCGGGTGCTGGTTTACGACGGCGAGTTGGGCCAAAGCCCACCCCGATCTTTTGCGCGCTTTTACCAGCGCGATGCGCGAAGCGGCCGATTGGGCGAATCGCAATCCCGCCGAGACGGCGAGGATCGTCGGGCAACTTACCCATGGACCCGTCTCACTCTCGGCGCTCCCCCGCTATGCCACCACGCTCGATCCCAAACAGATGCAACCGCTGCTCGACGCGGCCGCCCGCTACGGCGTCCTCAAGTCGAGCTTACCCGCCGCCGAACTCCTCGCCGGGATCAATTGACGGTCGCCCCCGCGATCGAGAGCGCTTTAGGTGAGGCAGGATCGATCCCATCCGGCGTCCTGCCTCACCTCGAGCCCCGTCGGTAGAGGTGCTACACCGGGACCGCGGAGGTCGCCGAAGGGACGGCCGTCGCGCGCCCGATCTCACGCCGCCGCAGCGGATAAAGGACCGCCAGCGCCATGACCGCCGCAATGATATTGAAGACCGCAGCGACGGCCAAGGCCGCGCTCCAGCTCCCGGTCATCGCGGTGAGGACGCTCGCGAGTGGGACGACGAGCGAGCCCGTCCCCTTCGCGGTATAGAGCATCCCGTAGTTGGTCGTCGCGAACTTCTGCCCGAAATGATCGCGGGTCGTCGACGGGAAGATGCTGTAGATCTCGCCCCATGCGAAGAACACCAAACCCGAGAGGAGGACGAAACCGACCGGGCTGTGTCCGAAGAGCATGAGGGCGAAGATCCCCAAGCCTTCGACCAAGAAAGCCCAGAACATCGTCACCTCGCGCCCGATGCGATCTGAGACCCAGCCGAGAACGGGTCGGGTGATCCCGTTCATGATGTTGTTGAGCGAGAGCGCGTAGGTCAGGGCCGGCAGCGAGATCGCAAGGATCGTGACCCGTACGTTGGCGATGCCGAAGTCCTTCGCGATCGGAGCGAGCTGCGCGACCGCCATCAATCCGCCCGCGGCGACCAAGACGAACATCACGTACATCACCCAAAAAACCGGTGAGCGGAGCGTCTCGGTCGGCGTGTAGTCTCTGACGCCTTGCAGCGTCCGCGGCTTCTTCAGCTCGGGGGCCCCGGTTTTCGGCGGCGTGATGAGGAGCATCGAAGCGACGAGGATGATCAAACCCTGCACGATTCCGAAGAACAGGAACGTGTGTTGGTAGCCGCTCGACTTGATCATGAGCGTCAGCGGGATGACCGTCAGTGCGGCGCCGGCGCCGAATCCGGCCGACGTCAGACCGGCCGCCAGACCGCGACGCGCTCCGAACCACTTCAACGCGTTCCCGATGCACGTCCCGTAGACGATCCCGGCGCCGATCCCGGCGACGACACCGCCGAGGTAGAGCATCCCGAGCGACGTCGCCTGTGAGTTGATCACCCACGCGAGTCCGGAGAGGATACCGCCGGCCGCAACCATCACCCGCGGACCGTAACGATCGACGAGCGCCGCTTCAAACGGGACGAGCCACGTTTCGACGAGGACGAACAACGAAAACGACACTTGAATCGCCGCCCTCGTCCACCCCATCTTGTCGTGGATCGGGTTGACGAAAACCGTCCAGCCGTACTGCAGGTTCGCGATCATCGCCATACAGACGATCCCGGTGACGAGCTGGACCCAGGGATTGCGCAAGCCTACGAATTTTTCGGGGCTTGCCGTTGTGGCTTGAGTGGACATCGGAGCACCTCGCTCTATCGGTTCAACGTAATTGGCTCTCTCCCAGAGGAATTTTTTTGCATTGACAGGGCTGATCCGATCCTCGCCGTAGGGGCGTGCCGGATCAACCGCCTCCTTCGATCAATCCGGCGCTCCGTGCCCAGCGATATTTTGCGCCGAGCACGTGGACCGGCGTCTCACAATTGTAAGGATAAGCCGGAATCTTGCGGTCGAACAAATACTCGCTGGCCGCTTCGACCTCGACGTCGCCGTTGAGCGACGCCACCACGGGTTTGTCGATCCCCTTCGCCCGCAATTCCTCGACGACTTCCGCGACCAGCTTCGCGAAGACCATCGGCGGCGTGATGATCGTGTGCCAGTACCCCAGGATCAGAGCGTGGATGCGATCGTCCTCGAGACCGAGGCGAATCGTGTTCTGATAGGTCTTCGGCGGCTCCCCACCCGTGATATCGACGGGATTTCCCGATGCGCCGAAGGGTGGGATGAACTTCTTGAACGCCTCGTCGAGGTCGGGCGGAAAGCTCATCAGCGAGAGGCCCGCATCGACGCACGCATCGGAGAGCAGGACGCCCGAACCGCCGGCTCCGGTGATGATGACGACGTTTTCGCCCTTCGGGGTCGGGAGGATCGGGACGGCCCTCGCGAAGGCAAGCATCTGGTCGAGGCCGCGGGCACGAATCACCCCGGCTTGCTTGAGCAAGTCGTCATAGACCTTGTCGTTTCCGGCGAGCGCCGCAGTGTGCGAGGCCGCCGCGCGTGCGCCGAGCGCGGTCCGACCCGCTTTGAGCGCGATCACGGGCTTCTTCCGCGACGTCCGTTTCGCGACTTCGACGAACGAGCGGCCGTCCTTGAGATCCTCGAAGTGCATCGCGATCGCCTGCGTGTTGTCGTCTTGCTCGAAGAACGTCAAGAGGTCGTCTTCGTCGAGGTCCGCTTTGTTTCCCAAACCGACGATCGCCGAGACCCCCATCTTCGCCGAACGGCTGAAACCGACGATCGCCATCCCGACCCCACCCGATTGCGAGCTGAGCGCCACCTTCCCCTGTACGTCGTACGCCGTGCAAAACGTCGCACACAGGTGTTCGGGCGTATAATAGAAGCCGTAGATGTTCGGGCCCATCAAACGGATGTTGTATTTGCGCCCGATCTCGACGATCTCGCGCTGTCCTTCGACGTTCCCGGTCTCGGCAAAACCCGACGGGATGAGGACGGCGCCCGGGATCTTTTTCTCGCCGCACTCGACGAGCGCTCCGGCGACGAACTGCGCCGGGATCGCGAAGACCGCAACGTCGATCTCATCGGGAACGTCTTTGACGCTTTTGTACGCCTTGACCCCAAGGATCTCGTCGGACTTCGGATGGATCGGAAAGATCTTCCCCTTATAGCCCCCGCCGATGAGATTCTTCATCACGGAGTTGCCGATTTTGCCGTCTTCGTTCGAGGCCCCGATCACGGCGACGGCCTTCGGCCGCATGATCCGGTTCATCGCCAGGAGAATCTCGTCTTGCGACGGACGCTGACGCTGCGGCTGAGGTTGAAAATCGAGCAAGACGCGTAAATCGACCGCGACGGCCCCGTCCTTGCCGGCGAAGACCGGATTCAAATCGACCTCCGCGATCTCCGGGAAGTCGGTAACGAGCTGCGAGACGGCGACGAGGATCGCCGCGAGCGCCTCACGATCGACGCCTTCGCCGCCGCGAACACCCTTGAGGACGTCGGCCGCTTGAATCGAGTCGAGCATCGAGAGCGCATCCTCGCGCGACGCCGGGGCGAGGCGAAAGGTAACATCCTTGAGAAATTCTACCAGCACGCCGCCCAGACCGAACGCGATCAGCTTCCCGAAACTCGGATCGGTAACGGCGCCGATGATCACTTCTTGGCGGCCGACGAGCTGCTGCTGGATTTGGACGCCGTCGATCTTCGCCGTCGGCTTATACCTGTGCGCGCTCGCGACGATCTGCGCGTAGGCGTCGCGTACCGCGGCGGCGTTCGTGACCCCGGTGATTACGCCTCCGGCCTCGGTCTTGTGAAGGATGTCCGGCGAGACGATCTTGAGGACGACGGGGAAACCCATCGCTTCCGCCAAGCGCACCGCCTCCTCGGCCGACGTTGCAAACCCTTCCTGCGGAACCGGGATCCCGTAGGCCTCGGCAACCTTCCGCGCGTCGGCCGGGCCGAGCGCCGTCCGCCCTTCACGCTTCGCACGATCGAGGACTTCGCGAACGGCGGCCTCATCGATCTTGCCCTTCTCGAGTAGCATCGTCTAGATCACCCCTGCGGCGCGAAGTTGCTCGATCTGCGAGCTGTCGTAGTCCATCACTTCCTTGAGGATCTCTTCATTGTGCTCGCCCAAGAGCGGCGCCGGTTTGTACTCGACCGGCGAGTCGGAGAGATTCAACGGGCATCCGACGGTGTAGTACATCCCGCGCTTGGAATGTTCGACCGCGGCGATCATCCCGCGCGCACGAAGCGATTCATCCTCGAGCAGCTCCTTCATATCGAGGATCGGGCCGCACGGGACGTCGATCGCGTTGCACCGCTCGAGGATCTCGTACTTGGTGTGCTGCTTCGTCCACTCTTCGATCGTCGCGTAAACCTCGTCGAGGTGCTTGATCCGCGCCTCCGGCGTCGCCCACTCCGGATCGGTGATGAGGTCCGGACGCCCCATCTCTTTGCAGAGCGGCTCCCAGATCTGCGGTTGAATGATGATGTAGACGTAGTCGTTCGGACCGCCGGGAGCGCACCGCACCGCTGCACCCGGGTGGCCGCCCCCCGAGGCGTTTCCGGAACGCGGGACGGCGTCGCCGAAGGTCTTGTTCGGGTACTCGGGCAGCGGCCCGCGCGCGAGGCGCTGCTGATCGCGCATCTTCACCCGGCACAAGTTCAAGACCGCATCCTGCATCGCGCAGACGACGCGTTGCCCCTTCCCCGTATGAACGTCGCGCTGATAGAGCGCGGCCAAGATCGCTGCGACCGTATGGATCCCCGTCCCGGAATCGCCGATCTGCGCACCGGTGACGGTCGGCGGGCCGTCCTCCCAACCCGTGGTACTCATCGCGCCCCCCATCGCCTGCGCGATCGGCTCATAGGCCTTCGCATCGGCGAAGCGGCCCGGACCGAAGCCCTTGATGGAGGCATAGATCATGCGGGGATTGAGCTCGTGAATTTTCTCCCAGGTGAAACCCTGACGATCGAGCACCCCCGGCCCGAAGTTCTCTACCAGGACGTCGCAGTACTTGATGAGGCCTTGAAAGATCTCTTTGCCTTGAGGGGTCTTCGTATTGAGCGTGAGGCTGCGCTTGTTCCCATTGAGCATCGTGAAGTACAGGCTGTCGACGTCGGGGATATCGCGCAGCTGTTGACGCGTGATGTCGCCGCGCCCGGGCAGCTCCACCTTGATCACGTCGGCGCCCAGCCACGCCAGGATCTGCGTCGCCGACGGACCGGACTGGACGTGCGTCATGTCGAGGACGCGGACGCCGTGGAGCGCCTTCGGGGAAGTCGTCGTCACCGGAGCCGGTGCTGTCATCGTCATCGTGAAGACCCCCTCGATCTATTTGTACATCGTCTGGTTTTCGGTCCCGGGCGCGTACGCGTTGGGATCGAGCCAAACGTTGATGATCGCGCACGTTCCCGCCTCGCGAGCGCGCCGCAAGGCGGGACCGATTTGTCCGGGCTCGCGCACCGCTTCGCCGTAGATCCCGAGCATGTCGGCGAACTTCTCGAAGTCGACCTCGCCCAAAGCGTTGCCGACGTCGCCGCGCTCGACTCCGTATTTTTGGATCTGACCGCAGCGGATTTGGTTCATGTAGGTGTTGTTCCCGATGATCGCGATGTAGGGCAACTTGAAGCGGATCGCCGTCTGCACGTCGAACCCCGTCATCGCAAACGAGCCGTCGCCGAAGAGCGCCACGACTTCCCGTTGAGGATGGGTGAGCTTCGCCGCCATCGCGAAGCCGGTGCCGACGCCGAGCGTCCCGAGCGGACCCGGATCCATCCACAATCCCGGCCCTTTCGGCCGGACCACGTTCCCCGCAAAGGTCACCACGTCGCCGCCGTCGCCGACGAAGATCGAATTCTCCGTCAAGAATTGATCGATCTCATACGCCAAGCGATATGGATGGATCGGACTCGCATCGCTGCGCAGCTTGGGCAAACGCGCTTGGACCGCCGCTTCTTCCTTCGCGCGCAGTTGCGCGACCCATTCCTTCCGTCCGGCGGCGCCGTCGTCGGTTCGGCCCGACGCCGCTTGCGTCACGGCGGCGAGGATCGCACCGACGTCACCGACCAGGCCGAGGGTGATGTTCCGGTTCCTTCCGACCGTCGCGTACGACATATCGATCTGCACGACCGTCGGCGACTTCACGCTCCTCCCGTAGCCCAGGCGGAAGTCGAACGGGGTCCCGACGATAACCGTCACGTCGGCTTCGGCGAACGCATCGCGCCGCGTCAATTGGAAGTTGAGCGGATGATCGGGTGGGAGTGTCCCGCGTCCGGCGCCGTTCATGTACGCCGGGATATTCAATTTCTCGACGAACTCGCGCGCCGCGTCGACGCCGCGGCAGGTCCAAACTTGCTGACCGAGCAACACGCACGGCTTCTTCGACTTGACGAGGATGTCGGCGAGCTTCTCGATATCGGCCGGATCGCCGATGCTCTTGGTCGAGGCACGATAGGCGCCCGGCTTTGGGATCACCGCCCGAGCGAGATCGACCTTCGCGTCGAGGACGTCGCGCGGGATCTCGAGATAGGCCGGTCCGTACGCCCCATTGAACGCCTCACGCGCCGCCATCGCGATGAAATCCGCGATGCGTTCCGTCGTCGGGACGGAGGTGGCGAACTTCGTAATCGGGCGCATCATCCCGACGTGATCGAGATTTTGCAGCCCGCCCATCATATGCTGGGAGAGCGCGGACTGCCCGCCGATGAGCAGCATCGGACTCTCCGCACGAAACGCGTTGGCGACGCCGGTTACGGCATTGGTCGTCCCGGGACCGGCCGTCACGACGGCGCACCCCATCTTTCCCGTCATCCGCGCATAGCCGTCGGCTGCATGAGCCGCGACTTGTTCGTGACGAACGTCGATGATCTTGATACCCTCGTCGATGCAGCCGTCGTAGATGTCGATGATGTGGCCGCCGCACAGCGTGAAGATCGTGTCGATCCCTTCGTTCTTCAACGCTCTTGCGACGAGATGGCCGCCGGAAATCGTCTCGGGCGCCGCAGCTTCTACCGTCGGCAGATCTTTAGCGGCTGGAACTGTTTGGGCCATGGCCGGGTCCTTTCCGGATATTGTTTATTTTTCGGGCGTTTCGAAATCGTAGACGTGTTGCGCGACATGCGCCGCCAATCCGAGGGCATGGTCGCGGACCAGCTTCTCGGCGAGCTCTTTATCGCGTGACTCAAGCGCCTCGATGATATGCATGTGATCGACCATCGAGCGCTCGAACCGCTCCTTCTCTCCGATCGTGCGATGCCGAATCGAGCGGACGTGAATGTAGAGAGTATCGGCGGTCTTCTTGAGCGTCTCCGATCCGGAGAGATCGATGATGCGGCGGTGGAAACGGAGGTTAGCTTCCGAGTATTCGTCGAGCTTGGCGAAGACTTGCCCGTTCTCGAAGGTACTGAAGATCCTGCGCAGCGAGCGGATATCTTCATCGCTCGCGCGCTCGGTGATGAGACGCGCCGCCATGCTCTCGAGCGCCGCCCACACCGTGATGATCTCGACGAGCTCTTCTTTGCTCTTGCGGACGATGAAATAGCCGCGGCGCGCGATACTGGCGACCAGCCCCTCGTGCTCCAGGCGCGCGAGCGCCTCGCGGATCGGTGTGCGGCTCACCCCGAGCTTAGCCGCCAAGTCGCGCTCGTCCAAGCGCAGATCCTGATCGGGCCGCTCGTAGATGTTCATCTCCATCAGGGCCGCTCGCAAGGCCGTGTACGCGCGCTCGGCGAGGCTTGCCTCCGATTCGAGACGGACCAGACCTAAGGCCGCCATGGCCCCGCTCGCCGATGGAGAAACTCTTCCATAGAAGCCCTCAATGGAGGAAAGTACCTTGCAGTAGGGCTGGAATATTGGACACGGTATACCAGTTCCTCCTCGCGCGAAAGGAAACGCCCATGATCGTCTCGATCTCGCGTGAACTCGGCGCCGGCGGCGGGACCGTCGGCGAAGCGGTCGCCAAAGCGCTCGGCGCGACGCTCCTCGACGAACGGACCGTCCTGTCGGCGCTCTCGGAGCGGCTTCGGCTCTCGAGCGAATATCTCGAAAAGACGGTCGAGCACGCGCCGAGCTTGGGCCAGATCGTGATGTCGAACCTGGCACGATCCGCGGCGATGATGGAGGGGCCCGACGTCTACCAGACCCGCGAGGAAGAGATCATCGAGACGGTCCGGACGATCGTCCTCGACCACGCCGCGAAAGGCCACGTCGTCGTCATCGGACACGGCGGGATCGCGATGCTCGGATGGCAGCCCCGCGGCCACAAGGTCTTGGCGATCCTCCTACAGGCCGGACACCAGTGGCGCGTCGAGCAGCTGGCGCGTCGGTTCTCCATCGATCTGGACGAGGCGCGGCGTCGAATCAAGCGAACCGACGAAGCGCGGGCGCAGTATCAGAAGTACTTCTTCCATTCGAACATGTACGACTGTAAGCAGTACGACCTTGCCCTCAACACGGAACGGCTCGGGTTGGACGTCGCGGTATCGCTCGCGACGACGGCCGCGCTTCGCTGTGCCGAACGCGAGACGATCCGTGTCGGCTAGGCGGGAAGAGGATCGGTCTCGTCGGTCTCCCGCAATTCTTCCCGTTGGTCTTCTTCTTGCTCGTCGTCGGGCACGTCGTCGACCGCTACGACCGGCGGATCGTCGCGAGCCTTCATCCACCGCACGCCGTCATTACCGTCGCCGTCGCAGCATTGTGGATGGCCCTCTTCCCACCGATCGCGCGGATCGACGCTCTGGAAGCCGAGGCGACGGCATAGCGTCGGCCGCCTCATCTGGCGTCTCGCTATCGCCCGCTACGAGGGCCGGCCGCCGCTATCGCGGGCGGGACGGCCTTGGCCGAGAACGGCTTCAGCCCGCTCACCTCGCCGATGTCGAGGCCGCTCTTACGCACTTTCGCGTCGCGATAAAGGGCGCGCGCCAATGCGAGATCCTGCAACGCCGTCCCAACCGACTTGAAAAGGAGCAGGTCGCGCTCGCGGGTCGTCGCGGGGAGCTCACCCCCCGTGCACAGAGCGGCCAGCTCGACGAGCTGCGACTCATCCAAGATCCCACGCTCGAGTCCCTGCGCGATATCGGCGGATTCCGCGCAGACCGACTCGGCGCCGTCGACGACGACGGCGGCGGCGCGCTCCATCGAACGATCGTCGAGCTCCCGTAAGTCGAGTCTCGTCGATCCGATCGATAAAACGATCGTCCCCGGTGAGAGCGCGGCACCGTCGATCACCGGGAGCTTCGACTTGGTCGCGAGGAGGACGCAGGGTTGGTCGGCGATCGCAGCCTCGACGGTCGCGGTCGCGGATACTTCGATGGCGAGCTCATTCGACATCGCCCGTGCGAACCGCTCGCGCCGTTCGGCGTTCGGGCTGAAGACCTTCACCTCTCTCAACGGCCACACGTGCGCGAGCATCCGGATGTGGCCGACGGCCTCGAACCCCGAGCCGACGATTCCGATGCGCGCGGGCGGCGCGGGACACATATATGTTCCGGCGAGCGCCGTAACCGCCGCCGTCCGTAGGCGCGTCAACTCATCGGCGTCGAACATCGCGAGCAGTTCGCCGCCGGCGACGTCGTACAAGAGGACGAGATACCGATTCCCCAAGCCCTCGACGAGCGTCATGATCTTCAGGCCCATGACGTCGTCGAGGACCGCGGGCATGACGCGGATGAAACCGTTCCCCGAGGGCGTGTCGATGCGCTTGGGGAGTTTCGTCGCGCCGCGCGCCTGTGCGGCGAAGCACTCCTCCATCGCCTGCAGTGCGAGCCTCGGCGAGAGGTGCGGCGCCAAGCGCTGCGCATCGAAGACGAGCGTCATCGCGAGGCTGCGGCCAAAACCGTCCGGGGCGTCGCTTCGTCGGTGGGGAACCGCCCGACCCAAAAGCCGTCGTCGTTCTCGGGCAACTCGAACCCCGAGGCTGCGAATCCGGCGCGAAGTTGCCGCATCTGCGCGGGGAGCAGCCGCATCGCCGGCATACGCAAGAGTCCCCCGCTGTAACCGTGCAGCCAAGCCATATACTTCCAGCCGACGCGATGGATGAGATTGGCTCCGGGGAACGTCGCATGAAACGCCGTCTTCGCTTGACGCGCCGGCTGATAACTCCAGTAGAGCTCCATCCCTTCGTCCCAGCGGCCCTCATGGAGGAGCTTGAACCAGCGCGGGACGCGGTCGCCGTATGATTCGTAGGAGCTCGTCCCCATCCACTGCATCCCGTACCAATCGATGAGCCCCGGCGCGTAGTGCTCGAGCGGACACTCGACGATCACGTCGTCGCCGACCTTGCGCCGCAGGTCGGCGAGCCCGCTGATCATTCCGGGGTTGGCGGCTTCGTATTTGATCGCGGCGGCCGTCGGAAAGCGCGCCATCTCGGCAAGCGCCTCGTGTGGAAACTGAGCCGGGGCAAGCGTTGCGAAACCCCACGTTGCGACCGAGAACAGGATCAAGGCAATATCCGTTTTCTCGGCAATCTCTCGGGTGAACGCGACGATGTCGTTCGCCGATCTCGGCCGGAACGAGGGAGGATAGCTGACGAGCGCGGCCTCGAATCCGAGCGCCTCCGCCTTCCGTGCCGCTCGAACCATCTGATCGGCCGTATCGAAACTCAAGTGAACGACGAGCGCGAGCTCCCGGGGAGCGGCTTCGGCCGCGATCTCCATGAAGCGGAGGTACTCCTCGAACGTCGTCCCCGACTCGGAAGCGATCAGCGTCCCCCAAAAACCGTGCGCCGCAGCGAGCCGAACGTCGTGGGCGATCGCTTTGGAATTGAGCCCGGTAAAATCGGTCGTGAAGGACGGAATGGTCACGCTGCACATCCCGCGCCACGTCGAGCGGACGCGCTCTTTGACTTCGTTGCGTTTATACGGGAGCGGCATCGTTGGTCTTCCCTTCTAAGCGTTCCAAAATGAGCCGTCGCGTGCGCCCGATATGGGCTTCGATCAATCTTTTCGCAGCCCGCACGTTGCGCCGCCGCACTGCCGCGAGGATCTCGCGATGCTCGGCGCCGGCCTCTCGGCCGCGCTCGATGGCGCGACCGCAAGCTCGCACATACCGCTCGACTTGCGCGCTCAACTGCTCGACGAGCTCGATCGTCATCTGCGCACCGCAGTCCTCGTAAAGCTCGCGATGGAAGGTTCGATTGGCGTCGAGCCAGCGCTCGTGGTCGTTGAGCCGATCCATCTGATCGCACAGCCGTTCCAGCCGAGCGATCCGTTGCTCCGAAATCTTCCCGACGACCTTCCCAACCAGATGCGATTCGAGGAGCGCACGCAGCTCGAGAATCTCGCGGATCCGCTCGGAGCCCAGCGCCTGAACGACGGCGCGGTGATGGGGCCGTGCCTTGATCCAGCCTTCGGCTTGCAACTGGCGCATCGCTTCGCGAACCGGGACGCGCGAGACGCCGAAGTGTTCGGCGAGCGCAACTTGATTCAGCTCCGAGCCGTCGCCGAGTCGTCCGCTGCGGATCGCCGAGCGCAACGCTTCGGCGACCGCCTCGCTCGCCGTGCGCCGGTCTTTCAGCGTTGCGAGCGCGAGCTTAGCCATTGTACTCGGCTTCCATCATCTTCCGCCACTGGAGCCAAAAATGCCGCAGTCGATTGTCGTCGCCGCGCAAGCCCGTCGTTGCATCGACGCCGCGCGCGATGATGCTCTCGGTGACGCCGCGCGACATGACGCCCTCCTGCTGCGCCGCAAAGATCGGAAAATCTTCCTCGTTGAGCGGATCCCACAAGAACGCCGCTTGTCCCACTGACCGGCGCTCCGTCACATCCGGCGTCTCGCCTTCGATCCCGAGCAATCGCTCTTCGAACACGAGATGGTTCGCATCGATCCGATGCTGGACGTCGATCGAAACGAAGTTCGAGCGCACCATCAGGAATCCGTCGGGGAAGAGCGTCATAACATAGCCGTCCGTCGGACCGAGGCCGGGGAGTCGCTCGCGTTGCATCGCATCCCAAAGCTCGGGCGACATCCCGGCGGGATCCATCCCGACCCGTTGCACCGCGTGTCCGTTCGCGCACAACGTGTATTCACCCGGCGGGCTGGCCTTGCGGAAAAACGGGTGGACGAAGGGGACGTGATAACCGTCACGCGCATTTTCCGCCCAAATTTTCCAGTTCACCGCAAGCTCGCGCCGCCGTCTCTTGGTCACGACATAACGCGCACCGCCGAGCGGCGTCTGCAGCGTCCGGATGATCTCCTCGCCGAGCCACTCTTCGAGCGGGATCGCCGCCGGATCGGGATTCACGAAGACGAGCCCGAGGACGGCGTCGCAACGAAGCTCGACGAGCGGGAAATCCTCTTTGCGAAATCCGCTCCCGGCGTAGGCTTCCTCGCCCGGTACCCCGATGAGCTCGCCTTCCAGGCTGTATACCCAGAAATGGTATGGGCAGCGCAAGCTCGCCGCCTCCCCGCACTCGTCCAGCACGACCCGCGAACCGCGGTGCCGGCAGGTATTGTAAAAAGCGCGCAACTTCCCATCTTTGCCGCGGACGATCACGACGGGCGAGTCGGCGACGCGGGTGGTCAGGTATCGCCCGGGCTGAGCCACTTCGCTCTCGTGACAGACCAATTGCCAGCAGCGGCCGAAGATTTTCTCGACCTCGGCTGCATAGATCGCCGGGTCGTAGTACACGCGATTCGCGACGATGCGCGTCGGGTCGATGATACCGCCGATCTCGCTCGGCGACCCGTTGATGTCGAGTCTCATTTCATGTAGAACCCGCCGTTGACGTGGAGGACTTGGCCCGTAATATAGTCGCTCTTCCCGCCCAAGAGGAAAAGAACGAGACCGGCGACGTCTCGAGGTTCGCCCAGGCGTTTCATCGGGATCGACTCGGCCATCTCGGCGAAGCGCTGCGGATCGTTCAGGAGGTCGAGAAAGGGCGTGCGGACGGGCCCCGGCGCGATCGCGTTCGCGGTGATCCCCTCTCCCGCGACTTCGAGCGCGACCGATTTGATGAACGCTTCGATCCCGGCTTTCGCCGCCGCGTAGTGCGCGCCGTTGCGATACCCTTTGCTCCCGTACCCGGAGGAAATCGCGACGATCCTTCCTCGCCGCTTGCGCAACATATAAGGAAGGACTGCGCGTGTCGCGAGAAACGTCCCGGTGAGCGAGACGTCGGTGACCAGGCGCCACTGGGCGAGCGACATCTGCACGACGGGCGATTCCGTCACGGTCCCGGCTGCGCACACGAGACCGTCGATCCCGCCGAAGGCATCGGCCGCTTCACGAACGGCGACCGTGACCTCCGTCTCGTCGACGACGTCGACGATCAGTGAGCGCGTCGCGATCGGCGAGCGGGTTCGGTCGAGCGAGACCACGCGGTGACCACCTTCGAGCAGCTCCGTCGCGATCGCCGTACCGATCCCGCCGGCGCCCCCGGTGATCAAAACCGTCCCCATCCCTCTTGCACGTGCCGGGCCCCTGTGTTACAGTCTACTGTATACAGTATGGCCGTCGAATGTGCCCTTGTCAAGCGCGCTCTCGTCCTTGCGCTGTGCGGCGTCCTGACCGTCTACGGGCCGGCGATCGGTCAGCAGAGCGCACCGTCGACGACGATCAGAGTCGGCGCGCTCCCGCAAGAAGTCTCGGCCGAAATCTTCTATGGTCTTGACATGGGCTTCTTCAGCCGGCAGGGGCTCGACGTCCAACTCACCCTCTTCTCGAACGGGAGCGCGATCGCGGCCGGCGTCGCTTCCGGCTCGCTCGACGTCGGACTCTCGGATCTCATCTCGATCATCAGCGCACACGCACGCGGGGTCCCGTTCGTCTATATCGCCCCGGGTCTCGTCCAATCGGAGAAAGCACCCGCCTTCGGAATCGTCGTGCGCGGCGACTCGAAAATTCGCGGGCCGAAGGACATGAACGGGAAGACCTTCGGCGTGAACGGGCTCAACAACATCAGCGTGATCCCGACGCGGGCGTGGATCGATCGCAACGGCGGCGATTCGAAAACGATCAAGTGGGTCGAAATCCCGATGCCTTCGATGCAGGCCGCGCTTGCACAGGGAACGGTCGACGCGACGCTACCGAACGAACCGGCACTCTCCGCCTCGGTCGCCGCGGGTAATCGCGCAATCTTCATGGATAAAAATGCGATCGCGCCCGTTTATTTGCTCAGCGGCTGGGTTACGACACGCGAGTGGATCGCGAAGAACCCCGAGACGGCACGGCGCTTCGTCGCGGCGATCAGGGAGACGGCCGAATGGGCGAACCAAAACCACGCCGCCTCCGCGCCGATCCTCTCGAAGTACACGAAGATCCCCGAGAGCGTCATCACCCACATGCATCGCGCTAACTTCTCGGAGGCGTTTGATCCGGCGCTCATCCAACCGGTCATCGACGCCGCCGCCAAGTACGGCGTGATCCCGAAGGCCTTTCCCGCGACCGAGATCTACTACGCCGGCAGATGACGCGCACTCGGAGTCGAACGTCACCGCATGTTTCACGTGACGATCGACCCGCCCCTCGCGTTCGGCGTCGCGGCCGCGACCGCCTGTACCGACGCGATCTACGTGTTCTTCAGCGCCGCGGTCGTCGCGCGGCGCGCCGCCGCAGCCGCAAGCTGGAGCTCGCTGTGGTATGTGCTTTCAGCCTTCGCGGTCATCAACTACACCCACAACTGGGTCTACGTCGGATTCGCGATGATCGGCTCGTGGATCGGGGCGTATGCTTCGGTCGCATGGCTGCGCCGTTCGCTAGGTTCCGTTCCATAGGAGGACGACGGCGCTCGTTTGCGGGACGTATTTGTAGCGTGCCGCCACGTCGAGAACCGTCTGCAGCTCGACGAGGTTCGTCTTGGTCGCGAACCGATTCTCGGCGCGCGCTTCCTTCATACCGAGCGACTTTTGCAGGATCGCCGCGGCTCTTTCCGGGTTGCTCATCGCCCAAGCACCCGCCTCATAGATCGCCGCAGCGAAGCGCCGCGCGGCATCCTTGTTCTTTCCAAGCCACGCGGCCGTCGTGAACCAAGCCGTCCCGACCCAGCGCTTTCCGATCGCATCCTCGCCGTCACCGATCTTCTTGATCTTCTTCGCCTCGATCCCGGCGCTCAGCTCCGGATCCTCGAGATTCGCAGCGTCGATCTTTCCCTGGGCGATCGCCTCGACCGCGGCGGCCGGCGTAAACTCGATGAACTTCACCGTGCTCGAATCGCCGCCGCTCTTGTCGATGAGGACGGAGGCGGCCAGCTGATCGAGGCCGTTCAGCGTCGCGACGGCGACCGTCTTCCCGCCCAGCTCCCGGGGACTCGTGATCGGGGACGCCGCGGCGACACACAGCCCGCTCGTCGAATAGCGTGAATCGTGAATCGCGCCCAGTGCGATCACCACGAACGGCAGGCCGCGTTGGTGCGCCTGGGCGAGCTGAACGACGTTCGAAACCCCGACCTGCAGCTCGCCGCCGGCGACCGCCGCCGCGATCGCCGCGCCGCTGCGCAGCGTCTGGACTTGGACCGTCAGGCCGTGCTTCTCGAACAGCCCGAGTTCGCGGGCGTAATATGCCTCGGCCTGCTGCTCGATCAGGCCTGCGCCGACCTTGATCGGGCTGCGCTCTTCGGCGAGCGTGCGCGATGCGAGAAACGACGTCGACGCGGCGAGGAAGGCACTCCGTTTCATGTGGACCAGTTCGATGACGGAGGATTTCTCCCTCAATCCGCGACAAAGGTCGCCCACATCGGTAGAAGGAGGAACCCCCTATGAAACGCCGCGATGCGCTCACCGCGATCGGAGGTGCACTCGCCTATGCCGGCGGCTACCAGCCCGCCGTCGCTCAGGCGCCGCCGCTCAAGATCGGAATCGTCCTGTCATATTCCGGCGGCGACAACGTCGCGCTGGGCAAACAGTTCGACGCCGCGGTCGCGGTCTACATGAAGCAGCACGGCGATACCGTCGCGGGCCGAAAGGTTCAGCTGATCAAGCGCGACGACGGCGGGATCGCCCCCGACACGGCGGCCCGGCTCATGCAAGAGCTCATCGTCCAGGACAAAGTCGACGTCGTCCTGGGCAGCATCTACACGCCGAACACGATCGCGATGGCGCGCGTATCGACGCAAGCGAAGAAGCCGTTTTTCAACGTCAACGCGGCGACCTCGAACATCGTCAAGAACGCGCCGTACGTGACGCGCTACGGGTTCACCACAGCGGCGGCCGTTACGCCGTTCGCCCGCTGGGCCTACTTCCAAGGTATCAAGACCTGCCACGTGATGTACCAGGATTACGGGCCGGGGATCGACGCAGGGAACGCCTTTGTCAAGTCGTTCGAAGCCAGCGGCGGCAAAATCACCGACGTCTCGAAAATTCCCGTCAGTAACCCCGATTTCTCGGCCTACATTCAGCGCGTCAAGGATACGCAGCCGCAGGGAGTCTACATCTTCCTGAACGCGACCGGCGGCGGGATTCAACTGCTCAAGGCGCTCAAGACCGCCGGGATCGGCTCCGGCGCGAATTCGAAGATCAAATTGCTCGCGAGCGGCGATATCGTCGACGAGCCGATCCTCCAGCAAGAAGGCGACGCGGCGCTCGGCGTCATCAGCAATTTCAACTACTCGGCGGCGCACCCGTCGAAGGTGAATCAGGAGTTCGTCCGCCTGTTCCACCGGCAATACGGCGGGAATCAAGATCCGGACTTCATCGCCGTGCAGGGCTATGACGCGCTCCATGCGATCTACGAGTCGGTGCGGCGGAACAACGGGGACACGAGCAATCCCGATAAGATCCTCGAGGTCGTCAAGACGCTGCGCTGGGAGAGTCCCCGCGGCCCGGTCTGGATGAACCCGCAGACGCGTATTTTGATGCAGAACATCTACATCCGCAGGACCGAGAGACGCAACGGGAAGCTCGAGAACATCGAGTTCGCGAAGATCGACTTCCCGCGCGATCCCAACGAAGAGCCCGGCGCGACGAGCTGAGCTCGACGTCGGCGGTCGAGCGCCCCTTCGTACGGCTATCTAGTAGGCCGGCGATCCCTCATGGAGCTTGCGCATCCCGATCATGCTGTCGAGCAGTTCCTCTTCCTCCATGAGCCGGGCGCTGAGCGCTTGGTGGACGATCCGCCCCCGTTCCAGGATGATCGCCTCGCGGGTGAGCTCGAGCGCGAATTTGGCGTGTTGCTCGACGAGGATCACGGTCGTCCCCTCGTTTTCGATTAGGCGCCGAATACAGTTGGCGACCTCGGCAACGATCACCGGGGCGAGCCCCTCGAGCGGCTCGTCCAGGAGCATCAGCTTCGGGTTGGTCATGAGCGCCCGGCCGATTGCGAGCATTTGCTGTTCCCCGCCCGAAAGTTGGTTGCCGTAATTGTTGCGTCTCTCGAAGAGGCGCGGGAAGAGCTCATAGACGCGCTCCCGCGTCCACGGGCCGGGCCGTGACGCGATCCGCAAGTGCTCGTCGATCGTCAGCGACGGGAAGACCTCACGGCCTTGTGGGACCCACCCCAAACCCGCATCGACGCGCTCGTGCGGGAGCGACGCCGTGATGTCACGGCCCTCGAGATGGATCGTCCCGGTACGCGGACGCAAGTGTCCGAGCAGCGTCAGCATGAGCGTCGTCTTCCCCACCCCATTGCGCCCGAGGACCGCGAGCGAGCCGCCCGCGGGAACCGCGAACGAGACCTCGTGAAGGACGAGACCGTCGCCATAGCCGGCGCTGACGTTGCGCACCTCGAGCAGGACCTCAGACATAGCTCGCGTCTCCGAGATAGACCGTTCGGACCTGTTGATCCGTCGCGATCTCCGACGGTGTCCCTTCACAGAGAATCTTTCCGGCCATCATCACGGTGATTCGCTGGGCGAAGCGAAAGACGAGATCGATATCGTGCTCGATGAAGAGGACGGCGATATCCTTGGGGAGTTCCGAGATCACCGCGAGGATCTCCGAGCTCTCGTGCTGCGGGACGCCGGCGGCCGGTTCGTCGAGCAACAGCACCGTAGGGCGCGAGGCGAGCGCCAACGCGATCTCGAGGAGGCGTTGTTTTCCGTAGGCCAGCTCCTTCGTCGGCCGGCGTGCATCGCCGTCCAAGTGCAATTGCTGCAACAACCCGTATGCCTCGTCGATCGCGTCGCGGCAGGATTTCATACTCCGATACAACACCGGTCCGAGGCCCCTGCGCTGACAGACCGCCATCGTCACCGACTCGATCGGCGTCAGCGCGGGGAAGAGCGTGTTGATTTGAAAGGTCCGTGCGAGGCCGCGCGCGACGCGCTCATGGGCGGGAAGACGGGTGATGTCCTCTCCTTTGAGGAGCACGCGCCCCGCCGTCGTGCGCAGCGTCCCGGAGAGGAGGTTGATCAGCGTCGTCTTCCCCGAGCCGTTGGGACCGATCAAGGCGTGACGCGCACCGTGAGGGAGACGAAAATCGACTCCGTCGACGGCCGCAAGCGCACCGAAGCGCTTTACCAACCCCGAGGTCGCGAGCGCATATCCGTTCAGCGACGCGTCCATCGGCTCCGAACGGCGCGCTCGATGCGGGCGATCCCGCCGACGATCCCGCCGCGCGCACACAGGACGACGATCACGAGCATCAGCCCGATGTAGAAATTCCAATAGACCGGGTTGAGATCGGCGAGACGGTCTTGGGCGACCATGTAGAGCGCGGCCCCGATCAGCGGACCGTAGAGCGTCCCGATCCCGCCTAAGATCACCATGATCAAGACCGACGAAGAGCGATCGAAACTCAAGAAGCCGAGTGCGACGGTCCCGGTGATCTGCGCCAGAAGCGCACCGCCGAGCCCCGCCAAGATCGCCGAGACGGTGAAGGCGACCATGTAGCGATATCCCACCGGAACGCCGATCGCGGGGATCCGCCTGACGTTTTCACGGATCCCTTGGAGCTCCAAACCAAACGGCGAATTGACGATCAGCCGCGCGAACAGATAGGCGAGGAAGACGACGACGAAGGTGTAGCCGACGGCGGTATGCCCCAAGAAATCGAACGGGAAGAGACCCAGGAGGGGCGAGAGGTTCCCGACGGTAAGGCCGTCGTCGCCGCCGGTGATGTCGTGGGCGCTGTGGGCCGCTTCGTAGATGAGCAGACCGACGCCGAACGTGATCATCAGGAGCGCGATCCCGGTGAGCCGCGAGACGAGGATGCTGAAGACGAACCCGAGCAGCCCGGCGGCGAGGGCGCCGGCGAGCAGACCGGTGATCGGTTCGCTCCAACCATTGTGTGCGATCAGCCCCGTCGTATAGGCCCCCACGCCGAAGAACGCCGCCTGCCCGAGCGAAGCGATCCCGGCGTAGCCGACCAATAGATCGAACGAGACCGCGAAGAGTCCCGTGATCAGCACTTGCGCGATCAGCATCAGATGCGTCGGAAACGCGAACATGCACAGGACGACGGCGATCCAGTACGCGATCTCGGGCCACCGCCAGCGCGCGCGCTCGGCAAAGAGCGCTTTCGCCGCCGCTTCGTCGGAGAGCGCAGGGAGCTGCGCAGCCGCAGTCGTCGCCACGGATCAGGCTCGCGCAAACAGACCGTTCGGCCGGCAGAACAGCACGATGACGGTCACCGTGTAGATGATGAACGCCCCCGTTTGCGGGACGTAATACTTCCCCAGGACATCGGCGATCCCGAGCAAGAGGGCCGCGCCGAGTGCGCCTTTGATCGATCCGTTTTGCCCGCCGAGGGTCACGACGATCAGCATGTAGGCCAAAAAGGCGACGGCGAAATTCGGGTCGACGCTGAGCAAATTCACCGAGAGCGCTCCGCCCAGTCCGGCCAGCCCGCTCCCGATCAGAAATGCGAACATGAAGAGCCGATCGACGTCGATCCCACAGCTTGCGGTCACGCGCCGATTATCGACCGCCGCCCGGATCTTCGCACCGAAGCTCGTCCGCTCGAAGCCAAGGATCAGGAGCGTGATCAGGACGATCCCAACCGCGATGAGGAAGAGCCGATACCGGTCGAGATCGAGAAAACCGATGTGGACGAGGCCGGTCAAGTACGGCGGAAGGCGAACCGGGAGCGGATTCGGTCCCCAAATATAGGTCGTCGCGGCGACCGCCATGAAGGTCAGCCCGATCGTCAGCATGATTTGATCGAGATGGCGGTCGGCACCGTACATACGCCGGAAGAGCGTCCGTTCGAGGAGCATCCCAAGCAACGCCGCGCCCAGCGTCGCAACCGGGAGCGTCGCGAAGAACGGCCAGCCCAGACCGTTCATGAGCGTGACGGCCAGGTACCCTCCGAGCATCGCGAAGACCGCATGGGTCAGGTTCAAGAAATTCATCAACCCCTGGGTGACCGCGAGCCCGGCCGCCATGAGGAAGAGCAAGACTCCGTATGCGACGCCCGAAAACGCGATGTTGAGGAAGTTCGCGATCATTGCGCCTCTCCTTAGCCGGACGGAAAATTCTTCCTAGACTTCGAAACCATCTGCCGCCATGCTCGAGGAAGCCAAGAACCGACTACTCACCCAGGTCGGCCCCGGGACGCCGATGGGGAACCTGCTGCGACGGTACTGGATGCCGATCGCGGCGGTCAGCGAGTTCGAGAAGATCAGCGTCAAGCCGGTCCGTCTCCTGGGCGAAGACCTGGTCCTTTACAAGGACTTCGACGGGACGTTCGGATTGCTGGACCGACATTGCCCGCACCGGCGCGCCGACCTCTCGTACGGATTCGTCGAGCAGTGCGGTCTGCGCTGCAACTACCACGGTTGGCTCTTCTCCCAGGACGGCCGGTGTCTGGAGCAGCCGTTCGACGACATCGCCTACCCCGAGGCACGCTTCAAGGAGAAGGTGCGCATCACGGCCTACCCGGTCGAGGCGAAGGCGGGATTGCTCTGGGCGTATCTCGGCCCTGCGCCCGCACCATTGGTCCCGACCTGGGAACCGTTTACGTTCCAAAACGTCTTCGTTCAGATCGTCTTCTCCGACATCCCATGCAACTGGTTCCAGTGCCAAGAGAACTCGATCGATCCGGTCCACTTCGAATGGATGCACCGCAATTGGAGCGTCCGCCTGCGCGGGCAGACGGGTCCCTACGCCCCGCGTCACCGCAAAATCGCATTCGAGGAGTTTCCCTACGGCTTCATTTATAAGCGGGTGACCGAAGATATCGACGAGAGCGATCCGCTATGGACCGTCGGGCGCGTCTGCTTGTGGCCGAACGCGCTCTTTACCGGACACTTCGAATGGCGGGTCCCGGTCGACGACGAGCACACGCTCAGCGTCACCTGGCACGCCTCTCCGGTCCCGAGCGAAAATCATCCCTTCGTCCAGCAGAGCATTCCGTCGTGGAAGGGGCCGATCAAGGATCCGCGGACCGGGGAGTGGATCACGACGCACGTCATGAATCAGGATTTCGTCGCCTGGCTCGGTCAAGGGGCGATCGCGGACCGCACCAAGGAGCACCTCGGCGCAAGCGACCGCGGTATTATCTTGATGCGCAAGCGCTTCCTCGACGACCTCGAAGCGATCGAGCGCGGCGAAGATCCCAAGGGCCTCATCCGCGATCCGAAAGAAAACGAGTGTATTCGCCTCCCGATCGTCCTGCGCGACCTGTACACCAAGCCGCACACGCGGGCGGAGCTCGAAGCGCACCCGGGCCGGATCGGGACGTATATGCGGAACTACATCTTTCAGGCCGGGCAGCCCGACGAGGTCCGGATCGCCTACGAGAAAGCGCTGATGATTCGGACCGACCCGGCCGAGTCGATCCTCGAAGTCCTCTCCGAGCAGCAAACGTCGCGCACGAGACCCAAGCCCGTCCCGACGAGCTCCCGGTAGTGTACGGATAACGCATCGAGCGCGCCCTCGGCCCGTGGCGCATTGCGCCTCACAGGCGGGGCGCTCGCACGAAAAAGGCGAGATGAAACGCCGGTAGCCGTTCGCCGGGATGGTCGGCGACGTTAAGCATCGGGAGCAGGAAGTAGCTACCGTTGATCTGCGAGCCTTCGGGCGGCGTACCCGGTCCGAGGATCTTTCCGTTGAAGATCGCGGGGTAGAGATCGACGAAATGCCACCCTTCCTGACCCGGCGCACGAATCTGCATCGTGATGTCGCCTTGACTGTTGAACGCGCAGCCGTAGCCGAAGTCGGCGTTATCGATCACGACCGTATAGATGTTCCCGGTTTGCGTCCATCCGCCGCCCTTGAGGTGGATGGTGATCGGCTCTCCGGGACCGACGACGGCCGGCGTGATCGTCTCGATGCTCGGTAGGATCGTGTACGTCGTCGCCGCCTGCAGCCCCGAGCCGGTACGTGCAAAGATCCGATGTGGGCCGCCGAGATCGTCCGGCGTGCGCAGCCGCAACGTGAAGCGTCCGGCGCGATCGCTCTCCGACGTCCCGAGTCGTCGCAGTTGCGTCTCCCACCCGTTTCCGCTGATGTGATTCCCGACGACGGTCTCCCATTCGACCGTCACTTTGGTCGCCGGCGGAAACCCGCGGCCCGAGAGGATCAGCGGACTGCCGACGATACCGGACGCGAAATCGCTTGCCAGTGTCGCGGCCGTCCCCTGGTAGCGCAAGGGATCGCGCGCCCGTCGCGGCGATTGCGCCGCCGGGCTCGTCGGCAGGTGCGGCGCGCCCGGGACGATGCGAAAACGCTGCGCCACGACCGTCGGGATCAGCGGCTGATAATTCGGGCTTTGCTGTTGATTCAGATACGGCGCCGCAGCGCCTTCAATCGCCTGGAGGGTGTGCATCCCGATCGCCCCGGTCGCGGGGATCGTCGCGCGTGCCGTTCCGTGGGTCGTAACCGCGGAGAGCCAACCGGTCTGCGCGCCGTCGTACATCAGGTGCCAAACCGCTTCGTAAAAGCGATAACCGACACCGGTCAAGGTGACGCTGATCGGCGTCCCGAGCGGTCCCGCGTGCGGCGAGATCGTCAGTTTTGGAATGACCGTGAAGCCTTGATGCGCCAGCACGGTCCCGCCGGATCGCAAGTCGACGTCGTGAAGGTAGCCGAAATCCTCGGGTACTCTGAAGCGGAGCGTGAGACTCCCCTCGGCATCGGTCGTCCCGTTTGCGAGCGTCCGCACCGCTTCCGGTGCGACGATCCCGAGAAAATTACCGTCCTCGGTCCGCCATTGCGCCCGACTGGTATGCCAGACGAGCGCAACCCGCGTCCGCGGGGGGAGATGAGCCGCACGGGCGACGACCGGTGTCCCGACCGACGCTCCCGCAGGGGCGAATGTCAGGAGTGCGCCGAGTACGGCGACGAGCACTACTGCGCCCCGGGTTTCCTCGCCGCGAGTTGCAGGACCGCCGCACCGACATCCTGGCCCAGCGGGACGAAGGTCACATGGTGACCCGCCTTGTCCGTGATGTTCAGCGTCCACTTGAGCGTCCCGGTCGGATGGTCCGGCGCCGTATGCAGCGCACCGGCCCAATACGAGCGATGTACCGGTGCGTTCGGTACCGGCGGATGCGACTCGAACTTGAGCGGGACCCTACTCCCGTCGGAGAGCGTGACGACGGCCTGAACGCCGAGACGTTCGATGTCGGCACTGCTGAGCGGCGTCCCGCTCGGGCCGTCGGCGATGACGGCGCGAAATACGATCGTATCACCGGGGAAGAAGACCGATTGCGCGACGCACGGGACCCCCTGTACACCGGGGCGTCCGACCCCCGACGTCACGACGTCGGCGAAGACCCGATACGTTCGGTCTCCTGCGGTGGCGGCGGGGGAGTTCGCGTTCGGCAACGCCTCGGACGCAGGTGCGGGAGCCTGCTGTGCCGCGGCCACGCCGCTCTCCAATAAAACGATGAGCGAGAGGATAGCCAGACTCCCACCCTTCACGCGGGCCCGCGGTTCACTCATGGGCCGTTACCTCCCACCGGCGTTCTTCCTATTAACTATTGCACTAAACGGAGATTAACCCTCCGAGATGACCAGGTAGGCCTCGCAGCTCACCACCTGGTTGCCCGCCAAGTGCTCATAGACGAAGACGTGCCGTGCGGGGCGCGAGTCGGGATCCGGAAACATCGCGATCCACTCCTCGTTGATCGCCTCACGAACCGAGAGCGATTTTACCGAAAAGGCGAGCTTGATGATATCATCCGTCGTGGCCCCGCATTCGGCGACGAGATCGCGCAGGTTCGCGAAAAGGAGGCGTACCTGCGCGGCTGGATCGTTCGGCACCTCCTTCGTCTTCGGGTCGATCCCGAAGATGCTCCCGGTGAAGACGATGTTCCCGATACGCGACGCCGACGGAATCGGATTGACGTGGCTGGCACCCTTTGCGAAGATGCTTCGGCGCCTTTGTTTCATGGCCCGAACCTCCCGTTTTTCTCCAACGGACGGCTAGACCGTCAAGAAAATGCGGCCCGTACTCGCGCGAGACTCGACCTGCCGGTGGGCTTTGGCAGCCTCGCGCAATGGGAAACGCCCGCCCTCGAGGATGCGCACCTCGCCGTCGGCGACCATCTTGAGCGCCGCTTCGAGGGCGGGCCGGATGGCGTCGGCTCGGTTACGGCGATAGTGCCCGCTGCTGTATCCGAGGATCGCACGGTTGCTGCGGTGGAGGAGATCGGTCGTCAAGCTTCCAGGAGACCCCGACGATTGGCCGTAGACGCAATAGCGTCCGAAATCGGCCAGCACCGGCAAACTCTTCGCAAAGACGTCGCCGCCGACCGCATCGAGGACGATATCGACGCCCTTCCCGCCCGTCGCCTCGCGAATGACCTGCGCGAAATCCTCCTTGGTATAGTCGATCGCGATGTCGGCGCCGCAGTCGCGCGCGATTCGGACCTTGTGCTCCCCACCCGCGGTCGCAAAAACCGTCCCTGCACCGAGCCGCTTCGCCATCTGCACCGCGACCGAACCGACGCCGCCCGCGCCCGCATGGACGAGGACGCTCTGCCCTCTTTGTAGTCGTGCCGCGAGCGTCAACAAATTATACGCCGTAACCAAGACCGTCGGCGAGGCCGCCGCCTCGTCGGAAATCGTGCCGTCGACGGGGATGGTAAGCACCTCGCGCGCGACGACGACCTCCGCGTACGAACCGCCCTCGGGCGAGGCCGAGACGCGTTGCCCGACATGCAGCTTCTCGACGCCCTCCCCGAGCGCAACGATCGTCCCCATGCAATCGAGACCCGGGGTGAACGGCATCTTGGGGACGGCGGCCCCAGTCCCGCGGCGCTGCTGAATGTCGGCAAAGTTGACGCTCGTCAATTTGACTTTGATCGCGACCTGACCCGGCCCGGGCTTCGGATCGGGGACCGCTCTCCATTGTAGGACGCTCGGGTCTCCGACGCCCTCTACGACGATTGCATGCATCGAGCCGACGCTTGCTCCTTACACACCGATGCGGATAGCAACGGACACGGTCCGCAGAGACGAGGTTTCACCGTGTACTCTCATACTGAAGGATTTTTCCATCTTCCTTGAAAGTGAGCGCTCGATGCGGACATTCCGGCTGTTCCTCGCCTGCATGGTCTTCGCCGGCTTGACCGTCGCGGCGCGCAGTCAAGAGAACTACACGGTGAAGGTCGGGATCATCAATTCGATCAGCGACGCTCCGATCCTGATCGCCGACAAGAAGGGCTACTTCAAACAAGAAGGGCTCTCCGTCGACTATTCGACCTTCGATTCGGCGGCAAACATGGTCGCACCGCTCGGCGCGGGCCAGCTCGACGTCGCGGCGGGCGGGACCTCGGCGGGCTTGTTCAACGCCGTCGCCCGCGGAATCGACATGCGCGTCGTCGCCGACAAAGCCAGCGATCCGCCCGGCTACGGCTTCGCTCCGCTGTTGGTCCGCACGGACTTGGTCGAGAGCGGGCGATTCAAGACGCTCAAGGACCTCAAAGGGATGACCGTCGCGATCAGCGCAAAGGGCAGCTCGTCCTGGCCGGAACTCGACGCGGTGACCCGCAAGGCCGGCCTGAAGTTCGACGACGTGAAGAACGTCGCACTCGACTATCCCGATCATATCGTCGGCCTGAAGAACAAGTCGATCGACGCGTCGGTCACGATCGAACCCTTCGCGACCGCCGCGGTCGAAAGCGGCGCGGCGAAGCGGATCATGGGGAACGACGAGTACTACGTCAACCAAGAAGTCGCCGTCCTCATATACAGCGGGCAATTCATTCGCAACCATCGCGATGCGGCCTTGCGCTTCATGAAAGCCTACATCCGCGGCGTCCGCTACTACAACGACGCCCTCAAGGACGGCAAGCTCGCGGGCCGGACGGCCGACGACGTCATCAACATCCTGGTCGCCTCGACCAAGCTGAAAGACCCGTCCCTCTACCGCAAAATCGTCCCCAACGGGGTCGATCCCAACGGACGCGTGAACGTCGCCTCGATGGAGCACGATCTCGCGTTCTACCGCTCTCAAGGATTGGTACAGGGGAACATCACGGCCGCGCAGACCGTCGATATGTCGTTCGCAAACGAAGCGGTCAAGCTGCTCGGGCCTTACCGGCCGAATAAATGACGCGCACGTTTCCTAGAGGTACCGAAGGCTGAAATCCAAGCCCAAGTAGTACTTCCCGGCGTTTTCGATATGCATGAAGTGACCTTGAATCTGCTGGGTCACGGCGTGGACGTCCCGGAAGCGGCGCTCGAACGGGTTGCTTTCGAAGATCGCGCTTGCGCCCGAGAGGTTATAGATGGTCTCGACGATATCGCGTCCTTGACCGATCGCGTACGTCGTCGCGATTCGCTGCGCGAAGCGTTCCTCGAGCGGAACGTCCCGGCTCGTCGCAGCCGCCTCCCAGGCGGCCTGCAGCGCCTCGAAGAGGAAGGCTCGCGCCGCTCGCAGGCGCGCTTGCGCCATACCGACCTCGTACTGCACGATCGCGCTCTCTCGCAGCGCACGCTCGGCCTGCTGCGAATACTTCGTTTGTGCGAGCTCGATGAACGCGTCGAGCGTCGCTCGCGCGATTCCGAGCGAGATCGCCGCGAAACTCGCCGCATAGTAGATCATATGCGAGATCACGTACAGCGGACCGTCTTCCAGCGGCTTCGGATGCTCTCGGGGCACCGTGAAGTCGTGTGGGACGAAGAGATCCTCGACCGAGTAGCTATGGCTCCCCGTCCCCTTGAGCCCCATGACGTGCCACACGTCCTCGATCGTCGCTTGGTTCTTGGGAAACAGCAGCGTCCGCATCGCCGGCGCGCCGTTCGGCAGCAAGACCGGCTTTCCGTCGGCCTCACGGATCGGGACGTGCGCGCCCATCCAGGTGGCGTGCCGGCAGCCGCTGGCGAATTGCCAGTTGCCGGTCAGCCGATAGCCGCCTTCGACGACGACTGCGCTGCCCTCGTGCGCCGGACCCCAAGCGACGACCGCCTCCGGGCTCCCGAAAATCGCCCGGGCGACATCGGGTTTCAGAAACGCGGCGATCGAAGAACAACCCGACGCTTGCGCGATACACCAAGCGACGCTGGCATCGGCTTGTGCAATGACCTCGATCGTCTTGACGTACGTCGGCAAGTCCAACTCCGCCCCGCCGAACCTGCGCGGGAGGAGCATGCGAAACAGGCGCGCTTCGTGCAGCGCCGCCACCAGATCCGCGGGGAGTTCTCGGCTGCGCTCGATCTCCTCGGCGGCGGCGGCGATCGCCGGCGCCAGGGCGCGCGCCCGTTCGATGTATTCCGCCCCGGACGGCTCCTTGACGTCGACGCTCACGCACAACCCCTCCTCGAGGAGGCTCTATACCGTCCGGACCTCGGGGACCTTCGCGATCCATGCCGAATGGTGATTCCACTATGAGCATCACGGAACGAGTCGAAGCGACGCACGCGTGGACCCAAGTACCCGCCGACGAGGTGAGTGATGCGATCGTCGCCGCGATGGCGCTCGGCGGGATCGACCACCTCTTCTTCATCTCCGGTTCGGAGATCGCGTTTTATCAGGAGGCGATTGCGAAGGCGCAGGCGCACGGCCGGCCGGCCCCGCGTCTGATCACGATGACGCACGAGCACGCCGGCCTCAATGCCGCGCTCGGTTACGCGGCGGTCTCCGGAAAGCCGGTTGCGACGGCGGTGCACGTCGATGCCGGGACGCTGAATTACGGCGCCGCCATCCATACCGCGTGGCGGAGCGGCCTCCCCGTCTTGATCACCGCAGGCGCTCCACCGGTGAGTTATCCGGGCTCGATGCGCGGCGCGCGCGATCGCGGCGGCCATCTCTGGATGCAGCAAGTCTTCGACCAAAACGGGATCGTCCGGCAATACACCAAGTGGGATCACCGCTTGGAGTATCAAGATAACGCCGGCCTGATGGTGAGCCGGGCGATTCAGGTTGCGACGAGCGAGCCGAAGGGGCCCGTCTATATGAGCTTCCCGCGCGAGATCGCTTCGATGCCGTGTGAAGGCGCGAGCTTTCCGACGGTGCAGCAACTCGGCGTCCCCCGCCCGATCGCACCCGACGAGGGAGCGATCGAAGAGATCGCCCGGAAACTCGTCGCTGCACGTAATCCGTACGTCATCGTCTCGGGCTCGGGGCGAAATCCGGCGACGGTCCCGGCGCTGGTCGAGCTCTGCGAACTCTTACAGATTCGCGTCGTCAACGCGATTCAACGCGCGTACCATTGTTTCCCCAAGACGCATCCGCTGTATTGCGGAGGGAGGGAGCAGAGCCTCAAAGACGCCGACGTGGTCCTCGCACTCGAGGCGAGCGTCCCGTGGATGCCCGGCCCCCAGGCGCCGCCGGACGACGCGTACATCGCGGTCGTCGACGTCGACCCGATCCGCCAGCATATCCCGACGTTCGAGTTTCCGGCGAACGTGCGGATGACGGCCGATTCGTTGAAGACGATCACTGCGCTCACCGAGAAGGCGCGTCGGCTCCTCTCGAGCAGCGATCGCAGCCGCATCGCGGAACGAGCCGCGCGCAACGCCGATGCGGCGCACGCGCGCCGCGAAGCGCTCGACCGGGCTGCGCTCGCCAAGGCCAACCAGACGCCGATCGATCCGGTCTTCTTGTCGTATACGATCGGACAGACGCTCGGTGACGACTGCTTGATCCTCGAAGAGCTGTTGCCCCAAGCACAAATCGACAGCTATCTGCGCAGCGATCGTCCCGGCGGGTGGTTCGGCGTCCCCTCCAGCAGCGGCGGATGGGCGACGGGGGCGGCGCTCGGTGCGAAGCTCGCCGCACCCGACGAAGACGTCGTCGCGATCAGCGGCGACGGTTTCTACATGTTCGGGACCGCCAATGCCGCGGTCTGGGCCGCCGGACATTACGGCAAACCGTTCCTACAAATCGTCTACCAAAATCGCAGCTACAGCACCGGCGTCACCGGAGTCACCTCGATGTATCCCGAAAGCTATGCCGCCAAGGCCGGCTTCGAAGGCGGCTATTTCGATCCGCCGATCGACTTCGCGGCCGAGGCGCGCGCATGGGGCGCCTACGGCGAGAACGTCAAGGAGCCTGGCGAGATCGCCCCGGCGCTGCGGCGCGGCCTGGAACAGATTCGCAAAGGGACTCCGGCCGTTATCGCGGTCTGGCTCCCGAAGATCCTCGAAACGACGTAACGGTCCGACCCAAGGCGTCAATACTTCGCAACGACGTCGTCTTTGAGCGCCTCCTGCCAGCGGGCGCCCTTCGGCAGGAGGCGGTCGGCCGCACGGACGTTGGCGTAGGTGCGAGGATCGGTGGCTCGAAGCGTCCGGCCTTCTTCGACCGCGTCGGTCGCTTCGAGCAAGAGCTGACGGGCGACGATGATCGCTCGATCCGTCGTCCCCAGATGTTCGCGGGAGCGGTCGACGATTCGCCCCATCCCTTCCTGGAGCGCGAAGTCTTGCGTGTTGATCCCGGTGATCCCGGTGAACGTCTTGGTCTTCTGCAGCTGACGATCGATCAGATAGTCGTTCGAGAGATTGCGCTTGAGCCTGAAGGTTCCCGGGATGAGGTCGTCGGGTCCGCGCCCGGAGCTCGTCTCGCGATCGATCACGTATTCGATCGGGAGCGGCTGTTCGGGATAGAACGAATACATGAAGTTGTAGACGTTCGTGTTCTCGTCGTCGATCGGGACCCAGAAATGCCCGTGGATCGACGGGACGTCGTTATGGCCCTGCGCTCCGCTCACGAAGCCGCGAATCTGCGTCGCCGGCATCACGTAGTGATAGACGCGAACGTAGTCCTGCCCGCCGACGGTTCGGATCCCGGCGTAGCGGAAGCCGTAATCGGTCCGCTCGACCTCCAAGCGTGGTGCGGTATCCGCGTTGCGTAGGAACGAACGGTCCCCGAGATTCATGTTGTGCAAGAACGAGGAATGGGCGGTATCCAGACCCCCCTCGAGCGCCTGAAGGTAGTTTGCGTCTTCATGCGTCTTCGAGACGAAACGGTGGGTCGCGGGGACACGCAAGAGTTCGTAGCCGGGGGGTTCCGGCCGCGTCTCCGGCGGCCCGAGGTAGGCCCACACGATACCGCCCGCCTCGTACGTCGGATAGCTTTCGATCTTGACCTTCGTCTTGAAGAGGCTGTCCGGCGGCTCCGACGGCATGTCGACGCAGGTGCCGGAGACGTCGAACTTCCAGCCGTGATAGACGCAGCGCAGTCCATTCTCTTCGTTCCGCCCGAAGAACATCGGCGCGCGGCGGTGCGGACAGTACGCGCTCACCAAGCCGACCGTCCCGTCGGTCGCGCGAAACGCGACGAGGTCTTCTCCGACGATGCGGACGCGTACCGGCGGACAATCGGGCTCGGGTAACTCGCTCGACAACGCCGCCGGGAGCCAATAGCGCCGGAAGACGTTCCCCATGGGGGTCCCGGGACCGACGCGGGTGAGCCGTTCGTTCTCTTGCGGTGTCAGCATGATAAGGCGTTCGGCGGATCACCACGAATCAACCTCGCGATGATCCACCACAACGGGCGCCGGGGGACGCTCGCCTGGCCTCACAGGACCCGGGAGGGTCGCTTGAAGCGGATGGGACGGTACGCGGCGGTATGATCGCAACATCTCTGCAAGAGCAGCGCGTCGCGATGTATACGCGCAACGCGCTGAAGATCGGTCTCTTCGGTGCCAATTGCTCCTCGGGCCGGGCCGTGACGAAAGTCGAGGAACGATGGCCCGGTGATTGGGAGCACAACCTGCGGCTCGCGCAGCTGGCCGACGAAGCCGGGATCGACTTCCTCCTCCCGATCGGGCGATGGAAGGGCTACGGCGGCGAGACCGATTACCAGGGAGCAACCTACGAGACGATCACCTGGGCGACGGGCTTGCTCGCGGCGACCAAGCGGATCACCGTCTTTGGGACCGTGCACGCCCCGCTCTTCCCCCCGATCATCGCCTCGAAGCAGATGGTCACCGCCGACCACGTCGGGCGGGGACGCTTTGGGCTCAACATCGTCTGCGGCTGGAACGAAGGCGAGTTCGAGATGTTCGGCGTCTCGCCGCAAGACCACGCCGCCCGGTACGAGCAAGGTCAGGAATGGTTCGACGTCGTGCGGATGATTTGGGAGCGCGACGACTTCGACTTCGAGGGAAAGTATTACAAGATGCGAGGCGTCCGGGTGAAGCCCAAGCCCTGGGGCGGGACGCGCCCGGTGACGATGAACGCCGGCTATTCGCCGGAAGGCCGCGCGTTCGCGATCCGCAACTGCGACGCCCTCTTCACGACGGCGAATCTCGAACGCAACCTCGAGGCGGTCGCGGCCGAAGTACGGCGCGCCAAAGAAGGCGCTCGCGCCGCCGGCCATGAGATCGGCGTGTATACCGTCGGCGTCGTTACGCTGCGTCCGACGAAAAAGGAAGCGGAGGAATACTTCCGTTATTCCGTCATCGAGAACGCCGATTGGGGCGCGGTCGACAACATCCTCGCGATGAAGGGCCTCGATAAGCTGCCCGAGGCGAAACGCCAAAAAGCCCGCGAAAGCTATGCGCAGGGGATGGGCGGCGTCCCTCTCGTCGGAGATCCGGACGAGATCGCGGCGATGCTCGCACGAGTCAACGAGGTCGGGATGACCGGGATCGCACTCTCCTTCGTCAATTACCTCGACGAGCTGCCCTATTTCATCGCCGAGGTGCTGCCGCGCCTCGAGCGGATGGGACTACGGACGCCCTAAAGCGCGGCCACGAGATCGCGCGCCTGAAAGGCGGTCGGAATGACTTTGTACCTGGCCGCAGCGTCGATCAGCGGCTGGAAATCGCGCGGGTCGAGCGAGGTCGCGTAAACGGTCCGCGCCATATGCGCGATCGTCGCCGGATCGATCCCGGAGAATTTCGCGAGCAGCTCGGCGGTCTCCGTGTGGTGACTGTTGGCGTAGATCGACGCCTGGCGTAAGATCGCGACGAAACGTCGCAGCGCCGCCGTGTTCTTCGCGACGAAGTCGCGATTGGCGAACCATGCCGAGTAGACGATATGATTTCCCAGACCTTCCGTAACCCATCCCAAGACGCGATATTTCCCGCTTACCAGCGCCTGCGAGAGCGTGGGATCGGCCAGCGTTCCGGCCGCGATGCGTCCGCTGTCGAGCGCCGATGCGACCATCGGCATCGGCGCCTCGACGAACTGCACTTGCGAGGAGTCGCCGCCGTTCTTGTCGATCCACGCCCGCGTCGCGACCCACAGCAGATCGCGCAACGCGGGACAGGAGACGACCTTCCCTTCGAGGTCGCGAGCCGTATGCACCGACGAGTCCTTCGGGACGATCATCGCGCTCGAACGTGCCGAGGCGCCTTCGAAGACGGCCGACGGCGCAACGATACTGAGCGGGACGCCGCGCGCGTGCGCGCTGATCAGCGAGATCATACTCGACTTCCCGACGTCGACCGATCCGCCGGCGACCGCCGCGGCGACGGCGGCGCCGTTGCTGAGCGCCCGCACGTCGACGTCCAACCCGGCGGAGCGGAACAACCCGCTCTGCTGCGCGTACAGGACCGGCGTCACGTCATCATCGGGGGCCGAAGCGAGCCGCAGCGTCGTAAGCGCGGCCGTTTGCGCCCCGGCGCGCCCTATCCCGACGCAAAAAGCTCCCGCGATGAACAGGCCGCGGCAGATACGTGACGTACCGGCCAGGATCGGGTGTCCCTTGCTCGGCATCGGCGGCACCTCCGGAACGTCTCCCACTTTTCTCGGCTTGCAGGCGCGAGCCTTCCCTGCCGGAAAAGACTTCGATCATGACCGTTGCCGAAGCCATTCGTAGCCGTCGCACGATCGGGAAGATCGACGGAGAGGTGCCGCGCGAGACGATCCGGGAGCTGATCGAGCTCGCCACCTTGGCCCCGAATCATCGGATGACCGAGCCCTGGCGCTTCACCGTCATCACGGGCGCGGCGCGCGAGCGTCTGGGTCGTTTCTGGGCGGAGCGCGCCGCACAACAGATCGAGCCGGCTGCCCGCGCCGCCTTTATCGAAGGCGAAGCGAAGAAGCCGCTCCGCGCGCCGACCTTGATCGTCGTCAGCACGCGGACCGACGAAAATCCCGAAATCGCCGAAGAAGACTTCGCCGCGACCTCGGCCGCGGTGCAAACGCTGCTCCTCGCCGCACAAGACAAAGGGATCTACACCGGCTGGAAAACCGGAAAGATGGTGCACGATCCCGAGGTCAAGAAATTCCTGGGGCTCGATCCAAGCGATCGCATCGTCGCGGTCGTCTACATGGGGACTAAGCCTCTCGAAGAAGCCAAGCAACGGCCTCGCAAAGTCGACGAGATCATCAACTGGCTCTCCGATGCGGTCCCGGCTCACCCGGTATAAGCGAGCCGCCGACGCTCATGCGGTACGCTTCTTGTAGGGACCGAGGATCTTGAGCGCGGCCTCGACGCTCGATGTATCGATCGTTTGTTCGACCGCTACATTCGCGGTGACGTACCCTGCATCTTTGAACATCTGTAAGTCGCGCTTGAGGCTCGCTATGTTGAGTTTCCCATTCGGATCGCAGCCGTTCGGCGTGAGCGCCCTATAGATCTCGGGATTCTTGACGCTCGTCCGCTTGGTCAGTATCGCAATCAATTCCGGGGCGGCCGGTCCGGCGTAGTGGCCGTTTTTGAGCGCGTCGTTGTAGAATCGCACCGCCTTGAGATAACCGACCATCCAGCGCGTCGCAACCTCTTTCTTGTCGGCGAATTGCTTGCTGTATAGGACGGTCGCGATTTGCTGATTTGGGTAAAACTGATCGTTCGTCCAGTAGCGCACCGCGACGCCGAGCTGGACGGCGCGCGTCGCGGCAGGCTCGGTCGTGTTTCCGGCATCGATCGAACCGTTCTGATAGGCCAGGACGTGATCGGGAAACCCCATGAAGACTTCGTTGACGTCCTTGTGCGTCAAACCGGCCTTCTGCCAGGCGGCATTCGAGGTGCAAAAGCTGACCGACGCCTGAGCCGGTTCGGCCCAGTTCATCCCCTTGATGTCCCGCAGCGTCTTCACCCTGCCGCTGTCGATCAGCGCCTTCCGCACGAGAATCGGAGAGAAACCGTACCCCGGAGGCGTCGAAGCCTTGTCGGCGACGATCTTGATCTCGATCCCTCGCGCGACACCGTTGTACAAGCCGGCCGACGGACCCGCAGCGGCGCAATCGAGTTGCCCGGTCCCCAAGACACCGTTCATCTTCGCACCGGAATCGAACGGGATGAGACTCACATCGAGCCCTTGTTCTCTCCAAAAGCCCTTCTCTTCGGCGATGAAGCAGGGCGCATCGCTGATCGTGTTTGCGATGCCGCAGGAGACTTTCACGACCTCTTGCCCGCTCACCAGCGGCGGGAACCAGGTGATCGCCGCCGTGGCGGCGGCACCCGCGACAGCCTCGCGACGCGTGACGTTTTTCATACTCATGCTCCTTCGGTGAAGAAAAGGTTTTTCACATGCGGGCGGCCACCCCTCGCTGGGTATGAGGGGAGAAACGCTGTCGTCATGAAAGGCGGTCTCCATGGTTTCCAGCCTCGGCCTTTTCGTCGCCCGTGCGATCGTCGGCTTGAGCCTTGCCTCACATGGGGCGCAAAAACAGTTGGGTTGGTTCGGCGGACCCGGCCCCCAAGGGGCGGCGCAGTTCTTTGAGTCCATCGGGTTTGCACCCGGTGACCAGCACGTCTCGCGGGCCTCGATCTCCGAGATGACGGCCGGGACGTTGATGGCCCTCGGGCTCGGTGGACCGATCGGTCCCGGCCTCGCGCTCTCCGTGATGACCGTTGCGATGTCGGTGAGCGCCGAGAAAGGCTTCTACGGTCAAAACGGAGGTCTTGAATTTCCCATGCTCTACGCCCTGGCGGCGATGACGTTCGGCGCGACCGGGTATGGTCCGCTCTCGCTCGATCACGCGCTCGGCCTGGAAAAACCGCTCGGGCGGGCGCCGCTCTTCTGGCTCGCGATCACGGCCGGAGTCGCGGCTGGTCTCGTGACGGCTTCGAACCGGAGAGTGCAAGCCGAAGGCCCCTAGCCGTGGCGATACCGCAGCGGATCACCCCGAAAAAGCTCGCCGACTACCTCGAGATCCTCACGAGAGCCGTCTTTCAGGCCGGCCTGTCGTGGGCGTTGATTGAGAGCAAATGGGACGACTTCCGGCAGGCCTTCCACGACTTCGATCCCCGACGCGTCGCCTCGCTCACCCCGGCCGAAATCGCTTGGCTCGCCGAAGAGTCGTCGATCGTCCGAAGCCGCAAGAAGATCGAAGCGACGGTCGAGAATGCGAAAACGATGCTCGCCCTCGATCACGAGTATCACGGCTTCGCCAACTATCTGCACTCGTTCAAGGACTACGACGCCTTACGCAGCGACATCCGCAAGCGTTTCAAGTACGTCGGCGACCTCTCCGTCTATTATTTTCTCTTCCGCGCCGGTGAGCCGGTCCCGCCGTATGCCGAGTGGGCGAAAACCGTCGCGGGCGTCCATCCGCGCATCCGCGAGATGGTGGCGCTGGGCGGTGACGTGACCGCGCAAGCTACGCTCAATTCGACCCGCCGGACGGCCCGCGAGCGGCCTCATAGCCCCGCGCGCTCCCGTCGCGACCGCTGACGAATCCCGGTTCCGGCCGCTGCCGAAATGCGACGCTGATCCGCGGACCGACGGGACGGCGCTCCTTGGGGATGTGGTGCTCCCAATAGCGCTGCGTCGCGCCTTTCATGACCAGCAGGCTCCCCGCTTCGAGATCGAGACGGAACGTCTTGCGGGGGAGCGCTTTCGAGCGAATCCGCATCTCCCGCACCGCGCCGAGACTGACGAGCGCAATGACCGGATTGGGGATGAGCTCGTCTTCATGATCGTTGTGCCAGGCGACGGAATCGTGTTCGTCGCGATACAGATTGAGCGAGATGCTGTTGTACTTGACGCCGGTCACCGCTTCGACGCGTTCGCGCATCGCCTGCAACTCCGGATCTCGTGCAACGGCATCCAGGTCGAGCTGTGCGGTCAGGCGCGGAACGTCGACGATTCGGTCGTACATCGGCCGTCGTTCCGCCGTCCATCGGACGCTGCCGCGCAGCCGCACGAAGAGCCGGGTGCTGGTCGCGTCGTCGAAGACGCCCGCCTGATATTCGATCTCACCCGTGGCACCTCGGATGAGCGAGACCCGCGGCGGCTCGGAAGCGAACAGACCCAGCTGCACCGAACATGTGTTCGCTACCCTCGGCCCGGCCCCTTCAGTCAGGGTGCAGGGCGCGAAAGATGCGCTCGGCCGTCACCGGAAGCTCACAGATCCGCGCCCCGCACGTCGCCGCCACCGCGTTCGCGATCGCCGGCGGGACCCCCGATGTGCTCACTTCGCCGGCCATCTTGGCACCGAATGGGCCCGGTCCGCCGGTCGGCGGGAGGAGGACGATGCGCAGCGGTGGGACGTCGGCGTGCGTGGGGAGCTTGTACTCGCCCAGGTTGAGATTTACGATCTTTCCGTTTTCGACGACGAGCTCTTCGGTCACACCGGAGCCGATTCCGAAGACGACTCCGCCTGCGAGCTGACCCCGATGCGCGACCGGATTGATGATCGTCCCCGTGTCGGCGACCAAGAGCAGATCGTGCAGCGTATATGCACCGGTTTCACGGTCGACGGAAACCTCGGCCAAGAAGCCGGCGAAGTTGCTCCAATCCGGCTCGTGAGGATCGTGCTGGGACGTATACGCCCCCTTCACGTCGTAGCTCTCGCGGCCGTCGAGCAGCCTTGCGACCGCGGCCTCCCAGGTGACGACGGATCCGTCCCAGCCCGCGCCCTCGAGCGCGCGTCGCAGCTCGTCGGCGGCCGAGATCGCGGCCCGACCGATGACGTGCGTCGCACGACTCCCCCCGGCGCCCAGATCGAAGTCGGTCTCGTCGGTCGAGCCGGTCTGCGCATGGACGCGGCTCAAGGGTATCCCCAGTGCCGATGCGACGACACGCTGCAAGACGGTGAGCTGTCCGCCGCCTTGATCGGCGATTCCGCTGCGCGCGACGATATCGCCCGAGCGTTGCAGCTTGAGGGTGACGGTCGTGTTCCCCCCGCCGATGTGACGGACCGTCAATGCGACCCCGCGGCCGTGCCCCGCAGGGAGCGGCGCGCTCGCGTGACGTTTGAGCTCCTGCAGAACTTCGATCGCACGCGGCTCCCGGTACGCCGTCCCGTCGACGTCGGTCTCGCCCTCCCCGACGGCGTTGCGCAGGCGGAACTCGATCGGATCGATCCCGAGCTCGCGCGCAACCATATCGACGTGCGACTCGACCGCAAAGTGGATCTGAATGTCGCCGGGCGCTCGGACATGACCTGCGGGAATCGTGTTGGTATAGACCGAGATCCGCTCCTGACGCATGTTCGGGATCGCATAAGGCGACTTCGCGGCGCCTCCCGGGAGCAGCGTCGGGACCGGTTTGCCGGCCGCATACGCACCCCCGTTGTATAGGACGCGAATGTCGAGCGCGGTGAACTTGCCCTCGCCGTCGACGCCGCTGCGGATCGTGATATCGGCCGGATGACGGACATTGGTCGTCTCCATATCCTCGAGATACGTCTTGACGTATTTCACCGGCCGCTTCGTGGCGCGCGCCAAATAATAGCAGGGAAACTCGTCCATCGAGAATCCCTTCGCCCCGAAGTCGCCGCCGATGTAGGCCGGCTCGACGACGATCGACTCGGGCGGGATCCCGGCGCAGACGGCGAGCTGCTGACGTAACAAGAAGGGCGACTTGTTCGTCGTGACGACGTGCGTCTTGCCGGCCTCGTCGATCCAGACCAGCGTCGCGCGCGGCTCGATGAAGCCGCCGTGGTAGCGCGGCGTCCTGAAGCGATGCTCGAATCTCCGTGCCGCGCGGCGCAACCCTTCCTCGACGTCGCCCTTGACGTCGACGACGCGGCCGTGCATGTTCGGGTGCGGCGTGATCGGCCGCTGCTTGCCCAAATAGGGATAGCGCTCGGGGTGCTCGTGCAGAACGGGCGCGCCGTCGGCGAGTGCTTCGGAAGGCTCGAAGACCGCGGGCAGTTCATCGTATTCGACTTCGATCGCGAGGACCGCCGCTTCGGCGGCCTCACGCGACTCGGCCGCAACCGCGGCGACCGTATCGCCGATGAAGCGCACACGATCGGTCGCGAGGACTGGCCGATCGAACAACGCCCGGCCGTAAAACCGTTCGCCGATATCGTTCCCCGTGAGGACGGCATGCACCCCGCTCATCGCACGCGCCGTACTCGTCTCGATCCTGACGATGCGCGCGTGCGGAACGGGGCTGCGCAAAAACGCCGCCCATAACATGCCAGGCATCTGGAAGTCGGCGGCGTATTTCGCCTCACCACTCACCTTTGCACGGCCTTCGACGCGCAACTCCTCTTCACCGAGGAGCCCGACGCCGGGGGCCGGAGGAGCTTGTGTGACCATGCGTCCTACCGTCTTGCGCCGTCCCACGACACTCCTGCTGATCGGCCTCTCGATTGCGCTGCTCTTCGGCGCACGGGTGAACGCCGCCGATCCTTATGACGTCTACGCCGAGATCTCACTCACCGGCCAAGGCGCCTTCGTCGGGATGGGGCAACAGTTGGCGCTGCGCGGTGCCGAAGGCATCATCAATCGCACCGGCGGGATCCACGGCCGACCCGTGCGCTTCATCGTCCGGGACGACGGGACCAATCCTCAGTTGGCGGTCCAAATTTTCAACGAACTCGTCGCCAAGCACGTCCCCGTCGTCCTGGGTCCCGGATTCTCGGCGCCGTGCTATGCGGTCTGGCCGCTGGTGAAGGAACAGATCGTCAACTACTGCCTCGCGCCCTCGATCCACCCCGAGCCGGGGAGCTACGCCTTCTCGGCCTCGGTCTCGACCAAGGACCTGGCGCTCGCCGGGATCCGCTTCTTCCACGCCAAGGGTTGGAAGAAAATAGCCGTCCTCGATACGACCGATGCGACCGGGCAAGACGGCGACAACATCATCAAAGAGAATCTCGCCCTCCCCGAGTTCAAAGATATGGAGATCGTCGACTTCGAGCACTTTGCGCCGGGCGACGTCGGGATCAGCGCTCAGCTGGCGCGCATCAAGTCATCGGGGGCGCAAGGACTCATCACATGGGTCACCGGGACGCCGTTCGGGACCGTTTGCCGGGGGATCACGGAGAGCGGCCTCGACATCCCCACGTTCACCAACGCCGGGAACGTGAGCTATGCGCAGATGGCGCAATACAAAGCCTTCCTCCCGAAGAACATGTACTTCACCGGGTACCGCTTCCTCGCGCGTAACATCCCGACGCCTCCCGCCGTCCGCAAGGTGCAGAACGACTTTTACGCCGCGATGCACAGTTTGGGTGTTCGGCCCGACACGCTGAGCAGCGTCTCCTGGGATGCGATCTTCGTCGTGGTCGACGCGCTACGCCATACCCCGGAAAACCCGACGCCGAAACAAATCCACGACTACATCGAGCACATCAAGAACTTCCCGGGGATCAACGGCTTCCTCGATTTCACCACGGGGAACCAGCGCGGGGTCGATGCGAGTGCGGCGATGATGGTCCGCTACGACCCCGCGACGCCCGCTTGGATACCGGTGAGTAAGCCCGGAGGACTACCGCTCTGACTCGGTGCTCAGCGCACCGTGCCGCCCGGTTTGCTCGCCGCGATCCACGCCCCGGTACTCGGATTCCAGCGGATCATCACCACGTCGTCCACTCCGATCCCCCGCTGGTTGCCGACGCGAAAGTCATAGATCCCCGTGATGCCGGCGAAATCATGGAGATTTTCGATATAGTTTCGGATCTGCTGGGGTGTCGCGTTCGTCCCCACGTGACGTAATGCATCGACGACGATCATCGCGGGGTCCCACGACAATCCGCTCTGTAAATCCGGCGTCATCCCCTCCGCCTTTATCGCGTTGAGCCAGATACGCTGCGCCTGCCCGACGCGCGGCGAACGGGCGACGTTGGCGGCGTAGCTCAGTCCCGGGAAGAACAGCTGCTTGGGCATGAAGCCGACGTATTCTTTGAGCTGCGAGGTCACCATATTCGCGCTCGAAGCGATGATCGGGACATCCAGCCCCGCCTCCTGCAACCCGCGCAACGCCGTGGCGAACGGCGTCCCGGGAACCCACACGATGAGAACCTGCGGGTTGGCCGCTTTGATCTTCGCCAACTGCGCGGAGACGTTTACGTCGCTCGGATTGAAGTGCTCGGCGTCGACCAGAGTGACGTCTCTGTTCTCCGGCAGCTTGAGCGCGTCGGCGAGTGCGGCGTCGCCGTCTTGGCCGGAGGCATCAGTGCTGTTCAGCGACGCCACGCGCTTCCACCCCTTGGCTTTGAAGAAACGCAGCGTCGCGACGAGTAGGTCCTGCGTGCTGATGCTGGACGAAAACGTGTACGAGCCTTTCGGCGGATAGATCGCCGGCGAGAGACAGTACTGGACCGGGCCGTTTGCAAAGAGCGGCATCATCGCCTTGCACATCGCAGAAAGGAGCGAGCCCATGACGATCGGGACCTTCTTTGCGATGAGCGCGTTCGACAACTGGACCGAGACTTGAGGATTGGTCTGGTCGTCGAAGAACACGAAGCGGATCGGCCGTCCGTTGATGCCGCCGGCCTTGTTGACGACCGACTCGACCGCGCGAAGCTCCTTTTGGTGTGTTTGACCGATAAAAGCTCCCGGGCCGGTCAACGGTAAGATGACGTTGATTTCATAGGGATTTTCTTGGCTTCTCACCGGCGAAGCCAGCGCGATCAGCGAGAAGACCGTTACGATGAAGAGGCCGCGTCGTAGAATCATGCCCCTGTCTCCATGAATCGACCGAAGATGAAGATCGGAGATTTCCATTCCGCTGCCGGAGTAGGGTCTCTCCTGCGGCCGCGGCCGCGCCCTGAAATCCGCCGACCAGCCGCCCTTCGAGGGTCGGACTCGCCCCGGCTATTCCGTCGGGTCCTTGACCATCGGCGTCGTTTCGAACTCATAGTTCCCCAGGACGCCGCCGCGCCGTTCCGTTTTCAGAAAATAGACGTTCAAGATGATGTCGCGTGTCACCGGATCGATCTCGATTGGACCACGTGGGCTCTCGAACTTCATCCCTTTCACGATTTGCATCGTCCTGTCGGGATCGAGCCTGCCGTGTTGCGCCTCGACCACGCGATAGACCGCGTTCATCGCGTCGTAGGCCGCGACGGCGATGAAACTCGGATTTTGATCGGCGCCGTACGCGGCCTTGAAGTCCTTGACGAACTTCCGGTTGAGGGCCGAATCGTGCATCGCGGTGTAGTCGGAGGTGCTGTAGACGCCGATCGCGGAGTCGCCTTCGGCCGGCAGGATCGCTTCGTTGACGAGCGCTCCATTGACGAGCACTTTGGTTCCGTTCCGCTCGATGCCGCTGGCTTTGACCGCCTTGAGAAATTGAATTCCGCCCCCGGTCGCGTTCAGGAAAACGTAGAGCACCTTCGGCCTGGCATCTTTGGCCCGCTGCACGTACGCACTGAAGTCGGTGTTGTTCACCGGGATACGGGATTCTCCGAGCACCGTCCCGCCGGCGGCGGTGAACGCCTTCGCAAAGGCCGTCCCCGCATCGATACCCGGGCCGTAATCTTGAAAGAGCAAGTATGCGGTATTTCCGACGGACTTGGCGGCCCAGCGGCCGAAGGCGTCGGTAATCTGCGCTTGGGTGAAGCCGAAACGCGCGGTGTAGGGCGCCTTGGCCATGATGCCCGACGTCGCCGCATTGACGATGAAGAACGGGATCTTGGCCGCCGTCGACAGCTGTTCCATCGCGAGTGCGTTCGGCGTGTAGGATGTCCCGACGAGCAGCTCGACCCTGTCTTGGACGATGAGCTCCTGGGTCAGGCGGCGCGCCGTCTCGGGCGCAATCCCGCCGTCGTCGCGCTTGAGTAGGACGATTCTCCGTCCGGCGACGACGTCGCCGTGTTCCTTTTGGTACGCGGCGACGGCGGCGTCGAATTCTTTCCCCAACTCGACGTTGTCACCGCCCGAGAACGAGAAGACGATGCCGACCTTGAGCGGCGCCGGTTGCTCGGCGAAGGCAGCCGCTGCGAGGACGACCGTGAGCATTGCGGAGAGTGCGAGCGCAAACAGGCCGGACACGATCGGCGAAGGATTCCCCTTCGCCGAGATACCATCCCTGCACCGATGACCGCCGATCGGCTTTCGCCGTGCGACCGAAACGCGCTCACGATCGGAATGGGCCTCTTACTATTCTGGCTCCTCGCTGCGGCCACACCGAAGGCGCAAGCCGCCCCGTGGCTCTTCGTCAGTGATATTCATTTCGATCCGACCAACCACCGTCGTCTCCCGGTCGGGTATGGACGCGACACCAACCTCGCGCTTCTCGATTCGGCGCTCCTCGAGATGAAACGGGTCGATCCCGACCCGCCGGTCGTCATGATCACGGGCGATTTTCTCGCCCATGGCTTCGACTATGCCGGAGCCGAAGCGACGATGGCCGAGATCGCGCGAAAGTTCGACCGCACTTTTCCTCATGCCCAATTCGTCATCGCGCTCGGAAACGAGGATTCCGGCTGCGCCGACTACGGACTCGCCCTCGATGCGCCGTTCCTGCGCGCGACCGCCAGGGCATGGGCTCCTTTGGTCGATCGCAACGGTGCCGCACCTTCGTTCACCGCGACCTTTCCCCGCGACGGTTTCTATATCGCCCGCCTCCCGCTTCGCCGCACGATCGCCGTCGTCGTCGACGACGTCTTCTGGTCGCCGCGCTCCTTTCCGGGATGCGGAGGCAAGCCGGGCGGGGACGCTCAAACGGCGATCGATCTCACTCGCGCCTTACATCGCACGCCGAACGATCGGCATTGGATCGTCGGCCACATCCCGCCGGGGATCGACGCCTACTCGACGGCCCACCTCGCCCGTCGCTTGTTGGTCGTCTCGTTCTTCGATCCACGCTGGCGCGACAGGCTGCTCTCGCTCATCGCCGATCCGCAGACGAGGGTCTCGCTGGTCATCATGGCGCACACGCACAAGTTCGCGTATCGCATCGTCGGGCGGCCGGAGGATCCGATCCCGTTGCTGACGATCCCCTCGATCTCCCCGATCTTCGGCAATGCGCCGTCGTTCCTGACCGTCGACGTCGATGCCTCCGGGACGATCCGCTCCGCCGAAAACCGTGCATATCTCGACGGCCGTTGGACCGATGTCGGCGGTACGCGCTCGCTCGGCCTGTCGGCCTTCACCGGTCCCGAACTCGTCCGGCTGCACCGTCGGCTCGCAAACGACGCCGAACTCCGCAAGACGTTCGCCAGGCTCTATGAGTCCGGCGCTCCGCCCGAGATCGACGACGCGAATTGGCCGACGTATTGGTGCGCCGCATCGACCTTCGGTTCGACCGCCTTTCGTCGGTGTGCCGCGCTAGGCGGCTTCTCCGTCTTCACCCGCCGCGCGATCATCCTGGCCGTAACCACGGCCGTCGTCTTGCCGACCGCCGCCGGGCTCGTGGGATGGTTCGTTCTGCGTCGACGCCGACGGTTGCGCACCCCCTAAGCTCTCAGAGCAGTTTCTCCGGCGTGATCGGGAGCTCGCGGATGCGTTTGCCGGTCGCATGGTAGACCGCGTTGGCGATCGCGGCGGCGACGCCGGTGATCCCGATCTCGCCGATCCCGCGTGCACCCAGCGGATTGAGCGCGTAGTCCGGTTCCTCGATGAACAGGACCTCGATCTCGCCGATATCCGCATTGACCGGGACGCGATACTCCGCAAGGTTGTCCGTCAAGAGGCGCCCCGTCCGCTTGTCGACGATCCCCTCCTCGAGCAGCGCTTGGCCGATGCCGAAGACGATCCCGCCGAGCATCTGGCTGCGTGCCGTCTTCGGATTGAGGATACGACCGCAATCGAAAACGCCGAGCGCACGCGTCACGCGGACGCGCCCAAGCGCTTCGTCGACGCGGACCTCGATGAATTGTGCACCGAACGACTGAAACGCGTATCGCCGTTGCTCGTCGCCCGGAGCGACGTCGCTCATGATCGACAGCGTCCCGCCCGAGAGCCGTGCCGCTCGCGCATAATCGACCGGCTCTCCGGCCAGCTCGATCGCCCGGCGCCGCAGTTCCTCGCAGGCCTGCTGCACCGCGGGCGTCACGCTCGCGGTGCTCTGCGAGCCGCCGGCGACCGGGGCGCGCGGAAAATCCGAATCGCCGAGGCGACACTCGATTCGCTCGATCGGGATCCCGAGCGCATCGGCCGCGACCTGTGTCATGATCGTGTACATCCCGGTCCCCAGATCGTGGGTCGCGACCTCGACGATCACGTGCCCATCGGATCCGGCGGTTGCGCGTGCGCTCGCGGGGGTGCGAAGACCACCGTACGTCGCGGTCGCGACGCCCCAGCCGATCAATTCGTCGCCTTCGCGCATCCGGCGCGGCTCCTTGGGGCGGTTCCTCCAGTTGAAGCGTTCCGCGCCCAGTTGCAGGCACTCGACGAGATGGCGGCTCGAAAACGGCAGGTTGTCACGCTCGTCGACCTGGGCGTCGTTGACGATCCGGAACTCGACCGGATCGATCCCGAGCTTCGCCGCGAGCTCGTCGATCGCCGATTCCAGCGCAAACAAGCCGGGCGCTTCCCCCGGCGCACGCATTGGCCCGGGCGCCGGCATATTGAGCTTGACCGCTTCATGGCGAATCCGCACGCTCGGAGACGAGTAGAGAAACGACGTCGTCAGCGCGGGCGGCTCGATGAACCAGCCCGCATAGCTGTCGGCGACGGTCGCCGAATGCTCGATCGCCGTGAAGCGCCCTTCTTTGGTCGCGCCCAAGCGCAGGCGCTGGACGGTCTCGGGACGGTGGCCGGTCAGCAAGAAGACTTGCGCGCGACTGAGCATCAGCTTCACCGGGCGTCCCAACTCGCGTGCGCACATCGCCGCGACGACGGTGTGCGCATGCGAGAAGCCCTTCGACCCGAATCCGCCCCCGACAAACGGCGAGATGACGCGGACGTCTTCGGGCTTGAGCTGAAAGATCGCGGCGAGATAGTTTCGCGAGCCGATCATCCACTGCGACGGCTCGTAGACGATCAACTTGTTCCCGTCCCAGCGGGCGATCGCCGTGTGCGGTTCCAGCGGGCTGTGGGATTCGGTCGGGGTGCGATAGGTCGCGTCGATCGTCGCGGCCGCATCGCGCAGCGCGGCCTCGACATCGCCGCGCTCGTACTGCATCGGCTCACCGAAGAACTCCTCGGGAAGCCAGCGCTGAGCTTGCGGATCGTCGAGTGAGACGACGGGAGGCCGCGCGTCGTAGGCGATCTCCACGAGCGCCGCGGCGGCACGCGCAGCCTCGAGGGTCTCGGCGACGACGACCGCGACTTGCTGACCGTAGTGGATGATCTCGGGCCCCTGGAGGGGGATGAACGTCTGGGCCGGGACGATCCCGCTCATCCAATCGATCGCAGGCTGGGTGAAGCGGGTCGCGTTTTCATGGGTGAAGATCCGTAAAACGCCGGGGACGGCACGCGCCGCCGTCGTCTCGATCGAGAGGATTCTCCCGCGCGCGATCGTGCTCGAGACGACGACGGCGTAGGCCGCATGATCGACCGGCATATCGGCTGCGTACTGCGCCTGACCGGTGACTTTCAAACGTCCGTCGACGCGATCGAGCGCCGTCCCGACGAGCGTCGCCGTACGAGTGATCGTCGTCGTCATCGCCCGCGTACCACCGTTTCGAGTGCACGGACGACCGCACGCTTTGCGAGTTCCACTTTAAACGCGTTGTCGCGGCGGGGGACGGCGCCCTCGAGTGCTGCGAGCGCGGCTTCGGTAAACGTCTGCGCCGAGGCGCGCTTCCCGGTAAGGATCGCTTCCGCTTTGCGGACCCGCCATGGGATCGTCGCGACGCCGCCCAACGCCAGACGCGCCCGGGAGATCGTCTCACCCTCGAATTCGAGCCCGGCCGCAACGGAGACGAGCGCAAATTCATAGGAGGCGCGGTCGCGCACCTTCAGGTACGTCGATCGACGTTGTGCCTGGTCCCATCGAATCTCGACCGCCGTGATCAGCTCGTCTTTGAGCAGCACGTTCTCGAGGTTCGGCGTCTCTGCGGGGACGAGATAAAACTCCTCGAGGGGGATACGCCGCGTCCCGGCCGGCCCGACCGTCTCGACGACCGCGTCGAGCGCGATCAGGGCGACGGCCGCGTCCGAAGCGTGGGTCGCAATACAGTGTTCGCTCGTCCCGAGAATCGCATGGCTGCGATGAACGCCCTCGAGCGCGTCGCAGCCGGTCTTGGGCTCGCGTTTGTTGCAGCGCGCGGCCGGATCGCGGAAATAGGGGCATCGGGTACGTTGCAGCAGATTCCCGCCGAGGGTCGCCATGTTCCGCAGCTGGCCCGACGCGCCCGCGAGCAGGGCTTCCGAAAGCATCGGAAGCCGCTGCGCGACGGTCGCATCGTAGGCGATATCGCTGTTGCTGACCAGGGCGCCGATCCGAATCCGCCGATCGTTCACGTCGATCGCTCGAAAGGGAAGCGCGTTGATGTCGATGAGGACGGGCGGCTGTACGACCCCGCACTTCATGAGGTCGACGACGTTCGTCCCTCCGGCGATGACGACCGCCCTTTCGTGTTCGCCCATCAGGCGCAACGCTTCACGCGTTGAGCGCGGCGCGAGGAGATCAAACGCTTGCACGACGTCGCACCTCTTCCCGTACGGCTGCGACGATATTCGGGTACGCTCCGCAGCGGCAGATGTTCCCGCTCATCGCTTCGCGGATCTCGTCGTCGGTCTTGGCGCGCCCCTCGTGAACGACGCCGAGTGCGGAGATGATCTGCCCCGGCGTGCAGAATCCGCACTGGAAGGCATCGTGCTCGATGAACGCTCGCTGAAGGGTGTGCAGGGTTCCGTCGACCGCGACCCCTTCGATGGTCGTAATCTCATCGTTCCGGTGCATCATCGCGAGCGTCAAGCAGGCAAGGACTCGGCGACCGTTTATGAGGACCGTACACGCTCCGCATTGCCCCAGGTCGCAGCCCTTTTTCGTCCCCATGAGACCGAGACGCTCGCGCAAGGCGTCGAGCAACGTGACGTTCGGTTCGAGGTCCACGCGCAGCTCGTCGCCGTTGATCTTCAGCGTCACAGGCGGCATACGCCGATCACGACACGGCGGCGGGCCGAACGTTTGCGGCCACCCACGCCAAATTTGCGAGCATCAAGGCGCCGACCACGAGGAAGACCGCCGAAAAACCGAAGTGCGCCGCGACGGCGCCGCCCAATAGGGGGCCGATAAACCGCCCGAAGAACTGGGCGGTCGAGGTGATGCCGTAGACGTGGCCGCGCTCTTCGGGCCGCGCGATTCGGCCGATCAGTGCGTTCGCGCTCGGCAAGATCCCGCCCAGGAAGATCCCGACGCCGAAGCGCAGCCCCAGGAACACCCAGATGTTGGCGACGATCGCCTGCGGGAGCGTAAAGAGCGCCGCGCCGGCCAGCGAGGTCAAGAGGACGGGACGATAGCCGAGCCTATCGCTGCGGCGCCCCAGAAACGGAGAGCCCAGGAGCCCGGCGACCCCCGTGACCGCAAGCGCCGCACCGGTCGCGGTCCCCACCCAGGGGACGTCTCCGACGATGCTTGCTACGTAGAGCGGCAGAATCGGGGTCAGGCCGATCGCGGTGACCTGCGCCAGGAGGATCACGACGAACATCGGCGCGAGGTCCGGATGGCGGACGACCGCCGAGACCTCGCGCCACACCGGTGTGCCTTTCGAGACCTCGCCGCGCTCGAACCCTTCCCGAACGAGCAGGGTCAGCGTGACGGCGATGAAGATGATACCGGCCGCCGAGTAAAAGAAGACCAGCCGGTAGTCGTGGAATTGGTCGGCGAGGAAGCCGCCGACGAGCGGACCGATCAACGTCCCCGCAATCTGGCCTGTCGAGAGCCAGCCGAGGGCAAAGCCGAGGTTTTCTTCCGGCGCTTGCGTCGCGACGAGCGCCATCGCGGAGGCGGAGAAGCCGCTGAAGGTCCCCATCACGACTCGGATCGCCAGGAGTTCCCAGACGTTGTTGCACAGCCCCATCGCCGCCATCGTGAGGCCGACGGCGATCGAGGAGCGCAAAACCATCGCCTTGCGTCCTACACGATCGCTGAGATGCCCCCAAAACGGCGAAGCAAGCGCGGAAAAGATCGAATTGATCGAGAGGATCGTCGCCGTCCAGTACTCGACTTGCTGAAGCGGATGGACGCCGATTTGGATCAGAAACAGCGGGAGAAACGGAGACGAAATCTGGTATGAGCCCGAGACCACCGCCTGCACGATGACCATGAGCCATAACGTCCGTCGCCACTCCACTTAGGGGCGCATACGAAGTGCTCTACGTCGGGACCTGCGGCTACTCGTACCCTGATTGGGTCGGGACATTTTATCCGCCGACCACCAAGCAGCGCGAGATGCTCCGACTCTACGCGCGGCGCTTCCCCGCGGTCGAGATCGATGCGACGTACTATCGGATCGCCTCGCCGAAGACGTTCGAGACGATGGCCCGCACGACGCCGGAGGGATTCCGATTTACCGCCAAGCTGCCGGGCTCCCTGACCCATCTCGCCGCGCCCGCCGAGGCGCGGCTCGAAGACGCCCGATACTTCCGCGAAAGCATCGAGCCGCTCATCGCGTTCGGCAAGCTCGGCTGCGTCCTCATGCAGTTTCCGCACGGCTTCCATCCCAACCGGACGACGCTGGCGCACATTCGGCGGTTACGCGAAACGCTGGCGGACCTGCCGCTGGTCGCCGAGTTTCGTAACGACCGGTGGCAAAACAGCGAGACGCTGCGATTCCTCGCCGAGCTCGAGATCGGCTGGTGCAACGTCGATCAGCCGCAATTCCAAGGGCTTCTCCGCCCAAGCGCCGACACGACCTCAGCGATCGGATACGTCCGATTTCACGGACGGAATGCGCGGACGTGGTGGAAACACGAGCACCGCGATGAGCGTTACGATTACCTCTACAGCATCGAGGAGCTCGAGCCGTGGGCCGGACGCGTCGCCGAGCTCGCGGCCGATGCGAACGTCCGCGAGGTCTACGCCTTCTTCAACAATCACCGCCGCGGACAGGCACCGCGCAACGCAGAGCAATTCGCGGCGTTGCTGCGCCCGCTCGCCGTCGGCCGGATCGCCCGGGCCGCAGACGAGCCGCCCGCCGAGCAACTGCGCCTGATCTAAGTCCTGGCCGCTCCGGGTTCATCCCGATGCCTCCCCGACGCTCACGGCCTGCCTCGGCCCTTCCCAGGCTGCAATCGCCTGATCGAGCGCTTGGGGATCGGCGCCGTAATCGGCGATCGCCGCCTCACGCGTCACGTAACCGTCGAGGACGTCGTCGACGATCGCTTCGAAGCGGCGGCGACGCGGATCGCCCAAACCGCCGCCCCCGCCTTTCTCGTGTTGAAACGACTCGCCGCGCAACAGCACCGCACCGGCGAAGCGGCTCGGCATCGCCCGTTCCTTCGGCGTCCCCGGATTGAGGACGCAGCTCGCCGGCCGTCCCGGTCGCCCGCCGTCGCGTCCGAAGGCGGGAACTTCGTGTCCCGTCCCGCGCATCGAGACGTGCGCGCTCGGCGCGAGGATCTCGACGCGTCGGCGCGCCGCCAGGCCACCCCGGTATTGGCCGGCGCCGCCCGAGTCGGGGATCAGCTCCCAACGGGTGACGCGCGTCGGAAACTCGTTCTCGAGGATCTCGATCGAGGCCGTGCGGCAGTTCGACAACAAGACAGCCGTCCCCGACGGTCCGTCGGAGCCGACGCGGCCGCCATAGGCGGAACCGAAGAGCTCGTATTGGACGAAAGGGGTCCCGTCGTCGCGCGTCCCCCCGATCGACGTCGCGCCGAAACCGCCGACGCCGGCCATGCGGCGCTCCGGGACGAAGCCGCTCAAGGCATACAAACACGCCTCCGTCACCGCGATGCAGGTCGACATATACGCGTTGGTCGGTGCGGGAAAGTCGGGGTCGACGATCGAGCCGCGCCGGAAGGTCGTCTCCACCACGCGTGCGACCCCGCCGTTGTTCGAGAGCGTCGGATCGATCATCGCGATCAGCGCATAATAACAACAACCGCGCGCGAGCGGGGGCCGAATGTTGACCGGCGAGTCGGCCTGATCGTCGGAATCGCGGAAATCGAAATCGATGCGCTCGCCCCGCTTGGTCACCCGAACGTGTAAGCGAAAGCGGGTCCGGGGTCCCGCATCCAAAAACGTCTCGCCCTCGTGGGCGCCGTCCGGCCACCCTCGCAAAGCGCTGCGGATGCGCCGCTCCGCGACTTCTTGCTTGTACTCGAATGCGGCCAAGACGTTCTCTATGCCGTACCGCGCGATCGTCTCCGCGAGGCGACGCTCGCCCAGCCGCGCGACGCCGATCTGCCCGCGGATATCGCCCAAGACGACGTCCGGATCACGGCTGTTCGCCCGCACGATCGCCTCGATGTCGCGGACCGGGCGACCCTGCGAGACGATCCGTACCGGCGGATACTGGATCCCCTCCTGAAAGAGCTCGCGGGCGTTCGCGTTCGCCGTCCCGGGGACGACTCCGCCGAGGTCGGTCTTGTGCGCGATGCTGGCACAGAACGCGATCAAGCGACCGTCGTGAAAGACCGGCGCTGCGACGGCCATATCCATCGCGTGCGGGAGCCCCGACTCGTACGGATGGTTGGTGATGAAGGCGTCGCCGGGATGGAGATCGCCCTCGAAGCTCCGCCGGATCGCGCGAACGACCTCGGGGAGCGAGGCGACGTGCAGCGGGAGGACGACGTGTTCTCCGACGACGTTTCCCTGCGCATCGAGGATCATGCAGCTCGCATCTTGCGACTCTCGGATGACCGTCGAATAACCGGTGCGGAAGACGCCGTCTTGCATCTCCTGCACGATCCCCGAGAGGCGGCTTTGAATGACCTGAAAAGTGACGGCGTCGATCATGCCGCTGCGCGGGCGATGATCTCACTCGCATCGACCGGACGATCGAGGAGTTTATATCGATAGGCGACGTCGAGCGAAGGTTGGATCAACCGCGGATCGAGCGACTCGGAATAGACGGCGCGCGTCATCGCGAGCGTCGTGGTGAGGGGGACTCTCGAATACTTGGAGAGGATCGCCGCAGATTGGGGATGGTGTGCGTTCGCCCACTTCGCCGTCGCATAGATCGTGCGAACGAAGCGCTTCACGATCTCGGGATTCTTCTTTATGTACTCCGGCGTGGTGAACCATCCGCCGTTCATGAAGCGCTTCCCGATGACGTCGAAAAACTTGGCGAAGATCCGCACGTCGTTCTTTGCATCGGTCAGCTGGGGCTCGGGGATCGTCGCCGCGGCGACCGTCCCGCGGCGCAGCGCCGGCGCCATCTCGGGGAAGGCCATCTCGATGAATTGCACTTTCGTCACGTCGGCCCCATTTTGGGTCAACCATGCACGAGCGCCTGCCGCGTTCATGTCGCGCAATGCCGAGACGGCGAGCGTTTTGCCTTCGAGATCTTTCGCCCGGCGTAACGGCGAGCTGCGATCGACACAAAGCACGGTCGTCGGTGCGCTCGACAGATAGAGCGCGCCGCCGGCGATGAAACCGACGGGGAAGCCGTGCGTCACCGCCGTCGCGAGCGCGACGGTATTCGAGATACCGATATCGAGCGCGCCGCCCAAGACCGCGGTCAAGATCGCCGTCCCATTCGTCATCGTCGTGATCTGGACGTCGAGACCGGCCGACTTGAAGAAGCCCAGGTCGTCGGCGTAGTAGGCTTCGCCGTAGGTGTCGCTCGTAATCGCCCCGACCCGCAACCCCGGCGTTTGGGCCGACGCAGGGACGACCAGGCCGGCGGCGGCCGCGGCGGCGACGCCGGAGAGGAACCGGGGACGGTCCAGTCGCCGGGTCGTCAGCGCGGGCTCGACGGTCCGGTCAGCGAGCTGTAGCGTGCTCGCTCGGCCTCGCTCATCTCGCTGCCGGCGAAGGTCAGCTCGCAGGTCACCCCGTTGGGATCGTCGACGAAGACTTGCACGTCGCCGGTCCGCGGAACGACGTTGATCCGGTGCTTGAGCCCACGGGCCTCGATCCGTTTGCGGATCTCGGCCAAACCCGTCATGCGGAACGAGACGTGATCGAGCGCGGCCATCCCGTGCGCGTCACGGGGATGGTTGGAGCCCGGTGAGAGGGCGTCGTTCAGGTGGACGACGGCGACGTCCCCCGCGTACAGCCAGTAACCGCCGAACTGGAACGGGGGCCGCTCGCCGACACGCAACCCCACGATATCGACGTAAAAATCCTTGGTTTCCTCGCAGCGCGCCGTCGTGATGTTGACGTGGTCGAGCCTCGTCGCGCCTACAGTGACTTGAGCCTTGCCGTTATCCATGGGGCAAAGGATACCGCCTCCAGGCTACCCGGCTCAAGGGGACTCCGGCCAAGAGCTTTGGGACGTCGACGTGTCCGTAGAAGCAGACCTGGCCGTTCCACTCCCGAGCCATCAAAGCGACCGGCATCCCGGGAAAGACCTGCTCCTCCAAGAGGAGGACGAACCGTTCAGCCTCGGCGGGATCGCGCAGGACGGTCGGGGCGACCGTGGCGAGCGCAAAAGTGGGACCATGTCCGGTGATTATCGCCCCCTCCAGCGTCACCGGCAGCTGACTCCTGGTAGACATAACCCCTCGTACTGATGATCGGCGGGAGGCCTCGAGACTTCATAAGACTGCCCGACGGTCGGCCAAGCGTGCGCTCGATCACAGGCGGGCCTAGCCTTCCTTTTTGAACTCCATCGCGAGCGAGTTCATGCAGTAACGCAAGTGTGTCGGCGGCGGCCCGTCGTCGAAGACGTGACCCAGATGCGAGCCGCATCGCGCGCACAGCACCTCTTCGCGGATCATTCCGTAACTGGTGTCGCGCCGAAGGATGACGCGGTCTTTGGCAAGCGGCTGATAGAAGCTCGGCCACCCGGTCCCCGATTCGAACTTCGTCGCCGACGAGAACAGCTCGTTCCCGCAAGCCGCACACACGAAGATCCCCTTGTCGTGGACCTCGAGCAGTGCTCCGCTGAACGGCGGTTCGGTCGCCCCTTCACGCAGCACCGCATAGCGGTCGGGCGGGAGCTCTTTCTTCCATTCCGCTTCGGTCTTCTTGATAGGGACATCCATTGCGGGCCTCCAGCGCGGGACGGCGTCGAGCGTCTTCGCGCATGCTACAAACGGGACGGCGAACAGTGCACCGCCGGCGAGGACGAAGCTACTGCGATCCATACTCTTGCATCGATCCTACATCATCCTACATCGACGGAACGATCACCGCCGCGCCGTCGACAGCGTCCCGCTTCACCGCCAGGAGCGCTTCATTCGCTTCGTCGAGCCGGAAGCGGGTGACCTTCGGGCGCAGCGCGATCTCCTGCGCGACGCGTAAAAAGTCGATCGCATCCTGGCGGGTCATATTTGCAACGCTGCGGATTTGGCGTTCGCCCCACAGAAGCGAATCGTAGTCGAAGCTCGGGATGCGATCGAGGTGGATCGCGTTGATCGCGACGACCCCGCCTTTCCGCAACGCCCCGAGTGCGGCGACCACGACGTCCCCGCTCGGCGCAAAGGTGACGGCACGATCGAGCGGGACCGGCGGCTTGTCGGTCGCGTCGCCGACCCACACCGCCCCGCGCTCGCGCGCCAGCGCCTGATGCGAGCTCCCGCGCGTGGCGACGTAGACCTCGCACTTCCAGGCGCGCAGCACCTCGATCACCAGATGTGCGGACGCCCCGAATCCGTACAGCCCGACGCGTTCCCCCGGCCGCACGTCCGCGACGCGCAGCGAGCGAAAACCGATGATCCCGGCACACAGCAGCGGCGCGACCTGATCGTCGTCGAGGCGTTCCGGCAAGGGATAGACGAAATCGCTCCGCGCGAGGGCGTACTCGGCGTAGCCGCCGTCGACGTCGTAGCCGGTGAACGAAGGGGCGTCACAAAGATTCTCCATCCCGCTGCGGCAGTAGGAACACGTCCCATCCGTCCCGGCTATCCACGAAACGCCGACGCGGCTCCCGAGCGGGAGTCGCTCGGTCGCCCCGGCGATCACCTCGCCGACGATCTGGTGGCCGGGGACGACCGGACGTCGGTGCGGCGGCAACTCCCCTTCGCAAATGTGGAGGTCGGTCCGGCAGACGCCGCACGCCCGGACCGCGAGGAGGACCGTTCCGGGACGAAGCGCCGGCCGATCGACCTCTTCGATCAGGAGCGGATGTGCGGTCATGGGACCGGGAGATTTCAGCAGCGCAGCCCTCATGTGAACCTTTACGAAACCTTCCGCGCAAACGTAGGTCGCCGCCCTACGATCTCCCTCGTGGTCGGCCTGTCCTTCAAGCGGATGCCCCGTTTTGCCGAACCCCAAACAGTAGTGCATACTTCGACGTCGACGATCAAGCCGACCGGGACTCGGGCAGGACTCCGGCTTCGCGTGCCGTCGGCATCGAACTGAACGATGCACATACTCTTGGTAGAGGATAACCCGGCGGATGCCAAGCTCGTGCAGCTCATGCTCGAGACCTCCGACGTCAAGGGTGCGGAGTTGACCCACGTCGACTCGTTCGTGAAGGCGCTTGCGACCTTGCAAAAGCAGGAGTATGACGTGATCTTGCTCGATCTCGGGCTCCCCGACGCGCATGGGCTCGATTTGGTGAACAAGCTACGCGCGACGACGATGACGCCGATCGTCGTCCTCAGTGGGACGGGCGACGAAGAGATTGCGACGATGGCGGTTCGCGAAGGCGCGCAAGACTATCTCGTCAAGGGGCACGTCGACGAGTTTCTGCTGGCACGCTCGCTGCGCTACGCGATCGAACGGGGCCAGGAACTCAAACGGTTGTCGGCGCTGGCGTTCTACGACGCCCTCACCGGGCTGCAGAACAGACGATCGTTCTTGCTGAGTTTCGAACAAGTTCTCCGCCGCGCGGCGCGCGATCGCCACCCGGTGGCGTGCCTATACCTCGATTTGGACCACTTCAAGGATGTGAACGATACGCTCGGGCATCAAGCCGGCGATCAGGTCCTGATCGTCGTCGGGCGGATCCTGCGCCGAGCGCTGCGCAAGAGCGACCTGGTGGGGCGGATGGGCGGCGACGAGTTCGTCGTCGTCCTTTCATCGATCAAGAAGCCGGCCGACGCCGAGCTCGTCGCGGAGAAGATTCGGCGCGCGATCGATCAGCCGATCGAGGTCGACGGCAGGCCGGCACACGTGACGGCGAGCATCGGGGTCAGCTTCTATCCCGAGGACGCCGAAGACGCCCAGACCCTGATCCGGCTCGCCGATGAGGCGATGTACGACGCCAAACACGGCGGGAAGAACCGTGTCGCCCTGCACGCCGAACATCCCAAACGGCGCGAGGCGTAGCGCCATCGCCGCACGGGAAACGTGCTAATCGAGGAAGTCGAGGCCGATATCGAGCGCCGGAGCGCTGTGCGTGATCCAGCCCGACGAGATGAGGTCGACGCCCGTCTCGGCGATGGCGCGGACGTTTTGCTCGGTGACGCGTCCCGACGCTTCGAGAATCGCGCGGCCGGCCGCCGTCTCGACGGCTTCCCACATCCGCTGGGGCGTGAAGTTGTCGAGCAGAATCACCTCGACGCCGAGGTCGAGACACTCGACGAGTTGCTCGAGATCGTCGACCTCGACCTCGATCTTCACCAGATGACCGACGCTGCGGCGGACCGCCTCGACGGCGGGCTTGATCCCGCCCGCGAAGGCGATATGGTTGTCTTTGATCAGGACCGCGTCGTCCAAACCGAAGCGATGATTCATTCCGCCTCCGACGCGGACGGCGTATTTCTCCAAGATGCGCAAACCGGGCGTCGTCTTGCGCGTATCGATGATCTTCGCTTTCGTCCCCTCGATCAAGCGGACGAGACGGTTCGTCGCGGTGGCGATACCGGAGAGATGACCGAGAAAATTGAGTGCGGTCCGCTCGGCGGTGAGGATCGCACGCGTCGAACCGCGGATCGTCATCAGCTCCGCACCCGCCCCGGCCTCTTCGCCGTCCTTGAGAGCGATCGCGATGTCGATCGTCGGGTCGATACGGCGAAACGTTTCGGCCGCGATCTCGGTCCCGCAAATCCGCCCCTCCCTGCGCGCCCGAACGACGGCGGAACTCGTCGCACCGGGCGGGACGATTCCATTGGTCGTGATGTCGCCTGCACGACCGATGTCTTCCAGCAACGCGGTCCGAATGATCGAGTCGACTTGGATCATGCGGCGGAGCGATCGCAGGCGAGAAAGCTCAAGGCACCGTCCCGCATCAGCGTCTCGGCGCCCCGACCGAGGATCGACGCCACTGCGGCGACGTTGTCCTGAGGCTCCTCGATCCCCATCGGAAACGGATAATCGGAGCCGAAGACGACGCGATCGGGTCCGGCGAAGCGCGCGAGGAGCTCGAGCGCCGCAGCATCGTGAAGCATCGAATCGAAGTAGAACCGGCGCAGGTAGTGCGAAGGAGGATGCGGAGCGGCGGCTTTGTAGGCGGGCGGCGCGACGTGCCACGAGCGCTCGAAACGGCTGAACTGATACGGTAAGAATCCGCCGCCGTGGACGAGCAAAAAGCGCAAGTTCGGCCAGCGTTCGAGGACGCCGCCGAGCATCAGCGCCGCCGCGGCCGCCGTCGTGGCCGCCGGATTCCCGCACGAGATATGCAGAAAATACCGGCGGGCCGGTGGATTCGACCCGGCGTCGACCGGATGGATGACGATCGCCACGTCCAAGCCCGTCGCCGCTTCCCAAAACGGATCGAACCAGGGATCATCGAGCGCTCTGCCCTCGACCTCGGCGCCGATCTGCACCGCACGCATCCCGAGCGTCTTCACCGCGTACTCGAGCTCGGCGACGGCGGCCTGCGGCGCCTGCAATGGGACGGCCGCAGCGGCGAAAAAGCGTTCCGGATGGGCACGGACGCAGGCGGCGAGCGTCTCGTTTTGCAGACGAGTGAACCACTTTGCGTCCGCGAGCGGGAGGTTGTAGGCCGAGAGATCCATCCAGCCCGCGAGCAGTTGCGCACCGATACCGCGCTCGTCCATCCAGGCCAATCGCGCGTCGATGTCCGACAACGCCGGTGCGAGCGGCGCATTCGCCGAACGACCGGATAGCTCGACCCACGTCCGCTGCTGCCCGTCGATCGCGAGCCTCACGTTGTGGGCCCCGCCGTCTTTGCGAACCGCTTCGATCAGCTCGCGAGCGACGTGATGGGCGTGCAAATCGATGATGCCCGGGCGAGGTTCGGCGGAGGGAATCGTCACACGACGGCGCTTACGCCGTCGCCGGTGCTGCGATCCTCTTTGCATCTGCGCAGGACGGATCGGCCGAGCAAGAGCCTTCGACTCGCTCGCCAAGAAGATGACGGTTCGCATTACGCGAACATCATCGTCGGTATGATCGCGCTCGAAGGCGGGACGTTCACCATGGGGTCGGATCGCTTCTATCCCGAAGAAGCGCCGCCGCATCGCGTCACCGTCGGGCCGTTCCGCATCGACGAACATCCGGTGACCAACGACCAGTATCGGCGCTTCGTCGAGGCGACGGGCTATGTGACGGTCGCCGAACGCCCTCTCGACCTTTCGGGGATTCCGGGCGCGCCGATGACGACGCTGGGCCCGGGCTCTCTCGTCTTTACGCCGACCGAGGGTCCCGTCGACTTGAGCAATTCTCACAACTGGTGGCGCTATATCGAAGGCGCTTCGTGGCGCCACCCGCAAGGACCCGAGAGCTCGATCGACGGGCTCGGCGACCATCCGGTCGTGCACATCGCCTACGAGGATGCGCTCGCATACGCGCGATGGGCGGGCAAGGAGCTTCCCACCGAAGCCGAATGGGAGTTCGCCGCGCGCGGCGGACTCGAAGGAAAGGTATTCACCTGGGGCGACGAGATCGAGCCGAACGGCAAGATCATGGCGAATACCTGGCACGGCGAGTTCCCCTGGCGGCGCGACGATCCGTTCGGTTTCGAACGGACCTCTCCCGTCGGCTCGTTCCCGCCGAACGGCTACGGGCTCTACGATATGGCCGGGAACGTTTGGGAATGGACGGCCGATTGGTTTCGTCCGCACGGCGCAACGGCCGCGCTCGTCGAGCGAGCGTGTTGCGCGCCCCCGGCCGCCTCAGCCGAGGAGAGCTACGATCCGACGCAGCCGCATATTCGTATACCGCGCAAGGTCCTCAAGGGTGGATCGCATCTCTGCGCGCCGAGCTATTGCATGCGCTTCCGGCCCGCCGCCCGCATGCCGCAGATGATCGACACGGGGATGAGCCATCTCGGCTTCCGCTGCGTGCAACGCGGCTAGCGGCTAAAAGCGGATGGCACCTCCCGCGATCCCTGCGCGCAGGACGCCCTGGATCACAGTACCGATACGGCCGCCCGGGGGAGTGCAGGGATCGCGACCGATCAGGACCGGTCCGCCCCCACCGCCCATCGGGTAGTGCTCGGTCCACCCGCCGCCGGGGACCCCCTTCGTCCCTCCACTGGGGAGCGGCGGATCGGGGAAGCTCTGCGGCGTCGTCGCCGGAGCGCCGGTCGAGGCTGTCGTCGACGGGCCGTTCTGCGTCGTGCTCGCGCCTTGCGTCGTGGTCGCGCCTTGCGTCGTGGTCGAACTTTGCGCCGCGGATGAGGGCCCGCCGGCGGGAGCGGCGGCAGGGACCGGCCTGACGGCCGGCGCCGCGGCGGCGTGCACCTGCACTTGGCGGTACGTTTGGGCGGCGGCGAGCGCTGCCGCGCGAGCCTCGGCTTGGGCGCGCTTCGCTGCCGCTTCTTCCGCCGCGATCCTCGCTTCGAGGCGGCGCATCTCGGCTCGTGCGGCCGAGTTCGCGCGGATCGCTGCTTCGTTCACGACCGGCGTCACCGGCGACTTCTCGCCCCTCGCAGGATGGTGAACCGCTACGCCGCGGCGAGCAGGCGGCGCGACCGGGGACGTGCGTTGCTCCACTCGTGCAGGTTCCCGGGCTGGGATCGAGCGCATCGGCGCCGCCGCCACGGTATGCTTCTGCGCCGCAGGCGGCGAGAGCAGTTTGGAGATCGTCGGCCCCATGAAGAGCCCCGCGGTGAGCGAGACGATCGCCGTCCCCGCAAGCGATGCGGTCCACAATCTGCGCTGGCGCGCTTGCTTTTGGATCTGAGCAAGCGTTTTAGCATACAGCGACGGATTCTCGTTGAACAAGCGCGCTGCGAACGCCGGGTCTTCGAGCGAGGCGAGACGTTCCTCAAGGGGATCGCCGACCGGAGGCAACTGTACCGACATAGGCTCGTACCTGCGAGGCTGAGTGCGAAGCGGATGACGTGTCGCGATCGTACCGGGTAGAACTTAAGCAGGCCTTAGACGCCGCTTAGAGCGACTCCGCTTCGAACATCGGGATGATCGCGTGCAGCCTACCTCTGGGCCAACGGCGTCCCCCCCGGCTTACTCACCCCGACCCAAGTCTGCGCCTCCTGATTCCAGCGAACCATGATGACCGCACTCTGATCGAGACCTCGCTGGGGGATCGATCGGAAATCATAGCGGCCGTTTACGCCGACCCACCCGTCGATGTTCGCGATATACTGCCGTAGTTGCGCGGCGGTCGCGTTCGGTCCGAGCGCACGCAGCGCGGTGATGACGATCATCGCGGGATCCCACGCCGTGCTGCCCATGAAATCGGGCTTGACGCCCTCGGCGCGAAGGGCCGTCTGGTACGTGGTCACGGCGTTCTTCGTCGCCTTGTCCGTTACTTGATTCGGGGCGACGCAGGGAACGCCGGGAAAGTAGAGCTCCTTGGGCATGAAGGACGAGTATTGCGCCATCTGCGCGTAGGTGAGGTTTCCGTTGGTCGTGAGGATCGGAATCGTAATCCCGGCCTCGCTCGCTCCCCGCAGCAACGTCCCCGCCGGCGTCCCGGTACTCCAGGCGATCAAGACCTGCGGGTTCGCCGCCTTGATACGGGCCATCTGTGCGCTAACGCTGATGTCGCTGACGCCGAAATGCTCGCGATCGACGATGCTGAGGCCCTTGTTCTCCGGGAGCGCGAAGACCGCATTGATGGCGCGTTCGGCATCCTGGCCGCTGGCGTCGGTTGAGGTGATGACGGCGAACCGCGTGAGTCCGCGTTCGCGAAAATAGCGCACCGCGACGGGGATGAGGTCGGTCGTCGAGACGCTCGAAGAAAAGACGTAGCTCCCGGGTTCGGGATGGACGCCGGGGCTGAAGCAATAGAGGACCGGCCCGTCCTTCACGAGCGGCATCATCGCCCCGCACAATGCGACGAGCGACGACCCCAAGATGACGGGGACGTGTTGACTGATCAAGGAGTTGGCGAGCTGGACGTCGACCTGGGGATTGGACTGATCGTCGTGAATGACGAACTTGACGGGGCGTCCGGCGATCCCGCCCGACTTGTTGACGATCTTCTCGATCGCGTCGAGCGCCGGCTTTTCGCCTTTCCCGAGAAAAGCCCCGTAACCGGTCATCGGCATGATCACGTTGAGCTCGTAGGGTTGCGGCCCTTGACCGAAGCCCGGTGCAACGGTCGAACCCAGCGCCAGGCAAAGCACAGCCGCTATCCGCAGGCTCCGAGCGAGCGTCTTCATAAAAAACCGACCCCACTTTCCACCGTTTGGGTGAGCAACGGCCCGGATCGGTACATCGTTCCGCAGGGTCGGCCGCTCACCCGCTGCACGATAAAGAGCGCCCGCCTGGGCTTCCCCGGGCGGGCGCTCCTCGTCGACCTCTGAAGCCGCCGGTCCCTTTAGAGGTCCTCGGGGTTGATCCCCTTCTGACGGTACTGCGAGCTGCGCGGCGTCGTCTGGACCGCGACGTCGGGCTCGTACTCGCCCTCATAGTGGACCGTGTTTTCCTGCAGGCGCTGGCGTTCGTAGGGGCCCATGAGCTTGGGCGAGAGCCGCTCGCCGTTGGGGCCGATGACCTTCCCTTCCTCCTCTGCGTACTCGCCGTCGAGGAACGGATGGCGCGGACGGCCTTCCTCGTCGAGGTCTTGCCCTTCGGGCTCGATGGTGAGGTTGCGATACCGGGACATCCCCGTCCCGGCCGGGATGAGCTTCCCGATGATGACGTTCTCCTTTAGCCCGAGGAGCGGGTCGTGCTTCCCTTTGATCGCCGCATCCGTCAGGACGCGGGTCGTCTCCTGGAAGCTCGCCGCCGAGAGGAACGACTCCGTCGCGAGCGACGCCTTCGTCACGCCGAGCAGGACCGGACTCCCCTCCGCGGGCGTCTTACCCTCGGCCTTCATCCGTTCGTTCTCCTCATTGAACTGGGCGAGTTCGATGAGCTGTCCGGGCAGGTACCGCGTGTCGCCGCCGTCGACGATCTTCACCTTCCGCAGCATCGAGCGAACGATGACCTCGATGTGCTTGTCGTTGATGTCGACGCCCTGCGAACGGTAAACTTTCTGGACTTCCTGGACCAGATAGTTCTGCAGCGCCGTCTCACCCTTGATCCGCAAGATGTCGTGCGGGTTGAGCGAGCCTTCGTGGAGCTGATCGCCGGCTTCGACCCTGTCGCCGTCGTGCACCATCAAGTGCACCCCCATCGGGACTTCGTAGCTATGCTCGTCGCCCCGGTCGTCGGTGACGATCACGTGCCGTTTGTTGCGCTCTTCGACGATACGCACCGTCCCGGCGACCTCGGTCATCGCGGCTTGGCCTTTCGGCTTGCGTGCTTCGAAGATTTCCTCGACGCGCGGCAGACCCGTGATGATGTCTTCGGTCGCGACGCCGCCGGTATGGAAGGTCCGCAGCGTCAGCTGCGTCCCGGGCTCGCCGATCGACTGCGCGGCGATGATCCCGACGGCCTCGCCGATATCGACCTTGCTCCCGGTCGCGAGATTGCGGCCGTAGCACATCGCGCAGACGCCGTACTTGGCTTGACACGTCAACACCGAGCGAATCTTGACGGCGGTGATCCCGGCCTCGAGGATCAGCTTGGCGGCGTCCTCATCGATTTCTTCGTCGCGCTTGACGATCTTCAGGCGCGGGTTCTCGGGATGCTTGATGTCCTCGGCGGCACGCCGGCCGACGATACGATCGACGAGGGGTTCGATCGTCTCCTTCCCGACGCGAATGTCGGTCACGGTGATCCCTTGCGAGGTCCCGCAGTCGTCCTCGCGGATGATGACGTCCTGCGCCACGTCGACCAGACGCCGCGTCAGGTAGCCGGAGTCGGCCGTGCGCAGCGCGGTGTCGGCCAGACCCTTACGCGCACCGTGCGTCGAGATGAAGTACTCGAGGACGGTGAGCCCTTCTTTGAGCGAGGCCTTGACCGGGATTTCGAGGATGCGCCCCGACGGATCGCTCATGAGACCGCGCATACCGCCGAGTTGCTTGACCTGCGCGATCGAACCGCGCGCACCCGAAGTCGCCATCATGAAGACGGGGTTGAGCGGATTCTGCGCGGCCTGCATCGCGGCCGTAACGTCGTCCGACGCCTTCGACCAGACGTCGATCGTCTTGTTGTACTGTTCTTCCGGCGAGATGAAACCTTGATCGAAGAGCCTGTGCAGATCCTCGATCTCGTCTTGCGCCTTCTTCAGGATCTCGTACTTCTGCGTCGGGACGACGATGTCGTCGATCGCAACCGTCGTCCCCGAGAGCGTCGCATAGCGGAACCCGAGCGTCTTGATCGCGTCCAGGAACTCCGCCGTCTCGGCGTTGCCGTAACGACGATAGCAGTCGGTGATCAAGCGCTTGAGCTCGTTCTTGTCGACGATGTAATTGACGTACGGATGCCGCCACTTCTCGGGGAACGCCGCGTTGAAAATGCAGCGGCCCACGGTCGTCTTGATCCGCTGCATCTCGCCGTTTTCGCCGGTCGGGACGCGGACCTCGATCCACTGCTGGAGGCCGATCTGCTTGTACTCGTAGGCGTTGATCGCGTCTTGCAAATCGGCGAAGGCCGGGAGCCTCCCGCTCTGCTCGACGTGCCCTTTCCCGTTGGTCGCCTTCCCGTTGGCCGAGGCGTGGCCGTTCTGCCAGCCGCTGTACTCGAAGGCGATGTCGTCGGCGAGCGCGCCCTTCGCAGGTCCCTTGTACTCGTCGGGTTGGAACGTCAGATAGTAGAGGCCCAGGACCATGTCCTTGGTCGGGATCGAGACCGGGTTCCCGAAGCTCGGCTGCAAGATGTTGTTCGACGACAACATCAAGATTCGCGCTTCGGCTTGTGCGCCCGCGCTCAACGGGAGATGGACCGCCATTTGGTCGCCGTCGAAGTCCGCGTTATACGGCGTGCAGACGAGCGGGTGCAAATGGATCGCCTTCCCCTCGACCAGAACCGGCTCGAAGGCTTGGATCCCCAAGCGGTGGAGCGTCGGCGCACGGTTGAGCAGGACGGGATGCTCGCGAATCACCTCGTCGAGGACGTCCCAGACCTCCGGACGGACGCGCTCGACCATCCGCTTCGCGCTCTTGATATTGTGCGCTTGGCCGCGGTCGACGAGCTTCTTCATGACGAACGGCTTGAAGAGCTCGAGCGCCATCTCTTTGGGTAGCCCGCACTGGTGCAGCTTGAGGTTCGGGCCGACGACGATGACCGAGCGACCGGAGTAGTCGACGCGCTTGCCGAGCAGGTTCTGCCGGAAGCGGCCTTGCTTCCCCTTGAGGATGTCCGAAAGCGATTTGAGCGGCCGGTTGTTGGGCCCCGTGACCGGGCGGCCGCGCCGGCCGTTGTCGATCAGCGCGTCGACCGCCTCTTGCAGCATGCGCTTCTCGTTCTTGATGATGATCTCGGGAGCCGAGAGCTCGAGCAGCCGCTTGAGGCGATTGTTACGGTTGATGACGCGGCGGTAGAGGTCGTTCAGATCGCTCGTCGCAAAGCGGCCGCCGTCGAGCTGGACCATCGGGCGCAGTTCCGGTGCGATGACCGGGACGGCGCTGAGGATCATCCACTCGGGCTTGTTCCCGCTCTGGAGGAACGCCTCCACGACCTCGAGGCGCTTGATCGCCTTGATCCGCTTCTGCCCGGTCGTCTCCTTGAACTCTTTGCGCAACTCTTCTTGGAGCTTGCGCAGGTTGAGATCGCGCAGGAGCTCGCGGATCGCCTCCGCGCCCATCCCGGCTTTGAAGTTGTTGCCGTACTTCTCACGCGCTTCGCGGTAGCGTTGCTCGGTGAGGATCTCGCGCTTGGTAAGCGGCGTGTTGCCCGGATCGATCACCACGTACGCCGCGAAGTAGATGACCTTCTCGAGTTGGCGCGGCGACATGTCGAGCAGGATCCCGATGCGCGAGGGGACGCCCTTGAAATACCAGATGTGCGAGACCGGCGTCGCGAGTTCGATGTGCCCCATCCGCTCGCGGCGGACCTTCGCGCGGGTGATCTCGACCCCGCAGCGGTCGCAGATCATCCCCTTGAAGCGGATGCGCTTGTACTTGCCGCAGTGACACTCCCAGTCTTTGGTCGGCCCGAAGATCTTCTCGCAGAAGAGCCCGTCGCGTTCGGGCTTGAGCGTGCGGTAGTTGATCGTCTCGGGCTTTTTGACTTCGCCGAACGACCAAGCGCGGATCTGCTCGGGCGATGCCAAGCCGATCCGCATCGCATCGAAATTATTGACGTCGAGAAGGTTCACGTATTCTTCAGCCTCTTGAAGCCCCGATTACAGCCGGCAAAAGCCGATAGCAAACCATAGGTTCGACCCTGGATCGAACCCTCAGTCTGCTGGTATGTCCGGCGGCAGGACACAGGCAGCTATCATATCACCGTCGCCGAGGAGGGTCAAGGCGCGGCCGGAGCGCCTCCTTGGTTGGGTTAGCGGGCATCCCCACCCCTCCTCGGCCTGGAGACCGACCGCAGTCCAGGGGGTGCTGCTCGCCGCTAGATCCCTTCGAGCGCGCCGGCGTCCCTCGCTTTTTCTTCGGCGTAATGATAATGCTTGCGGATCACTTTGGGATCGAGGATGTCGCGCTTGGCGATCTCGAGCTCGGCGCCGCGGAGGGTCTTCGGCTCGCCGATCAACGTCGCACGGTATTGAAAACGTGCATTCTCTTCGGCGGAGATCGTGTGCGCGACGACTTCCTCGACGCTCTTTCCGACCAGGACGATGCCGTGGCCGCGCAAGACGACGAGCGGTGCGTCCCCGAGCGCCCGGGCGACGGCTTCACCGCGTTCCTGCGTGTTGATCAAGTTCGCATCGTCGAAGACGGGCGCGGACTCGGGCAAGAACCCGCCGACCGGGTGCACCGGCTGCAGGGTCTTCCCTGCAATCGAAAGGGCGACGACATTATCGGGATGCGTGTGGCAGATCGCTTGGACGTCGCTACGTCGATTGAAGACGGCACGATGGATGTGAAACTCGCTGGGCGGCTCGTCGCCCTCGCCGATCCGGCGACCCGTCCGCAAATCGACGGGGACGATATCGGCCGCGGTCAACGTCGCTCGGCTCGCCTTGCGCGAATTGATCCACATGACGCCGGGATCCTCGGCATCGCGGACTGCGACGTGGCCGCTGGCGTGCATGACGCCGGCGTAATGAATGATCCGCACCGCTCGTGCGACCAACCGTTGGTAGTGAACTTTTGTTGCCGAGGAAACCGTTTCCATAGCGTCGGAGGACTCCGTTATGAAGAGATCGGAAGCAGTCCTGGTGATGAGCGCGGCGCTCGTCGGCAGCCCCTTTGCCGTCGGCTCGCAGAGTCTTGCGACCATCAAGGCGGCCGGGGTCCCCGAAGAGTCGGCGACGCCGGTCCTCTACGCGGAGCAAGCAGGGATCTTCCGCCGCTACGGCCTCGCGGTCGACCTCCAGCCGCAGCGCAGCGGGACCGCGATCGCGGCCGGCGTCGCCGGCGGCGCCTATAACATCGGGAAGTCGAGCATCGTCCCCCTGATCATCGCCCATTCCAAAAAGATACCGTTCGTCATCGTCGCGCCCGGCGGACTCTATTCCTCGGCAAACCCGACGATCGGGATGATCGTCCGCGCCGACTCGCCGATCAAAACGGCGGCCGACATGAACGGCAAGACGCTCGGGGTATCGGCGCTCGACGACCTCTACACGATCGGGATCAAGAACTGGATCGACACGAACGGTGGGAACTCGAGCACCCTGAAAATCGTCGAGCTGCCCCTCAGTGCGGTCCAAGGAGCGCTCGAGAGCGGGCGGATCGACGCGGGCGGGAGTGCGATGCCGGCTCTGCAAGAAGCGCTCAACAGCGGAAAGGTCCGCGTCCTCGCCTGGATGTTCGACTCGATCGCGCCGGAGTTCATGTTCACCGCCTGGTTCACGACGCGTGACTACTTGAACAGGAACCGGCGGATCGTCGCCGGGTTCGCTCGAGCCGTCCGCTCGGCGGCGCAATACGTCAACGCTCATCCCCAGCAGACCATCGATATACTCTCCAAATTCACCGGGATCGAGCCTGGCACGATCGCGCACATGAAGCGGGCACAGATGGGGACGACGCTCGATCCGAAGCTCGTTCAGCCGGCGATCGACGTCTGCGCGAAGTACAAAGTCATCCCGTCGACATTTGATGCACGCGAGATGCTTGCGACCAACCTGCTATGACTTCGACGATCCCGGCCGGATCGTCCGGGAGCGCGTCGCCGCGCCAGGCGACGTGGCCGTCGGGCCGGACCAGGACGAGGTCGCGCTGATAGGCGCACCGTACCTGGGGCTCCTCGAGGGTGCAGACCTCGAGCGGGACGCGGCGTTCACGCGCCGCCGCCTCGAGAGGAGCGACGTCGAGCGAACGATCGAAACGCAACAAGACGAAACCTCGGCCGAATAGATCGAGCGTCGACCGGCCGGGACGCAGCCAAACGTGCGGTGCACGGGCCCCGGGACGGGAGGTTTGCTCGTAGGTCGCGACCTCCATCGGCGGTGCCGGCGTTCCGTCGTAGATGCAGATCGGCGAGTCGTCGTAACGATAGCCCAGATGGATCCCTATCGTGTACCATTCATGACGCATCGTCTCGCTGAACTCCGCGCCGAAACGCTTGCGAAACGCGTCGCCCTCCGGCGAATCGTCCAAAAGGAGCGGCATCACGCCGGGTGAGAGCATCCGTTCGAGGTTCGCACTCGCCTCCTTCGCGTTGCGCAACGCGACGGGACGCCGCTCGATGGTATAGGAGTCGAGCAATACCGGGCCGCCCCATCCGCTCAAAACGCCCTCGAGCTTCCAGGAGAGATCGACGGCATCGCCGATCCCCGTATTCATCCCGAATCCGCCTGTCGGCGACATGACGTGCGCCGCGTCGCCGGCGATATAGACCCGGCCCGACCCGTAACTATCGGCGACGAGCTCGCGCCGCGTCCAGTTGACGACCGACTCGATCTCGAATGGGAAATCGACCCCGACGACGCGCCGTATGACGTCCTCGATCTCTCGGCGGCTGAGTCCTTCACGCCGTGACTTGATGATCGAGAGCCGGTAACGATCCCAGCCGTCGATCGCGACCAACGTCGCCCACGTCCCTTCCGGCCCGACGATGATGAAGCGATAGGCTTCGCCCTTGTCGTGCAACTTCTTCAGCTGCGGTGAGCGAAAGATGACGTTGGTCGTATTGGTGAGGACGGCCCGACCGGTATAGGTCGTCCCGAGCCGCCGGGCGACCGTGCTCGAGGCGCCGTCACAACCGACCAAATACTGCGCCTCGATCGTTTCGGTACGGCCGCGCTCGAGGTCGCGCACCTCGGCGACGACGGACTCCGGGCTCTGGGTGAAGGAGACGAGCTCGTGACGATACCGCAGCTCGACGCAGTCGAACGTCTCGACCCACGCGCGCAGGACCGGGTCGAACTTGTCCTGCGGGCAGCGCTCGCGGCGCTGCGGACTTTGCGGCGGCGGCGACGCCCGGCGCGGTGAGGGGAAGCGTTCCCTCCCGAGCTCATACCCGGTCAGGCTCGTCACATAGACGTTGTCTTGGCCCCAATCACGATTGTACCCCGCGTTCTCGACGTTCTCGACGATCCCCCAACGACGGCAAAACTCCATCGTTCGGATCCCGACGAGGTCCATCTTCGGTTGCTCGATCGTCCCGTCGCTGCGTTCCACGATCATCGAGGGGATACCGCGCCACGCGAGATCGCCTGCCAGGACGAGACCGACCGGCCCTGCGCCGACGATCAGAACCGGGACTTTCAACATGCGAACATGCGCTTACGATGCGAGGGGACGCGACCCTTCGTCCCTGCTACGGCGACGGAGCGATCTCGAAGTCGAGGCCGGTGACTTGACGGACCCAACGCGCCTCGCGTTTCTCGCCCGGGACGATGAGGCGGAACGGCCCGATGTTCGGTGGGAAGGGTGTGCCGTCGCGTGATTCGGCGATCAGCACGACGCGGTCGGTGAACGACGGGTCGAGCTCGGCGAGCGAAAAGACGACGTGGTAGCCGTCCGCGGCCCCGACGACGACGTACGCCGTCAGTGCTCTTCCGCGTAAGGGCGCCCCGGTCGGGACGCCCGCGCGCGTCAGTACGTCGCGCAGCGCAACGCCGCTATAGGTGTCGGTGTGTCCCGCCTCGTCGGTCGCGGTGACGGTCCGGCGGGGCAGGCCGGCGAGCGTCGCAGCGTCGATCCGTAGATGAAACGGGCCGGGCAACGGCGCGGGTGAAGCTCGACGATCCGGACCGGGGCTCTGCGCGAGGACGGGCGCGATCAGGGCGGCGACGAAAAGCAGCGCAATCGGCGATGAGGAGAAGCGAGGCATGCTACCTCGATCTCGATAGAACGATACGGCGCATATCTCCTTGCGGCTGTAGGCAATCGGCTCCGTCTCGGTCGCCGGTCCCGCGATCGGAACGCCGTACCATTGCGCGGCATCACGCCTTAAACGTCCGTTAGATCGCAGCGCGGCGCGCACCGCTTTCGCCGATGATGCGCTATACTCCCGAGCAGGTAGCGCGCTCACCGACATCCGCCTTTATCTATTCTTGAGGAGTTTCGGAATGAACTTCAAAGCGATCCTTGCGACGGCGCTGATCTCGGCGACCGTCGGGGCGATGGGCGCCGGCATCGCGAATGCGCAAGCGTATGAGCGCGGCCAGCACCCCAGCAACCGCAACATGTGGTGGGTCGACGGTCAAGTCAGAGCCTTGATCAATCAGCTCAATCACGACGATCACGACTACGGCGGGCACCGTGTCGCCGCGATCAACGACCTCGAGGCGGCACGCAGCCAGATCGTCGCGGCCGAACAGTTCGCGCGTCAGCACGGCTACTAGGCCGAACCGGCGCACGATGGGAAACGGGGCCGTACTGGGCGCGGCCTCGTTTTCTT
>Ga0209061_1000456_pt1 | contig 104738 bp, 114 predicted proteins | sample Coa_R1_10_FD_187157 | JGI IMG/M metagenome (GOLD analysis project Ga0209061, IMG submission 187157) | Surface soil microbial communities from Centralia Pennsylvania, which are recovering from an underground coalmine fire - Coalmine... | ecosystem: Environmental > Terrestrial > Soil >... | reverse complement strand
CCGCTGCCGACGTGCCGATGACATCACCATGGATCAGGCAGCCGGCACGGCCGGCTGCCTGACTGCTCACTGCATCGTCACGAACGCGCGTTCGTCGCCAGCGGCCCACGGATCCGTCAGGAGAGCCGAAAAAGAAGGCCGAACCCCCTGTTCTCTAGGTGACGCTTGTTCCGGTCGCGGGCACAGCCCATGACCCCACCCACCACCCCCCGCACCCTCCCTCCATCGACGAAGTCCGTGTCGACCGTGCCGCTGGCCGTCTGGCCGGTCGCCCAGACCACCGCCCAGTGGCAGCGGTCCGGCCGGTACCTGCCGGCAGTCACCGCCCATCCCGGCAAGATGCTCCCCGAGCTCGCCCGGCGCATCGTCATCGAGTACTCGGACCCCGGCGCGCTCGTCGTCGACCCGCTCGCTGGGATCGGCACCACGATCGTCGAGGCCGCCCTCCTCGACCGGCGCGCCGTCGGCGTCGAGCTCGAAGCCCGCTGGACCGCCATCGCCCGGGAGAACCTCGACCACATGCTCGACCCCGCCCGGAGGGGACTCGCCGAGATACGCCAAGGCGACGCCTGCCGCCTCCCCGAGCTGCTCGGCGAGCGGGGCGGGACCGTCGACCTCATCGTCACCTCACCGCCGTACGCGTGCGACGCCGGGGTGATCGACAAGCGGGCATGGCTGGCCGGCGGCCGGCTGTGCCCGCCCGAGAGCCTCAACTACTCGACCGACCGGGCCAACCTCGGCCACGCCCGCGGCACCGCGTATGCCGAAGCCATGGCCGAGATCTACGCCGCCTGCCACAAGGTGCTCCGCCCCGGCGGCCGGCTCGTCGTGGTCACCAAGAACACCCGGCGCAAGGGCCGCACCCAAGACCTCGCCGGCCTCACCGTCACGCTCGCCACTGCCGCCGGGTTCTCCTACCTCGGCCACGTCATCGCCCTGCACGCGGCGGTCCGCGACGGCGACCTCGCCGGCCGCCCCTCCTACTGGCAGGCCACCCAGGTCCGCCACGCCCGAGAGCGCGGCGAGCCCGCCCATCTCGTCGCCCACGAGGACGTCACCGCCTACATCTCCCAGAGCGCCCCGGAGGCCGCCGATGCCCGCTGACCTACCGCTGTCGGTGTGGCCCACCGCCCAGCAGACCGCCCGGACCCAGCGGGCCGGCCGGTACATCGAGATCTCTGGCCACCACCCGGCCAAGATGCTCCCCGCCATCGCCCAGCGAGCCATCGTCACCTACACCAAGCCCGGCGACCTCGTCGCCGACCCGATGTGCGGCATCGGCTCCACCCTGGTCGAAGCCGTCCACCTCGGCCGTGACGCCATCGGCGTCGAGTACGAACCGCAATGGACCGACCTCGCCCGCGCCAACGTCGCCTACGCACGATCCCAGGGCGCCACCGGCCACGGCGAGGTCGTCTGCGGCGACGCCCGCCACCTCACCGGCGTCGTCGACCCCGCCGTGCGCAGCCTCGTCGCCCTGGTGCTCACCTCCCCGCCCTACGGGCCTTCGCTCCACGGCCAGGTCACCGCCCGCCCCGGCCGCGGGATCGTGAAGTCCCACGACCGCTACTCGACCGACCCGGCCAACCTCGCCCGTCGGCCTCACCGGGCTGCTCGACGCCATGCGGACCATCCTCGCCGGCTGCGCCGCCCTGCTCCGCCCCGGCGGCTACCTGGCCATGACCGTCCGCCCCTGGTGGCACGCCGGCCAGCTCATCGACCTGCCCGGCGCTCTCGTCCGAGTCGGCGAAGAAGCTGGCCTCGTCCTCTACGAACGCAACGTCGCCCTTCTCGCCGGCCTTCGCGGCGACCGGCTCGTGCCCCGCACCTCGTTCTTCGCGCTCGAAGCGGTCCGCAAGGCCCGCCAACGCGGCGTTCCCCGTCTCGCCATCGCCCACGAGGACTTCCTGGTCTTCAGGGCCCCTGCCTCTGGGGCAGCGGTCGAACCAGCGAACCTTCGGCGGCTGCCCCGCCCGGCGGGGGACACGACCCGAGACGTCGCGGCATGAGGCGTGACGAGCCCCGAACGCGATTCGCTCACGGGCCGTTCCGGCCGATCGGGACGCTTCCCGCCGAGGCCTTGACTTCTCCGGCCGAGGTGTGGCCTCCTCCAGTCGACCGACGACCACCGTGCAGGAGGAAGGCCGAGGCCCCATGCGGCAGCCGCTCACGACCAGCCTCGATGCGCGCTCGCGCGCCACTCGTCGCTGGCGTGGGTGCCGACGGGTGACTGGTCGGCTGCTTGGCCAGGAGGAGGCGGCTCGGCTGGCCGGGTGCAGCAAGGACACCATCGTCCGCGCCCGACGCAGCGGCCGCTTCCCCAATGCCCGGCTCCGAGATCGGCGCTGGGTCATCCCGAGCGATGACCTCATCGAGGCCGGCTTCTACCGCCCCAAAGAGGCTGCCGCGCCGGTCGATCCGATCGAAGCGGACCAGGCGGCCGAGCCGGCAGCCGTCCAGTTGGCTCGCGCCCTGGCGCGGGTGGCCGCCCTCGAGGATCTCGTCGCCCGCCAGGACGACCAACTGACCTTCCTCCGACAACTCACGGTCGACACCCTTACCAAGCGGGGGGAGCTCTGATGGGTCGGCCGCTGACCGGCGGTCTGCGCTTCCAGCAGGGAACGTGGTGGGCAAGCGTTCCTGACAAGACCGCCGCCTCTGGCCGTCGGTACGAGTCATTCCTGGCCGAGGGCGACGCCCGGGCATGGCTGGCGCAGGCCGTCACTGCAGTACAGGCCAACCTGCCGCCGCCCGGCGCGGAGCGGTTCCGTACTCGCAAGCGGACGAGCCGACCGAAGCCCGCTGCTGCCCGGCCAGCGAGGATCCGGCCCGACGTCGCGTCGGTGTCAAAGGCGTGGATGAGCGCGGCGTACGAAGACCTCCGCCGCGGCGGCCCGGACCGCGCCGAGCGGATCTGGCGCATCGTCGACGGCTACCTCGTCCCGTGGTTCGCGCCCCGCACCACGACCGTCAGCGATGTCACCTACCTCATGGCACACGAGTGGGTCCTCCACCTGATCGGACGCCAGCAGACGGCCGCTCCTTCGACCACACGGTCCTGGCTACCCGCACAGAGCCAGGTCGACCCCGAGACCACCGAGTTGACGCTCGCCGAGGCGGCGCGCGCCACGGGGGTGAGCGTGCCGACCGTCCGCCGACGTTGGCGCGACGGCCGCCTCCCCGGCGCCTACCGCAACCCGCTCGGCCAGATCCGCATCCCTGTCGCCGCGCTCGGCGTCATCACCACCCAGCGGGGAGCGCCGACCGGTCTCTCCCGAAGCTACGTCGCCGACGCACTCTGGGTGCTCCGGCGGCTCGAAGCAGGGGGGCGAGCCCGGCGAGCCGTCCGGCGATCACGCTGAACCCTTGCTGGGTGGCGTGACGCATGAGCATCAGCGCGTCGATGATCTTCGACGGCGAGTCATGAAGCGGGTTCACCGGGCTGAGCTGGAGATAGACGCCGTCGATCCAGTGCGGCAGGTCGTCGACCAGCTGGTGCGCAGCCTCCATCGAAGAGGTGTGCACCCCGAGGAAGGCGACACAGGGGCGGGCGTCGGGTAGCGCGGCTTGAGCAGTCTCCAGCAGGGTGAGCGCCAGGGCGCGGACGTCGTCGCGGGGGTTGGCTGGGATGACACCTGGGAGGAGGTAGGCGGAGGCGCCGAGGGAGGCCTGAGCTTGGAGGTCGGCCTCGACGAAGCGGTTCAGCGCCGATCGGTCGCTCGCAGCGAGCAGGCCGGCCGGGGCGTAGGGGGTCGTCGTGAACTTCTCCACGAGGAACGTCCGGGGGTCGTGGTAGCGCCACGCCTGGGTGTCGACGAGGAACGAGACCCCCCGGTCTCGGCACAGCTCGATCGTCGAGGCGCCGTGCTGGAGCGCCCAGGGACCTTCGAGGATCGCCCAAGGCAGGTCGAGACCGACGTTGAACAGCCCCGGGCCGTCTCGGGGGAGGCAGCGTTCGACGGCCTTGTAGTTCCGGGCGTCGATCCGAGGTAGGAATCCATGACCGAGATCCATCGGCTGCTCCGATGCTGTTCGCCAGACGTTCGAGCGACATTATACTGGACATCGACCTGTCGAGTTACACGACTGTAAGGAGAGTGATGGCGGTACTGGGCGGCGTCCTTGACGAGCTGATCGACACCCACGTCGTCGACGCGGGGGATCTGGCTCAGATCACGGGTGCCACCTCGCGCAGCGTGAGCCGCTGGACGACGGCGAAGGCGATGCCCCGGCGTGAGGCAGAGGACCGGCTCTTGGAGCTCAAGGCGGTGGTGGACCAGCTCCGATCCGTGCTCCGTGACGGGCCGGCGCGGCTGTGGCTGCGCAGCCCGAACCCCGACCTCGACTGGCGAAAGCCCCTGGAGCTGATCGCCGAGGGCGAGTACCGCAGGGTGATCGGCGCTGTGCTGGCCATGGCCGAGGGTGTGACGGCATAACAGGGTGGTCGTCGACGCCGGCCGGGTGGCCACCTCGCCACTGACGCCGTTCACCGGTCAAGGCTTTCGGCATCTCGGACCCCGCTATGACCCGCTGAGCGGCGAGGGGGCGCGTCTCCACGGCGGGCGGTTCAACCCGCCGGGAAGCTTTCCCGTCCTCTACATCTGCCAGAGCCGCCCGTGCGCGGTCGCGGAGCTGAAGAGGCTCGGCGAACGTCAGGCGATCGGGGTGGAGGGACTGCTCCCGAGGGTCCTCTACCGCTACGAGATCGAGCTTGACCGAGTCCTCGACCTCACCGACGGCGACGTCCGCTCCCAGGTCGGCCTCGGCACGGACGTCCTGACCGGTCCTGACTGGACCGCATGCCAGGATCTGGGCGTCGCCGCGCACGCCCTCGGCGCGAACGGCATCAAGTCGCCCTCGGCCACCGGCGTGGGGGACGTCCTCGCCGTCTTCGTTCAGCACATCGGCCCTGGTCGCCTGGAGCCGCACCTCGTCGAGGAATGGCACTCGCTGGACCTGCTTGATGGCTGAGTCCCACGCTCTCCACGCGTCTCGACCGTCGGGTCAAGAACCCGAAGGTCGAGGGGACCCGTAGGAATGGAGCGGTTTCTGGGGACTCTCGACTAGAAGCGGCAACATTGAGTAGTGCAGCGCCCAGGGGGCTGCATAGGTACAGCCCGTCTACCAGCACCTTCGCACCTCCGGAGGTCCGGGCGGCTCGATAACCGACAGAACCCCCGCCACCACGACCGCTGGTCAGGCGCGCACCTCGTGCAGGGATGCAGGCGCCTGACCAGCGGTTTCTCGTTCGGGCGCTCGTCGGAGGGGCGGGTTTCTCGGGTGTTCTTCTCGGGGCCCTATCAACGCTGCGTAGGGCACGCCATTGCAGGGTGGCGCGGCGCGGGCGGCCGGTGACCAGCGGCTTCGCGGCGAGCTTCTCGTCGGAGCCGCTGATGCATAGGGCTGCACAGGGCATGCGTACGCACTGCACTGATCAACGAGATCTCGACGGGGACCGAGCGCGAAGTGGTCTTCGGGGTTGCTGCTGTGGCATCGCGCGTCCGGCGATCTGGGCGCGCTTTCGGCGCTCGCTGGTTCCGCTCACGGCTTGGGACGTTGCAATCCAGAGCCGTCGATCTGTGCTGCTCACTGTGCATCGGGAAGTGGTGTGGCACCGACCCGAGAACGATCGTTCTGTGCCGCCCTCTGGGGCGCGTCAGCGGCCGGTGTGGTCTGTTGAGTCCGGTGGTGACTGGGCGGAACCGTTGGGGGGTTCTGCGAGGAGTTCGCGGATCAGGGGGCCTTTGGCGTCGGCGTAGAGGTTCATGTCTGCCCACCGCCGGGTGGCGAGGGACCGTTTCAGGTCGGCGTATCGGGAGCGGGCGGCCGGGTCGGCTCGCAGCCGGTCTCGTAAGTGCAGATACCGGCTGATCTCAGGACTGCTTGGCCGGTAACAGTGCAAGTTGGCGGGCAGCGTTGGCCCCCAGTCGGAGCGCTGGACGGCAGGATCGGCGCGTAGGCAGCGGTGGCCGGGCTCCCGGACCCGTAGCTCCCAGCCGGCGGTAACCAGGTCGGGGAGGTAGGCGGGCTCGTCGTCGGGGTCTTCGATGCCCGCGACGATGTCGATGACCGGCTTGGCCGCAAGGCCCGGCACGGAGGTCGAGCCGATGTGCTCGACCATCAGCATCCGTTCGCCGAGGAGTAATTGCAGTGCGGTGGCGTAGGCGTCGTACTGCGCCGGCCAGGTCGGGTCGGCGTCCGCGATCACCACGGTGACCGGCGTCGGCCCATGGACGAGCACCCGGTGCAGCTCCTCCAGCCGCTCGCTATCCACCAGGTCGAGAGTACGCACCGCTCGGGCAGGTGTCGACTTTCGAGTCTATGCCCGCCAGGCGCATCAGGTAGGAAGCGCCTTGTGCCTGGGCTTCGTTCGAGGTGTCGACGACTCGGGGGCATTCGTCACGGGGAATCGTGATCGGCGACCAGCGCAGCTCGGTTCCGGCGATCGATGCACCTGGGGTCGCCTCCGACTGGTACGTCAGCACCTGCGGAGTTGACCGGATGCCCCGGGCCGCTGCGGCCTTGGCCAAGATGGATCAGTGCGCAAGCAGTACCACTTCTGGCCGGCCGGAGACGGCGGTGGCTTCGACGCCTGGGATGTCGACCGGCTGATCGAGTTGAGCCGCGAGTTGCCGGTCGCGGCGGTCCCGCTCGACTCGATCGGCGAGATCGACACCCCGTACTGGTTTGCCGGCAGCGCCGAGACCCCAACGGTGCGCAAGGTGGTCGAGCACACGGCGTTGATCCTCGAAGCAGACCTGGCCTACCCGATCATCTTGGGACATGACGGCCGGGTCATGGACGGCATGCACCGCGTCGCCCGGGCGCTCATGGCGGGCCGCGAGCACATCGACGCCGTCCGCTTCCCCACCCCGCTCGAAGCGGACTACCGCAACTGCCGGCCACGCGACCTGTCGTACTGACCACCCGGCGAGGATGGCCGCGACCGCAACGACGCCGCCCGTGGAGCAACGATGGGACGGTGAGCGAGCCTGCCTTCCGGCGAGCGCTGCCAGCGGACGCCGAAGCTGTCACCTGGCTGATCGAGCGAGCCATCCGGATTTCTACGGCAGACGCCTACCCGGCCGACGCTGTGGAGGCCTGGGCGACTGGCAGGACCGCAGAGGCGGTCCGGACGATGATCGAGGTCACCGACGGCTTCGTCGCCACCGTCGGCGACGCCGTGGTCGGCTGGGCCAACCTCGACGGCGACGAGGTCGGCCAGCTCTACGTCGACCCGGACGCCGGAGGACAAGGTGTCGCCCGGCGGTTGAACGAGACCGTCGAAGCACTGGCTCGGGCCAACGGCCTCGACCAGCTCACAGCTGTGGCTTCCTTGCGGGCAGAGCCCGCTTTCCGCCGGTTCGGGTTCCGACAGGTCGACACCGACCAGGTGGCTTTCAACGGCCAGACCTTCACGGTCGTGCGCATGGCCAAGCACCTCGACCGGTCCGTGCCGGCCAGGCGGTCGTCCGCCGGGATGGGTCCGGCCGCGGCGTCGCCGGCCCTGATCACAACTAGGCCGGCCTACGATGATGGGTGGATGAGCGATACCTTCCCGAGCCCGACAATGCCGGCCTCGTCGCGATCCGAGGTCTTCGTCGGCTACCTCGACTACTTCCGGGACCGGGTCGTCGACAAGGTCGGCCAACTCGGCGATCACGGCCAGCGCAGCAGCCGTTTGCGGTCGGGGTGGACCCCTCTCGAGCTGGTCAAGCACCTCAGCTTCGTCGAGCTGCGCTGGCTGGAGTGGGGCTTCGCGGGCCGTCAGGTCGACGACCCTTGGGGAGACCATCGCGACGGGCGGTGGTATGTCTCCCCGGACGAGACCGCCGACCAGCTCCTCTCGGCGCTGCGAGCCCAGGGCGAGCGCAGCCGGGCGATCATCGAGGCCAACGACTTGAACACCGTCGGCCAGCCAGGTCCCCGCTGGGACGGCGCCGACCCGGCGACGCTCGAACGGGTCCTGTTCCACCTGCTCCAGGAGTACGCCCGTCACCTCGGCCACCTCGATGTCGTCGTCGAGCTCGCCGACGGACCGCTTGGGGAGTAGCCCCAACTCGGCACCACCGTCCAGCCGACCCTCTCGGTCGGGTCCGGCACCGGTGGTAACGGCTGCGGCCTCTACAGCGACGATGGGATCATGGCTCGATGGATCAGCTACGGCCGCCGGCACGTTGGAGCAGCGCTATCGAAGAAGCCCGCTGGATCGCCGAGCGTCTCGGACCCTTCGCCGAAGGCGTCACCTCGGTGGTGCCCGCCGGCTTCGATGCCTACGCCCGGATCCTGCACCCCGCCCAAGAACCAGGTTTCGGGGAGCGCCTCGTGCGCTGGCGTGAGGTCGCGGCCTGGAGCGCTGTGGCGCTCCGTCCCGACGCCCAGTTCCAAACTGTCGCCTTGCCGCCAACACGGCCGGAGACGCCGCCGCCCTGGCGCGGCCAGGGACCACATCAGGGCCAGTTGTACCTCCCCGACGCCGAGGTGCTCGCCGAGGTGCTCCGGGGATTCACGACCACCCCCGAGCAGTGCTTCTTCGGCCTCTGGGCCGGCTACGGCTTCGCCGGGACGCCGCTGGTGCGCGAAGGGTCGCCCCCTGCGGCCCCCCTGCCCGACCCGATCCCCGACGCTGTCCGGGCGGGATGCCTCGTCGAGCTGCCAGGTCGTGAATACCTGCTCTACGAAGGCCCTGTCGAGGCCGTCACCGCCACCGCCGGCTTCGGCCACGGCCAGACCGCCAACCTCGCGTGGCCAGCAGACCACGCCTGGTGCCTGGCGAGCGAGATCGACCTCGCCTGGACCTACGTCGGGGGCTCGGAGTCACTCGTCGAACGCCTCCTCGCCGACGAGCGGATCGAGGCCCTTCCGGCTGGTGCTGACGATCCGCTCACCCGGATCGAGCCGTTCGTCGCCGACCTCGTCGAACGCGGCGTCGAGGAGTTGCTCGACAACGGTCACACCGTCATCGCGACGTCCATGGGGACCGTGGAGGCCTGGCTGGAACGCCCAACCCGCTCGAGACCTGGGGCCCTTCGGGTCCGATCCGAGCACTTCGACGGTGGCAGAGGCGGTAGCGGAGGACCGGTGCACCAAAGCGAGGACCTTCGCAAGGCGGCGACGTTCCTTCTCACCGGAGCCGTCGCCGGCTTGGTAGGCGGCTGACAGCCGCAGACCACCGCCGGTGCCGATGGGGACCCGAAATCCACATGAGCGGCAACCCGACAGATCAGGTCGTTCTGTGCGACACCCCCACCGTATCGGTAGCCTAAAAGGCCTAGCGTGGAATCGGCGTTCTGGTCCCGGCTTCGAGGTGGTGGAAGGCTGAGTGGCGTCCTGCAGAATGCCAGTCGCAGCGGGCTCCGATCCCCCAGTCGTCAGATCGTGTCGCGGGTCTGACCGGGTCCCCTTGAGTTGATCCACCTGCTGTGCGAGCCCGACCCCCACGATGGTGGGATGGAGGCAAGCACGGCAATGAAGAGACGGCACCACACCCCAGAGCAGATCATCCGGATGATCGCAGAGGGCGAGAAGCTCCTCGGCCAAGGACAGGCGGTCGAAGACGTCGCGCGGCACTTGGAGATCTCCAAGTCGACCTGGCACCGCTGGCAGAACCAGTACGGCGGCATGAAGGCCGACGACGCGAAGGAGCTGCGCGAGCTCAGGAAGGAGAACCGCCGGCTGAAGAAGATCGTAGCCGACCAGGCGCTCGACATCGACATGCTGAAGGAGATCGCCCGGGGAAACTTCTAACTAGGCGGCGTCGCCGCCGAGCTGGGACCGCACCCAATCTGACAGAGCTGCAGGAGGCAGCGCCCCGACCTGACGGGAAGCTACGTGGCCGTCCCGTAGGAGCAAGAGGGTAGGTATGCCCTGGACCTGGTACCGAGCCGCCACTGCCGGGGCCTCATCGACATTGACCTTGAGCACCTTGAGTCGGCCGGCCAGATCGGTGGCCAGGGCCCCGACGGCCGGGCCGACCAGCCGGCACGGCCCGCACCACGGGGCCCACAGGTCGACCAGCACCGGGACCGGCGCCTCGGCGAGCACGTCGAAGTCGGCGTCGGTGGCATCCACGATCCATGGCAACGGTGCCTTGCAGCGGCCGCACCGCGGCTTGCCGCGGGCCGCGGCGGGCAGCCGGTTGACCGTCCCACAAGCGGGGCACGCGACCGTCTCCACCGGAGTCATGCGCCGGTGCCCGCACTGGCGGCCAGGTCCTCAAGAGCCTCTTCGATGAGCCGCCCGGCCTCGTCGGCTATGGGCTCGAGGTCCGGGTTGGCAGGCACCGTGGCGATCATGGAGGCGTCGACGGCCTCGACGATCACCCCGTCATCTCCCTGGCGGACCACCACGTTGCAGGGCAGGAGCAGCCCCACCTGGCGTTCAACCCGGAGGGCCCTGTTCGCCAGGGCGGGGTTGCATGCCCCGATGATCAGGTACGGCTCCATGTGCTCACCGAGCTTCTCCTTGAGCGTGGCTCGCACGTCGATCTCGGTGAGGGTCCCGAAGCCCCTGGCCCTGAACGCCTCCTTGACCTTGGGGACCGCTTCGTCGTAGCTGAGCCGGAGCTTGACCGTCTTGGCATACCTCATCGTCGCCCTCCTCACTCTTCCTTCCGAGCACCATTCTCTACCCCCGCGGGTATTGCTGTCCTCCTGAGGAGCTGAGGCCGGCTTTGACCGGTCAGGCCGGTGCCAGTGGCCCCCAGCCCTTCCGCAGCAGACACAAGGAGCCGGGGTGCCCTTCCTGGAGTCGCCAGGCGGGGGGGGTGCCAAGGCCTGTCCCGCCGGCCCCGCCTTCGGCCCGGGGTGGCCGCACCCGATACCTGGCCGGGTACGTTTGGGGCGGGGAAGACGAGCAGGACGGAGGTCGGGATGGATGCAGCTGGTTGGGACGCCCGCTACAGCGGCAGCGACCTGGTGTGGGGAGCGGAGCCGAACCGGTTCGTCGCTGCCGAGCTGGAGACCCTGCCGGCGGGGAAGGCGCTTGATGTTGCCTGTGGTGAGGGTCGCAACGCCGTCTGGTTGGCGTCTCGGGGCTGGCAGGCGGTCGGGGTCGACTTCTCGGCTGCCGGCCTGGCCCGGGCGGCCGCCCTGGCCGAGGAGGCCGGCGTTGCCGAGCGGGTCGAGCTGGTGGCAGGGGACGTGGTGGCCGACCCACTGCCAGAAGGTCCCTTCGACGCCGTCGTCATCGCCTACCTGCAGCTTCCTGCCATCGACCGGAGGAAGGTCATGCGGAAGGCGGCCCAGACCTTGGCTCCGGGGGGGGTGATGGTGGTGGTGGGCCACGACACCACCAACCTCACAGAGGGCGTAGGCGGCCCGCAGGACCCCGAGCTGCTCTTCGGCCCCGAGGACCTGGTTGCCGACCTCGACGGCCTGCCCGGCATCTCCGTGGAGAGGGCGGAACGGGTCCGCCGGTCGGTGGTCACCGAGGACGGGCAGATGCGTGAGGCGGTCGACGTCCTCCTCCGGGCTCGCCGCCCCCCGGGGTGAAGCGGACGGTGCGGTGATGCTCCGGCGGGTGGTCGTCGTGGGTGGCGGCCCTGGGGGTTTGGCGGTGGCGAACCGCCTGGCCCGGCACCGCGGTCAGGGCGCCGAGATCGAGGTGTCCCTGGTTGAGCGCTCGGGCGAGCACGTGTTCCTGCCCGGACTGGTGGCAGTACTCTTCGGGGAGGCCGAGCCGGCCCAGTTCCGGAAGCCCCTGCGGGAACTCACGGTGCCCGGGGTGCGGGTGGTGACCGGCGAGGCGAGCGAGCTTCGGGTCGCTGAGTCCACGGTGGCTGGCTCCTTCGGGGAGCTGGGGTATGACGAGCTGGTGGTCGCCACCGGGGTGGAGGTTGGCTGGCCCGACGGCCCCCCGGCGTGCGGAGAGCTGGCGCCGTGGACTCTCGGGGGAGCCCTGGCCGGCCGGGATGCGCTGGCCCGGATGGGTCCCCGGTCGCGGGTGGTGGTAGGGCCAGCCCAAGCCTCCTACCGGTGCCCGCCCGCGGTGTTCGACCTGGCGGTCCGGCTGCGGCAGCGAACCGGAGCCCACGTGGAGGTCTTCCACCCCTGGGGCCGTCCGCTGGCTCCGTTCGGTGACGCCCCGGCGCGCGCCTTCGAGGCCATGCTGGGCGCGGCGGGGGTCTCCTTCCGGGGCGGCTTCCAACTGGCCGAGATCACCGAGGACCGGCTGGTGGCAGCCTCGGGGGACACCACCGACTACGACTTCGGGTTCATCGTGCCACCGCATCGGGCCCCGCCCCTCGTGGCCGGGTCCGCCCTGGCCGGTCCCGACGGCTGGCCGCCGCTCACCTTCCCGTCCCTGTGCCACCCGCAGTACCCCAATGTGACCATCATCGGTGATCTGGGCGCCCCGGGGCTGCGGGTCGGCATGGCGGGCACCTTGGCCGTGTTTGAAGGGGGCTTTGCGGCCGATCGCATCGCCACCGGGCCCACGGGGGTGATGACGGACAAGAGGCCTCGCATGTCGGCGCTCTGCTTCATCGATCCCGGGGAGACAGGCTCGCTGCTGCTCTGTGACTTCACCGGCCCGGCCGCCGGCACCGGGCCGCCGGATTGCACCATGCTGCCGTTCATGCCGTGGCTGCGCCGGGCCAAGTCGCTCTTCGCCTCCGAGTGGTTCTCCACCACCGTCGGCGGCACTCTCAGCTGAGCATCGCTCGGCCACCAGTCGACCGCTCGCCGCCAAGGGCATCTCCCCGTCGGGGGAGGGGAACCCGCCAGCCCGTCCAAGCACCACAGCAGGAGCCTCGTGCCACCCAGCAGCCCCTCCCGGTCCGGGCAGAATCACCCGCCTCAAGGAGGTGCCGGGAGTTGGGGGGACGAGACCGACGGCTGTATGCTCTATACCCAGGGGGGTATATAGAGGAGGTTGAGCATGGTCAACGAGGTGGACATCCCGACGTTTGCGGCCTTCAGGGCCGATGGGGCCACGGTGGTCGACGTACGGGAGCCCGACGAGTACCTGACTGGGCACGTGCCCGGCGCACGCCTCATCCCCTTGGGCGAGCTGACCCGCAGGGCAGCCGAGGTGCCACGTCACCGGCGGGTGTATGTGATCTGTGCCACGGGGAACCGCTCGCTGCAGGCGGCACGGTGGTCGGCGTCGGCTGGCTACGACGCCGTGTCGGTGGCCGGGGGAACCAAGGCCTGGGCTGACAGCGGCCAGCCGCTGGTCGTCGGAGAGAGGGAGGACGCAGCGTGACCGATCAGCCGGGTTCGAGGGCGCGGGCAGTCCTGGCCGGCGGCGGGGGGCGCTTCCGCTGGTTGGGCACCTCCTCCCAGCCACCTCGCCTTGAGGGGCGGATTGGGGGGGGCATGGGCGGTCGGGGTCGGAGGGCCCCGGCCGCCCGGCTGGGGTGATGTTCGCCGAGGCCATCGCCGCCGGAGTGGCCATCGGGATCAGTCTCGGGGCCTTGGGCGGCGGGGGATCCATCCTCACCGTCCCAGCGCTCGTCTACCTGCTACACCAGGACGCCCACGCCGCCACCGCCGGGTCACTCATCATCGTGGGCCTCACCGCCGCAGCCGGGGCCGCCGGCCACCACCGCTCGGGCCGAGTGCGTCTCGGTGCCGGCACCGTCTTCGGCCTCCTCGGTGTGGCCGGCTCCTACGCGGGCACGCAGGCCAGTGCAGCGGTAGACCAACACGTGCTGCTCGTCGCCTTCGCCGGCCTGATGATCGTGGCGGCTGTGGCGATGGCCCGCCGGCGGCGACCTGCTGCCAGCAGGATGGCCTCTTCGGCCGAGCCCGTGAGCAACAGCCCTTCAGGCGCTGGTGGGGGAGGGACAGCCCTCCTCGCCCCGCCGACCAGGGCGGCCCGCCCGCTCTCGACGGACCGCCGCAGGGCCTATGTCAAGATCGCCGCCACCGCCACTGTCGTGGGCATGCTCACCGGCTTCTTCGGTGTCGGCGGCGGGTTCGTCATCGTGCCGGCGCTCGTCCTGGCTCTCGGCTTCGACATGCCCACAGCGGTGGGAACGTCCCTCTTGGTGATCGCCATCAACAGTGCCGTTGCCTTCGCCGCACGCGCCGGCACGGGCCTTCACCTGGACTGGACGCTCATAGCGGTCTTCACGGGGGCAGCCATTGCCGGAACCTTTGTCGGTAAGGGCATCGCCGACCGGGTCCGACCGGTCGTCCTCACGAATGCCTTCGTGGCGCTGCTCATTGCCCTGGCCGGCTACGTGCTGGCCCGTAGCATCCCCGGCCTGCTGTAGCTCCGCCCGGGTCCGCGGGGCCACGAGGAGGCTCTGTTCCCCCCGGCAGCCATGGCGGCCCCTGGCCCGAGCCGGAGCCCAAGTAAACGGACTTACACCACGCTGAACGCCTGGGGCAGGCCGCGGCGCCCGCAGAGGGCGAGCAGGACGTCCGGGGCGGTCGGCAGGGCGGCTGCTATCTCGGCGGCGAGCATGGTCGATGCGGCGATGGCTGGCCGGAGAGCCTCCGGGACCGGCAGGGCGAGTGCCGTGGCCAGGTCGAGAGCGTGCACGACCAGCTCGAAGGTTCTCGTCGGCAGATAGCCGGCCAGAGTCATCTGCCCGGCCGGGCTGGCCACGAGCGTGTCGTCGGCCGTGGCATCCACGAACGCCAGGACACGCTCGGCGAGACTGCGAACCGCGGCCGCGGGGCAGTCCCCGAGGCCCTCCCCGGCCTGCCTTCCCCGTCGGGCGATGCCGGCATCGCGCTGCCGGCGGGCGTCACTCCCCGGCGGGGCGCTCCCAATGCGGGCGAAGTATTCCGCAGGGCCCGCCAGCGACGAGGCATCGGTCGTCCGTCCGCAATAGCTCTCGATCGTCGACAGGGCCCGGCTGGCGTGCCCGATGAGATCGCGGACGTTCCAGCTGCCCAGGGCCGCCTCGGAGAGCCTGGAAGGGGGAACGGCATCGACGAGGGAGACGAAGCCGGCGACGGCGCAGTGAAAGGTCTCGCGCACGTCGGCGGAGCCAGGGGCAACCACATAACGAGTTATACTCGTTTGACGGCGGGTAGGTCAAGCGATCACTGCCGCCGGGGCCGGCCGGCTACCGCCCGGGCGCACCCGGGTCCCGGCGACTCCTGGGGCGCGACGGACCGTGGTGCCGACGGTAGGTCACGGCGCGGTTGCGATTGCCGCAGGCACCGTCAGCGCACCAGCGGCGCCTGCCTGGGCGGGACCGGTCCACGAACAGCAGCGAGCAGTCCGGTGCCGCGCATTCACGCACGCGCCGTCGCTCTGTCCCGCCCAACAGGTCCACCGTGTCGCGGGCTATGGCCGATAGCACTGGCTCTATCGGGTTGGCCGACGGGCTCATGTGCTTGGTCCAGTCGGGGCCAAGGCGTGGCGCCAGATCGGGTCGAGCGGCCCAGGAGTTGATGATCTCAACATCGTCAGCCCGGGGAGGCCGCTCTTCCATCGAGGCCCGCACCGAGCGGTAGATGGACTCACGGAGCTGGCGAGCCGCCTCCAGGTCAGCCTGGCTGAGCTCGGGCGCCTTTGCCAGCAGACCCGATTCGACCGTCCAGCGCCCGAGGTCGGCGGGCGAGCGGAGGCGCTCGAAGCTCCTCCGCCAGCGCTCGCCGACGGTTGCGCAGAAGGCCAAGCAGAGGCGGCCGGAGGCGAAGCGAAAGGCGAGCTCCCAGTCGGGCAACTCTTCGGAGGGGCTCGGCTCTCCCATTGGATAACGACTATAAGGCGCCAGGGGTCGGGCCCACAGGCGCAAGCCCGTAGCACCTGGTCGCCGCATCCTGGTTGAGGCACGCCGATCGCCTCGACGGGGGCCACGGTCGCCTGGCCCATCCGGTGCCAGTCGGGGCTCAGCTTCTCGTGACGGGCACCTTCTTGGCCTCGGACAGTGCCGGGTTGGGCATGCGCACCTCGAGGATCCCGTCGCGGTAGCTGGCCCTGACGTCGCCCTCGGAGGCACCCGGTGGCAACGGCAGGGTGCGGGAGAAGCTGCCGTAGCGAAGCTCCTTGCGCATGTAGCCCCTCTCCTCGGTCTCCTCCTCCTCCCGGCGTTGGGCCTTGAAGTGCAGCATCCCGTCCGAGACGGTCAGCTCCACGTCTCTGTCCGGGTCGATGCCGGGCAGCTCAGCCCTCACCACCAACGTGTCGCCCTCCCGGAACTCGTCCACACGTATGACATCTTCGGCCATCCAGCGGGTCCACAGGCTCGGGCGGCGGAACGGGAAGGCTGTGAACCAGTCGTCCCACATCCGGTCCAGCATCCGGTCGGGCCGCTCCCGGGTCGACTCTATGTCCGTCGACTCGTGTGGTTCGTGCCTGATCACTCCCATGGTCATCACCTCCTCACCCAGCCTCGCCCCGGCCGGGCCCGGCCAGTAGGGCCGTTGGTCCCCCGCGCCAGGTCCCACTTCCCGGTGCGGCTCATGTCTCAGTCACTCGAGCGTCGTGCCTATGAGGGGCCCGGGGCCCTGTCCCTGATGTTGTTCCGGTATAGACTAGAACATCGACCGAGGAAGGGGCGAGACGGTGGACGAGGAGTTGCAGAAGGAGGCCCGGGCCCTCGGCGACCCGACGCGCCACCGCCTGTTCCGCTACGTGGCCGAGGCGCCGGGTCCCGTTGGCGTGGCCGAGCTGACCGACTTCGTCAGGCTGAACCACAACGCGGTGCGCCAGCACCTGGCCGTGCTGAAGGACGCCGGCCTGGTCACAGAGGAGGTGGAGGAGCGCTCCCGGCCGGGGCGGCCCCGTCTGCTCTACCGGCTGGCCCCCGAGGCCGCTGGCCGGTGGGGCACCCCCGGACCATACGCCTGGCTGGCGAGGCTGCTCTCCGAGGCCCTGCGCCGGCAACTCGACCCGCGTCAGGTCGGTCGCCAGGAGGGGCACCGGCGGGGGGCAGAGCTGGCCGGGAGCGGAGAGCCCGTCGATCTCTTCGAGACCGAGATCGAGCGGCGGGGCTTCAGGCCGACGCGGACGGAGCGCGGCCGCCGGGTCGAGCTGGTGCTCGGACGCTGTCCGTTCGCCGAGGTGGCGGGCTCTGACCCCGATATCGTGTGCCAGCTGCACCTCGGCTTGGCCGAGGGCTTGGCCGAGGGCCTTGGCGGCCTGGACGTCGAGGGGCTGGAGCCCAAGGACCCCCGCAGGGCCGGGTGCCGGCTCAGCGTCCGGTACCACGGCAGATTGGCGGCCACCCGGTCGTGATCGCGGTTCCGGTTGGCCTCCTCGTGGCCCGGCGAGCTCTTCCCGCTTGCGGCCCCTAGTGGCCCGAGGCTGTCCTACCGGCTCGCCAGTTCGGTGAGGTCCACATCGGGGTCAGCCAGGCGTCCAGGATCGACCGGCCGCCCTGCCCGGAGGAGCTCCTCGATGGCGTCGCCGGCGTCCCAGATGTTGGCGTTCATGGCGGCTGTGACCCGGCCGTGGCGGAGCCAGAAGCACAGGAACTCCGCGCCAGCGGGGTCACCCCTGAAGACGACCTGGTCGAAGTCCGGTGCCCAGCCGCGATACTCCATGCCCAGGTCGTACTGGTCCGAGAAGAAGTACGGGGTGCGGTCGTACACGACCTCATGGCCGAGCATGGCGCGGGCCGCTGCCGGGCCCTGGTTGAGGGCCGCCGACCAGTGCTCGAGGCGGATGGGCGTCCCGTAGCGGGGATGGAAGGCATTGGCCACATCGCCAGCGGCGAAGACTCCCGGGGCGCTCGCCCGGAGGTGCTCGTCGGTCACGACCCCGTTGTCGACCGCCAGACCGGCTGCCTCGGCGAGCTCGGTCCTCGGGCCCACACCGATGCCCACCACCACGGTCGTGGCCGGCAGCACCGTGCCATCGGAGAGGCGGACGGACTCCACTGTCTTCTTGGGTCCCTGGATGGCCTCGACGCCGACGCCGAAGTGAAGCTGGACGCCGTGGCGCTGGTGAAGGTCGCGGTACACGGCGCCTACCTCGGGCCCGAGAACTCGTTCCAGGGGGACGGTGACGAGGTCGACCATGGCGACCTCGGCCCCGAGCTGGCGGGCCGAGGCGGCGACCTCCGTGCCGATCCAGCCGGCCCCGATCACCACCACCTGCGCCGAGGGGCCGATGACCTGCCGGAGCGTGTCCGCGTCGTCGACGCTGCGCAGGTAGAACACGCCTTCCCGGTCGGAGCCGGGGACGGAGAGGAGCCGGGGGGTGGCACCCGTAGAGAGCAAGAGCCGGTCATAGGCGATTCGCTCTCCCGAGGAGAGCATCACGGATGCCGTGGCCAGGTCTATCGAGGTGACCAAGGTCGACGTGCGCAGCTCGATGTCGTGCTCGTCGTAGAAACCGGCGGGATGCACCGCGGCGGCGTCGAAGTCCTTCTCGGCTCGCAGGTACTCCTTGGACAGGGGTGGGCGCTCGTACGGGCGGTGGGCCTCGTTGCCGATCAGCACCACCCGGCCGTCGAAGCCTTCCGTCCGCAACGTCTCGGCCGCCTTGGCGCCGGCGAGGCTCGCTCCTACGATCACGAAGGTCTGGGTGGGTTGTGACATTGGCTCCTCCTTCGACTGAATTCTGCGCTGGTCCGTGCCCGAGCTGTCAACCCTCCGGTGTGCTCGGGTCGTCGGGCCGCTCTGGTGCCGCCGGCCCGCCTCCGACCGCGATCAGGAGGGCCGCCTCGCCATCGCCATGGGGCACAGCCGCGCCCCCCACGACCTTGCCGCACGCAGCCTCCTCTTAGCCACTGGACGCCGCCGGCTTGGACCACCACAGCTCGAGCTGGATGTGGTCGGGATCCCTGAAGACGAGGGCCGAGCCCACTTCGGTGTCCGTCACCGGCGAGTGCTCGACACCGAGCGCCGCCAGACGTTCCTGCCAGGCATCGAGGTCCCGGCGCTGGACGACGGCGAACCCGACATGGTCGAGCCCGGCGCGCCGCTCGTCGAAGGGCTCCCCTGGAAAGTCCCGGTGCTGGTTGAGCCCGATTATCAGGCCCGAGGTTTCGTGGCGTAGCACGACCATGGTGCGCTGGGGGAACTCCGCCCGTCGCAGGCGCCGCAGGCCGAGCACATTGGCGTACCACGTGGCGCTCGCCTCGACGTCGGAGACCGACAGGTCGAGGTGGCCGATACCGAAGAACCCTGCTTCCTCCATGCGCTCCCCTACCTCTCCCAACCCGAGGCCACGCCGTGCCCGTGGCAGGCCGTACAAGCCCAGGACCATACCGGGGTTCCCGCCTCTTTGGGGGGACCCGGGCGGCTCCGGTCGCGGCCGCAGCCGGCAGGAGCTCCTCATCGTGGCCTACTACGGCAAGCGGACTGTTGATCTAGTTGCAACTAGAGATATAGTAGCTGGAGCGGGTGAGCGAAGGGGAGTGCAGATGACGACAGCCGACACCGATACGGCGGCGGGCGCTCTGGGGGCGATGCTGGCCCACCATGTGGCGCTGGCCGAGGGCGTGAGGCGGCGTGTCGACGCCGTTTGCACCACCGTTGAGCGCGGCGACCACCATGGGATGGCCACGGCTGAGCTGGTGGCGTACCTGGCGAAGGAGGTGCTGCCCCATGCCACGGCGGAGGAGGACGCTACCTATCGGGCGGCGGCGGCCAAGGAAGAGCTGGCCGAGACGGTGGAGGGGCTAGTAGACGAGCATCGCACCCTCCTGTCCCTGGCCCGACGGCTGGCCACGGCCGGAGACGGCGTCTCGGCAGCAGCGGCGGCCCGGGCGATCGGCACCCTCTTCGCCGCTCATGTCGGCAAGGAGGATGAGCTCATCCTTCTTCCCCTGGCAGCCGACCAGGCGGTGGACCTGGCTGGCCTGGCAGACCAGATGCACCGGCTCATCGAGGCCGCCCAGGGAGTCCTCCCGGAGCCCGGGGAGGCTACGGCCCCTGACACCGAGGCAACTCTCCTCCAGCTCTTGCTCGACGGGGCCCGTCTCCTCGCAAACGGGGAGCAGGGCGACGCGGCCTGCAGGTTGGCAGCCGAGGCCTGGGCGACGGTTCGCGCCCCTCGGCCTGACCTCGCCGTGCGAGCAACCGCTGCCTTGCACGGCTTGGTAGGTCCCCTGAGGGGCGAAGGGGCTGGCCTGCGCACGGGAACCCGGCTGTCGGCAACGGCAGGTGCAGGCACCGAGGCCGTGCTCGACGTGAGGGCACTTGCTCCGGCCCAGCGCCACGAGAGGATATTCGCCACTTACGGGGACCTTGGTCCGGGAACGGCCTTCGTCCTCGTGAACGACCACGACCCCAAGCCGCTTCGCTACCAGTTCGAGGCCGAGCACAGGGGTGACTTCAGCTGGGACGTGCTCGAAGCAGGCCCGGCGGTGTGGCGGGTGCGGATCGGCCGGCCAGCCCGGAGCCTGGCATGAGCGCCGCCGGGGTGGCGCTGACCGAGCCGGCCGGCCGGGAGCAGGCCCACCGCTCCCCGGACGACCTCGACACCGGCTTCGTCTGGAGGGGCCTCTCGACAGGCAGGGATGGGAGGACCAGGAAAGGAGCGCCGTCTTGAAGGTGTGGATCGACCAGGACCTCTGTACCGGAGACGGCCTGTGCGAGGAGATCTGCCCGCAGGTCTTCACCCTGTTGGAGGACGGCCTGGCCTACGTCCAGGAGGATGGCCGGGTGTTGAGCGACCCGGGAGGCTCCGAAGGTGTGGCCACCGTGCCCGACGGCTACGAGGAGGCGGTCCGCGAGGCCGCCGAGGAGTGCCCCGGCGAGTGCATCTTCATCGAGGACTGAACGGCTTGAACGCTGGGCCTGCCCGGCCCGGGCCCCAGGTACGTGCCCAGGCCGGCTCGATCACTCGACTGGCTCGTGCCGTTGGATGGCCGCCACCGCGGGGCGAGGGTGCCCCGTTCGTGCGGCCGTGAGCAGGTGCAGCGGGCGCACCGAGAGGTTCGCCGCCACCATGGCCCCCGTCGCCACCAAGAGGACCCCACCGGCCGCTATCGCCGGCGCCCACGATGCCCCAAGACCTGCGCACAGCCCGGCAATGCCCGCCGTGACGGTCCCGTAGGTAGCCGTGGCCCAGCCGTGGTGGTAGAGGTCGGCGAACAGGAGCGGCTTGCCTGAGGGTCCGCTACGCGCCCCTTCGGATCGCAAGAGCGACCACACGATGAAGGGCACCACCTTGTGGGCGTGGCCCACCAGCGCTTCGAGCAGCCAGCCCCCGGCAGCCACCATGGCCGCGGCGACGAGGGCCACCCCCAGTCGGTAGTGGTGCGGGAGCAGGAGACTGCCGGCGAGCGCCAACCCGGCGCCGGCGACCAGCCATGCCGCCGCCGTGGTCACGAACAGGAGGTGCAGGTCGGCCTTCCTGCGCCGGCGCTGGAGATGGGCCCCCAGCGAGACCAGGTGGGCGCCGAGGCCGATGGCGAGAACAGCGGCACCGCTCCATTCGGCCACAGGGGACCCATGGGCCAGTCCCCCGGCGAGCACGGCGGCGCCGAGCCAGGTTCCCCAGACCGCCACCTGCCCGGTGCGGTGGCCCCCCCGCCGGTGGGCGAGCATGAACATGGGCCATAGCTTCTGTGCCACGCCGACGTAGGTGACCCCGAGCCAGGCGAACAGCCCGAGCACCCCCATCGCCAGGTCGACGTGTGGGGAGAGGACGAACCAGCCCCCTTGTCGGTCCCCGACGAAGGTGGCACCGAGGAGCGTGGTTCCCGCTGCGCCGAGGAGGGCGAGCCGGAGGGAGGTGACGGGGGCGCCCTTGCCTCGCACGGACAGCGGCGAGGCCAGGTTCCAGGTGAGAAGGACGAGGCCCGTCAGGGCAAGAGCCCCGCTGGCGGCGGTCACGGCGACCAGTTCGAAGCCGATGCCGAGCGGCAGGAGCCACGATGCTGCCAGCCAGGCCAGGAAGGTAGCTCGGGCCAACGGGACCGAGCGCAGCGGACGGCCCGTGACGACCGGGGTGAACTGGTGCGTGGCCCCGAGCACGCCCATGGTCAAGGCGGCGAGCACGCCGAAGTGGACGGCGGCGATGGTGGGATCGCTGCTGGGGTGGGCGGCAGCCGCGGAACGCGCCCAGATCCAGGCCACACCGCAGGCGATGAGTCCAGCTGAGGCGGCGGCCAGGAATGACAGCGGCACTGACGGCGGCGGCACCGCGCCGGGCACCCCGGGCGGCCGGCGACTCCAAGAGGAGCTCTCCACGACCCTCAGTATATATCTAGTAGCAAGCTGATTTTTAGGGCAAGCCATCATCCCGCGGGTGATATTCCCGGTGCGCCGGCACGCCAGAGGATGGAACCGTCGTAGCCGGCAAGGACCACCTCCAGCTCGAAGCGTGAGCCGGCATAGGCGAGACAGGCGGCTCGAGCCCGTTCACACAGGAGGGCGAGTGGATCCAGGCAATCGTGGGCCATGCAGGCGTCGAAGAAGTGCCGAGCCGTTGCCGTGGCGGTCGCCGCCTTCACCACCGCCTGGGGGGCGCCTGCCTCGATGGCCAATGAGGCCAGCAGTGATGTGTCGACCTCCGAGTGGTGGAAGTGCGTCATCATCACCCCGGCGGCGAGCTTGGTCAGCTTGCCCGCCATCCCGACGAAGACGACCTTGTGCATCCCGGCGTGCGCGGCGCGCCGCAGGGCTATCCCGGTGAAGTCGCCCACCTCCACGAGGCACACCGGGTCGAGAGCCGGGTAGAGGCCGGCGGCCGCCGCCTCCGAGCGGGCGCCGGTCGCGAGCACCACAGTCCGCTCGCCTTGGGCGGCGGCCACGTCGATCTGCTGGACCACTGACGCCCGGTAGGAGGAGGTGGAGAAGGGACGCACGATGCCCGAGGTCCCGAGGATGGAGATACCCCCCAAGATTCCTAGGCGAGCATTGGTGGTCTCTGCGGCCATCGCCTCGCCGTCGGGGACCGAGAAGGTGACCTCGACCGGCTCAATCCGGATCTCGGCGAGGGCGGCCAGGATCATGCGCCTCGGCACCGGGTTGATGGCCGGTTCGCCCACCGCCAGGCCGAGGCCGGGCTTGGTGATGGTCCCGATCCCCTCGCCGGCCCGCAGGACAGTCTCGCCGTCGTGCCCCCCCACACGCACCTCGGCCGTCAAACGGGCGCCGTTGGTGCAGTCCGGGTCGTCACCGGCATCCTTGACGACCACAGCCCGGCCGGCGCTGTCCCATCCGACAGGGAAGCCCACCCGCCGACCCGAAGGTAGTGCCACCTCCACTCGCTCAGGGCGCCGGTCGGATACGACGGCGAGATAGGCGGCCTTGGCGGCTGCCGAGGCGCAGGTTCCGGTCGTCCACCCCGTACGCAACCCCCTCCGGGTGCCGCCTGGTGGGCCGGCGCCGGCTTCGTCGGGGCAGCCGGCGCTGGTCAGCCCCGGACGGGTTCGGGCGTTGGGCCGTGGTGGCCTGCTTTCGGGGGGAGGGCCACCGGGTTGATCGTCCAAGGGGCCTTCCGGTAGCTGCCGCATGCTGCTAAGTTCTAGCTGCAAGCAGAAGAAATGGGCCACCCGGAGGACAGCGGCGCCCAGAAGGGAGAAGGTGATGGCTACCGTGGACGCTCGCCCGATCATCGCGTCAGGGGGCGAGCCGTTCGAGACGATCATGGCCGCGGCCGGGGCCCTCGAAGATGGCGAGGAGCTGGTGGTCCTGGCCCCCTTCGAGCCGGTGCCCCTCGAGGGGGTGCTGTCGTCGCAGGGCTTTACCTACGAGGCAGAGGACCTTGGCGGCGGCGACTGGCGAGTGACCTTCCGGCGGCTGTCGTGATGGACCGGGTAGCAGACGGTGTGACGGGTCCCGGCGGCCCGGAGGCCGGCAGCTGGCCCCGGCTCTCGGCCTCTGATGCGCTCGACGCGGCGTGGGACGCGCTGCGGGGCGTCTACGACCCTGAGCTGTGCCTCGACGTCGTGTCGCTCGGGCTCGTCTATGACGTGCGCGCCGAAGCTGGCAACCTGGTCGTGGAGATGACCATGACGACACCGGGTTGCCCGGCATCCGAGGTGCTCCCCGAGATGGCCCGGGCCGCCATCGTCGAGGCCGTGGACGGCGCCGTCGCCGTGGAGGTGCGGGTCGTGTGGGACCCCCCGTGGAGCCCGGCCATGATCGACCAGGACGCAGCGGTGGCCCTCGGCTTCCGAGCGCGATGACCGGTGAGGGCGGGGGGATGGCGCACTTCGTCTTCGACGTCCACCCACCCTTCCGTCTGGACCTCACCATCTGGGCGCTGCGGCGACGGCCGCACAACAGCGTCGACGCTTGGGACGGCACCACCTACACGAGGACGCTCCTGGCCGGCCGGAGGACCCTGCTGGTGGCCGTGCGCCAAGAGCCGGGCCGGAAGGCCGGGCGGGAGCAGCTTGGCGTCGAGGTGCGCTGGCGTGGGGAAGCCCCGAGCGAGGCTGCCACCGCCGAGGTTCGTCACACCCTGGAGAGGATGCTCGGGCTGGGGGCCGACCTCACGGGCTTCTACGAGCTGGCCGCGGCCGATGGCCGCATCGCCGGGCTCGTCAGGCGCTTCCTGGGCGTGCGTCCACCCCGGTTCGCCAGCATCTTCGAGGCGCTCGTCAATGCTGTCGCCTGCCAGCAGCTGTCCCTGACGGTGGGCATCCACCTCCTCAACCGCTTGGCCGCCCGGTACGGGCCGCAGGTCCCGTTCCGGGGTGCTCCCCCCGGCTTCCCGACCCCCGAGCGCCTCGCCGCAGCCGATCCGTCCGACTTGCGCCGTATCGGCTTCAGCATGGCGAAGGCCAGAACGCTCACCGAGGCATCTGGCCGGGCGGCTGCTGGGGTTCTCGACCTCGAGGGCTTGGAGCAAGCCGGCGACGAGCAAGCCGCCGCCACCCTCGTGGGCCTACCGGGGATCGGGCGCTGGAGCGCAGAATATGTCCTCCTACGGGGCCTCGGGCGCACGGGGATCCTCCCGGGGGATGATGTCGGTGCCCGCAATAACCTGCGGCGGCGCTTCCAGCTGTCAGCTTCTGCCGGCTATGACGAGGTCATGGCTCTCGCCAAGGACTGGTGGCCCTACGGCGGCTTGGTCTACTTCCACCTCCTCCTCGGCGCGCTGGCTGACGCCGGCTACCTGGAAGCGGCTGCGCCGGAGCCACGGCGCAGGTCCTCACGCCGTCCACCCCGGCGAACCTCGGTCCCCGACTCCCTGCCTGCGGACCGAAGGACTCGTCGGACCCGGGAGGCTGGAGCACTTGATGGTGGCTGATACCCCCTTGTCCGAAGCGATGTACGCCGCCTGGATCGCCGAGCGCGGCCCTGCCGAGGCGATCCGCTACGGGAAGCTACCGATCCCCCGGCCGGGACCCACGGACGTGCTGGTGCGCGTTCAGGCCGTGGCCGTCGATCCGGTCGACGTCCTGGTTCGCTCCGGCCGCTACGACACCGCACTTCCATTCCCGTTCGTCGTCGGCCGCGACGTGGTCGGCACGGTGGCGGCCTGCGGGCCCGGAGTGACCGGGTTTGCCCCGGGGGAGGTGGTCTGGTCCAACAGCCTCGGCCACGCCGGCCGCCAGGGACCGAGCGCCGAGTTCGCTGTGGTCCCCGTCGATCGTCTCTACCACCTCCCCGAGGGGGCGAGCCCGGTGCCAGCCGTGGCCGTCCTGCACCCGGCGGCCTCCGCTTACCTAGGCCTCGTCACCCATGGAGCGCTGCGGGCGGGCCAGACCGTGCTCATCGGCGGTGGTGCCGGCCACGTCGGGCGGGCTGCGATCGTGATCGCCGTCCACGCCGGGGCCCGGGTCCTCGCCACCGCCGCTGCTGGTGACCTCGACGAGTGCCGCCGCCTAGGAGCCGAGGCGGCTTTCGACTACCGGGACGGGGACCTCGTCGACACGCTCCGGGATGCTGCCGGTCACCGGGTAGACGTCCAACTCGACACGTCGGGTCATCAGAACCTCGACCTGGCCGTCGACCTGGCGGCGCCCAGGGGGCGCATCGTCGTGATGGCCGGGATGGGGGAGCGCCCGCAGGTCCCCATCGGGCGCATCTACACCCAGGACCTGACGGTGGTGGGGTTTGCCATCAGCACCGCCACCACCGCCGAGCTCGCCGAGGCAGCAGCCCGGGTGAACCAGCTCCTCGGCATGGGGGCACTCCTGCCCCGACGTGTGGAAGCGATGCCCCTGTCGGCAGCCGCCGAAGCGCACCGGCGCCTCGAGGCGGGGGAAGCTCGAGGCGTCCGCCTCGTGCTGGTCCCCGGTGGCTGATCACGGGATGGCGTCGGCGGGAGCTCGTCTTCCCGGACCCTCAGGTGGACGCCGGCCCGGAGCGGTTTGTCCGGTCCAGGTCGCAGGATAGGCCAAAGGTCCCTAACCCGTCTCCTGATCGGGACGCCATGCTGGGAGCAGGAGGTGAGGGTGATGGCCCGGACGGAGGAGCTTGGTCGAGGCGAGGCGACGGGGACGGAGCGCTCCGTGGTGGTGGGCGTGGACGGATCCAGGGGGTCGTCGGCTGCCCTGCGCTGGGCGGCGGATGAGGCTCGTCTGCGAGGGGCGAGGCTGAAGGTGGTCCGGGCCTGGCACATCCCCTCGGTCAGTTACGGCGCCTACGTGGTCCTCCCGAACGACTTCGAGGACTGGGGCAAGGAGGCAGCAGCCGCTCTCGAGGAGCAGGTGGCCACGGTCCTCGGGGAGGTCCCCCAGGTGCCGGTGGTCCGCGAGGTCAGAGAAGGCCCAGCGGCCAAGGCCATTCTGGATGCCGCCGAGGGGGCGGATCTGGTCGTAGTGGGGTCACGGGGCAGGGGGGGGTTCTCGGGCTTGCTGCTCGGGTCGGTCAGCAGCCAGGTGGCTCACCACGCCCACTGCCCCGTCGTGATCGTGCGCCAGAGGGGGTGAGCGATGTTCGTGCAGGACTTCCAGGTCATGGACGTGCCCTTCGAGGAGGTGGTGGCCTGCCTGGGCGCGGGAACCAAGGCTCTGCTCGGTACGGCGCTCGAGGGGGCCCGTGCCGAGGGTGAACGTTTGCGGTCCAAGGTCGGTCCTTCCGGGTGGCCGGCTGTCCTTTCCAAGACCGTCGAGATCCGCTCCACTCGCCTGCGTAGGCACGGCGACTGCGTTCTCCTCTCCTTCTGCTGGGTCGCCTCGGGGGGCGCCTCGCTGTTCCCGGCCCTGGAGGGTGACCTGGAAGTGGCGCCCCTCGGTGAGGGCCAGACCCAGCTCGTGCTGCGGGGCCGATACGAGCCGCCGGGCGGAGCGCTAGGCCGAGGTCTGGACCGCTTGGTGCTCCATCGCCTGGCAGAGTCGACCATCCGTGCCTTTCTGACCTCGGCCTGCGCCGCCCTGGGTAGGCAGGCGCCGCAGCACGCAGCTGCCTCGGCTTGTTGAGGGCCGGTCTCCCCGGGAGGCGGTGGCCGGGGAGGACAAAGGGCCCTGGTCCCCACTGGCCCAAAGCTTCATGGTGGGAGAGGACGAACTTGAGTCCGTGACCAGAAGGAGGTCGAGGACAATGATGTGGTACTGGGGTTCGGGGATGCACTGGTGGGGATGGCTCCTCGGGACGGCTGGCATGGTGGTCTTCTGGGGCCTGGTCCTCGGGGGGATCGTGGCCCTGGTCGCGAGGGTCCGGGGGGCGGGCTCCACGCCAGCTCGAGCCGCCGAGGATCCCGAGCGGATCCTCGCTCGGCGGTTCGCCTCCGGGGAGATCGACGCCGAGGAGTACCGCCGCCGGCTCGACACCTTGCGAGGTCGAGACCAGATGTCGCACGCTGGGCACTGACGGCGGCTCCCCGAGCTGAGCCTCCCGACCACCTGCCAGGAGCGCCTCTCCCAGTCGGCGCAACTCAGTGCGGTAGGGACTTTCGGCCCTGACGGCCCGCCCCTGGCTCTTGCACGATGGGCCCAGGAGGTGCACCGAGATGACGGCTGACAAGCTCCCAGCACAGACAGCAGCCGACCGGAACCACCGCGGGGCTGGTGCCGAACCGAGAGGCGCAGGGCACACGGGGGTCATCGCTCTCTGTGCCCCCCGAGAAGGCGGCCCTCGGGCCGGGGATTACCGACAGGCCCAAGGGTTCCTCAGGAGCTGGAACTGCCATCCGGCGTACGGGCGGGCCGACCTGGCGGCCGAGCAGAGTAGCGCCCTGCCTGTGCCGGCCCCCGGAGAGAGAGGCGGTCCTGGGCCCAGGGCTCCAGAAGAGGCCCCCACCAGCCGGACGGAGGCTCTCCCAGAGCTCGTCGCCAGGCTCCAGGGGCTCGCCAGCGAGCTGGCCCAGCATCTCGGGAGGCGCCCCGACAACGTCTCGTCCGTCAACCTCGAAGCTGCTCTGCACTCCCTGCACAGGGTGCTGGTGACCCTCCGGGACCTCGACGGGACCGGCCCTGTCCGCACCATGAACCCGGAGCGGGTGGCGGAGGCATCCTCGGTTGCGGCCGGGGCCCATGCCCGTCCTGGTCCCGCAGCCCCCAGCCAGGCTGCCTGGCGCCTCACTGGCCGAGAGGTTGTGACCTTCGGCCCCACCGACCGATCGGCTCATGGTGTTCAACGGTGACGAAGAAGTCCCAACCAGCAAGGAGGTAGAGATGTTGGTGCGATTCGATCCCTTCCACGAGCTCGAGCGACTCTTCGAACCCCTGCGTGATGAGAGGATCACCTATGCGATGCCTCTCGACGCCTACCGCAAGGGCGAGCAGCTTCACCTCGACCTCGATCTGCCCGGCGTGAGGCCGGAGTCCATCGAGGTGACGGTGGAGAGGAGCGTGCTCACGGTCAAGGCCGAGCGGTACTGGAGCGACGAGGGGACCGAGACCGTCGTGTGCGAGCGGCCGCAGGGGATCTTCACCCGTCAGCTGCTGCTGGGTGAGAGCCTGGAGGCAGACGAGGTCAAGGCGTCCTACGTCGATGGGGTGCTCCATCTCCGGGTACCAGTGGCCGAGGGAGCCAAACCTCGTCGGGTCGAGGTGGCCTCTTCCTCGGCTGCCCCGCTCCGGGACTCGTGAGAGCTCCTCCGCTCCCGCTGGTCGGAGACGGCACGCCGGTGCCCTGCCTCGACGGCAGGAGGCGACCGTACCTGTCCCTGGACGCCGCCGCCTCCACCGCTGCGCTGCCCTCGGTCATGAAGAGGGTGGACGAGTTCGTACCCTGGTACTCAAGCGTCCACCGAGGGGCGGGCTACAAGTCCCGCCTTTCCACCGCCGCCTACGAGGAGGCCCGCGAGGCGGCGCTGACCTTTGCCGGGCGCGCCGGAGGCGACGATGTGGCCATCATCTGCCGCAACACCACCGAGGCGCTCAACCATCTCGCCTACCGCCTGCGCCTGGCTCCCACCGATGTGGTCGTGACTACCGTGGTCGAGCACCACGCCAACCTGCTGCCATGGGCCCGGGTCGCCACGTGCCGTCATGTGGAGTGCGGACCCGAGGGTACCTTCTCCCTCGAGGACGTTGAGGCGGCCCTCGACGAACGTCCCCGCCCGGCCCTCGTGGCCGTCACCGGTGCCTCGAACATCACCGGATGGCTTCCGCCTGTCGACACGATCATCGCCGCCGCCCACCGCCGGGGCGTACCGGTAGTGGTCGACGCCGCCCAGCTCGCACCTCATCGACGCCTATACGAAGGCGCAGACTTCGTGGCGTTCAGTGGTCACAAGATGTACGCCCCGTTCGGGGCCGGAGTGCTCATCGGGCCCCGAGCCGCATTTGCCGATGGCGACCCGTTCCTTGCTGGGGGCGGTGCCGTCGACCTGGTCGACCTGGGCGAGGTGGTCTGGACCGAGCCCCCGGAGCGCGAGGAGGCCGGATCCCCCAACGTGGTCGGGGCGGTGGCCCTCCACGGGGCCATGGACGTCCTGGGCGACATCGGCTGGGAGGCCATAGCCGACCACGACCGCAGACTGGCCCGGCAGCTACGCGGGGGCCTGGCATCCATCCCGGGGGTGCGGCTGCTCGGGCCCAGTTCCGGGCAAGAGACCCTGCCGGTCGCCGCCTTCACGGTTGAGGGCATACCCCATGGGCTGGTGGCAGCTCGCCTGGCTGCCGAGGAGGGCATCGGCGTCCGCCACGGCTGCTTCTGCGCCCATCCCTACCTCATGCGCCTGCTGGGCCTGTCGGCGAGCGAGGTGGCCACCTACCGCAGCGAGGTGCGCCGCGGCGACCGGCGCCACATGCCCGGGGCGGTGCGGGCCAGCTGCGGCATCAACACCACTGAAGGCGATGTCGATCGCCTCCTGGAGGCGCTCAACCGCATAGCAGCGGGCGATCCGCCCCTCGCCTCTTACCACCAAGACGCTCGCACCGGTGACTTCCGGCCCGACCCCGATGTCACACCGTGGCGGGAAGAGATCCGTCTCCACGGGGGCGCCTGTTCGCCCGGATAGCGCAGGCGGGAGACCCGTCACGTGTCCACTTCGGCCTTCCGGAGGTCGCGGACAGCGTACCGGTGGTGCTCCCACTCTTCGTTGAGGATGACATGCAGGCAGTGGAGGATGGTGACGCGGTGCTCGGGTGTCCATGGATGGGGGCGGGTCTCGGCGAGCACTTCCTCGGTGACGGTGTCCAGGTAGTCGCGGACCATCTTTTGGTGGTCACCACGGATGGCGAGGACCTCTTCGTACGACGCCGGCTCCCGGAAGATCGTCATGTCGCCCCCCTCCAGCTCGTACTCGGCGAAGGGCTGGCCAATCCAGTGGAACGGCTTCTCCCGGCCGAGGATCGTGCCATGGAGCCAGGCGTTGGTGGCCATCACGAGATGGCGAAGAGTCTGGGAGAAGCTCCACTCACCGTCGACGGAGACGTCCTGGAGCCCAATGGCGGTGGGCAGGGCGGCTGCCCACGTCTCCTCGACCGCCGCCCAGGCGGCGCGCAAACCGTCGGGGGTGGTCGCCGCCTTCAGCTCGCGGCCGGGGAAGCGGCGGTTGAGCTCGCCCTCTACGAACGGGACGACGTTGACGTCGTTGACCCACAGGGAAACCTCGGGAAGATGGGGGTCATCGATTTCCATCCCGGTGACGTCGGACCCTCGGATGACAGCGCCGGGCAGCAGGCAGCGAGTGAACCGCACGCCGGACAGATCCTGGCCGATGAACTCCATGCCGAGATCATGGCATTGATCTCCAATGGCCGCTACGGGCACGGTGGCCGTCAGCCTCGATCTGCGCCGGGACCTGACCGACGACGAGGGGGAGCTGGTCGAACTGACCGGTCCACGATCGACCGCTGCTGGTCCCAAACGGGACCGGTGTGCACACGATGGGAGCGGCTGTCCGGGCCGAGGATGGGCCGCCCTTCGTGGGGTGAACCGCTACCACCTCACGGGCGGCCCATGTGCCGAGCTCGTCGCGCTGGATGCGGCCCGGCGGCGGTGGGTGGAGGAGCCCGTCTCGATGCCTAGCGCTGAGGAACCTGGGAGGGGCCCCGGTCGCCGACGACCCGTTGCCACCAGCCACGACGAGACGGGGCTGCCTCCTCTCTGCACCGGCACCGCTCCGACTTGGGAACATGTCCGAGCACCTGCTCGACATGGGCACCGCACCCCCGCCAGGAGGGTCGCCCGCACTTCCGGCACGTCACCATTCTGCACATACCCAGTAGGGTATCACAGAGATGAAGCCGGGCCTGCCACTCGCTCGGAGAGCGGGGAGCTCGGCCCAGGAGTGGCCGAGGAGCCCGGCCTGGCAGAGGACGGCAGGCTCGGTGCCGGGGCGCCCGGCGGGCCCTCGGCCTCGACTAGGGCCTCCTCGGGTGGTGGGGGAGCCGGGGGGGAACGTGAGGATCTGCCTTGCGAAGCCAGTGCAGCGACTCGGTATCACCTAGCAGTTCGAGCCGTCTCCTGAGCACGGGGTTGTTGGTGGACTGGCTCTGGTGGCAGGCGATCGCTCGATGCTGACGAGCGCGGTCCACCCGCAGCACCAGGTCGATCTCTTCCTCGGGACGCCCGATGAAGGTGGTGCCCAGCTCGGCGTTGAGGACCTGAGAGACGCTCCGGGGGACGGTCCAGGCCAGCGCCGCCAGTCCAGGGGCGCCGGCCAGAGCAGCCTGGGTGGCACGGCGGTGATCGGGGTGGTCCGTGACGCCGTCTTCATCGAAGACGACCAGCAGCTCCGCACCCACCTCCAGGGCCATGGCCGCCACCTCGGCGGCCAGCTGGTCCAGGGGTTCCGACTCCAACGAGCCGTCAGGATGAGCGGTCAGCTCCACCCGGGCGACGCCGAGCTCGGCAGCGGCCCGGGCCAGCTCGGCGCTGCGCAGCTCGTCAAGAGCCGCCTCGGTGATGCCAAGAGTGGAGGCCTCCCCGCGGGTGAAGCACAGCACGGACACCAGGGCGCCGTTCTCGACGAAGCGGTCAAGCACCGCTCCGAGCCCGAAGCTCTCGTCGTCGGGATGGGCGCAGACGGCCAGCACCGACCTGGCAGCTGGGAGGTCCTGGCTGTCCGGGCCGCCCGCCATCGTCATCCCTTCAGACGGTCGGCCACCCGTTCGAGGGAGGCGGCAGCTTGTGCCCCCAGCGTCTCGAGCTCACCATCTGACGCCCCCCCGCCCGTGGCGAGGAGGAGACGAGGATCGACGATGGCCACCCGGCTACGGCCCTCGCCAGCGTCCTCGAGGACCACATTGCAGGGCAGGACCAGGGCCAGGCTGGGGTCGATGCCCAGAGCCCGATGGGCGAGCCCCGGGTTGCAGGCCCCGAGGATCTTGAGCGGCGACCGGTGCACGCCGAGCTTGGCCTCCAGGGTGGCAGCAACATCGATCTCGGTCAGGACCCCGAACCCCTCCTCGGCCAGCGCCTCGCGTACCACTGTCTCGGCATCGTCCAGCGGCCGCTCGAGGACCGTCTCGAAGGCCTCCATGGTCAGGCCACCTCCCCTCGGGTTGGCTCCTCCACCGCCGGCCCCTGAGGTGCCGAGCTGGCCCTGGCCAGTTGGCGGTGCACCTCCTCCATGTCGAGCGCCTGCACCTTGTTGATCAGCTCTTCGAGGGCAGGGCCGGGGAGCGCCCCGGGCTGGGCGTAGAGCAGCACGCTCTGGCGAAAGACCATCAGCGTGGGGATCGACATGATCCCGAACCGGGCCGCTAGCTCTTGCTCCTCCTCGGTGTCGACCTTGGCAAAGACCAGGTCGGGGTGGGCGACCGATGCCGCTTCGAAGATGGGGGCGAACATCCGGCACGGACCGCACCAGCTGGCCCAGAAATCCACGAGCACCGTCTCGTTCGACCTCACGGTCTCATCGAAGTTGCCGTTGTTCAGCGCGACCGTCACCGCTTCCTCCTGTCCTGGAGCCGCTGTTCGGGCTCCTCACGGTGATGTGAACCAGTATACCCCTATGGGTATTCCGACCTTGGTCGGGCCCGGAGCCGGGAACCTGGACCCCTCCAGCGGGCCGACCGAGGCCCACCCCCGGCCGCACCCGCTACGGGAGCCGCCTCGCCAATCCGTCGCGCACCTTCCTCTCGGCGGCCACCAGCGGGTGAGCGAGGGCCTGCTCTCGGAGCGGGGCGATGCGGTCGGGGCCCCCTTCCGACCCCGAGGACCACTCCAGGGCGAAGGTGCCCGAGAGGATGGAGCCCCGCATCACCTCGGCGAAGCGGGCCCGCAGGGCCGACTCGTCGGACATGAGCAAGGAGCGCAGCTGGCCGTACTGGCTCGTCTGGGAGTGCAGGGCCAGCTGCTCGAACAGGCCCACCTCGGCGGCGGCAGTCATGACCTCGGCCGGCTCGCCCGAGAGGTACAGCTCGGAGAGCACGGCCTCGTCCGAGAACCCCTCGGCGTGCAGCACGTCGTAGGCAGCCCGGAACACCGAGAGGATCACCGGCCACACCGCCTGCTCGCTGAAGAGGTCCAGGGCGGCCTCCTCCCGGGCCGAGGAGCCGATGGCTCCGGCCCGCGTGGCCCCGATCCCCCTGGCGACGGCCAGGGCCAGTGCCAAGGCCCGGCCCGTGGCGTCGCGCTCCACCGAGACAAAGCAGGGGAAGCCCTTCCCCTGTGCATAGAGGGACCGGACGGCGGCGCCGATCATGCGGGGGGCAACCATGACGACGTCCACTCCGGGAGGGACGTCGAGGAGGCCGAAGGCCAGGTTGTAGCCGGATGCCACCACCAGGCAGCTCCCTGTGGCCAGGTTCGGAGCCACTTCCGCCCGGAACACCTGAGGTTGGACCTCGTCCGGTATGAGGAGGAGCACCACGCCGGCCCGGCGGACGCCGTCGGGTATGGCCATGACGGGGAACCCGGCCGCGGCGGCCCGCTCCCGGTAGTCGTCCTCCCGGTTGGCAACGACGATGCCCTCCACTCCCGAGTCCCGGAGGTTGAGGGCCTGCGCCTGTCCCTGGTTGCCGAAGCCGACGATGGTGACGGGGAGCCCCTGTAGGTCGTCGAGGCTGGCATCTGCATCCCGGTAGATCGTTGTCACGCAGAGACGGTACCCCTTCCCCCCTGCCGGGCAGCAGCCGGGCCTCGGACAGGATCCGCCCGGGGTGGGCCCGGCTGGGGGCAGGGAATGGCCTCCACCACTCGGCGCAGCAGCCCGAGCCCGGCCAGGCCGGGGAGGCGGTCGATCCGGCGGTCCAAGCGCTCGGCCTGCCGGCGGCCTTCGGCGTCCCCCAGCAGGTAGGAGAGCACGAACCCGGTCTCTTCGGGCGGCATGACCCCCGATCCCACCGGACGCCACAGCCGGGCCAGAGCCCAACGGGTGAGGTGCTGGGCCTTGGCGCTGGCGGCCAGCCGGGCCCTGGCCTGGCTGGTGTAGAAGTCCAGGTGCACGCCTTCCTGGCGCATGATCCGGGACAGCAGCTGGGCGAGCACGGGGTGGCCGGCCTGGCGGGCGAGCAGCGAGTACCCGGCCTGGGTGGTGGACTCGTTCACCGCTCCCCATGCCATCTGCAAGGCGACGAAACTGGGCCCCGCCCACCAGCCTCCGGCAGCCATGACGAGGGGCCGGACGCGGTCCCGCCATCCCAGGCCCGCCCGGAGAGCGGCCACCCGGTCATCGCCGTGGGGGTGCCCGTGGGCCTCCAGCACCCCCGCCAGCGCCTCGCCGTGCCAGAGCTCCTCGTAGGCCCACATGCTGAGGAAGGCCGTCATCCGGGGGTCAGCGTGAGCCGGAGTTAGCAGGAGGTCCCGGAGATAGCACACCGTGTGGTACTCGACGTCGTGCATGTAGCTGAGACAGCGGAGGACCTCGGGACGGAGGGGTTCAGCTCGGAACGACCCGAAGTCGAGGTCGTCCCAGAGCAGCCTGGATGCCCGGCGCTTGTAGTGCTCCAGATCGAAGGCCATGCCCAGTGTCCGTGGCTGCCCGGAGGGTGGGATGAGGCAGGGCTGCTGGAGGGCTGGGGTGAGAGGAGCGGGAAGTCCTGGCGGGGAGTAGGTCAGGGTCTCCCCACCGGGAGGCGCACCCCTATGAGGCGCTGGGGCCGGGTCGACCCTCCTGGTCGACGGCCGGACCCCCCGGCAGCGGGGACCTATCTGGGTCCTCGGCCGTCGAGTTGCTGCCGATGAGGACGCCGGGCTCTACCGGGGAGCCGGCCCGGGAGGGGGAGAGGGACCGTTGGCGGCGGCGCCAGAGCCGGTGACCCAGGTAGGCCAGGAACACCACCACCACGGCGATGCCGAAGTAGGCCTCGTAATGGATGACCTGGTGGTAGATGGCGTCGATGTGGTTCCCGGCGGTGTAGCCCACGGTGACCCACAGGCCCACCCACAGCGCCGCCCCCAGGGCGTTGTAGGGGACGAAGCGGGCGATCCAGGGCATCTCGGAGATCCCGGCGATGATCCCGTTGACCTGGCGCAGGCCCTCCACGAACCGGGCGATGCTCACCACCTTGCCTCCGTGGCGGCGGAAGAAGTCCTCGGCGTGGTCGAGGCGCTCGGGCGTGAGGAGCACGTAGCGCCCCCAGCGCAGGGCCAGCTCCCTGCCCCCGAAGTGGCCGATGGCGTAGCCGATGTTGTCGCCCAGGACGGCGGCCACGAAGGCCAAGGCGGCCACCGCCACCACGTTCAGGCGCCCGGCGCCGGCATAGACGGCGGCGGCGATGAGCACCGTCTCGCCCGGGGCGGGGACCCCGAAGTCCTCGAGCAGCACCAGGCCGCCCACGGCCAGGTAGCCGTAGTGGGCCAGTAGGGGCTCGAGGGTGCGGAAGATGCCGGGGAGGTGGGGCTGGGGGGTCACCGGGCCTCCTCGACGGCTCCCCTGGGGGGGCTCCGGCGGCCCGCCGTGGCCGGTGCGGCCCCCGGGGCGCTGAGGAGCGGGACGGCTGTCGGGGGGAGGAGCCAGGGTCCACCAGGTACGGCACGTCCCCCTTTGACGGGCATAATTGTTACAGTACTGGATTGTAGCATGCGTTACGAAAGTAGACGGGCGACAGAGCATGGCAGCGGCCGGCGCCTGGAGCGGCCCGGAGGGCATGGCGCCATGAGCTGGCGGGTGCTCGCCTACCGCGTCCCGGCGGAGCCCTCGCGCCATCGCGTGGCGATCTGGCGGGAGCTGAGAAGGGCGGGAGCCGTCTCCCTCCAGCAGGCCACGTGGGCTCTTCCCACGGGGGAGGGCTTCGACGAGCGGGTGGAGCGGGCCGCCCGGCTGGTGGAGCGGGCCGATGGCCAGCTCTATGTCTTCGATGTGGTCCCCTCCGAGGAGACGGCCTCCCTGCTGGAGCGCATGTTCACCGAGGACCGCGAGGCCGAGTGGGCGGAGTTCCTGGCCGAGTGCGACAAGTTCGAGGCCGAGGTGAGAAGGGAGATCGAGATAGACAAGCTCACCCTGCCCGAGCTGGAAGAGGAGGAGCAGAGCTACGACCGCCTGCGCCGCTGGTTCCGGGAGCTGCGGGCCCGGGACCTGTTCAGTGCCCCTTCTGCCGAGATGGCCGAGCGGCGCCTGAAGGAATGCGGGGAGACGGTCGAGGACTTCGCCGAACGGGTCTATTCCGCTCGGGAGCCGCGCTGACGAGCAGTTCCAGCCGTTTCTCCCCGGCCGAGCACAGGGGGTCCCGTGACCCAGTTAGCGCTGGGCGCTCAGGCCCCTCCGACGTTCTTCCTGGCCCACTGGGCTAGCCTTCCGCGCTGAGGCGGGGTCGCCCACGACGACCCCAGCCGTGTGGGCCACGGCAGCCGGGCCGAGAGCAGAGACGACACCAAGGAGGCGCGCCCTTGCGCGATGAGGCTGGCCGGATCCTGGACCGGGTGGGGCACCTGCTCCGCCGCTATGTCCTGCCGGCCCGGCTCGGCCCCTTCTCGCCGCTGGTCCTGGCCGCCCACCCCGTGCACGGAGAGCCGGTGCCCTATGAGGAAGCGGTGGCCGGGCCCTGGGAGGCCTGTGGCCCGGGCTGGGCGTGGGGCGCGGACTGGGACACATGTTGGTTCCGCCTGGTGGGCCGGGTGCCCGAGGACTGGGCCGGCGAGGAGGTCGTCCTGCGGGCAGACCTCGGCTACCACGGGGACCCCGGGTTCGGCGCCGAGGGCCTGTTGTGGCGGGACGGGGCGCCGCTGGCGGGAGTCTCCTCCCGCCACCAGGAGGTGACCCTGGCCACCAAGGCCGAAGGGGGCGAGGCGGTGGAGCTGTACCTGGAGGCAGCGGCCAACCCCGTGGCCCGGGGCGAGAGGCTCCTCGACCCCGACCCCGGAGGGCCCCCCCGCCTGCAGCTGGGGCCGATGGATCTGGCGGTGCGCAACCAGGTGGTGGACGCCCTGGCCCTGGACCTGGGCGTGCTGGCCGAGCTGGCTCGAGCCCTCCCCCCGGGCGAGCCCCGGAAGGCGGAGGTGCTCGCCGCCCTCCGGGAAGCCTGCGCCGCCCTGGACCCCCGGGCGGTGGGAGCCTCGGCCAGGGCGGCCCGCGACAGGCTGGTCGATGCCCTGGCGCTGCCTGCGGCGGCCGGAGCCCACTGGGTCTCGGCGGTTGGCCATGCCCACATAGACACGGCCTGGCTCTGGCCCGTGCGCGAGGCCAAGCGCAAGTGCGCCCGCACCCTGGCCACGGCCCTCGGCCTCATGGAGGCTCATCCTGCCTACCGCTTCGCCTGCTCCCAGGCCCAGCACCACGCCTGGATGCAGGAGAGCTACCCCGACCTGTTCGAGCGGATGCGCCGACGGGTGGCGGAGGGACGCCTGGAGCCGGTCGGGTCCATGTGGGTGGAGGCCGACTGCAACATCCCCTCGGGCGAGTCCCTGGTGCGCCAGCTGCTGCACGGCAAGCGGTTCTTCGCCTCGGCCTACGGCGTGGAGACCACGGACTGCTGGCTGCCCGACGCCTTCGGCTACCCCGCCAGCCTGCCCCAGATCCTGGCCCGGGCCGGGGTGAGGGCGTTCGTGAGCCAGAAGCTGTCCTGGAACGACGCCAACCGCTTCCCGCACCACAGCTTCTGGTGGGAGGGCATCGACGGTACGAGGGTGCTGGCCCACTTCCCGCCCGCTGACACCTACAACGGTGACTTCTCAGTGGCCCAGCTGCGCCACAGCACGGCCAACTTCGCCGACCACGGCCGCTCGGCTGTGTCCCTCTACCCGTTCGGGTACGGCGACGGAGGGGGCGGGCCCAACCGGGAGATGCTGGAGCGGGCCGCCCGCCTGGCGGACCTGGGCGGTCTGCCCAGGGTGAGGGTCGAGCCGGTGAGGGACTTCCTCGACCGGCTGGCTTCCGATGGGCCCCGCCTGGCCACCTGGGTGGGGGAGCTCTACCTGGAGTTCCACCGGGGCACCTACACCACCCAGGCCAGGACCAAGGCGGCCAACCGGCAGGCCGAGCTGGCCCTGCGGGCAGCCGAGCTGTGGTCCTCGGGGCTGGCTGCCCTGGGGGGCGCCCAGGCCTACCCGGCCGGGGAGCTCCACCGGGCCTGGGAGGAGCTGCTCCTTCACCAGTTCCACGACATCCTGCCCGGGTCCAGCATCAACTGGGTGTACCGGGAGACGGGCGAGGCCCACGCCCGGGTGCTGGGCTCTGCCGGCCGGATCACCTATCGCGCTCGGGAGGGCCTGGCGAGCTTGGTCGACACGTCGTGGGCCAGGCGCCCCGTGGTGGTCTTCAACCCCGCCGGCCACGCCCGCCACGAGACGGTCCCCCTGCCCGGAGCCCCCCGGGGGCCGGCCCTGGCCGGCGGCGACGGAAGGGTCCATCCCGTTCAGCGCGCCCATGACGGGTCATGGTTGGCCCGGGTCCCGGTGCCGCCCTGCGGGTGGGCCAGCTTCGACCTCGGGCCGGAGGACGCTTTGCCCGCCACCACGCCTCTCGAGGAGGCTCCGGTGGAAGCCGCTCCCGATCGCCTGGAGAACGGCCTGCTCCGCCTGACCCTGGACGCCGATGGGCTGTTCACCTCGGTCTTCGATAAGGTGGCTGCCCGGGAGGTGGTGGCAGCCGGCGAGCGGGCCAACCTGCTGGCGCTTTTTGACGATGAACCCCCGCACTTCGACGCCTGGGACATCGACGACCACTACCAGGACCGCACCACGGCCCTCACCGCCCTCGACAGCTTGGAGGTGGTGGAGTCGGGCCCGCTTAGGGCCGGCCTGCGCCTGCGGCGCTCGTTCGGGTCCTCCCGGCTGGATCAGGTCGTGTGGCTCCATGCCGGCTCCCCCCGCATCGACTTCGAGACCGAGGTGGACTGGCACGAGCGCCACCGCCTGCTCAAGGTGGCCTTCCCCGTAGCCGTGCGCGCTCCCCATGCCAGCTTCGAGATCCAGTTCGGCCACGTCGAGCGCCCCACCCATGCCAACACGAGCTGGGACCAGGCCCGCTTCGAGGTGTGCGCCCACCGCTGGGCGGACCTCTCGGAGTCAGGCTACGGGGTGGCCCTTCTCAACGACAGCAAGTACGGCTACGACGTAAGGGGCCACACCCTTCGCCTGTCCCTGCTGCGGTCCCCCACCTCCCCTGACCCTGAGGCCGACCAGGGCCGGCACCGGTTCACCTACTCCCTCCTGCCCCATCGGGGCGGCATCGAGGGCGGTCGGGTGGTCGAGGAGGGGTTGGCCCTCAACATGGCCTTGGAGCCCACCTTGGCCGACCCCCACCCCGGTCCGCTGGCAAGGGCGGGCTCGCTGGTCCGCGTCGACCGGCCCGGGGTGGTCCTCGACACCCTGAAGCAGGCCGAGGAGGGGGATGAGCTCATCCTGCGGGCCTACGAGGCCCATGGCGGTCGAGGCCCGGTACGGATCGAGGTCGGCTTCCCCCTTTCCCGGGCCGTTCGGGCGGACCTGATGGAGCGGGAGATCGCCCCCCTGGCGTTGGAGCCGATGGAAGCGGGGACGGCCCTTTCGACCGTCCTCGAGCCCTTCGAGATCCTGACCCTCAAGCTCACGGTGACAGGTGCCCATCGAGATTAGAGATAATCCCTATCTCTAATACCTGGTTGACAGATATTGCCCCTTCGGGCAGAATGGCTCCTGAACGGAGCCGCGGGTTCCCCCTCCCCGCTGGCTCCGGCGTTCGCAGCGGGGGGCTGGCCGCCCCCCCTTCAGCCCCCCGCCAGCGAACACCTCCGGTTGCTCCGCCGTCACTAGGTTGGGGCCCATGGGCGCGATGCGGGGGTGGCGAGGCGGGGCGGTCCCCGCTGTGCTGGTGGCCGGGGGGCTGGTGCTCACCGCCTGCACCCACTCCTCCACGGCGGCCACTGCCACGACCCACCGGCGCCCGGCCACGACGAAGCTCACGGCCCCGTCCACCACGGCGGCCTCCCCCGGGGGGACAGCGCCGCCGACCACCCATCCCACGACCACCACCACGAATCCTGCCGTGGCTGACATAACCGGCTTCGGGGCCACCAAGGCCGCATGGGACGCCGGGCACACCCCCGACCCGGATGCACCCAAGGGGAGCTACTGGCCCCGTTACGCCAACGGCGAGGACACCTACCAGGACGTCCGCTTCATAAGGGGGCGGGCCCTCTCCTACGTGGAGAACGTCTACCCGGCCGAGACGGCGGCCCAGGTGAGGGCCGTCATCGGCGACGAGATGCCCCCCGATGCACGCATAGTCTCAGAGGCCAGGGTGCCGGGGGGGGAGAAGGTGGTGGTGGCCAGCGCCGCCCTCCAGGCCGCCACCGGGGACGAGGCGGTGGTGGTGATGCGCAGCCCGGGGGCCGTCTTCGACCCCGGTGACGTCACCAGCCTCACCTACTCCGCCGTTCCTGCCCGCTGACCTCTCCCGGGCCAAACGGCGCCCGTGCCGCTCCGGCCTGGCCTCCGCTCTCGTCGGTGCCTATCCCGAGCAGGCGCCCCGGGGTCTCCCAGAGCACCCGGCGGAGGAACCCCTCTCCCAACCCCAGCCGGACCAGGGCCGCCACCTGGTCGGCGTAGGGCACGGGGATGGTGGGGAAGTCCGATCCCCACACCACCCTCCCGTCCAGCTCGGCGAGGCGGCGGTCCAGGTCCCGGGGGGGTTGGCCCAGCCGGGGCCAGCCCACCAGGGCCATGGCGGTGTCGAGGCACATGAGCGGGTGCCGGCGGGCCAGGTCCAAGAAGGCGGCATGGTCGGGGGCGCCCAGGTGGGCCAGGACCAGGTGCAGGGCGGGGAAGCGCTCCAGCAGGCGGGCTACGGGCCCCGGGCCGCACCATTCCTCGCCCCCTGAGCCGTCCTCCACCGCCCCGGCGTGGAGCACTATGGGGATGGCGGCCTGCTCCAGCTGGGCCCACACCTCGTCGAGGAGCGGGTCGTTGGCGTCGAACCGGCCCACCTGGAGGTGCACCTTGGCACATGCCCCGCCGGCGGCCAGGGCCCGACCCACCTCCTCGGCAGCCCCGGGCTCGGGATAGAAGGTGAAGGTGGGGACCACCTGGGCCTCCCGGGCGGCCAGGGCCAGGGTGTAGCGGTTGAGCCAGCCCGCCACCCCCGGCCGGTGGGCGTAGGCCAGGGCCGTGTGGTGGCGGACCCCGAGGCGCGCCAGCATCTCCAGGCGCCGGTCCTCCGGCCACCGGTAGAGGACCGGCCAGGGCGGCTCCAGGGAGTCGAAGTGGCGCCAGACGGCGTCCTGGATGGCGGGGGGCATGAAGTGGGTGTGCATGTCCACGATGCCGGGCAGGCCGATGGCCCGGGCAAAGGGGGCGACCTCGGCGTCGGTGGTGGGCGGGGGAGGGACCACGGCGGGATCAGCCGCCCAGCACCACCCGGATCCCCAGCGAGGGGGCGGGAGCCATGGTGATGGTGCCGGTGACGTTGCCTGCGGCCACCAGGTCGTCGTGGGCCAGCCGAAGGGCCTCCAGGTCGTCGGGTCCTCCGGCGACGCGCACCTCCTCCACGGGGGAGCGCATGGAGCGGTGAGCCTCGGACTTGGCCCCCCGGATGGCGCCCAGCACAGCAGTGACCGGCTCGAGCAGCTCGGCCCGCCCCCCGCAGTCCAGCTCGGCGCTGGTGGGCCAGGGAGCCCGGTGGACCGAGCCCTCCTGCCACCACGACCAGGCCTCCTCGGTGGCGAAGGGGAGGAAGGGGGCGAAGAGCCTCTGGATGGCCGAGAGCGCCAGGCGCAGGGAGGCCCGGGCCGAAGCAGTGCGGGCCGGCGCCAAGCCGTCCCCTCCGTAGGAGCGGATCTTGACCAGCTCCAGGTAGTCGTCGCAGAACGCCCAGAAGAAGCTCTCCACCCGCTCCAATGCCCTGGCGTAGTCGTAGCCCTCGAAGGCGGCCGTGGCCTCGTCCACCACGTTCCCCAGGCGGGCTAGCAGGGCCCGGTCGACCGGGTCCGTCACGCTGGCCAGGGTCCCGGAGCGGATGGCGCTGCGGGCCGCCCCGGAGGCTGCCTGGTCCAGGCGGCCGATGACGAAGCGGGAGGCGTTGAGCAGCTTGATGGCCAGGCGCCGCCCGACCTCAACCTGCTTCGGACGGTTAGGGTCCAAGGTGGCGTCCATGCCGGGGCGCCCACAGGCCGCCCAGTAGCGCACGGCATCGGCTCCATAGCGCTCCAGGAGAGCCATGGGGGTGACCACGTTGCCCTTGGACTTGGACATCTTCTTGCGGTCCGGGTCCACCACGAACCCGGAGATGGCGGCGTGGGACCAGGGGAGGGTTCCGTGCTCGAGGTGGGAGCGCACGACGGTGGAGAAGAGCCAGGTGCGGATGATGTCATGCCCCTGGGGGCGCAGGTCCATGGGGAAGACCCGGGCGAAGAGGTCAGGGTCGTCCTCCCAGCCTCCCGCTATTTGGGGTGAGAGCGAGGAGGTGGCCCAGGTGTCCATGACGTCGGGGTCGCCGGCGAAACCCCCCGGCTCGCCCCGCTGGTCCTCGGTGTAGCCGGGAGGGGCATCGGTGGAGGGGTCCACGGGGAGGAGGTCCTCAGGGGGGAGCAGGCGCTGGGCATGGTCGACCGAGCCGTCGGGCCTCACCCGGTACCAGACCGGGAAGGGGACACCGAAGTAGCGCTGGCGGCTGATGTTCCAGTCCCCCGACAGCCCTTCCACCCAGGAGCGGAAGCGGGCCGCCATGAAGGGCGGGTGCCAGGCCAGCTCCTCCCCTCTCCTCAGCAACTCGTCGCGGTGGTCCATGGTGCGGATGAACCACTGGCGGCTGGTGACCACCTCCAGGGGTCGCTCCCCCCTCTCGTAGAACTTCACGGGGTGGGTGATGGGCGTGGGCTCGCCGACCAGGGCCCTCTCCTCCCGGAGCAGGCCAACCACCCGCCGGCGGGCGCTGGCCACCGTCTGGCCCTCAAGCTGGTCGTAGACGGCCTGGGCCCGCGCCGGGTCGGCGCTCTCCCAGCCGGGGGTGCCCCACTGCACGGGAAGGAGCCGGCCGTCGCGCCCCACTATCACCCGGGACCCGAGCCCGAGGTCCCGCCACCAGGTCACGTCGGTCGTGTCCCCGAAAGTGCAGACCATGGCCGCACCGGTGCCCTTCTCGGGGTCGGCCAGAGGGTGGGTGAGGACGGGGACCTCGGCCCCGAACAGCGGGGTCCTCACCCTGGTCCCGGCCAGGTCTGAGTACCGGGCGTCCCCGGGGTGGGCCACCAGCGCCACGCAGGCGGCCAGCAGCTCGGGCCGGGTCGTCTCGATTTCAACTGGAGGTCGACCTTCGGCGACGCTGGGGAAGCGGAGGCGGTGGTAGGCGCCGGCTATCTGCCTCTCCTCCAGCTCGGCCTGGGCCACGGGGGTCTGGAAGTCCACATCCCAGAGCGTGGGGGCCTCGGACTGGTAGACCTCACCCCGGTCGAGGAGGCGCAGGAACCCCCGCTGGGCGGCCCGGCGGGCCCGCTCGCCGATGGTGGTGTAGGTGAGGCTCCAGTCGACCGAGAGGCCCAGCCGGCGCCACAGGGCCTCGAAGGCCTGCTCGTCCTGGGCCGAGAGGCGCAGGCACAGCTCGATGAAGTTGGGCCGGGAGATGGGGACGGGCTCGGCGCCGGGCTTCTCGGGGGGCTGGAAGCCGGGGTCGTAGGGCAGGGACGGGTCGCAGCGGACCCCGAAGAAGAGCTGGACCCTCCGCTCGGTGGGCAGGCCGTTGTCGTCCCAACCCATCGGGTAGAAGACGTCAGCCCCCCGCATGCGCCGGTAGCGGGCCACCGTGTCGGTGTGGGTGTAGGAGAAGACGTGGCCGATGTGGAGGGAGCCGCTCACCGTGGGTGGGGGCGTGTCGATGGCAAAGACCTGCTCGCGGGGTTGGCGGCGGTCGAAGCGGTAGGTGCCCTCGGCCTCCCACCGGGCCGACCAGGCCTCCTCCAAGCCTTCGAGCGAGGGCTTGTCGGGGAGCGGCATGGCGTTACCGTAGCGTTGTGCTCCGCGTCCACGACACGGCGCTGGGCCGGGTGGTGGACCTGGACCAGCGTCAACCGGGCCACCTGGCCATGTACGTGTGCGGCCCCACCGTCTACGACACCCCCCATATAGGGCACGGGCGCTTCGTCCTGGTCTACGACGTGCTCCGTCGCTACCTGGAGTGGCGAGGCGTGGAAGTCCACCACGTCTCCAACGTGACCGACATCGACGACAAGATCATCGACCGGGCCCGCTCCGAGGGCCGTTCGTGGGAGGAGGTCGCCACCGAGCAGGAGAAGGCCTGGTGGGAGGCGATGGACGCCCTGGGGGCGGCCCGTCCCACCGAGACGCCGCATGCCACCCGCTACGTGGAGGCCATGGTGGAGGCGGTGGCGGAGCTCGAGTCGCGCGGCTACGCCTACCGGGCTGCCGACGGGGTCTACATGGAGGTGGCCAGGGTCGAGGGATACGGGCTGCTGGCCCGCCAGCCCCTGGACTCCCTGCGGGCCGGGGCCCGGGTGGAAGGGCCCGCCGACAAGCGCTCCCCCTTGGACTTCGCCCTGTGGAAGCTGGCCCGGTCGGACGAACCGTCCTGGGAGGCTCCCTGGGGGCCGGGGCGGCCAGGCTGGCACACCGAGTGCGTGGTCATGTCGCTGGACCTGCTGGGGGAGGGTTTCGACCTGCACACGGGGGGGCTGGACCTGCGCTTCCCCCACCACGAGAACGAGCGGGCCCAGGCGGTGGCGCTGGGCCGGCCCTTCGCCAGGCACTGGATGCACCATGGCATGGTCGAGACCGGCGGGGAGAAGATGTCCAAGTCTCTCGGCAACTTCACCACCATGGCCGACCTCCTGGCCCGGTACGAGGGGCGCGCCTACCGGCTGGCCGTGCTGCAGTCGCATTACCGCAAGCCCATGGAGGTCACGCCGGCGGTCATGGCCGACGCCAGCCGCTCCTTGGATCGCCTGGACGCCCTGGCCCGCCGGGTGGCCGGGGCTGAGCTGGGCGAAGCCGATGAGGGGGCGCGAGAGCGCTTTGCGGCCGCCATGGAGGACGACCTCGACACCCCCGCAGCCGTGGGGATGCTCTTCGACCTGGTGAGGCGGGCCAACTCCGCCCTGGACTCCGGCCGGGTGGAAGAGGGCCGGCGCCTGGCCGCCACGGTCGCCAGCCTGGCGTCGCCCCTGGGGCTGGCCCTCGGTGGGGGAGGGGACGCCCTGGACGGGGAGACGGCCTCCCTCGTGGCCCGGCGCGACCGGGCCCGCGCTGAGCGGGACTATGCCAGCGCCGACGCCCTGAGGCAGGAGCTGGTGTCCAGGGGCTGGGTCGTGGAGGACAGCCCCGGGGGGACGAAGGTGAGGAGAGCGAGGGGGCTCTAGCCAGCCGTGCTCGAGCCCGGAGGGCCCCCCGGCCCGGCGAGCGTTCGGCCCGGGCGGGCCTTGCCGGGCTCCGGGGCCTGCTATGGTGCCCGGCCGAGGGAGTTCGCTGGACGACGGCAGTCGCTACAAAGCAGTGCCCTCTTCAAGGATCAGCATCAACGAAGGGGGTTTGCCGCCGTGGCGACCGGGACAGTCAAGTGGTTCAATGCCGACAAGGGCTACGGGTTCATCTCGCAGGATGGAGGCCGTGACGTCTTCGTCCATCATTCGGTCATCCAGATGAATGGGTACCGCAGCCTGCAGGAGGGCCAGAAGGTGGAGTTCGACATCGTGGAAGGACCCAAGGGCCTGCAGGCCTCCAACGTCAGGCCGGCCTGACTCGGGCCGGCGCCACCGGGGCGCCGAGCAGGGCCGGCTCCCGCCGGGCCCGCTGACCTGGGGGGGGACCAGGGGCCGCCCTCCGGTCAGCCGGTGCAGCCGGAGCCGGCTTGGAGCAGCTGGACGCCGGTGCAGGAGACGGTGTCGGTCAGGCTGGTGGCCGTCTGGGTCGTCGTCGACACCGTGCTCGAGGCGGTGCCGGCCAGGGTCGACACCACCGATGAGACTGTCTTCTGGAGGTCGAGGGTCGTCGTGGTGGACGACAGGGTGGGTACCGTCAAAGTGACCTGAGGTGCGGTCGTCGATGGTGCCGTGGTGCTCGTCACCAGCGAGGTGGTGGGGGCCGGGGAGGTGGTGGTCGTCTGGTTGGGGGCGGCAGTGGTCCCGCTACCTCCACCTCCAGTAGAAGTCCCGGCTCCTCCGCTGCCGCTGGTGCTCGTAGGACCACTGGAGCCTCCCGGGCTCCCGGTGGGGCTGGCCAGCGACGGCCCGAGCACTGCTCCCACCGTGCTGGTGGCGGCGGTCGAGGTCGATCCCGTCCCGGGGAACCGATGGGCTCGCCCTCGAGAGCCCGAGCTCAGGGCCCGGGCCAGCAGGGCCCGCAGCGCCGGCGTGTCCCGGTGGTGGCCGGCCACCGGTTGCACCACCGTGGCGCTGGCACCGGGCAGTTCGGGCAGGGCGAAATGCGGCTTGCGGCTGGACACCGCTCCCTGGCCGGCCAACGAGGTGCCGATGATGCCGAGGGCCAGGAGGCCGAGGGAGACGCTGGCCAGGGGCTTGCGGGCGGCCAACGAGAAGGCGCCCAGCCTGAGCCCCGGCTCCCGGTGAGGCTCCTCCCCGGCGAGATGGGCCCTGACGGCCGCTTCCTCTAACAGCGAGAGGGGGAGCGGGACGAGGCAGGACCGCAGGGCCCCTCCCAGGTCGTCGATCTCGGCCAGGCGGGAGCGGCAAAGGGGGCAGCCGGCCAGGTGGCTCCCCACCCGGGCCCGGTCTTGCCGCCCCAGGCCGCCGGCGGCGTACTCGTCCAGGCGCCGGACCACGGGTGGGCAGCGCCGGTCGAGGTCCGGGCGGGACAGCCAGAGCTGGCGGGCACGGGCCGTGAGGGCAGAGCGGGCCCGCTTGGCCAGCTGCACCGCCGTTGACGGCTGCACCCCGAGGATGCCAGCTGCATCGGGGACCGGGACCCCCTCCGCCTCGGTGAGCCACAGGATGGTCCGCCACCGCTCAGGCAGGCCCCTGAAGGCATCGGCCAGCGGGGCGCTGGCCATGGCCCGGGCCGGAAGGGAAGGGGGGCCGTCGCCGGGGGTGGTGCCCTCATCGTCCCGGGGCCGGGGGGCGTCCCTTTCGGGGAGCGCGCCGGAAGGAGCGCCCTCCGCCAGGGCGCTGCCCGCATGACCGGTGGCGCCCGCTCCTACCAGGTGCTCCTGCTTGCGCAGCTCGTCCAAGGAGGCATCCCTGGTGGCCGCCAGCAGGCAGGAGCGGAACTGCCCCGGTTCGCAGACCTGCTCGCGGGGGACGAGCATCAGCACCCAGGCGAAGGCGGCCACCACGGCGTCCACCGCTCCCTCGACGGTCCCGAGCACGGCGGCCGCCGTACGCCAGGCGACGGGGGCATGGCGGTGGTAGAGCTCCTCGAAGGCCCCCGGCCTGCCTTCCCCATAGGCGGCGACGAGATCGGCCTCGTCCAGGTCAGCCAACCCCGACCCCTCACGGTGCTGCCTGCGATCCCGCATGCTCATCCCCTGTTCGCTACGGCACGCCCCCGTACGGACCCTCAAGGTGGTCGAGGTCAACGTTAGCTCGCCTGCCTCATCGGTGGCATGCCCAGCTCTATCTAGTAAAGAAAGACTACTACCGGCCGGGATGAGGCGCCAGGTGGCCCGGCGCCCCTCGTCTCCGCGGTCAGGTCCCACTGGCCAGACGGGTTACCATCCAGTAACTTATGGGTAACTTACCCGACAGTAACATGGCGACGCGAAGGCCGCCAGTGGGTGCCCGGCCGGGAGCGGGGCAGGGGCGGCCTTCCCGGCGCCCGACTCTCAAGTGAGGACAGGACATGGCGGACCTATCGCTCGATCTCAACGAGGACCAGCTCCAGATCCAGAAGTGGGTGCACGACTTCGCCGAGTCGGTGATCCGCCCTGCAGCCCATGAGTGGGACGAGCGGGAGGAGACCCCGTGGCCGATCATCGAGGAGGCGGCCCGGATCGGGCTCTACTCCTTCGAGTTCGTCGCCAACGCCTTCGCCGACCCGACGGGCATCACCATGCCGCTGGTCAACGAGGAGATGTCCTGGGGGGATGCCGGCATAGCCTTGGCCATCTTCGGCTCCACGCTGGGGGTGGCGGGCATCTTCGCCAACGGGACCCAGGAGCAGATCCTCGAGTGGGTGCCGCAATGCTTCGGGACCCCGGACGACATCAAGCTGGCCGCCTTCTGCGTATCGGAGCCCGACGCCGGTTCGGACGTGAGCTCGCTGCGGACCCGGGCCACCTATGACGAGGCCAGCGACACCTGGGTGCTCAACGGGACCAAGACCTGGATCACCAACGGCGGCCTGGCCGACCTGCACGTGGTGGTGGCCTCGGTGGACCCCGCCCTCGGGTCGAGGGGGCAGGCCAGCTTCGTGGTGCCCCCTGGGACACCCGGGCTGTCCCAGGGCCAGAAGTTCAAGAAGATGGGCATCAGGGCCTCCCACACCGCCGAGGTCATCCTGGACGACTGCCGGGTCCCCGGCTCCTGCCTGCTCGGTGGCAAGGAGAGGCTTGACGAGAGGCTGGCCCGGGCCCGTGAGGGACGATCGTCCAGCTCACAGGCAGCCATGGCCACCTTCGAGGCTTCCCGCCCCATCGTGGGGGCCCAGGCTGTGGGTATCGCCCGGGCCGCCTATGAATACGCCCTGCAGTACGCCAAGGAGCGCAAGCAGTTCGGGCGGGCCATCATCGAGAACCAGGCCATCGCCTTCAAGCTGGCCGACATGAAGATGCACATAGATGCTGCCCGGCTGCTCTGCTGGCGGGCGGCCTGGATGGGCAAGGCCGGCAAGCCCTTCAGCGCGGGCGAGGGGAGCATGTCCAAGCTGTTCGCTGGAGAGACCGCGGTGTGGGTCACCGAGCAGGCCATCCAGGTCCTGGGCGGCTACGGCTACGTGAGGGATTACCCGGTCGAGCGCTGGCACCGGGACGCCAAGATCTACACGATCTTCGAGGGGACCTCCGAGATCCAGCGCCTCATCATCGCCAGGGCCATCAGTGGCATGCACATCCAGTAGCCGACCTTGGTGCCCACGGACAGGGAGTGGGTCCGTCTGGGCTATGGGCGCCTGGCCCGCTGGTCGTCGCCGTCCTCCTGGAGCCGTCGTCCCGGGCCGGAAGCCGGTCGGATTCCGGTCATGTTCTTCGGGGTGGGGTAAATAGCCTCCAGTGCCCTTCTGAGACGACCTCAACGGTGCCGTCGGTCACCTTGATGGCAGTCTCATCGTCGATGGCGTAACCCGGCACGGGCAAGCTCGCTGCCCACCTGGCTGCGTCGGCCATCGTGTTCTCGGGCAGGTCCGGGTGATCGAGGTGCGGGAAGATCGCAAAATCGACCACTCCCAACGCGGCGTCGCCGCCACCGGGTGGCTCCCAGCTGACGAACTCCTTGCCGATCTGCGGGGCCATGACCATGCTCCCACCACTCAACCCTGCCCACACCACCTCCGACAGCGACGGCAGCAGATCCGCCAGACCCGACTGGCGCATCCAGTGGCTGAGATACAGGGCATCACCACCGTTCACCAACAGGGCGTCCGTTTTCTCGACCAGGGGAACCCATTGGTCCTTGCCGATGCTGGGCAGGGCGGTGAGCTCGAGTACTCCCAAGGAGTTCCAACCCAGTTCGCACATCGGGGTGGTGGCTCGGCCGGTGATGAACCGCCAGGCCGCCCCCGGTCCCCCCATGGCGTAGCTGGCGTAGCTGGCGGTAGGGATGCAGAGGGCGTCGGAGTCGGCAATCGGCTTGCCGAGGAGTTGGACGAGGGCATCCCCGATACTGGCGTTCTTGATGCCGGCCGAGGTGAGGAGCAGCTTCACGACATTCTCCTTTGCGGTGCATGGTCCAGGTCGGCGTACTTTCGACACCGGGGAGGGCCAGTCGAGGACCGAGGGTCGTCCACGACGGGTTCGGAACGCCAGGTAGCTGCCGAGAGCGTCGAAGATCGCCATGCCGTGCTCGAGGCCGGGCCCGTCACGTCGTGGGCGGCCCGGCCTCGACCATCCTGCGCACCTGGCCCGGTTCGATCCGGTAGGGGCCGACCTGCGTTAGCCACCAGTCGACTCCCGCCTCCTCCCAGGGCCCAGGTTCATTGAGTTGGCCGCCCACGACCACCACGGAGAACCGGGCCAGGTCGGCCCCGTAGCCGGCCAGGCGCTCCCGGAGCTCGGCGACTTGGGCCGGCCGCTCCATCTGGATGACGACGATCCCGTCGTGACGGGCGGCTCGCCGGAGCGGTGCCCGGTGCGGCCAGCGTCCCGCCACCCACAGCGGGATGCCCCCTGGCCGGCTGGGACCGGGGTGGAAGCTCACGTCGGCAACGGTGTAATGCATCCCGCGGTGGCTGACGCGGCGGCCGGACAAGAGGGCGGCCAGCACCTCCAAACCCTCGTCCAGCTGGGACGCCCGCACTCGGGGGTCGGCAACGTCACCGAGGCGGGAGAACTCGCCGACGAAGTCATCCCCGAGGCCGAACCCGAGCACGAGGCGGCCCCTCGCCAGCCGGTCCAGGGTCGCCGCCTGGCGGGCCACCACGGCCGGGCGGCGGCGAGGGAGGGGGGTGACCATGGGCCCGAGCTCGAGCTGGGAGGTAGCCGCCGCCATCGCCGCCAGGCATATCCACGGGTCGCAGATGTCCCGCACCGGGCCCGAGTAGAGGAGGTGGTCCCAGAGGAACATGCCGTCCCAGCCTGCTGCCTCAGCGGCGGCCGCCAGGCGTGCCAGCGTGGCCGGGTCGGCCAGCGCGTCGAAGGGGGGGCAGAAGAGTCCGTGGCGCACCTGGTGTCCTCCTCTCAGGCGCCCCGAAGGGCGCCGGCACGTCGAAGTGTGAGATCAGCCGGCCAGCTCCGGGAAGGGCCGTCGCCAAGATCCGCACCCGGCCAGCCACGGTGCCTCGTCCGCCGGTGACCCAGCCTGTCCCAGGCTACGGCGCTTCGGTGCCGGGCAAGGCCGGGCGTGGCAGACTGGCCGGGTGGTGCAGGTGCTCTGCCCTCGCCTCCTGGGCAGGGAGGCGGAGATGCGAGCCCTCGGACTGACAGCGGGCTCCGCCTCGTGCCAGCTGGCCCATACCGGCTACGTCATGGCCGGCCGGCTGCACGTGTCCATGGACGACGGGACCGAGCTGGACCTCGGACCCGGGGACGCCCATGGGGTGGGCCCGGGCCATGACGCCTGGGTGGTGGGGGACCAGGAGTGCATCATCGTCGACTTCACCCTCACGGGCTCCTAGCCGGCCTCGGAGGCCACTCTGGCTGGCTCGATGGCGTCTCTCAGAGCGGCGAGCCGGTCCCGGTCCAGGGAGTACCAGACCCACTTGCCCCGGCGTTCACCATGGACCAGCCCGGCCTCACCCAGGACCTTCAGGTGGTGCGAGACGGTGCCTTGGGTCCTGCCCAGCGGGCCCACGAGGTCGCATACGCAGATCTCACCCGAAGGGGCGGCCGCCAGCATGGAAAGGAGCCGGAGCCGGACCGGGTCTCCCAAGGCGTCGAAGGCCCGGGCCAGCTCGGCGGCGTCATCGGATGCGAGTGGAACGGACAACCCCGAGGGGCAGCACTCGACCTCCTGCTCCACCGGCGTCAGCCTGGTTCTTCGGGCCACCGCCCACCTTTCCATTGACGAACGTCATTGCATCGACTAAGATGAATGCATTGACCGGACTCAATGCTAGCAGGGGGTTGGGATGTCACGGGTGCAACTGGCCCTCAGTGTGGCCGACCTCGACCGGGCCGTCGACTTCTACTCCAAGCTGTTCGCCACGACCCCGGCCAAGCGCCGGCCCGGCTATGCCAACTTCGCCATCGGCGAGCCGCCGCTCAAGCTGGTCCTGATCGAGGACCACGACCGGCGGCCCGGCACGCTCGACCACTTGGGCGTCGAGGTGGAGTCGACCGAAGAGGTGGCTGGCGCTCGGGCCCGCCTGGCGGAACAGGGCCTGCCCACTGCGGTGGAGGAGCACACCGCCTGCTGCTACGCCCTCCAGGACAAGGTGTGGGTGCGTGCCCCCGGCGGGGAGCGGTGGGAGATCTACACGGTCCTCTACGACCTCGACACGCCGGGGTGCTGCACGACGGGTCCCGAGCCGGAGGGATCAGCGGCACGGGCCAGCTCGTGCCGCTGATCCTCCCTCGGAGGGCCGCCCTCGCTGGCGGGGACCGGACGTGAGCGACGTGGTGTCCCGGCGAGCGGCGCCGGGGAGCGTGCCCGGGGGGCCGGTGATGGCCCATCTCCGCTTGGCCGACCGCTTCCTGCCAGTGTGGATCATCGCCGCCATGGTGGCCGGCATCGGGCTCGGCCGGGCCGTCCCCGGCCTCAACAGGCACCTCGACGCCATCCAGGTCACATCGGGGACCTCCCTGCCCATATTCATCGGGTTGCTGGTGATGATGTACCCGGTGCTGGCCAAGGTCCGCTACGGCCAGATCGGCGCCGTCACCCGGGACCGGCGCATGCTCGCCCTGTCCCTGGTCCTCAACTGGCTGGTCGGCCCGGCGGTCATGTTCGCCCTGGCCTGGCTGCTACTGCCCGGCCAGCCCACCTACCGCACCGGGCTGATCATCGTCGGCCTGGCCCGCTGCATCGCCATGGTGCTCATCTGGAACGACCTGTCCTGCGGCGACCGGGAGGCGGCGGCGGTCCTGGTGGCTCTCAACTCGCTCTTCCAGATCCTCATGTTCTCCGTCCTCGGCTACTTCTACCTCGAGGTGCTTCCCGGCTGGCTCGGCCTTTCCACGGTGGGCCTGCACCTGTCCATGGGCCGCATCGCCGGGACCGTGGGCATCTTTCTCGGCGTGCCGCTGGTTGCCGGCTTCCTCACCCGCATCATCGGTGAGCGGGCCCGCGGCCGGGACTGGTACGAGAACCGGCTGCTCCCCCGCCTGGGGCCGTTCGCCCTCTATGGCCTCCTGTACACGATCGTCATCCTCTTCGCTCTCCAGGGCCACACCATCGCCACCCACCCTGGGGACGTGGCCCGTATCGCCCTGCCCCTGCTGGCCTACTTCGTCATCATGTGGTTCGGGTCGTTCCTCCTGGGCCGGGCCATCGGCCTCGGCTACGAGCGCACTGCCACGGTGGCCTTCACCGCTGCCGGGAACAACTTCGAGCTCGCCATCGCCGTCGCCATCGGGGTGTTCGGGGTCACCAGCGGGCAGGCCCTGGCCGGGGTGGTCGGCCCGCTCATCGAGGTCCCGGTTCTCGTGACGTTGGTCTATGTCGCCCTGTGGGCACGCCAGCGCTCCTACCGCCGACCTGGCAGCGTCAAGGCGGGAGCCGGCCGGTGAGCGCCAAGCCCGTGGTGCTGTTCCTCTGCGTCCACAATTCGGGGCGGAGCCTGGCCGCCAAGGTCCTGCTCGACCACCACGCCGCCGGCCGCGTCGAGGTTCTCTCCGCCGGCTCAGAGCCCGCCAGAGAGCTCAATCCCTCCGTCGTCGCCGTGCTCGAGGAGAAAGGGCTGGACACCTCCAAGGAGTTCCCCAAACCGCTCACCGAGGACGCTGCTCGAGCGGCCGATGTGGTCGTCACCATGGGCTGCGGCGACACGTGCCCCGTCTTCCCCGGCACGCAGCATCTCGACTGGGACCTCAGGGACCCGGCCGGCCTCCCGGTCGACCAGGTCCGCCCCATCGTCGACGAGATCGACCGACGGGTGAGGGGGCTCGTGGCCCAGCTCACCGGGGGAACGGGACCCGTCACCCCTCCGGCGAGGGAACCGTGACCACCATGACGAAGCGCACCTGGCGCCGGCTCTGGTTCTCGTACCGGTGGTCGTGCCAGGCCGAGAAGGAGGCCGACCCCCCCGCCCCGATCTCGTAGGCCCCCTCGTCGACGACCAGGGTGAGCCTGCCGCTCTCCACCGAGACCACCTCGTGGGTCCCGGGGGCATGGGCACCTCCCACCTTGACCTCGCCCGGCTCCATGACCCAGCGCCACACCTCCACCCCGTGAGGTGGATCGCTCCCGGCCAGGAGGGTGCCGCTTCCCCCGGCCTCACCCCTCCACAGCACGACCGCCTGGTCGGGGCTGACCAGGCGGACGGTCGGCTCCTCCTCCATCTGCAGCAGGTGGGTGAGGGGGACCCCGAAGGCCTCGGTGAGGCGCACCAGGGTGGCCAGGTTGGGGTTGGCCCGGCCCTGCTCCAAGGCCACCAGTACGCCCTTGCTCACCCCGGAGCGGGCCGAGAGGGCATCCAGGCTCCAGCCCCGGGCGGTGCGCAGCGCCCGGGCGGTACGGGCCACGCCATGGGCCAGGCGGCTCAGGTCGGAGTGGGCGTCCCGGTCGTTATACTGCACTGGTGCTCCAGTGTACCGACCGCAGCGCCCACGCGGGAGAAGGGCGGACCCGCCTGTGCTCCCAGCTGGCCGTGGCCGGGGCAGCCGTCCTGTTCGGGAGCACGTTCCTGGTCGTGAAGGGGGCTCTGAGCGGGGCAGGCCCGGTGCCCTTCGTAGCCGTACGGTTCCTCATCGCCGCCGCCATCCTGGCCCCGGTGGCCTGGCGGCGGCCGGCCACGCCCGGGGAGTGGGGAGCGGGGGTGGCGGCCGGGGTGCCGCTCCTGGCGGGCTACCTGCTGCAGACGGCGGGCCTGCGCCTGGTCACATCGTCGGTGTCCGCCTTCATCACCGACCTCCTGGTGGTGATCGTGCCCGTGCTGTCGGCCATGGCCTGGAAGCGCTGGCCCCGGGCCCGGGTGTGGGCGGGGGCGGCCCTGGCCGGCGGTGGCCTGTACCTGCTGACCGGGGCCAGGCCCACCCTCGGTCTGGGTGAGGCGCTGACCCTGGGGTGCGCGCTCGGGTTCGCCCTCAACCTGGTCGTCCTGGCCCGGGTCGCTTCCCGCCACGACCCCGTCCGGCTCACCGCCATCCAGCTGGCGGTGGTGGGTGTGGGGGCCCTCGTCCCTGGCTTCTTCTACGGCGGTTACGGCCTCAGCGGGGGCGCCCTCCTGGCCGCTCTCTACACGGCGGTGGTCGCCTCGGTGCTGGCCTTCGTCCTCCAGACCTGGGGCCAGCGCCGGCTGAGCGCTTCGCGAGCAGCCCTGCTCCTGATGCTGGAACCGGTCACGGCGGCCATGGTGGGATTGGCCACCGGGGTGCCTCTCCGGCCCCTGGCGGCCGTGGGGGCGGGGCTGGTGCTGGCAGGCATCGCCGTCTCCGAGGCGCTCCCATCCCCCAGGCGGCGGCTTCGGCCCGCCCGGCGGTGACAGGGCGGCCCCCGGGGAGGAGCCGCCGTCTCAGCCTCTCAGTGCCGGCACCACCTCCTCCCCGAGGCGCCGGCTCTGGGTCACCGCCTCCTCCGGAGGGCAGCTGGGCTGCAGCACGACCTTCCCGGCCCCGGCCTCGACCAGCTCGGCCAGCCGGCGGGCCACCATGGCCGGCGTCCCCGTCACCAGGTAGCGCCCCGGTGCGCCGCTGAAATCGGTCTGGTAGGTGTAGCTGACCGCCGCCACGGCCTCGCGGTGAGCGCCAGCAGCGTCGGGCCCGGCGTTGACGAAGCACAAGACGGCGCTCCCCACCGACCCCGGCGGCCGCCCCGCTTCGGCCTCGGCTTGCCGGAGCAGGACGAGGCTCCTGGCCAGGCGCTCGGGGGAGTACAGGTAGGGGTACCAGACATCGCCCAGGCGCCCTGCCCGCCGCACGGCGGCCTCGGCCCGGCCGGCCACCCAGACAGGAGGCCCGCCGGGCTGGGCCGGCGGCGGCTGGAGGCGACCTGCCTCGAACGCACAGAACCTCCCGTCGAAGGTCACCTCCTGGCCCGTCCACAGGCGCCTGGCCACGACCAGAGCCTCGTCGGTGCGAGCGCCCCGCTCATGGCGGGGGACGCCGGCGGCGCCGAACTCGAGGGGGCTCTCCCCCCCGATGCCCACCCCCAGGGCCAGCCGGCCGCCCGAGAGCCGGTCCAGCTCGGCGGCCTGCTTGGCCAGCAGCACGGGCGGATAGAGGGGCACGAGCGTGATGCTGGTGAGGAGCCTGACCCGGCTGGTCTGTCCCGCTGCCCACGCCAGGGCCACCATCCCGTTGGTGGCCGGCCCATGGAACATGATGTGCTCCCCGGTGGCGAGGTAGTCCCAAGGGCCCTCCTCGGCGATCCGGCAGACCTCCCGGGTAGGGCCAGCCTCGGGAAGGAAGCCGAGGCCGGTCTCGATGGCCGAGCCGCTCTCCATGGGGCCTGGACCCTAACCCGGGGCGGCCCCGGGCCAACGACCGGAGGTGGCCACCGGGGGGCGATGTCGCACGGCCCGGTCCCGCCTCGGTATGCTGGCCCGACCGGATGAGGCTCCGGTGGGTTCTGCCCGAACCGCCAGCGTGCTGATGGCCTCTACCCAAGTCGGTGTTCCCTTAGCGGGAGGCGTGGGTGGAGCTGTCTGTCTACACGATCCAGCTGGTCCAGGACCTGATGGTGGTGGGCCTCGCCCCCTTCCTCTCCGGAGCCATCTCCCACATGGAGGCGCGTCTGCAGGGCCGGCGTGGGCCCCGCATCCTGCAGCCGTACTATGACCTGGCCAAGCTCTTCAGCAAGGAGACCCTGGTCCCCGAGCAGGCCAGCTGGGTGTTCCTGGCCGCCCCGGTGGTGGCCTTCACCTGCTACCTGATCGTCCCCCTCCTCATCCCCGAGCTCACCACCTTCGGCCTCCCGCTCGGCTACATGGGGGACATCCTGGGTGGTGCCTTCTTCCTCGCCCTGGCCGCCTTCTCGATCTCGGTGGCGGCGGCCGAGACCGGCGGCCCCTACGCCCAGCTGGGCAGCAGCCGGGCCATGACCTTCGCCGCCCTGATCGAGCCCACCATCCTCTTCGTGACCTTCGTGGTGGCGATCATCACCACGACGGACCTCCCCTACGCCGAGGCGGCCACGGCCCGGGCCTCGCTGGGCCAGGCGGTGCGCCCCTCCCACATCCTGGCCGCCTTCGCCTTCTTCCTGGCCGTGCTGTCCGACACGGCCCGCATCCCCGTGGAGACCCACTCCAGCACCCTCGAGTTCGGCATGATCGACGAGGCCCGGACCCTGGAGCACTCCGGAGCGGCCATGGCCCTCCTCAAGTGGGGATCGGCCATGAAGCAGGTGATCCTCTACGTGCTGCTCATCAACGTCTTCGCCGCCCCCTGGGGCTTGTCCAGCACCCGGGACGCCTCGTCGGTGCTGCTCGCCATCCCCATCTTCTTCGGCAAGGCCCTGGGTGTGGGCTTCCTCTTCGCCCTCATCGACAACTCGTTCTCCAAGCTGCGCCTGTTCAAGATCACCGAGTTCATGGCCGCCGCCTTCCTGCTCTCCGTCCTGGCCATCCTCATCCTCTACGTGGGGCACGCCTGATGGGTCCAGCCCTCCTGGCGGTCTCCACCCTGGCTGCCCCCCCGGCCTTCTCGGGGGTGGCCGATGCCATCGCCCTGCTCGTGGTGCTGGCCGAGTTCGCCATGCTCCGCTCCGCCCTGGCCCGCACCCAGGTACGGCTCTATGCGTTCCAGTCCCTTTGCGTGGTGGGCCTGGCCGTGCTGCTGGCCGCTCTCCGCCATGTCCCCGAGGCCTACGCCGTGGCGGGCATCTCGTTCCTCATCAAGGTCGTGGTGATCCCTGCCGTCGTCCTTCGCCTCCTGGCCGGGGTGGAGACGGAGGTGGCGGGCAGCGAACGGCTCAAGGTGGCCAGCATGACCCTCATCGCCTTGGCCGTGGCGGCCTTCGGGCTCTTCATCCTGGAGGCGGTTCCCGTGACCTCGACCCTTCCGGTGGCGGCCCTCGGCCTGGCCATGGCGGCCGTGCTCGTGGCCTTCCTCCTCGTCATCCTGCGCGCTGACGTGGTGTCCCAGGCCATCGGCTTCTTCGCCCTGGAGAACGGGGTGTCCGTCGCCAGCCTGGTGCTGGCCTCCCGGCTGCCTCTGCTGGCCGAGGTCACGTTCTTCTTCGACCTGCTGGTGGCCGTGGTCTTCTTCGGCGTGCTGGTGCGGGTCCATCACGGCCGCACGGGGACCCTCTCCACCGAAGTGCTGGACAGGCTGAGGGGCTAGGGATGCTCCTGGCGATACTGGTCGTCCCCCTCGTGGCCGCCGTGGTGGCGTGGTGGGGCCCTACCCGCCTGGCCCAGGGGGCCACGGTCGTAGCCGGGGCAGCCACCTTCGGCCTCTCCCTCGCCCTGGTGGGAAGAGCCGGGGGGAGAAGCCAGATGGCGCTCGGTGGTTGGTTGCGGGCCGATGACCTCTCGTTGGTGTTCCTGCTCACCACGGCCTTCCTCTACGCCCTGACGGCGGTGTTCGCCATGGGTTACGTGGGCCGGCGGCACGACCCCCGCTACTCCCGGCGCCTCTACGCAGGGCTGAACCTGTTCTGCTGGGCCATGGCCGTGACGCCCGTCGTCAACAGCCTGGTGGAGATCTGGGCCGCCCTCGAGATCGCCAGCGTGGTGTCGGCCCTGCTCGTGGCCCTGGACGACACCGACGGGGCGGCGGAGGCGTCCTGGAAGTACCTGATCATCGCCTCCATGGGGCTGGGGATAGCTCTGTTCGGCACGGTGGCCATGTACGCCGCAGGGGCCAGCGCCCTCGGCCCCGCCTACCACATGGCCATAGGGCCTCTCCTTTCCGTCGCCCATCGGCTGCCCCCCGGTCTCGTCCGGCTCGCCTACCTCCTGGCCGTGCTGGGCTTCGGGACCAAGATGGGCCTGGTGCCGGTGCACACCTGGCTGCCCGACGCCCACTCCGAGGCCCCCACCCCGGTCTCCGCTCTGCTCTCGGGGGCATTGCTGGCCGTCTCGTTCTACGCCATCCTGCGCTACTTCCAGATAACCGGGCGCGCCGTGGGCTACGCCTTCCCCCGAGAGGTGCTCCTCGGGTTCGGCATCACCTCCCTCGCCCTGGCCGCCTTGTACGTGGTGAGCCAGCGGGACCTCAAGCGCCTCCTTGCCTACTCCAGCATCGAGCACATGGGGATCATGGCCATAGGCATGAGCTTCGCCGCCCCTCTGGCCGTGGTCGGGGTCCTCCTCCAGGTCCTGGCCCACGGCGCCGCCAAGGGGACGGCCTTCTTCGGCGCCGGGTCCGTGCTCGCCAAGCTGGGGACCAAGGACCTGCGCCTTATTCGGGGGGGGATCGGCGTGCTCCCCTGGACGGGGCCCATGCTGGTGCTGGCCGTGCTGGCCCTGTCGGCGGCACCGCCGTTCGGCATCTTCCGCTCGGAGTTCCTGATCGTGGCCGGCGGGCTCTCGGTCCCGAGCGACGGCGTGGTGGCGGTGCTGGTGGGCCTGGTGGTCCTGGCCTTCCTGGGGCTCAGCTGGTGGGCCACCAGGACCATGGCCTCGCCGACGCCCGCCGGTGGCTCCACCGCCGGCGCCACCGTTGCCAGGGGGGAGACGAGCGCCTGGATGGTGGCCGCCATGGCAGCCGGCCTGGTGGCTCTGGCCATCCTCGGGGTCCATCCCCCCTCGGCGCTGAGCCACGTCCTTTCCCGGGCGGCGAGCGAGCTGGGAGTGGGGCCATGAGGGAGGCCGCTGCCCCGGTGGGGGGTGGGCTGGTGGGCGAGGAGCTGGCCTCCCGGGTGGCGGGTGCCGTCCGGGCCGGCGCCCGCTTCGCCGCCCTGCTGCCCACCGGACGGCCGGACGGGTCCCTCTGCCTCCGGGCCGTCCTGGCCTGGCCGGGCCGCTATGGGCTGGAGGAGGAGGTCCTGGCTCCCGAGGTGGGTGCCTACCAGGCCCTCACCCCTACCACGCCCGGGGCCACCTGGTACGAGCGGGAGCTGCACGACCTCTACGGGGTCCGGCCCCTCGGGCACCCCCGCCTCGACCCCCTGGTGCTGCCCCTGGCCCCGGGGACGCCCCGGCCCCGCCCGGGGACGGCGGCCGACGTCGGCTGCCTCGACCCCAGCGAGGAGCCCCTGCCCGGCCATGTGAGCGGCGAGGGGCTGTTCACCATCCCCTACGGCCCGGTGCGCTCCGGGGTCTTCGAGGCCATCCAGTACCTGGTCGAGACGCCGGGGGAGGAGATACCGCACCTGCGCACGCGCGTGTACCACAAGCACCGGGGCCTCTCCCGGCGCTTCTGTGGCCTGTCTGTCGGGGACGGGGTCCTCCTGGCGGAGAGGGTGGAGGGGACCACCTCGGTGGCCCAGGCCAGCGCCTACTGCCAGGCGCTGGAGGCCCTGGCCGGGGTCGAGGTCCCGCCCCGGGCCGGCCTCTCCCGGGTGCTGCACGCCGAGCTGGAGAGGGTGGCCAACCACCTGGACTCCATGGTCCGCCACACCGAGGGGGCGGGCCAGGCCGTGGCCTACGCCCGCCTGAGCCTCCACAAGGAACGGGTGCTGCGCCTGCAGGCCCGCCTGTGCGGGCACCGCTTCGGCCGGGGGGTGGTCGTGCCGGGGGGGGTCTCGGGCCCGCCCTCCCTGGGGGCGGCCCAGGCCCTGGCCGAGCTGGCCCGGATCGACAAGGGGGCCACGGCCGACATCAGGCTCTTGATGGAGACCCCTTCCTTCCTGGACCGGCTGCGGGGGACCGGTGTGCTGCCCCCAGAGGTGGCCGGGGCCCACGGCGCCGTCGGGCCCATAGGGCGGGCATCCGGGCTGGCCGAGGACCTCAGGGTGGCCCGCCCCTACGGCGCCTATCCCCGCCTGGGCGCCCAGGCCGTCGAGCCCCGGGAGAGGGGGGACGCCCTGGCCCGCCAGGAGGTGCGGGTGGCGGAGGTGGCTCGCTCCTTCTCCCTGGCCCGCCAGGCCCTGGAGGGGCTGGCGGGGGCCGGGGACGGGCCCTGGCGGGCGCAGTTCGACCCTCCTGACGGCACCGCCCTGGGCTGGGCCGAGGCCCCCCAGGGCGAGCTGCTCTACCTCGTGGAGGTGGAGGACGGCCGCCTCCGGGCGGCCAGGCCGAGGTGCCCGGCCTTCCACAACCTGGCCCTCTTCGCCCAGGCCTTCCGGGGGGACATCTACACGGACTTCGTGTTCATAGAAGCCAGCTTCGGGCTGTCGGTGGCCGGGGTGGCCGGGTGATGGGTAGGGGGGTCCCGGACAGGGTGCGGCGGTCGCTGGAGCCGTTCCGCCACATCCCGGGCCAGGCCCACATGTGGGTGCTGCGCGGCCTGCGGGAAGGGATCGTCACCACCGCCTACCCCCGCCGCCCCGATGGCTACGGACCGGGATGGATGGGTGCGGTGTCGGTCGCGGAGGGGGCCAGCCCCCCCCAGGGGGTGGCGGAGGTGTGCCCGACCGGAGCCATCAGCGAGGAAGGAGGCCGGCTCCGCCTGGATCGGGGCCGCTGCATCCTGTGCGGACGCTGCACCTCCCGCCACCCCGAGCTGTTCCGGTTCGGGCCCGACCACGAGACGGCCAGCGTCTCCCGGCAGGCCCTGGTGGTCCCTCCGGGGGAGGACGACGAGGAGGCGCTGGGGAAGGTCCGCTCCGAGCTGGGCCGCCGGGTCAGGTCCCTGCGGCGCTCCATCCACGTGCGCCACGTGGATGCCGGCTCCGACGGCTCCGAGGAATGGGAGGTGGCCGCCCTCACCAACCCGGTGTACGACGTCCAGCGCCTGGGCATCTTCTTCACCGCCACCCCCCGCCACGCCGACCTGCTGCTCGTGACGGGGGCCGGGGCGGCGGGCATGGCGGGGCCGCTGCGCCGGACGTGGGAGGCCATGCCCGATCCCAAGGTGGTGGTGGCGGCCGGGACCGACGCCGTGAGCGGCGGGCTGGTGCACCCCACGTACGCCACCAGGGGAGGAGTGGGGGACCTGGTGCCCGTGGACGTTTGGGTGCCGGGCTCGCCGCCCAGCCCGTTCAGCCTGCTGCACGGCATCCTGCTCGCCGTCGGCCTGCTGCCCTCGGGAGGCGGGGCGTGACGCCCCGCGAAGCCCTCCTCGTCGTGGGCCTGGCCGTGCTGGCCCTGGGGGCGGCCATCGACCACGTCTGGGGGACGGCGCGGCGCTGGGTCAGGCCCCTTCCCTACCTGGCCGCCCTGGCCGGGAGCTGCGCCCTCCTGGCCGCCGGGGTCCTCTCGGTGGTGGGCCCGGCGGAGTCGGTGGACCTCGGGAACCTTCTCGGCCTGGGACGCACCTCGCTCCGCCTGGACCACCTGGCCGGGCTGTTCCTCACCTTGACCTCGGGTCTCGGGGTGCTGGTCTCGGCCGTGGCCGCCGGCTGGGCGGGGCCCCAACGCCGTGTCCAGGGGAGGGGGGCGGGCGCCGGCTACGCCCTCCTGCTGGGGTCGGTGGCTCTGGTCATCGTGGCCGGCGACGCCTTCACCTTCCTCTTCGCCTGGGAGGCGATGACCGTCGCCTTCTACGTGCTGATGGCGGTGACCCGGGCCCGGGCCAGCCAGCCAGTGGCCAGCTGGGCCGCTCTGGGGATCGGGAAGGGGGGAGGAGCCCTGCTGCTGCTCGGCTTCCTGCTCCTCGCCGGCCAGACCCACTCGCTGGCCTTCGGCTCCTGGCACGCCCTGCCCGCTGGCGGGGTGGAGGCCGCCGCCTACGCCCTCATCGTGGGCGGGTTCGGGGCCAAGGTGGGTCTGGTCCCCTTCCAGGTCTGGATGCCCCCTGGCTACCCCGTGGCGCCCGGCCCGGTCAGGGCGGCCCTGGCCGGGGTGGCCGTCAACGCCGGCTTCTACGGCCTGTGGCGGTTCCTCGGCCTCCTCGGACCTCCCCCGGTGTGGCTGGCCTGCCTGGTGCTGGTCATGGGCGGGCTGACGGCCCTGCTGGGGATGGTCTTTGCCGCCGTCCAGTCCGACCTGGACCGGGTCATCGCCTACTCCAGCGTGGAGAACGGGGGCGTGATCCTGGTCGGCTACGGGGTGGCCCTGGCGGGGGCGTCGACCCACCACGCGGGCCTGGTGGCGGTGGGGTTGCTGGCGGCCACCCTCCAGGCCATCGCCCATGGGGTGGCCAAGTCGGGCCTGTTCGCCGCGGCCAGCAACATGGAGGCCGACTGGGGGAGCTCCCGCCTGGAGCACCTCTCGGGCCTGTGGCGGACCCACCCCTGGAGCTCGGCCGCGTTCACCGCCTCGGCTCTGACCCTGGCCGGCCTGCCGCCCACGATGGGCTTCGTGTCCGAGTGGTTCGTCCTGGAGGCCCTCATGCAGCAGTTCCGGGTGCACTCCCTGGCGGTGCGGCTGTCCATGGCTGCCGGCGGGGCTCTGGTGGCCCTCACCGCCGGCGTGGCCGCCCTCACCTTCGCCCGGCTGGTCGGGCTGGGGGTGCTCGGGAGCTCCGGTGGGGACGGCCCCCGGGGGCGATCCCGCCCCCCGGTGGCCGGCGAAGGAGGGCTCCTGGGCCGGGCCGGCCTGGTCCTCCTGGCGGCCTCGTGCCTGGGCCTGGCCGCCGGGGCTCCCTACGTCATCCGCTACGTGGCCCGGGGGCTGGGCCCGGTGGTCCCCGTCGGCCTGGTGGACCAGAGCCTCAAGTCGCCCTGGGTCCTCCAGCCCGTCTTCAAGGGGTTCTCGATCCTCTCCCCCTCATGGGCCTTCGTGGCCCTGCCCGTCGGGTTCGTGGTCGTGACCCTTGCCACCATGGCACTGTCCCGGGGCCGGTTCCTCCGGGTGCGGCGGGTCCCGGCCTGGCGCTCGGCCACGGGGGGGGTGAGCGGACCGGACAGCTACAGCGCCTTCGGCTACGCCAACGTCGCCCGCCACGTGCTCGGCAACGTGCTGGGGTCGAGGCGGGCCCTGGTGTCGTCGGCCTCCCCCTCTCTCTCACCCCCGCCGCCCGGGGCCGGTCCTGGGGCCGCGCCGGGGCCCGGGCACGCCCACCTGGAGCACCAGGCCCGGGTGGTCGAGCCGGTCGAGACCTACCTCTACCGGCCCGCCCGCCTCGGCCTCCTGTGGGTGGTGGCCCAGGTGCGAAGGCTCCAGTGCGGGCGCCTGGAGGCGTACATGGCCTACATGCTGGTGGCCCTGGTCGCCGTCCTGGCCGTGGCGGCCGCCTTACGCTGAGGAGGTGGCACACCCGGGCGGTACTGCCGGCCTCCCTGCCGACCTCGCCGTCGGCGACGACGGCGTCCCCCGCTGCCGCTGGGGCGACTCCCCCCCCGAGTACCGCTCCTACCACGACCGCGAGTGGGGGAGGCCAGTGGGAGAAGAGGCCCGGGTGCTGGAGAAGCTGTGCCTGGAGGGGTTCCAGGCCGGTCTGTCCTGGCTCACCATCCTGCGCAAGCGCCCGGCCTTCAGGAAGGCCTTCGCCTCCTTCGACCCCGCCTCCCTGGCCGCCTTCGGGGACCAGGACCTGGAGCGGCTGCTGTCGGACCCGGGCATCGTGCGCCACCGGGGCAAGATCGAGGCGGCGCTGACCAATGCCCGCGCCACCCTGGCCCTGTGGGAGGAGGGACTGTCCCTGGGAGGCCTGCTGTGGGCGTACGAGCCTCCCCGGGCCCGGCCGGCGCCAGGGTCCTTCTCCGAGGTCCCCTCCTCCACGGCCGAGTCGAAGGCCCTCTCGGCCGAGCTGCGCCGGAGGGGGTTCAGGTTCGTGGGCCCGACCACGGCCTACGCGGCCATGCAGGCCCTGGGGGTCGTGAACGACCACCTGGCCGGCTGCCGCTTCCGGGCCTCGGCCGAGAAGGAGCGCTCCCGCTTCAAGCCGCCGACCCGGGCGGCCCGAGCACCCGGTCCAGGTAGGGGTTCGTGAACCGCCCGCAGGGGTCCAGCCGGTCCCGGAGGGCCACGAAGCCGTCGAACCCGTCGTAGCGGGGCCGGAGGGACTCGGCGTCCAAGCTGTGGAGCTTTCCCCAGTGGGGCCGCCCCCCCGCTCCGGCCAGCACCGACTCGACCAGGTCGAAGTAGTCCCGGTGGGGGGTGGCGTGGTCCACGTGCACCGCCACGTAGGCGGAGTCCCGGCCGCTGGCGGTGGATAGCGGGATGTCGTCAGCGGGGGCCACCCTCAGCTCCACGGGGAAGCTGATGCGCAGGTCCGAGCGCCCGATGGCCTCCACCAGCTCCCGCAGCACGGGGACGAAGCCCTCCCGGGCCAGGGCGTACTCCATCTCCTTGAACCGGACGCGCCTTGGCGAGGTGAAGACCCGGTGGGACCAGTCGGTGAAGGTCCGGGGCGCCAGGCCCCGGGCCGATACCTGGGCCAGGGGCCGCACGGTGGACGGGAAGCGCCGACCCAGGGCCTGCACCCAGCCGAAGACCGTGTTGGCCAGCAGCTCGTCGTCCACCCACTCCCGCCACCGGGGGAGCCGGTCCAGGGCGGCGTCGGGGGGCAGGCGGGTATTGCGCTTGACCAGCGCCCGCTGCGTGTGCGGGAACCAGTAGGCCTCGAAATGGTCCACGGAGCCGGCCAGCTCGTCGAAGCGGTCCAGCAGCTCCGAGAGCCCCATGGGGCCCTCCTCGGCCCGCATGGGGAAGAGGGGCTCGGCCTGGAGGGTCACGGTGGAGACCACCCCCAGGGCGCCCAGGCTCACCCGGGCGGCCCGGAGCACCTCGGCCTCGCAGTCCAGCACCGATCCGTCGGCTAGCACCATCTGCAGCCCCCGGACCTGGGTGGCCAGCCCCCCGTAGCGCTCGCCGGTCCCGTGGGTGCCCGTCGCCATGGCGCCGGCCACCGTCTGGGCGTCGATGTCGCCCAGGTTGGTGAGCGACAGCCCCGCCTCGGCCAGCACCGCGCTCAGCCGGCCGAGGGTCATGCCGGCCTCCACCGTGACCAGGCCCGTCCTCCGGTCCAGGGCCACCACGCCGGCGTGGCGGTCCAGGACCACGAGCACGTCCACGGGCACGGCGATACCGGTGAAGGAGTGCCCCGAGCCGGCCACCTTGACCCGCCGGCCCTCCTCCGCCGCCCTCCTCACCACCCGGGCGATCTCCTCGGGGCCCCGGGGGTGGACGACCGTCATGCCGCTGGCCCTCTGGTTCCCGGCCCAGTTGGCCCAGGTGCCGGTCACACGAAGGCCTGGCCCTCCCCCCGGTAGGTGGGGACCGCCCGGGCCTCCCCCTCGCCCACCAGGTGGAGGGCCGACACGTGCTCGCACAGCTCTCCAGCCTTGGCATGCCGGAACCACACCCGGTCCCCCACCCGCAGGCTGCTCACTCCCGTCCCGCGCAGGGGGGTCTGGACCTCGCCTGCCCCCTCGGCCCGGGTGAGCTGGAGCCCCTCGGGCCACACCGGGACCGGGAGGCGATCGGCTCCGGCCGCCCCCGAGGCCACCCAGCCCCCGCCCGCCACCGTGACCGTCCCCTGGTCGGGCCGGCGCACCACGGGCAGGGCGAAGAGGGCGGCCGGGTAGGGGCGAAAGGCGCGGTAATGGTCGAACAGGGCCGGGCCGAACAGCCCGGAGCCAGCTGTCAGCTCGGTGACGGCAGGGTCGGCGGCGGTCCTCTCCAGGCTGCCGGTGCCGCCCCCGTTGACCAGCTCGAGGGGTGACACCTTGGACACGGCGGCCACCACCGCCCCCCTCCTCCGGGCCAGCTCGGCAGCCGAGGCCGCCTGCATGGCCCGCACGGCCATGGCCCGCAAGGGGCGCCCGGGAGGGCGATCTGCCACCCCTGCTATCTGGGCCTCGTAGGCCATGACCCCCACGAGGGAGAACCCCCGCCTCCCGACCACCGCCCTGGCCAGGGCCTCGGCCTCGGAGGCCAGGTGGACGGGCGAGCGGCGGACCCCCAGGTGCACCCGGCCGCCGGCCATCCGCAAGGAGGCGTCGATGTCCAGGCACACCCGGATGGGGGGCCTCCGGGACGGAGGGGCAACGGAGTCGACCAGGTCGAGCTGATCGGGCGAGTCGACCATGATCGTGACCCGGGAGGCGGCCAGCTCGTCGGAGGCCAGCTCGCCAAGCGACCGCCGGTCGGCGCTGGGGTAGCCCATCAGCACGTCGGGGAGGCCTCCGGGACCCCGGGCCAGCCAGAGGGCCTCGGCCAGGGAGTGGGCCATCACCCCCCGGAAGCCGGGGACGGCCAGGACCCTTTCCAGCAGGTGCCGGCAGCGCACGGACTTGGTGGCCACCCGCACCGGGAGGCCCCCGGCCCTCCGGGCCAGGTCAAGGGCATTGGCGTCAAACGACGCCAGGTCCACGGCCGCCAGGGGCGGGTCGAGGCCGGCCGTGGCGGCTTCGAGGCGGGTGAAGAGGGCCTCCGGGGGGACGACCACCGGGGCGGGGGCAGCCCCGGTCGGGCTCGGGCTCGGGCGGGCCAGGGCGGGGGGAGGCATCAGCCGAACCCTATCTTGGTCCATACTGCTGCGATGGCCGCTCGCCCCGGTCCTCCCGCCAGCCGCTGGCTGCCCATCGGCGGCTTCGGCCTCCTCGCCTCGGCCAACCAGATGCTGTGGCTCAACTTCACCCCCGTCACGACCGGGGCAGCCGCTCACCTGGGCGTGTCCGCGTCCGACATCGGATGGCTTTCCGAGGTCTTCCCGCTCGTCTACGTGGTGCTGGCCCTGCCGGCCGGGCGGGCCCTTGACCGCTGGTTCCGCCCCACGCTGGCGGCGGGGGCGGGGCTGACGGCGGCCGGGGCCCTGGTGCGCCTGGGAGGGGGAGGGAGCTACCCCTTCCTGCTGGCCGGCCAGCTCCTGGTGGCGGTGGCCCAGCCGGCCGTCCTCAACGCCCTGACGGGCGTCGCCACCCGTTACCTGGCCGAGCCCCAGCGCCCGGCCGGCATCGCCGTGTGCTCGGCGGGGACCTTCCTCGGCTTCATAGAGGCCTTCGTGCTGGGCGGGGCCCTGGGGGCAGGCCGCCTGGACCTGGTCCTGGTCGTGAGCGCGGCCTACAGCCTGGCCGCGGCCGGCGTGCTGGTCGTCTCCCTCGGCCGCCCCCTGCACGCCCCCCAGGCAGCCGACGTGGGAGCTACCGCCGGGGCCATGAGGGACCTGTGGTCCGACCGGGTGCTGCGCAACCTGGCCGCCATGGTGTTCCTCGGCTTCGGCGTCTTCATCGCCCTGGCCACCTGGGTGGAGGCCCTTCTCAAGCCGGCGGGGGTCAGCGCCTCGGGCACCGACAGCGTCCTGGTGGCCATGGTGGTGGCGGGGGTGGCAGGTTGCGCCGCCATCCCGCCGCTCGTGGCGTCCCGCCGGCTCCAGCCCCAGGCCATCGGGCTCTCGGCGGTGGCCATGGCGGCCGGGTGCGCCCTGATGGCCGCCCGCCCCGGCCTGGGCACCGCCGCCGGCGCCCTGGTCGTGATCGGGCTGCTGGTGCTGCCCGACCTGCCCGTCGTCCTGGAGCTGGCCGAGCGCCGGGCCGGGAGTGCCGGCGGGACGGCCACGGCCTTCCTGTGGCTGTCGGGGAACGCCGGGGGCATCGTGGTGGCCCTGGTGGTGCAGGGCCTGCAGGGGGACCCCGCCGCTGCCTTCTCGGTCCTGGCCCTGGTGGGGGTGGTCGCCCTGGGCCTGGCCGGCCTGCTGGGGCGCCAGCTCCAGCCGGCTCCGCTCAGGATGGCGGTTGAGCCCGCCGGGAGGTGGCCAGGGGGCGCCCCTCCCGGTCCAGAGCCGTCACCTGGAAGTCAAGGGACGATCCGGAAAGGTCCACCGGGATGACGGTCTCGAAGCCCGTGCGGGCGGCCGCCGCCACCTCGGGGAGGCTCGAGGAGTGGGACGAGCCGGCATGCAGCGACCAGGAGTCGACCTCGGTGGCCCCGTTCCAGCTGACGTGGGCCACGTACTGGCCCGAGGAGGGGCCGGGCAGCACCGTGAGAGCCAGCTCGCTGTCGGGAGGGCGCCCCGTCCAGTCGTAGAGGTAGGCCCGGTAGGAGCTGTAGTGCTCGGGCAGCTGGAGGTCGAGGTCCATGGTCCCGTTCACGTCGCCGCCGGGGGGCCCGTACTCCGACACGAAGGGCACGCCCCCCCAGCCCACCAGGTAGCCCCCGTTGGGAAGGAGCTGGACGTTGCCCTCGAAGGGGACCTGGACCCCGCCCGGGGTGCTGGTATGCAAGAACTGGTGGCGCAGGGTCACCGACCGAGTGCGCTGGTCCATGTTGAGGATCAGGCCCCGGGCCTGCTTCTCAGGGGACGGCGGCCCCTCGGCGTCGTCGAAGATGCTCACCCCCGAGCCGTCAGGGAGGGCCAGCACGTCGTGCTGCCACTCGAAGTTGGTGTTCTTGCCCATGCGGAACGACCCGCCGTGGGGGCCCTTGCCCGTCGGGTTGCCCGAGAGCTTCCACACGATCCGCCCCCCCGGGCGGTCCCTCGATATGCGGTAGGCGGCCCACACGTTGCGCCCGCTCACCAGCAGGTCCTGGTGGTAAGGGGCGACCCGGGCCGGCCAGAGGTCGATGGAGTTGATGTGGAAGAAGTCGTAGGCGCCCTTGGAGGGCTTGGGCTGGTAGGACTCCGCCAGGCTCACGTTGTGCAGGGTGTCCCACTGGAACTTGACCTCGCCCGTGGCGATGTCCACCTCCTGGGCGGCGCACTGGTAGACGCCCTGGTGCTCGTAGTAGCAGGTGAGCAGGGCGCTGCCGTAGGGGGTGATGAGGAACTCGTGCAGGTCGCCCTGCAGCCCGTTGCCGGCCTTGACCGGGCTGTGGCGGCTGGGCCGGTACGTGGTGTCCAGCATCACGTAATAGCCCTCGCCGTGGCCGGCAATGAAGTCCCCCTGCCAGTAGGTGAGGACGGTCTGGCCGTCGTAGGTCTGGGGCCGCAGGTTGAAGGGGACGCCGTGGGGCGGTACCGACCACCAGACCAGGTCGCCCCCGGTGTCCACGATCATGGCTCCGATGGGCCCCTTGACGTTGATGGGGTCGGGCGAGAGGAACAGGTAGCGGGGGAGCTCCGGCTCCTGGTCCCTGTAGGCCTCGGAACGGATCACCCTCACCTGAGGGGGGGTGAGGTCGGGCCGGCTCACGAACCTCTGCACGCCGGGGGGAGCGGGCGGCGAGCGCAGGTCGGTGGTGGCCACGGTCCGGGGCCGGGTCCGGCCCGCAGACCGCCGTGACGAGCTGGGCACCGTGCTGGCCGGGCCACCCTGGAAGAAGCCCCCGCCGGCCAGTCCGGCGGTCATGGCGGCCGCCCCCGCCCCCACCTTGGCCGAGGTGGCGAGCAGGCTCCGGCGGCTGAAACGGGGAGCGGTCATGGGCAAAGGGTATGACGGGATGCTGGAAGGTTCCTGAGATCTGGATGTGAATCCTATGAGGACCCTGCTGCCCGGGCCAATTCCTCCTCCGGAGGTCGCCGCCGGAAGAAGGCGTAGTACACGATGGCGTTGGTGAGCTGGAGGGCGGCGCCGGCCAGGAAGGGGGCGGCCAGGGCCACGTGGTCGAACAGCTCTCCCGCTGCGGCCGGAGAGGCTGCTGTCGTCCCCTGGGTCGGGAGCTGGGCCAGGGCAGCCACCCTGGCCCGCTCGGCGGGATCGGATTGGGCCATGACGTATGACTGGCGGAGGGGCATGGAGGCCCTCTGGGCCATCATGCGGACTAGGTAGATGGCGCCCGCCACGGCGAAGCTGGGAGCCAGCACCATGGGCACGAGCAGGACCGACTGGGCTATGCGGAAGAGCGTCGAGGACCGGATCAGGCCCAGGCGCCGGGCCACGACAGGCGCCGCCAGGTTGGCCACGGTGGTGGAGGCGTTGATGATGGCGTACAGCTCCCCGATGGTCCCCGCCCCCACCCCGAAGCGGCGGTAGAACCAGTAGGAGACGAAGGGCCCGAACATGCCCACCGCCGTGCCGTTGATGGCGTTGGTGATCCACAGCCGGTAGAGCAGGCCGCGGGATGCCCGGGGGAGGAGGGGCCGGTGCGATCGGGGGTGGGGGGTGGGGGAGCAAGGCCGTATCTCGCGAAGGAGAAGCCCGAGCACCGAGGCCAGGAAGGCGCACGCCGCCAGGGCCACGAAGGCAGGGCGGTAGGCGGCCATGGCATGGGCTGCCGAGGGATGGCCCGGGACCAGGCCGACGACCACGGCGCTGCCGGCCACGGCCCCGACCGAGGAGCCGAACCCGAGCCATCCAAAGGCGCTGTTGCGCCTGGCAGCGGGTACCGACTCGGCCACCAGGGCCTGCTCGGCGGGGGCGTAGGGACCCACCGTCCCCCCGCCGGCCCCACCGCCCCGGCCGAACGAGCCGAGGGCGGCGCCGGCGAAGATGGCCACCGGGTTGAGGGTGAGGGCGAAGGCCACCCCGCCCAGGGTGGCCAGGAGGGGGACGGCCACCATGAAGGCCTTGCGCCCGAGGCGGTCCGAGAGGAACCCCACTGTGGTGGAGAGCAGGGCCGACGCCACGCCCGCCACCACGAAGAGAAGGCCCAGCCTCAGGGCGCTGTAGCCCACCGAGGCCAGGTACACGGGCACGACCACGCCGGCCAGGGCCCGGGCCGCGCTCATGGACACCCGGGCCAGGGTGGCCACGTTCACGTTGCGCCCGAGGCGCAGCGGTCCGGGCCGCCGGCGGGGGGCCGGCGCCCCCTCCGAGAGGGGGGTCCTCAGGATGGGATGCTGCTCGGGCGGGGGTTGGTCGGGGGCCGGCTCCTCGGTCATAGCCTCAGCGGGTGGGGGCCGGGCCGGTGAGGTCCTTCGGGGCCCTTCGGCTCCAGGCGCGCACCTGGGTGACGAGGGTGCCCCCTCCCACCCCGAGGACGGTGAGCACGACCAGGGCCAGGGGCAGCCCGATGGTGTCCAGGTTGTGCACGTGGATGCCGGTGGCCAGGCTCGCCCCGGCCAGGCGGGGCAAGGTGAGGCCGAGCAGCCCGGCGGCCACGAAGGCCACCCCGCCCCACTTGAGGGTCCGGGCGGCGGTGAGCAGGGCCACCTGGCGCAGGGCGTCGGGGGTGAGGCCCCGGCGGGACATGAACCAGCCGAAGGCGGCCCCCCCGAGGGCCTGCACCACCGTGGTCCCGAGGCCGAAGAGCGCCCCTGGGACCCATCCCAGGACGGCGGAGTGCATGGCGGGGGCGAGGACCGTGTAGATGATGATGGCGAAGGCGCCGAACCCCCAGCCGGCCACGAAGCCGTGCACGGCGGGCATCCAGGGACGGGGGTCGTCGAGCCAGGCCGGGGTGCTCTCGGGGTCGGCGGAGTGGCCGTGGCGGGCCAGGGCGGTGAGGTGGGCGTGGACGGGATGGCCCCGGCGCAGGATCATGACCCCTCCCACGACCATGAGGGCTCCCACCGCCACATAGATGGCGTCGTCCAGCGGGGCGATGGTGAACAGCCCCGCCAGTCCCAGGTAGGCGAGCTCGGCGGTGAGGGCCCGCTGGAAGGTGAAGGCCAGGGAGAAGGTGAGCCCCGTGCGCAGGCCCCGGCGGCTCGAGTAGCTGCCCACGGCGTAGGAGAAGGTGATGGGCCAGGTGTGCTCGTCGGGGGTGACCCCGTGCACGATGCCGAGCAGGAAGGCTGTGACGAGCACGGCCACCCCGCTCACGTGGGAGGGGTCCCACAGGTTTATGGACCCGGCCATGTGGCCTCCTCACGGGATGCGGCCCGCTGGGCAGGCTCCTCGGCTGCAGGGTGGCGGGCGCTGGTGGTCCCGCTCGACTGGCAGGGGCGGCAGGTTCCGGTCACCACCAGGCGATGGCCGCTCACGGCGAAGCCGGTGGCGGCCTCGACCTCGGCCACGGCGGCGTCGACCACCCGGCAGGGCAGGGGGGTGAGCCGCCCGCAGGACTCGCAGTGCAGGTGATCGTGGTGCCCGGTGCCCAGCTCGTAGCGGGCCCGCCCGTCGGCCAGCTCGACCTTGCACACCACCCCCTCGGCCTCCAGGCGCCCCATGGCCCGAAAGACGGTGGAGAAGTCGGCGGGGGTGCCCCGGGCATCGAGGGCCGCCTCCAGCTCCTCCAGGGTCCAGGCGTGGTGCTCCTGGTCCCTCATCACCTCGGCCACGATGGCCGGCACCCGGGGTCGGCGGCCCATGAGGGACAGGTTAGCGTATCTTCAAGTGGGTTGCGCAACTCACTTGGATAAACCGGCACCTCCGGTGCCGGCACCTGCCCTGAGGGTTACATCGCCGGCCGGAAGCTCACCCGGATGCCGTGCCGGCGGGCCGAGCGCACGAACCAGACGCCCGAGCCCACCGCCGCCAGCAGGGTGGGGCCCCAGTAGAGGCCGGCGTTGGCGGCCGCGAAGGTAGGCAGGGGCAGGCTGAGGAAGGCCACCGCCACGCCGGCGGCCTCCACGACCAGCACCACCCCCCAGATGTAGGAGAGCCCAACCATGAGGCGGCGAACGGGTGCCAGTCCCAGCAGGGCGGGGGGAAGGGGGCAGAAGTCGGTGGCCAGGCGCTGGATGATGGGGCGGCCCAGGACGGCCGAGAGCAGGAACAGCCCCCCCAGGCCGGCGGCGGCGGCCATGGACTGGCCGAAGTAGGCGAAGGCTGAATGGGTGGCGAGGGAGGTGGCGGCCCGGAAGGCCATGGGGAGGGCCGCCACGCACAGGATGGCCGACAGGCGGCGCTCCGCCACCGCCCGGCGCACCAGGGCCAGCCCAAACCACGAGAGGGCCCCCATCATGGCCCCCTCCAGGCCGAAGTTCGTGAGCACCAGGTAGAAGACCACCGCCGGCACCAGGGCCACCTCGACCAGGGTGGGGACGGCCCGGCGCACGAGGTCGCCGGCGGGCACCACGAAATGGTGCTCCGCCTGGTGCCGGGTCAGGGGGGGCCGGGTCGGACTGGATCGGGAGAGCATCAGCGACCTCTCGTTTGGCAGCGGGGTCCCGTCCTGCCGCTCACCACCAGGACAGGTGCTTGCGAGCCTAGGCCGAGGTCCGCCGGTGGGACCAGGCGGCCTCGTGCAGGGCCTCGAGCATGGCCTTGACCGGGGGCTGGCCGGCGATGGACGGCCGGGTGGCGGCCTGCACCCGGCGGACCGGCTCCTCGGAGCGCTCCAGCCGTCGCACGACCACGCCGTCGTGGAGGGTGCCGAGGCCGAGGGTGGGGATCAGCGCCACCCCGAGGCCGGCGGCCACGAAGCCCTGGGCCGGCCAGTACTCGGCGGCTTGCACGGCCCGGCGGGGGGTGAAGCCGGCCCGGCCATAGGCCTCGTAGGCGGCGTTCTGGCAGCAGCCCTGGGAGCACATGGTCTCCACCCAGGCTTCGCCGGCCAGCTCGGCGAGCCTCAGCACCCGCCGGCGCGACAGCCGGTGGCCGCGGGGCAGGACCACCCTGAAGGGATCGTCCAGCAGGTGCTCGAGGTGGAGGCCCTCGCCGCGCCCTTCCGAGAGGTGGGGGTCATAGGTGATCACGGCCAGGTCCAGCTCGCCCTGGCGCACCATGGGCAAGGACTCGTGCGCCTCGGCCACCCGCAGGTCGACCTCCAGCGCGGGCATGCGGCGGCGCAGGCGGGCCAGGGCGGGGGGCACCAGGGCGGCGCCGGCGGTGGGGAAGGAGGCCACCCGCAAGGTCCCCATCTCGCCTGCCCGCAGGGCTGCCAGTGCCGCTTCGGCCTCGGCCACCTTGGCCATCACCTCGGCAGCGTGGCTGGCCAGGAGGCGGCCGGCGGCGGTGGGCCGGACCCCGCGACCGGCCCTTTCCAGCAGGACCGTGCCGGTCTCCCTCTCCAGGCTGGTGACGTGCTGGCTGATGGCCGAGGGCGTGTAACCCACCTCCTCGGCGGCCGCCGTCACCGAGCCCGTCTCAACCACCGCCCTCAGGGCCCGGAGGCGCCGGAGGTCCAGCACGGGACCCGATCCTACAGTTGCACTGAAAGATTGTGAAGGACTTTTTGCTGGTCCTTCACGGCCTCCAGGGGCACAGTTGCACCATGGCCGACCTGGCGCTGGTGGTGGCGGTGACGGTGGGGGCCCTGGCCGGCGCCGGCCTCCTCACCGGCCTCGGGCTACGCGGCGGTGACCGGCCCGGGGATGCGGAGGCCCTCGTCAGCCTGGCCTGGGCCGGGGACCGGGGCCCCGAAGCGGAGGTGTGGGTCGGCAACCCCTCCCCGGTCCCGGTCGTGGTGTCGGCCCGCACCAGGCGGGCGCCGGGCTGGGCGGCCCGGCTCCGGCACTGGGCCGGGCCCCCAGCGGTCTCGGTGAGGACGACGCGCCGGCTGAAGGGCTCCCGCCCTCTGCCCGGCACCCTGCTAGGGGTGGTGGATGCCTACTCGAGGAGCTGTTGGCGCCTGCCCCTCTGCGGGGAAGGGGCGGTGCGGGTGACCATTCGCCTGGACCAGGGTGGGGGCCGGGCCCGGCTGGTGGGCCACGTGCTGGCCCTCCCCCCTCGCCGGCCATCCCCGCCAGCGGCCCTCCGGGACAGGCTGGCAGCATAGGAGGGTACAACGGCCCCAGGAGGTGTGCCATGACCGTCGCCCTCGACCGGACAGCCGTCGACCGGCTCTATGCCGACCTGGCTGCTGCCGGGCTGATGCCCCTTTGGACCCAGCCCCCCAGCCTGATGCCCGACTCGCCCGCGCCCGCCGCACGGCCCCACGTGTGGCGGTGGGCCGACCTCCTGCCCCTGGCTGCCCGGGCCGGGGAGCTGGTGCCCGTGGGCAAGGGGGGGGAACGGCGGGCCATGGCCCTGGCCAACCCGGGGCTGGGTGGCCAGCCCTACGCCACCCCCACCCTGTGGGCCGCCATCCAGTACCTGGGGCCCCGCGAGGTGGCCACCTGCCACCGGCACACCCAGACCGCCTTCCGCTTCGTGGTGGAGGGCGAGGGGGTGTGGACCAACGTGGACGGCGACCCCGTTGCCATGCGGAGGGGAGACCTGCTCCTCACCCCGGGCTGGTCATGGCACGAGCACCACAACACCACTGACCACCCCATGGCCTGGCTGGACGGACTGGACATCCCGTTGGTCCGCCAGCTCGACGCCGGGTTCTTCGAGCTGGGCCCCGAGGAGCTGGCCACCCGGGCCACGCCGCTCCGCTCCCGGTCCGAGCGGCTCTGGGCCCACCCCGGGTTGCGGCCGGTGGCCTTCCCCGACCAGCCCAACTCCCCGCTGGCGGCCTACCGCTTCGCCCACACCGGGGAGGCCCTGGCCGCCCAGCTGGAGCTGGAGGCCGAGGGCCACCCGGCCACGGTCGAACCGGGCCACGCCGCCGTCCGCTTCTCCAACCCCACCACCGGCGATGACGCCCTCATGACCCTGCGCCTGGAGATGCACCGTCTGCGCCCCGGGGCCCGTACCGCCGTCCGCCGCACCTGTGGGTCGGCCGTGTGGCAGGTCTTCTCGGGCCAGGCCCGGGCCCACCTGGAGGGACGCGCCGTCGAGCTAAGGACCGGCGACCTGGTGGCCGTGCCGTCCTGGTGCCCCTTCAGCGTGGAGGCGGCGAGCCAGGTCGACCTCTTCTGCTTCAGCGACGCGCCGGTCTACGAGAAGCTCGGCTTGAGCCGTTCCTCCCCGGAGTAGCGCCTTCCCGGCCGGCCCCCCGGGCCCTCTCGAGGCGGCCGGCGGCGCCGAGGCCCAGCTCCGCCTTTACCACCTTGCCGGCCGCGTTGCGGGGCAGGGAGTCGAGGAACTCGACCTCCCGGGGCACCTTGTAGCGGGCCAGGTTGGCCCGCACGTGCGCCTTGACCTCGTCCTCGGTGAGGGTGGCGCCGGGCCGGAGGACCACGAAGGCCTTGAGCCTCTGGCCGAACTCCTCGTCGTCCACCCCCACGGCGGCCACCTCTTCGACCGCCTCGTGGGCCGAGAGCAGGGACTCGACCTCGGCTGGGAAGACGTTCTCGCCCCCCGAGACGACCATCTCGTCGTCCCGGCCGTCCACCCACAGGCGGCCCTCCCCGTCGAAGTGGCCCACGTCGCCGGTGGCCATCAGGCCGTCCCGCACCGTCTTGGTGCCCCCTCCCGTGTAGCCCTCGAACTGGAAGCGGTTGCCCACGAAGATCCGCCCCACCCGGCCCGGTCCCTCCACCGGGCGGCCGCGCTGGTCGTAGAGGCGCACCACGGTCCCCCGGGGCGGGCGCCCGGCCGTGCCGGGAGCGGCCCTCAGGTCGGCGGGAGTGGCGATGGACGCCCAGGCCACCTCGGTCGAGCCGTACACGTTGTAGAGCACGTCCCCGAAGGTGTCCATGGCCCGCAGGGCCAGCGGGCCCGGCAGGGCGGAGCCGCTGGAGGCGATCACGCCCAGCTGGGCCGGGCCGTAGAGGGCCAAGCGCTCCGGGGGCAGGTCCAGGATGCGGCGCAGCATCACCGGCACCACCACCAGCGTGGTGGCCCGGTGGCGGCAGATGTCCGAGAGGGCGGTCTCGGGGTCGAAGCGGGCCCGGAGCACCAGGGTGGACCCGAGCGCCAGCCCCGTGGCCAGGTGGAAGAAGCCCCAGGCGTGGAAGAGAGGGGACGCTATGACCGTGGCCTGCCGGGCCCGGAGGGGGACCTTGGAGAGGATGGAGTCCACCGCCTCCAGGGCATTGGCGCTGTCCCGCTGGGCCCCCTTGGGGGCCCCCGTGGTGCCCGAGGTGAGCACCACGAAGCGCACCGGCCTCGCCGGCGCCGGCGGCTCCCCGGGGTCGCCCGCCTCCACCAGCTCGTCCACGGTGGGATCGGCGGGGCGCCGGCCCTCCTCGACCCAGGTGACGACCCGCTGGCAGGTGGAGACGGCCGGCTCGACCACCTCGGCCAGGCCATGGTCGTAGACCAGGACGGCCGGGTCCTCCCGGCGCACGACATCGGCCAGCTGGGGAGGGGCGAAGGCGGTGTTGAGGAACAGGACCCGTGCCCCCAGCTTGGACGCGGCCACGGTGGCCTCGGCGAAGCCCCGGTGGTTGCGGCACAGGATGGCCACGCCCGCCCCGGGTTCCACGCCCCGCCGTCGCAGGGAGTGGGCCAGGGCGTTGGCCCGCTGGTGAAGCTCCCGGTAGGTGAGAGCGCCCCTGTCGTCCACCACGGCCAGCCGATCGGGCCCGGCGTGGGCGGCGAGGGCCCAGGCCCCCACGGGCGAGATGCCCCAGCGGGCCACGTCCAGGGCCAGGGCGGCCAGCCGGTCGGGCCTCACCGGCTGTAGGTAGCCGGTCCCGAGCATCGACTGGCCCAGGCGCAGGGTCTGCACCAGGCGACGGGGGAGGTCGGCAGGTATCGGCCGGCTCAGTCTCGCGACACCCCCCGCAGGCCGGCCCACGCCAGCTGGGCCATCCGCTTGGCCAGGACCTCGGGGTCGGTGCGGCCGGCGGGCCGGGACAGCCAGTGGCGGCTGGTGGCCTCGGCCAGGCCCACCACCCCGTAGGCGAGCTGGTGACGGTGGTCGTCGTCGATGTCGGCATCGATGAGGCTGGCCACCACCTGGGCCAGGCCGTCCTCCACCCGGCGGGCGGCGTGGCGGAACTCGGGGTCCCGCCGGGCCCCCCCGCTGAAGAGCAGCCGGAAGGCGGCCTCGTGGTCCTGGACGAAACGGAAGTAGGCGCGGAATCCCCGCTCCACCTGCTCGTGGGGGGAGGCGGCCTGGGCCGTGGCCTTGGCCAGGGCCTCGCCCAGCTGGGCTCCCACATCGGAGAGCAGCTCCAGGTAGAGGGCCCGCTTGGACCCGAAGTGCTGGTAGAGGACGGGCTTGGTCACTCCCGCCGCCTCGGCCACCTCGTCCATGGAGACGGCGTGGTAGCTGCGGTCGGAGAACACGGTGAGGGCGGTGTCGAGCAGCTGGCGGCGCCGGACCGCCGCCGGCAGCCGGGTGGCCCGAGGGGAGGCGGCAACGACGGTCGGCTGGGCCATGGTGGTTACTGTACGGTAACCGGCCGGCGGGACAGGCCATCCAGGAGCCGGGCCAGGCGACCAGGGAGGTCTCGGAGGGAGAAGTGGCGGCGGGCCACGGCCCGGTTGGCCCCGACCAGGGCGGCCAGACCGGGTGCCCGCAGGGCGCTGGCCACGGCCGCTGGCCTGTTGGCGGGGAGCCAGTGGAACCCGAACCCGGCCAGCTCTGCCGCCACCGGGTAGGGGCCCACAGCGAGGGGCCGGAGGTGGAGGGCGGACTCGATGGCAGGGTTGCCGAACCCCTCCCACGAGGAGGGGAGGGCCACCAGGTCCGAGGCGGCGTAGGCATCCGCCACCCGGGCGGCCGGGCCCCGGTGGACCGGCACCCGGGCCCGGGCCACCAGGGCCTCCAGCTCGGGCCCGTACCCTTCCTCGGCGGGGCCGGTCAGCCAGTAGTGCGCCCCCAGGGACTCCGCCAGGGCCAGGCCGGCCGGGACGGCCTTGCGCCTGATGGCCCGGGTGGGCTGGAGCACCAGGGACCCGTCCGGAGGGACCCCCAGGCGGGCCCGGGTACCCTCCCTGTCGCCGGCGGGGGGGTCGGGGTCGAAGGCGTTGTAGATGGTCGTGGCGGCGATGCCCCGGGCGGCGAGCTGGCGCCGGGACAGCTCGTTGATGGTCACGTGCGCCCAGGCGGGGTCACTGGGGGGCACCTCGCGCCCGGCCGCCGGGCGCTGCCAGGGGAGGTCGTGATGGCGCAGCACGGCCGGCCGGCCTCGCAAGGCCAGGGCCACGGCCTCGGTGGCGGCTGGGTTGAGGCGGAGCGAGCAGAGGTTCTCGACCACGACTACGTCGGCGTCGCCCAGGGCGGCCTCCACCTCCCGCCGGGACGGGGGCTCGGCGGGCTGGGACGGGCACCCCCCGGACGGGCGGGCGCCGGCGGCCCAGGCCAGGCCGGCCACCAGGCGGTCCGCCTCCCCCTCGCCGGCGACCGTGTACACCTGGTGCCCGAGGGCGGTCAGGGCGGAGGCCCACTTGGCCGCCTCCACCGAGACCCCGTCGGTGCCCCCCAGGCGGTGGGAGACGATGGCTATCGAGGCGATGGCTGGCCCTCCAGGCGAAGGGGCAGGCGGCGACGGCGGGCATGGGCGGGGCGGCGGCGGGGCCGGGTGAGGTTGAAGGCCACGTCGGCCAGGCCCACGGCCAGGATGAGGTCCCCGAAGGACACCACCTCACCGAAGGGTGCAAAGGGGATGGTGTCGGAGAGGGCCACCAGGCCGTCGGCGGCGCGGGCCAGGTGGTGGGGCCCGTCCACCACCTCCAGGCCGGGCCCGGGGTGGTCCAGGCGCGCCACCTGGGCGGGGGTGGCCAGGCCGGCGGCCACCACGGCCGGCCCGCGCACGGGCATCCCGGTGTCCACCGACATGACCAAGGCGTTGAGGGCCAGGCCCACCACCACCAGGCTCATGCCGGTCAGGCCCAGGTTGGCCAGGGCGAAGGCCATCAGGAAGCCGTAGCCGAGGAGGACGACGACCACCGCCCCGAGGCCGGTGAGGTGGGCGGCGGCCAGGTCGGCAACCAGGCCCAGGCCCAGGAGCGGCCAGGCGCGCACCGGGCGCCGGCCGATGTTGGCCAGGCGCCCTCCGGTCGCCAGCCCGAGGGCCAGGCCAGCCGCCAGGGCGACGAGTGCGAAACCCATGGTCGTCAACACGCTACCGTCGCCCGGGTGAGCGAGGACGTCCTCTACCAGGTGGCCGGGGGGGTGGGCCGCCTCACCATCAACCGGCCCGAGCGCCGCAACGCCATGTCCTGGTCCGTGGTCCAGGAGCTCCGCCAAGGGGTGGCCCGGGCCAAGGACGACCCCGACGTGAGGGTGGTGGTGCTGAGCGGGGCGGGTGACAAGGCCTTCTGCGCCGGTGCCGACCTGGGGGGGATGGCGCCGGAGGACGACACCGGGTTCCTGGCCCTCCACGAGGGCCGGGGGCACCTGGCCTCGCTGTTCCAGGAGCTGTGGGCCCTCGGCAAGCCCACCATCGCCCGCGTCAGGGGGTACGCGCTGGCCGGGGGGTTCGGCCTGGCCCTGGCCTGCGACCTGGTGGTGGCCTCCGAAGATGCCGTCTTCGGCTCCCCCGAGGTGGACGTGGGGCTCTGGCCCTACATGATCACGGTGCCCCTCACCCGTTCCATGCCCCCCAAGAAGGCCCTGGAGCTCATGCTCACCGGCCGGCGGGTGGGGGCCGAGGAGGCGGAGCGGATCGGCTTCGTCACCAAAGTGGTGCCCCCGGAGGAGCTGGACGCCGCCACCGACGAGCTGGCCGCCACCCTGGCCTCCAAGCCCCCGGGGGTGGTCCGCCTGGGACGGGACTCCTTCTACCAGGTGTGGGACCAGGCGGCCGGCCCCGCCCTGGCCCACCTGCACGCCCTCCTCACGATCACCACCCAGACCGAGGACAGCCGGGAGGGGATCGCCGCCTTCGCCGACAAGAGGCCGCCCCGCTGGACGGGGAGATAGGGCCGTCCCAGCACCGGCCTCCCCCAACCGCTAGAAACTTAGGGCATGCGGCGGCGTGCCCTCATCACCGGCATCACGGGCCAGGACGGCTCCTATCTTGCCGAGTTCCTCCTCGAGCAGGGCTACGAGGTGGTCGGCATGCTGCGCCGGAGCAGCACCGTCAACTTCGAGCGCATCGCGCACATACAGGACCGCCTGAGGCTCGTCACGGGCGACCTGCTTGACGAGGTGTCGATGATCAACGTGCTGCGGGAGAACCGGCCCACCGAGGTCTACAACCTCGCCGCCCAGTCCTTCGTGCAGACCTCCTGGAGCCAGCCCGTTCTGACCGGGGAGACCACGGCCCTCGGTGTCACCAGGATGCTCGACGCCATCCGGGTCGTCGACCCCGAGATCCGCTTCTACCAGGCCAGCTCGTCGGAGATGTTCGGCAAGGTCCAGGAGGTGCCCCAGAGGGAGACCACCCCTTTCTACCCCCGGAGCCCCTACGGCGTGGCCAAGGTCTATGGCCACTGGATCACGGTCAACTACCGGGAGAGCTACGGGCTGCACGCCTCATCGGGCATCTCGTTCAACCACGAGAGCGTGCCCCCGGCCACGCCCGTGGTCGTGCGCCGGGATGGCTGCGTCGACATCGTGCCCATCGGCGAGGCGGCCCGGTCATCAGCCGAGCCCCTCGAGGTGTGGGACGGCGACGGCTGGACGCCCGTGACGGCCCGCTCCACCTACTGGCACGAGGGGGAGTCGGTCAGCCTCCGCGCCCGGGGGGCGGCCATCGAGTGCACCCCGGAGCACGTCGTCATCCTGGCCTCGGGGGAGCGACCGGCCGAGGCCGTGAGGGCCGGGGACCGACTGCGCCTGTCCCCCCGACCCGAGCCGGCCCTGGTCGGCCCGGAGGGGCTCGCCCGGGCCCGGGGGGGAGGGGGGGATGCCGGGCGCCGGGGACCGTTGGAGGGGGCAGAGGCCCCCGGCCAGGTCTTCTCCGTGGAGCGCCGGCCCTACCGGGGCTGGATGTGCGACCTGGAAACGGAGTCGGGCCGCTTCGCCGCCGGGGTGGGCCTGGTGGTGGTGCACAACTCGCCCCGCCGGGGCCTCGAGTTCGTCACCCGCAAGATCAGCCACGGGGTGGCGAGGATCGTCGCCGGCCTGGACCGCCACCTGGCCCTCGGCAACCTGGAGGCCCAGCGGGACTGGGGCTACGCCGCCGACTACGTGCGGGCCATGTGGCTGATGCTGCAGCAGGACCAGCCGTCGGACTACGTGATGGCCACGGGAAGGACCCACTCGGTGAGGGACTTCTGCGAGCTGGCCTTCGGGCACGTGGGCCTGGAGTGGCGTGACCACGTGATCGTGGACGAGCGCTACATCCGCCCGGCGGAGGTGGACGTGCTGGTCGGTGACCCGTCCCGGGCGGAGGCCATCCTGGGCTGGCGCCGGGAGGTGGGCCTGCCCGAGCTGGTGGCCATGATGGTCGACGCCGACCTGCGCCTGGTGCGGGGCGAGGAGGCGGTGCGGGGCTGAGCCGAGCCTGGCGGGGCCCGGTCAGAACGAGGCAGGCAGGAGCAGGCTGACCTGCTGGAAGAAGAAGAACAGGATGGCGAGGCAGACCGGCGTGCCCGCCACCCAGGTGACCCACTGCCCGGCCCGGCTATGGCGGCGGAGCCGCCAGTAGTGGCCGAGGAGCCAGGTGGCGCAGAAGGCGGCCAGGAGCAGCAGGCCCCATTCGAGGGAGGGCACGAAGCTGGCCGTCCCCCCGGCCAGGCCACCGGCCAGGGTGGGGTTGTCGCGCCCGCCCGAGGTGGCCTGCTGGCCCGGCGCCGGCGCCGCCATCGGGGTGGGAGGGGCGGGGTGGCCCACCAGCAGGGCCTGGACGACCAGGCGTTGGGCCGCGCTGTAGCGGGGGTTGCAGGTGGTGAGGGTGAGCTCGGGCCGCCGGGTGCGGTCGAGGACGGCCAGGTCGTCAGGCGATACGACCAAGGACCTCAGGACCTTGTACTCGAAGCGGCCCTGGCGGGTGGTGACGTAGATGACGTCCCCCCGCACCAGCTCGTTGAGCCGGAAGAAGGGGGCGCCATAGGTGGTCCGGTGACCGGCGATGGCCGAGTTGCCCGGCTGGCCCGGCATGGGGGTGCTCGGGTAGTGCCCTGGCCCCATGCGCAGGTCCTGCTCAGCCACCCCCTGGACCACGGCCTTGTTGACCAGGATCTTGGGGATGCGGATGATGGCCACGGCGTGGCCCTGGGGGGGCGGGGGAGCGGGGTCGGGGGTGGTGGAGGTGGGGGCAGATGTGGCGGAGGGGGCGGAGGGGGCCCGAGCGGCGGCTGGGCGGCGCAGCTCATGGGTCAGCTGGCGGCGGAGAGCCTGTTGGCTCTTGGCCTCCGCCAGCCCCGTTCCCCACAGCTGGTAGGCCACGAACAGGAGGACCACCACCCCTGCCAGCACCAGAAGGCGCCCGAGGATGCCTGCCACCCGCCTCAGCCCCACCGCAGCCGAGGTTAGCCCCGGGGCCGGGGCTGCAGGGGTCGGGCCCTCACCAGGAGTGGCCGGCGCCGGGGCCGCCTCCGGCCGGGGGCGCCCGCATGGAACGGAGTGGCAGGTCACCCCTACCATTGCCGGTTGAGAGAAGCCCATGCCCCCCGCTGTCCGCCTCCAACGCGCCGTGGCCCTCATCGGCAGCTTCCCCGCGCTGGCCGGCGTGGACCTCGAGGTCACTCCCGGCGAGGTCGTCCTCATCCAGGGACCGAACGGGGCGGGCAAGACCAGCCTGCTGCGGGCCTGCGCCGGGCTCCTGCCCGTGAGCTCGGGGCGGGCCGAGGTGCTGGGCGAGGATCTGGCCCGCCGCCAGAGGGCCGTGCGCCGGCGGGTGGCCCTGCTCGGCCACGCCACCTTCCTCTACGACGACCTTTCCGTGATCGACAACGTGCGCTTCGCGGTGAGGGCCGCCGGCGCTCCCGCCCGGGACCTGGGTGCGGCCCTGGCCCGGGTGGGCCTGGACGGCCGGCTGCCCAGGACGAGCGTGGGGCGGCTGTCCGCCGGCCAGCGTCGCCGGGTCGCCCTGGCCATCCTGCTGGCCCGTCGCCCCGAGCTGTGGCTGCTCGACGAGCCCCATGCCGGCCTGGACGCCTCGGGGCGGGACCTGGTGGACGAGATGGTGCGGGAGGCGGCGGCGGGGGGCAGCACGGTCCTGCTGGCTTCGCACGAGGCCGACCGGGCCCGGCCGTTGGCCAGCCGCCTGGTAGCCATGGCGGGGGGCCAGGTGCAGGGGGAGGAGCTGGTCCTCTGGGGCGGGAGCCCTCCCAACACCCCGGAGCGCGTCCATGTGGCGTGACGCCGCGCTGGTGGCGGGCAAGGACATCCGCGTCGAGCTGCGCTCCCGGGTGGCCACCAACCAGGTCCTGCCCTTCGCCCTGCTGGTGCTCATCCTGTTCGCTTTCGCCCTGGACCCCGACCGGGGCTTCCTCGGCCAGGCGGCGCCGGGGCTCTTCTGGGTGGCGGTGCTGTTCTCGGCCGTGCTGGCCGTCCAGCGCAGCTTCGCCATCGAGGCCTCCGACCACGCCCGGGAGGGGCTACGGCTGTCGGGCCTCGACCCGGCAGGCATCTTCCTCGGCAAGGCGGCAGCCGTGGCCGCCCAGCTCGGGGTGCTGGAGGCCGTGCTCACCGCCGGTGTGGTGGTGCTCTACGGTGCCCACCTCGAGGGCGCCCTCCTCCTGCTCGGGACGTGCCTGGCGGCCACGGTGGGCCTGGCCGCGGCAGGCACCGCCTACGGGGTCCTCGCCGCCAGCCTCCGGGTGCGGGAAACCCTGCTGCCGCTCCTGCTGCTGCCGGTGGTGGCCCCCGTCCTCCTGGGTGCCACCAAGGCCTGGGAGGCGGGCCTGGCCGGGCACCCGGCACAGGGTGATCCCTGGCTCCGGCTCCTGGCCGTCTTCGCCGTCGTCTACCTAGCCTTGGGGGTGCTGGCCTTCGGCCCCCTGCTGGAGGAATCATGATCATCACCAGGCGCCAGGCGCGCCGTCCCCTCACTTCCTCTTCTTCCCGCCGGCCGGGCTCGCTCGTCCGCACAGCCACGGGGGTGGTCGGCCTGGCCTCCGTGGCGGCCACGGTCTGGCTCGGGCTCTGGGTCACCCCCCCCAGCACGAACCTGGGCCAGCTGGTGCGCCTCTTGTACATCCACCCGCCCGTGGCCTGGGTGGCCTACCTGGCCTTTGGGGTGACCGCCGCCGCCAGCCTGCTCTACCTCTGGCGCCGGACCCGGTCCGTCGTCTGGGACCGCCTGGCAGCGGCGTCCGGTGAGGTGGGGGTGCTCTTCTGCGGGCTCACCCTGGTGTCGGGCTCGATATGGGGCAAGGCCACCTGGGGCGTGTGGTGGACCTGGGACGCCCGGCTCACCTCCACCGCGCTGCTGTTCGTCCTCTACCTCGGTTACCTTGCCCTGCGGCGGGTGCCCTCGGACCCCGGCACCAGGGCCAAGCGCTCGGCAGTGGCGGCCATCCTGGCCTTCGCCGACGTGCCCATCAGCTACCTGTCCGTCTACTGGTGGAAGACCCTGCACCAGACGGGCACCGTCTTGAACCCCCAGCGCCAGGTGCACGTTCACGGGCTGATGGCCTGGACCCTGCTCCTCGGGTTCTGTGCCTTCACCCTGGTCTACGCCTGGCTGGTGGCCCACCGCTACGCCGTGGAGGCCCTGGCCGAGCGCCAGCAGGGAGAGGGCCTGGCCCGGGCCCTAGCCGAGCGGCGGGCCGAAGGGAGGGCGGCATGAGCGGGCTCATCGATGCCGGCTACTCGGTGGTGCTGGTGAGCGTGGCCGCCTACTCCGCCGCCGTCGTCTACCGCCACCGCAGTTTGGCCCGGTCCCTGCCCCCGCCCACCCCGGACGCCGAGCCCGAGGAGGAGGGCGAGTGGCAGTAGCCTCGGCCCGCTCTCGTGGCCGCCTGGAGCACCCCCGCCGGCTCTGGGTGGTGGGGGTCATCATCGTGGCCGCCATCGGCTTCCTCCTGGCCAAGGGCCTGGGAAGCTCCATCAACTACTTCGAGACGGTGAACCAGGCCGTGGCCCTGCGGTCCAGCCTCGGTACGACCACCTTCCGCATGGAAGGGGTGGTGGTGAGGGGCACCGTGCACCAGACCTCCCGGGGAACGGACTTCTCCATGCGCAGCCACGGGGTCACGGTCCCCGTCGTGAACACGAGCAGCCCGCCCCAGCTCTTCGCGCCGGGGCGCGCCGTGGTGGTGGTCGGCCACTTCGCCCGGGGGACCGACAAGTTCCTCTCCAACGAGATCATGGTGAAGCACTCGGCCAACTACGTCGCCGCCCATCCCAACCGGGTGAAGCCCGGGGCCAACGGCTCATCGTGAACGAGGCTCTGGGGCGCAGCGCCGTCCTCCTGGGCTTCCTCGCTGCCCTGGCCGGCATGGGGGTGGTGGGCGTCGGGCTGGCCCGTCACAAGGCCTCCATCCTGCGTCAGGGAGGGCTGTACGCCGGCCTGATCCTGCTGGGGGCGCTGGTGGCGACGGGGGCCATGGAGCACGCCCTCATCACCCACGACTTCTCCCTCGCCTACGTGGCGGCCAACAACAGCCGGGAGACACCACTGCTCTTCAGCATCACCGGCATGTGGTCGGCCCTCCAGGGCTCCATACTGCTGTGGGCCCTGATCCTGGCCGGCTACGCGGCGGCCATGGGCTGGAAGTTCCGGCGCCGGGCGGGAGATCCCCTGGTGGGCTGGGCCACCTTCACCGTCTACGCCGTGGCGGCCTTCTTCTTCGGGCTGATGGTGGGCCCGGCCAACCCCTTCGCCCCCGTGAAGGGCCCCGTGCCGGTGGACGGCCCCGGCCCCAACCCGCTGCTGCAGAACAACCCCCTGGTCGTGATCCACCCGCCCATGCTGTACCTCGGGTTCGTAGGCTTCACGGTGCCTTTCGCCTTCGCCGTGGGGGCGCTCGTGACCGGGCGCCTGGGGGAGGGATGGCTGGTGGAGACCAGGCGGTGGACCCTGTTCGCCTGGGGCTTCCTCTCGGCGGGGATCGTGCTCGGGGCGTGGTGGTCCTACCAGGTCCTCGGTTGGGGCGGGTTCTGGGCGTGGGACCCGGTCGAGAACGCCGCCTTCCTTCCCTGGCTGACGGCCACCGCCTACCTGCACTCGGTGGTGGCCCAGGAGAGGAGGGGCTTGCTGCGGGTGTGGAACCTGTCCCTGGTCATGGCCACGTTCTGCCTGACCATCCTGGCCACCTTCCTCACCCGCTCGGGTGTGCTCCAATCCGTGCACGCCTTCTCCAACTCGAACCTGGGGCCCGTTCTCATCGGTTTCCTGGGGGTGGCTGTGGCGGCATCGGTGGGGCTCATCGGGTGGCGGGGGGACCGGTTGCGGGCTCCCGCCCGGGTCGATTCCGCCCTCTCCCGGGAGGGCGGCTTCCTTGTCAACAACCTGCTGTTCGCGGCCTTCGCCTTCGTGGTCCTGCTGGGCACGGTCTTCCCCCTGTTCGTGCAGGCCCTGGACAACCGGTCGCTCACGGTGGGACGACCCTATTTCGACACCATGACCACCCCCATAGGGCTGGCATTGCTGTTCTTCATGGCCATCGGGCCCGTCCTGTCCTGGAAGAGGTCCTCGCCGGCCGTCCTGGGGTCCCGCCTGGTGCTTCCTGCCTGGGCCGGGGTGCTCACCGTCCTGGGCTGCGCCCTGGCCGGCATCAGGGGCCTGGCACCGTTGCTGGCCTTCGGCCTGGGCGCCTTTGCCGCCACCACGGCCCTGCGCCAGCTCGCCCACTCCGTAAGGGCCCAGGCCACCAGCGGCCGGGGGCTGTGGCGGGCCCTCACGGGGCGGACCAACGGCGGGATGGTGGTCCATCTGGGGGTGGTGGTGATCGGGGTGGCCCTGGCCGCCAGCCTCTCCTTCGGCCACCGGACCCAGGTCCAGCTGTCCAGGGGCCGGCCCACCCGGGTGCTCGGTCACACCCTCACCTACCAGGGCACCCACACGAAGGTCACCCCGGCCCGCAGCGAGCTGGTCGCCGACGTGGCCGTGTCGGGCCGGGGGGTGCTGCGCCCCGGCATCAGCCAGTTCGGGACCGACGCCCAGGGGATCGGGTCGCCATCGGTCTCTCCCGGCTGGCGCTCCGACGTGTACCTCACCTTCGACGGCCCGGCCCAGCACAAGGGAGGGCCGGTCCTCATCGGTGTGATCGTCCAGCCCCTCGTCAGCTGGCTGTGGATCGGGGCCGCCATCGTGGTCCTCGGGACGGCGCTGGCAGCTGCCCCTCGCCGCTTGCAGGCGCCCCCCGGCCGACGCCGGGAGGAGCGGGCCCGGGACGCCTCTCCTGACCTGGCGCCGGGGTTGCCCGTTCCCGGCCGCCGGGGAGCGCCGGCGGGTGTTTCCGCCATGGCGGAGGCCCCAAGGACGGCGGAGGGCGGGGCGTGACCCGCATCCGCTGGATCGCTACCGGCGTGGGGGTGGTCGTCGTGGCCCTCATCGTGGTCTTCGCCGTGTCCCCCCCGGCGACCACGGTGGCCGACCGCACCCCGCTCATCGACAAGCCGGCCCCGGCCCTCGCCGGGCCCTCCCTCACCGGGGGAGGCCGGGTGAGCCTGGCCAGGATGAGGGGGAGCTTCGTCCTGGTGAACTTCTTCGCCCACTGGTGCGTCCCCTGCCAGCAGGAAGAGCCGCAGCTGGAAGCCTTCTGGCGCCAGCACCGCCGGTCCGGCGGGGTGGCCGTGCTCGGCGTGGTGCTGGAGGACCAGCCGGGCCCGGCGGCCAAGTGGGTCGAGGAGCACGGGGGGCGCTATCCGGTGCTGGCCGACCCCGAAGGGGACTACGCCTTCCGCTACGGGGTACGCAGCCCGCCCACGTCCTTCCTCATCAGCCCTAAGGGGCGGATCCTCTCCGAGATCGACGGCCCGGTGACGGTGAGCGGGCTGGACCGCCTGCTGGCCGTGGCCCGGGCCCGGGGGTACTGATGGCAATGAGGAGCATCGTCGCCCGCTGGAGCTGGGCCCTCCTCGGCGTCCTGCTGGTCCTCGGGCTGGTCATCGGGAGCGGCGTGCGCCTGGGTGGCCGGCCGCCCACCACCGCCCAGCGCATCTCCCAGCTGGACCACCTGATCGGCTGCCCCAGCTGTGCCGACCTGTCGGTGGCGGAGTCCAATGCCTCCACCGCCGTGGCCATCAGGCAGTTCGTGGCCAAGGAGGTGAGGGCAGGCAAGAGCGACACGGCCATCGAGAAGGCGGTGGAGTCCAGCTACGGCGCCGGGGTGATACTGCGGCCCCCTGCCACGGGGTTGGGCTTCCTCGTCTGGGTCCTCCCGGGAGCCTTGGTGGCGGCGGCAGCCGTGGTGCTGGTGGGGGTGTTCGGGCGGCGGCGCCGACGGGGCCGGTCAGGGGGTCCCGTGGTCAGCGACGAGGACCGGGAGCTGGTGGAGGCGGTGCTGCGCAGGTGAGAGGAGAGGCAAGGGTCTCGCCGGAGGCCCGGGAAGCGGCCCCTCGGGAGCGGGGGGGGTTGGCCCCCCGGGAGACAGGACAGCCCCTGGACGAGCTGGCCCTGCGGGAGGAGCGGGACGCGGCGCTGGCCGCCCTGCGGTCCCTGGAGCGCGACCACCGGGCCGGCGAGCTGGAGCAGGCCGACTACGAGGCCCTGCGCGAGGAGCAGACGGCGCGGGCGGCGGCGGCCATCCGGGCCCTGGCCGAGCTGCGGGCAGTGGGCGGCGGCAGCTCGTCGTCACCGGGGGACGTCGGGGATGAGGACCGGGCCGGGGGTGCTTCTCCGGCGCCGGGAGGCGGCGGCCCCCCGGCAGGCGGAGCTGCCTCCATGGGCGGCCCGGCCGGTCAGGTCCCCGTCCGGGGGGGCAGGCACCGGTCCACCTGGGTGGGTCTGGCCGCCATCGCCGCCTTCGTGGTGGCGGCGGGCCTGCTTCTCGGGCATTACCTGAGCGCCCGCCTGCCCACCCAGCAGGTCAGCGGGTCGGTCCAGGCTTCCACCCCGGCCAAGCAGCTGGCGGCCGAGCTGGTCGAGGGCCGCCTGCTGGCCAGCCAGGGCAAGGACGTGCAGGCCAGCAAGCTCTTCAGCCAGGTCCTCAAGTCCAACCCGGACCAGCCCGAGGCCCTCGCCTACCAGGGCTGGCTGCTGCGCAAGGCAGGGGTTGCGGACCACAAGCGCGCCCTCGTGAACAAGGGCCGCGACATGGTGGCCGAGGCCATCGCCATCGACCCCTCCTACCCCGACGCCCATGTGTTCATGGGGTACATGCTCCTCCAGGACGAGCACGACCCGGTGGACGCCGCGGCCCAGTTCGGCTTGTTCCTGAAGGATCGCCCGCCCCAGGCCCTGGTGGCCCGGGCCGCCTCCACCATGGCCCGGGCCTACCGGGAGGCCCACCAGCCGGTACCCGCCGAGGTCACCCGCCTGCTGCACAGGTGAGGTTCCCCGGGAGCCCGAGCGGCCCGCCCGGGCGTGCCCCGGGCAGGTCCCCCGGGCGTTGGGGCTGACCAGGGTCTCTACCCTGGGGGCCATGCAGAGCGAGAGTCCCCAGGTCGACAAGCGCAGCGAGCAGGAGTGGCGGGAGGTGCTGGGGGAGGAGCGCTTCCGGGTCCTCCGCCAGGGGGGCACCGAGCCGCCCTGGAGCGGTGAGTACGTGCACGTGGCGCCCGACGGCACTTACCGGTGCGCGGCGTGCGGGCAGGAGCTCTTCGACGCCTCGGCTCAGTTCGAGTCCCACTGCGGCTGGCCCAGCTTCACCCAGCCAGCGGCGGCAGGACGGGTGGAGCTGGTCCCCGACACCAGCCACGGCATGGTGCGCACTGAGGTGCGGTGCCGGCGGTGCGGGTCCCATCTGGGCCATGTCTTCGACGACGGCCCCGCTCCGACCGGCGAGCGCTGGTGCATCAACTCCCTGGCGCTCCGGCACCAGCCGGCCGCCGACCGGTAGCCGGCCGCCACCTGCCCGTCAGCCAGCCCGGAGGTCGCCGGGCCGAGGGCCCTGCTCGGGCCTGTCCAGGTGACCCTGCCCTCAGGGCGAAGCCCCCGGGCCTCTCAGTGACCGGGGTGGCTGCTGGCGCCGGGGTGGCTGCTGGCGCTGGGGTGGCTGGCCTGAGGGCTCGACCCCGGGGCGGTGGTGGAAGGGGATGGAGCCGAGGTCGTGGTGGTGGAGGACGCCTTCCCGTGCTGGCCCGCCTGGCTCTTGCCGCCCGAGGCGAAGGTGGAGATGACCGCCCCCTTGTCCACCCCGGTGGCCGGGGTGGTGCGAGCCAGGTTGGAGACCTGGCTGCCCTTGGTGGTGGTGGAGGTGGTGGCACGGGTGGAGCCCTGGGGCACCTGGGTCGTGGTCTGCTGGCCAGCCCGGCCGGAGGGCACCCGGATGCCGAGCGAGGAGAAGACGTCGTGGGCCGCGTGCTGGGCCCCGGGGGGGAGGGCGCCGGTGGCCGCCGCTGCCACCCCGCCTGTCAGCGCCATCGCGCCTGTGATGCCCGACAACAGGGCCTTTGCTCCCAGCGCCTTACCTATCATTTTCTGCCTTGGCCTTTCCCGATGGGCCCGGGCGGTCAGGGCGGCCCTCGCCGCCACCTGCCGCCCCAGGGCCAGCTCGTCTTCCGTCACGTCGGACCTGAGAGCGGAGAGCAGGCTGAACAGGGCCCCCGGTCCCGGACTCCCGTCCCCCGGCTCGTGCCAGCTAAGGTCCATGACGACCTACCATCGCCGGCCAGCCCCGTTCCGTTACACCCTGCCTGCCGCCGTCGGCCAGGGCCGCGGCCAGCCGCTCGAGCCCCCTGTGGGTGAGGGCCCGTACCGCGCCTTCTGAGCGGTCCATGACCGCCGCCGCCTCGGCGACCGAGAGGTCGGCCACGAACCTCAGCAGCACAGCCTCGGCTTGATCGGGGGCCAGGGTGGTCCGCACGAACCGGATGGCCCCCTGCACGTCCCCGGGCTCCGGGGCGGCCACGATCGTCTCCGCCACGAGCTGCTCTGGTATCGGCCGGCGACCGGCGCGCCGCCAGGCGTCCGTCCGCCGGCGCCGGGCCGTGGCGAAGGCCCAGGCCCGGAGCTCGTCCTCGCCTCCGGTGAAGCGAGCGATTCCCCTCGCCAGCTCCTCCCACACCTCGGCGGCGGTGTCCTCGGGCGACGGAGCCCCCGTGGCCGAGAGGTAGCGCAGCAACCCCGGGCCCAACCGCCGGTACAGCTCGGCCCAGGCTCCCTCCTCTCCTTGCTTGGCCCTGGCGAGGAGGACCTCGAACGCCCGGGAGGGGGGCGAACGCCGTGGTCGCCGGCTGTGCACGCCTCCATTATCGACAAATGGTCACGCTGGCTTCACTTCCTGCCAGGACGGCGCCGTGCGGACCAGCCCATGGCCCCCGTGGGAAGGGCGACGAGGAGGGCCGGGTCGCTGCCGGCTCAGACGACGGCGGCGCAGGCCTCGTCCCCCCGGGCCCGGGAGGACATGGTCACGGGGATGCTCGTCCCGTACAGGCCGGCCAGCATCCCCCGCACCATGCCGCGGTCCACGGCGCACAGGACCGGGTGGACGGCAGCCGTGTCGCCGAAGGGGCACTGTTCGGCCACGACGGCCAACGAGGTGTCCCTGGCCTCGGCATGAGCGGCAAAGCCGTGGGCGGTGAGGGCATCGGCCACGGTGTGCAGGGCGGAGCGCAGGGAGCGCTGGCCGTCTCCCGGCGCCAGCTGGGCCGCCAGGGACCGGCCGTAGGCCTCCCCCACCTCCTCCGCCATGCACTCGGCGGCGGCGGGGTCCAGGAGGCGCAGGGCTCCGCCGAGCAGCATGACGAGCAGGTCGTCCCGGCGGGGAGGGAAGGCCAGGGGACGGGCCTGGTCCAGGCCCGAGGGGGAGCGGTAGCGCTTGGAGGGGCGGCCGGCGGCACGGCGGTCGGCGCCCTCCTCGGCTGCGCCCGCGGGGCCGGGCCGTGCCACCACCACCTCCAGGTACCCCCCGGCGGCCAGCTTGTCCAGGTGGTGCCGGGCCACGTTGGGGTGGAGGGCGAAGCGTTCCGCCACCTCGGCTGCCGTGACCCCCTCGCTGTCCCGCACGTGCAGGTATATCTCCCTTCGGGTGGGATCCCCGAAGGCGGAGGTCACCGCAGCCACCATGGCCGAGAACTCTGCGGCGTCCACCGGATGCCCGGCCACACCGTCCACGGCGGTATTCTACCTATCGCAGTAGGGGAAATGTTCCGCTGCCGGTTCCCAGCCCGCCCTCCGGGCAGGCCGCCCCCTCATCGTGCCAGGAGGTGCCATGTCCCTGTCCGAGTCCGAGGTCATCGAGGCTCTCCGGGACGTGAAGGACCCCGAGCTGGAGAGGGGGCTGGTGGAGCTGGACCTGGTGGGGGCGGTTCGTACCAGGTGGGCAGGCCGGGTCAGCGTCACGGTGGCCAGGGCCGCCCCCTCTCACCCCCAGCAGGCCGAGCTGGTACGCCGGGTCGAGGAGGCTCTCCGGCGCCTGCCCGGGGTGAAGGAGGTGACGGTGAGCCTGGCGGACCTGGACGAGGCCGAGGCCAAGGCCCTGGCCCAGAGGCTGCGCTCGAGGGATGGCGGGGGACAGGGCGCCGTCCCCATCATGCGTCCCGGATCTCGCACCCGGGTCCTCGGGATCGCCTCGGGCAAGGGCGGGGTGGGCAAGAGCTCGGTATCGGTCAACCTGGCGATAGCCCTGCATCGTCTCGGGCGCTCGGTGGCCATCCTGGACTCCGACGTCTACGGCTTCTCCATCCCCCGGATGCTGGGCGTGGAGCGCCCGCCCATGGTGGTGGGAGATGTGGTCGTGCCGCCTCTCGTCCACGGCGTGCGGTGCCTGTCGACCGGCTTCTTCGTCGAGGACGACACGCCCGTGATCTGGCGGGGCCCCATGCTGCACAAGGCGCTGGAGCAGTTCCTCGTGGATGCGTACTGGGGCGACCCCGACATCATGGTGGTGGACATGCCCCCTGGCACCGGGGACGTCGCCCTCTCCCTGGCCCAGTACCTGCCCAGGTCCGAGGTGTTCGTGGTGACGACCCCCCAGGCCGCGGCCCAGCGGGTGGCCCAGCGCAGCGCCTACATGGCGCGCAAGCTCAAGCTGCCGGTGCGGGGGGTGATAGAGAACATGTCCTGGTTCACGGGCGACGACGGGCGGAGGTACGAGATATTCGGCTCCGGTGGCGGGCAGGCCATCGCCGACGCCCTCGGGGTCCCCCTGGTGGGCCAGGTCCCGCTCGTCCCGGCCCTGCGGGTCGGGGGGGACCAGGGCCTGCCCGTGACCGTCAGCCACCCCGCCGGGGAAGCGGCGCAGGCCTTCGACGCCCTGGCCCGGGCCATCGATGCCATGGGGCCGGCCCGGGTCTACCGGCGGGAGCTGACGGTCCGGAGCTGACCCCCTGCTCCTCCCGGGCCCCGCTCACTTGTAGGGTGCGGGGCCATGTCGCGTCCCGCACCCCCGACGACCGAAAGGAGGTTGGGGACCCAGGCCCGCTGCGTGGCCAGGCACCCCTGACGATCAATGGCAGGTGGACGGCAGTGGACCCTGGCGGCCGACGTGGGCGGGACCAACATGCGGGTGGCCCTGGTGGACGGCTCGGGCCGGGTGGCCGGCCGGCGGGAGGCGGCCACGCCCCACGCTGATCCCGAGCCACTGGCCCTGGTGGAGCTGATGCGCCAGCAGCTCGCTTCCGCACCGGCGGCCCGGGCCGTGGTGGGCATGCCCGGCCCGGTGGACTACCAGGCCGGCCGCCTCTACGCCGCCCCCCATCTGCCCCCCAGCTGGCTGCCCCATCTCACCGAGGAGAGGCTCTCCGAGGCGCTGGGGCTCCCCGTCTCCCTGGCCAATGACGCCGACCTGGCTGCCGTGGGTGAGGCCTACTTCGGAGCGGGGCGGGACTTCGCCGACGTCGCCTATGTCACCATATCCACCGGCATCGGCGCCGGCGTGGTGCTCGGTGGCCGGCTGGTGCACGGCCGGCGCTCGATGGCCGAGGTGGGCCACACGGTGATCGACCTGGCCGCCTTCCGCGCCGGTGAGCCGGCCACCTTCGAGGAGCTGGCTTCGGGGACGGCCCTGGCCCGGCTGGCCCAGGCCGGTGGCATCGTGGGGGGTGGGGCGGGCCTGGAGAGGCTGGTGGCAGCAGGTGACGAGGGGGCCACCGCCATCTGGGAGTTGGTGCTGGAGGCAATCGGGGTAGGGCTGGGGAACGTGGTGGAGGTCTTCTCGCCCGACGTGATCGTGGTGGGGGGAGGGGTGGGGCTCTCGGGCCCCGGCCTGCTGGAGCCCGTGCGCCAGCACCTAGCCCGTCACCGGGGGCCCGCCATGCGAAGCGATCTCAAGGTGGTGCGGGCCGCGCTGGGGGACGACGCCGGCCTGGCCGGAGCGGCCGGGTGGGCCAGGGCCTTCGAGCCCAGGGTGGCCAGCCGTGCCGGGTGAGGCGCCGGGCGGGGTGGACCTCCCCCGGGTGGTGCTCGTCCGCCACGGCCAGACGGAGTGGAGCCGGACCCACCGCCACACCAGCATCACCGACCTGCCCCTGGAGCCTGAGGGGGAGGAGGAGGCCCGACGCCTGGCGCCCGTGCTGGCCGGCACCAGCTGGACCCGGGTCCTGGCCAGCCCCTTGCGGAGGGCGCTCGAAACTTGCCGGCTGGCCGGCCTGGGGGACCGGGCCGAGACGTGCTCGGACCTGGTCGAGTGGCGCTACGGCGACTACGAGGGCCTTACCACGCCCGAGATCCAAGGGCAGCGCCCCGGCTGGCGGCTGTGGACCGACGGGGCGCCAGGGGGGGAGGCACCGGCCGAGGTGGCGGCCCGGGTGGACCGGGTGATCGCCTCCATCCGCAGGGAGACCGGGACCGTGGCCGTCTTCGCCCACGGCCACATCCTGCGGGTGCTGGCGGCCCGGTGGGTGGGGCTGGGGCCCGAAGGGGGCGCCTACCTGGCCCTCGGTGCCGGCCGGCTGTCCCGGCTGGGGTGGGAGCATCAGGAGCCGGTAGTGGAGCTGTGGAACTCCTCCCGGCTCGGGTGACAGGGCCCCTGCCGGTCCCGGCCAGGGCGGGACGGCGGTGTCGTCCCCGGTCCGTGGCGGGCCGGCTCAGGGGGCCGGGGCCACGAAGATGCAGAAGGGGTGGCCGGCGGGATCAGCGTAGACCCGCAGCGGCTCCTCGGGGTCGTCGAAGCGGTCCAGCAGCAGCCGGGCCCCGAGCCCCAGGGCCCGCTCGTGGTGAGCGAGCAGGGCCTCGGTGCTGGGGACCGTCAGGTCCAGGTGCATCATCTGGGGCCGGGGACCATGGGGCCAGGTGGGCTCGGGCAGCTCGGCCACCTGCTGGAAGGCGAGCCTCGGGCTGCCTTCGCCGTCCACCAGCACCAGCCAGTCCTCTCGGGGGTCGGGCTCGCCGGGAGGGGGCGGCTCGTCGCCGTCCCGGTAGCGGAGGCCGAGGAGCTCGCGGTAGAAGTTCGCCAGGGCCCGGGCGTCGGTGCCATCGATGACGACCTGGCGCAGGAGGAGGGGTTCGAGTCCCATGGAGGCCCTTCCTAGGCCATGGACTTGGCCCCGTCCAGGGCCTCCCGGATGATGTCGGCATGGCCGGCGTGCTGGGCCGTCTCGGCGATGATGTGGAGCAGCACCCGGCGGGCGGACCAACGCGTCCCAGGGGCGAACCAGGGGGCCGGCGGCAGCTCCTGGGAGTGGTTCAGGTCCTCCAGGCCCGACACCACCTGGGCCGTCCGGGCAGCGACCTCCTCGTAGCCGTTGAGGATGCCGGCCAGGGTCTCTCCTTCGAGCATGCGGAAGCTGCGGGCATGGCTCTCCCGGGCCTCCTCGTCCATGGGCCCCATGGCGCCCGGGCCCTCGAGGATGAAGCGGACCCACCACCCCTCCACCGAGGCCACGTGCTTGATGATGCCCCCCAGGCACAGCTCGCTCACCGTCGTCCTGCGGGAGGCCTGCTCGTCGTCCAGGTCCCTCACGGTGCGGCGCAGCGCGGAGCGCTGCATGGCCAGCGTTCCGAGCAGGTCGCCAGTCTCGCTGCTCATCCCGGCCCCCCTCTCGTGTCGGTGGCCGCCAGGCTAGCTCCCTTGGGGACCCGGGGTCGGGACCGGGCGAGGCCGGCCGCCACTGCCACCGCCCCGGCTCCGGCCAGGATGGCCACCGTGACGAGGTTGCCGGCATGCACCAGCTTGAGCCCGGAACCGAGCAGCACCACGGCGATGGCGGGCCGCAGCCAGCGGGTGGTGGACCGGGCGGAGAGGCGGGAGCCGGCGTAGACGGCCGGGACCGCCCCGATGACCAGGCTCAGCGTGACCCCGGGGTGCACGTGGCCGAAGAGCGCCTGGCCCAGGGCCGCCGCTGCCACCAGGGGCACCGACTGGACCAGGTCGGTGCCCACCAGCCGGCGTCCCGAGAGGGAGGGGTAGAGGAGCATGAGGGCCACGATCATGAGGGAGCCGGAGCCCACCGAGGTCATGCCCACGATCAGCCCGCCAACCGCCCCCACGACCAGGGTGGGGGCGGGCTTGACCCGGACCTCTCTCTCGTGGCCGGGGTGGGGAGGGGGCCCATGCCGGTGCTCCATCCAGGCCCGCACCCCCATGGCGGAGACGGCCAGGAGCAGGGCGGCGCCGAGGGCCGACCTGAGGGCGTCCTGGACAGTGGGGCCGCTGGCCGCCGTTCGCAGGACCACGGCGCCGGCAAAGGCTGCCGGCACCGATCCGGCGCAAAGCCAGGCGGCGATGCGCAGGTGGGCCGTACGCCTGCGCAGGTGGACCAGGCTGCCCACGGGCTTCATGACCACGGAGGCCACGAGGTCGCTGGAGATGGCGGCGAGCGGGGTCACCCCGAACAGCAGGACCAGGACCGGGGTCATGAGCGCCCCCCCGCCCATGCCGGTGAGGCCCACGGCCAGCCCGACGATGGCCCCCGCCAGGACGATGTACCAATCGACGTGCAATGCCCCCCCTTTAGAGGTAAGTCTAGTGAGATACTAGACTATCCGCTCCGAAGGTTCCTCTCCTTCGGGCCTGTCGCTTGACCCGTGGCCGGTCAGTGCGGCCGCCAGGCCTCCTCGTCCCGGGTACGGGCCAGCACCGGCTCGGGCAGCCGGTTGGCCGCCAGGTCGGCCACCGTCACGGCTTCCAGGACCTCTCGCAGGCTGGCCCGCACCGCCACCCACACCAGCCGGAGGCCAGCCGCCGCCCCGGGGTAGCTCACCGCCTCCGGGCGGATCCCCTGGATGCTCGCCAGCGGGCCGTCCACCACCCTGACTACCTCGGCCAGGGTGATCGTCCCGGCCGGCCGAGCCAGCTGCCATCCCCCCTCCTGGCCTCGCACGCTCGCCACGATCCCGGCGCGGCGCAGGTCCCCCAGGATGGCGCGCAGGAAGTTGCGGGGGATGCCCTGGGCGGTGGCGATCTCCTCCGCCGTGATGGGCTGGTCCCCGGCCCCGGCGGCGATCTCGGCCACGGCCCGCAGGGCGTAGTCGGTCGTCGCCGAGATGCGCATCCCCCAGTTTGGCCCAAGCCGCCGGAGCGGGAGCAGTTCCTCACCGCCGGCCATTGCGGCACGGCCTTGGGGGCAGGGCCTCAGGTGGCGATGGCCACCGCCTCGATCACCACCTCGGTGCCCAGCACCCGGTACACCAAGGTGCAGGAGCCCTGGTGGGCAAGGTGACGCTCCCCCTCGGTGGTAGCCCCGGGCCCCGGGACACCTGCGGCCCGGTGTCCCAGGAGCCCGTAGGCCGCCTCCACCACGCCGGCGGAGGCCGGGCGGTCGGTGCGGGCCAGGCGGTCCAGGTACCTCACCGCCGGACCGCTCCAGGCCAGCCGTGAGGTGGAACGCACATCCAGCTCGCCTGCCCAGCGGACCCGGGCCTGGGGGGCGCTCAGGACCACACGGGCTGGCACCGTCTCCCCGCTCAGCTGGGCGGCCAGCACGGGGTGGGTGAAGGCGGCCTGCCCTTCACCCACGGCCTGCCCGTCGTCGGTTCGCTGCGGGCCTACCACCATGACAGGTCGGACTCCTGAGGGCCGGCCTTGGTTCCCGGTCAGGGGGAGGGCGAAGAGGGATCAGGTGATTTCGCCCTCAGCACCGGTGAGCCCCAGCGACCGGTCGGGTCACATCCACCGGCTGGGCCGCCGGCGCTGAGCCTCCCGCCAGGCCCCGGGCAGACGCCGCTCCGCCACATGAGCCGCGGCCCGCTGCATGCCGGCCAGCAGGCCGTAGGCGAAGGCGGCATCGTCACCAGCGGACTCGGCCTGGTGGCGCAGGAAGCCCTCAGCCACCACGGCGTCGTGGTGCCCGCCCAGGACGTCCTGAATGGCCGCCAGGGCCCTCACGTAGCGGCGGGCGGGCCCGTCCCAGGCCGCCTCCAGGGCCTCGACCCCGTACCGGGCTCTCTTGGCCGCCTTGCGGGCAGTGTGGAGGCCCTGGTCGCGCTCCGTGCCCGGGGGGGCAGCCAGGGCCCGATCGACCCGGCGCGACAGCCGGCGGTGGTCCCTGCGCACGAGCGGGGGGAGGACGGCCGCGGCTGGCAAGGAGGCATCCCCGGCCCAAGGCGGGTCGGCCGCCAGGTTGTCCAGCTGCTCGAGCAGGCGGGCACAGCGGCCATCTCCGAGGGCGGCGAGCGCCTCCTGGCGGGACACCGCTATACGGGCACCCAGCAGGCTCTCCAGGCCCCGGTGCACGGCAGCAGGCACCTGGCTGTCGACCAGGGTGGTGAGCTGGTGGCGCAGGCGCTCCAGGAGGACCTCCTGGTCCCGGACCGGGCCCAGCACTCCGGCCAGCCGCCTCAGCTCGGGCTCGAGGCGGGCCGCTGTCCCCGGCTCCAGCAGTGACCCGAAGGTGCGCAGGAGGGACCGCAGCCGGCGGGTGGCCACCCTCATGCGGTGCACGGCCTCGTCCGGCCCGGCACCGTCCCCCGCTCCCGGGCCACGGGCCACCTCGTCCCGCCGCAGGGCGACCTCCCCGGCCAGCCACTGCAGCCGGCGCCCCACCAGCTCAGCGGCCGGGGACGTGGGCCGGATGCCGGTGGCGCCGGCGGCCCCCGCCGATGGGCCCTTGGACGAGGCCACCCTCGTACCGTAATGCGCCGTCCGGCTCGGCCTCGTCCGGCACCAGGCCGGACCAGTCCCTCTCTAGGAGTCCTGGCCCTCTCTGGGAGGGGTGGAGGGGCCCGGAGACTGCAGGTCCGGCCTCACCGCTTCACCACAGATAGCCCCCCTTGCACCACTCAGGGTCTGCAACTAGCCTCGAATTGCCCCCCCTCACCACGGCGGAAGGAAGGGAGAGGACAGGCGGCACGGCACCAGAGTTCAGGCGGGACCCGGAGGTCGATCCGGCGCGCCCTGGCCGGGCTGGGGCTCCTGGTGGCTCTGGTCCTGCCGGTGGCGGCGCCGGCCGCTCCTGCCGCGGCCATAGGCCAGTCAACCGCCCTGGGGGGCGGGTTCGACGCCTGCGCCGCTCCCTCCACCAAGGTCATGAAGGCCTGGTGGAGCCCGAGCCCGTACTGGTGGATCGGCATCTACATAGGTGGCAACGAGCGGGCGTGCCGCCAGCGGAACCTGACCGCTTCATGGGTACGCACGACGTCGTCGATCGGCTGGGGCTTCGAGCCCCTCCGGGTGGGGGCCCAGATGAGCTCGGCCAACGGGTGCAGCTCGATCGACTTCTGGAACTACATATCCCGTGACCTGTCACGGGCGTGGGGGCAGGGCTGGTACTCGGCCCAGCAAGCGGTCTCCGAGGCCCGTGACCTTGGCTTCGGGCGTGGTTCCATCATCTACTACGACCTGGAGGCCTACTCGACGGGCAAGCCGGGCTGCGTGGCGGCCGCCGACAACTTCGTCCGGGGATGGGTCCGGGGACTGCACTACCAGGGTTATCACGCCGGCGTGTACGGCGGCTCCTGTGGGTCGGACTTCAACTCCCTCGCCCACCTGGGCTCGGGCCGGGTCCCCGACGCCATCAACGGAGCGGCCTGGGACGGCAACCCCCACACCGGTGACCTGCCCTGTGTGTCAAGCCGGTTCTGGGTCAACTCGCAACGACTGAAGCAGTACAAGGGCAGCCACAACGAAACCCATGGGGGCTACAAGCTGAACATCGACTCCGATTGCGCCGACGGGCCCATCGAGGACGCCCATGTGGTGAACGACGCCGGGGACGGGTGCTCCTGGAGCAGCAGCTCGTCCGCCACGTCGGCTGCCATGCCTGCTCCCAGCAGCGCCACCACCTGTGCTGCCGGCCAGCTGGGCCTGGCCCGCCTCCGCACCGGGCTGGCCGGCACCACCGTCTACTACACGGTGGTCCTGCGCAACCGGTCGTCCTCACCCTGCCGTCTTGCCGGCTACCCAGGTGTCCAGCTGCGGGCCTCCCGGGGGCTGCCCATGGCGACCCACGCCCAGCCCGGGGCGGCCGGCCTGGCCCAACCGGCTCCTGGCAGTGCCGTCGAGCTGGCCCCAGGGGCTGAGGCCAGTGCCACCCTCAGCTTCTACAGCGACTCGGCCGACCCGGCTGCCTGCCCGCCGGCCCAAGGGTTCACCTTGGCCACCGGCAACGGAGGGGGGGTGGTGGTGCCCGTACCGCTCGACCCTTGCGGAGGGACGGTGGGCGTGACGCCTTTTGTGGCGGGGGCGAGCCCACCCGGCTGAGGCGCGGGCCAAGGCTCCTCGTGACGAAGACGGGCCGAGTGGCCAGGGGACATGGTGGGCGGGGTCGACGCTCGGTACGCGCAGGCTGACGTTCCCGATTCCGCTGAGGGCGTACCCACATCGTGGCCGAGGGCGGAGAGGTGGTCCCCGATGCGAGAGGCGATCGGCTTGCTGTTCTTGCGTTCGGGGTACGCGAGCCCAGCCTGTCCATGATGAGCTGGGTGCCGGTGGCCAGCCCGGGGCCTCGAGCGATGTCCTCCACCCGGCCGACGAGCTTCTCGGCGGCTCCAGGTCCACGTGGCCGAGAAGCGACGAGGACCCTGGGTGCTGGCACCGCTCGGAGCACCGGTCCCGCTGTCCGATGGCCTGGAGTCGTCGTGGCCGACTAGTGGGTCGCTCCGGAGCGATGTGGCGCTCCCCGCCACAGGGATGAGGGAAGCCTCTTGACCCACGCCCGCGTCTCAGACCCTGATCTTTCAGCGGGCCGTCTGTGTCCCCGAAATTGTCGCTTGAACTACTGCCCGACGGGCGCCATGCGAGAGGCAGGCCGTGATAGAGCGCCAACGAGCTCGGGTGGGGAGACATCGAGGTCGGTCTCGGCCGTTCCGGGCCAATCCTGGGCGCGGTCGACTACGTCCTGCCGCCGAGAGGCGCGCCTCGGCCCCAGGGAGGGAGGTCAGGCGAAGGTGGGTAACGCCTGCAGGCGGCCGAGGGCGGCGATGAAGGCCGAGGCGTGGGCGTAGGCCCGGGGCAGGCGCAGGTGCACCCGCCTGGCTCTGTGCACCACCCGGGCGGCCACGTTGAAGAACAAGAGCCGTAGCCGCTTGCCCCGGCAGGTGGCGAGCTCGGCCGGCAGGGCCAGGGCTCGGATCCAGCGGGCCACGTTGTAGGCCAGGGCCGAGGCCTGCCACCACAGCCAGTTGGCGAAGAAGCTCTGCAACGGGGCGTGGCAGAGACCGAAGTCGTGCTTGAGCTGACGGATCGCTTCCTCTGGGGCGCCGCCCCGGAGGCGGTGGTGGTGCTCCACCGAGGCCAGGTCGGCCAGCATGGGCGGGATGTTGGTGATGAGGGCGTGGAACCGCCAGCCAGCAAGGTCGTGGAAGGCCAGCTGATCGCCGGGCTTGGTGCGTTGGCGCCGCACGATGAGGCGCAGCGTGCGCCCGGCGAAGGAGAAGATGGTCTCGGCCAGCTCCGATCCCTTCCTCCCCTCGTCGCCGAGGGCGGGAACCCAGGTGGTGGTCTGGTCCATCACCAGGGCCTGGATGGCCCCCACCACGTTGGCGCGCTGAGGGGCTGTGATGGTGAAGGCGGCGTCGTGGCGCTCGGCGGCCTCGATGACCTCCCCCTGGTAGCCGGCCGAGTCGACCCTGAGCCACAGCTGGTAGCGGTCCCTCGCCTGGGCGGGGATGGCCGCCACGCACTCGTCCACGAAGCGCCCGAGGGCACGGCCGGCATGGGCGTTGCCGGCCCTGGCCCGCAGGGCGAGGACGTCGCCGGTCTCCCCGCACACCCCCACCATGGGGCTCATGCCCACCTCGTGCTTGTAGGAGAAGGTCGATCCCTCCTTTTCCTTGCCGTAGGTGGGGATCCAGGTGGCGTCGGGGTCGATGGTCAAGAGGCCCGGGTCCGGGGCCGCCCCCATAGCCCAGGCCTGACGGATCATGGCCCGGTTGACCGCTGCCGCTTTCTGCACCCGGCCCAGGTCGGCGCCGGCCAGGAAGCGCCACAGCGTGGGGCTGGAGGGGAGGCGATGGCCGCCCCGCAGCTCGCAGGTGGCGGCGTCGGCCAGGAGGGAGCGGTCCGACACGAAGTCGCCCCCGGCCAGCTGGGTCTCCACCACGGCCCTATAGCACTCGCCCCCCGAGTAGCCCCCCGGCCCGATGGGGCGAAGCTCCCTGCGGTCGGCTTCGTCCACCACTCCCAGGTGATCCAGCAGCTGTCAGCCGAGGAGGACGGCGAGGCCGGGGTCGGGGCCACGGGCCCTGGCGGCGAGGTAGGAGATGGCGTCGACACCGTTCTTTCTGGCCGTGGCGATGACGCTGGTGATGATCCCCTGGGTGCGGGCCCCTCGCCAGGTGCGGTTGCCGCCCCAGGTTTTCCGGTTGACCACGCAGGGCCGAAGGGCCGTCTCGCCCCTCCAGTTGGTGGCATCGACACCGTCTCTGAGCAGGTAGGTGGACAGGGCGGGGGACTCGTTGGCCAGGTGGGCGAGGAGGCGACGGTTGGCGTCGTGGTGCTGGGGCTGAGCGCACAGCTCGGTCACGCGCTCGGCCGGGGCGGCGGCGGCCTCCCGGCGTTTCGGAGGAGGCAGCTCCCTGGCCTTCTGCCCCTCCAGCAGTATGGCCTTGACCTCGGCCGGGACGGCCCGTGCCCACCTGGGCAGGACGGCCTCCATCTCGACACAGCGCCGGAGAAAGTGAGCAGTGCAGGTTTGATGCGTGGCCGTTTCGTACTGTCGGTAGATGACGTAGCCGTCCCTCACCAGCACGCCCTCGTAGGAGGCCCCGATCACCTCGGTGGCCTGCTCGAAGCCACGGCCGTCTGCCACCCAGGCAAGCGTGATGGTGTCGGTGGCCGCCGAGATGGCCAAGGATCTCCGTACAGCGACGGAAGCTGAGCCCCATCCCGTAGTGCAAGAAGGACGCCCAGGACTTGGCTACCGGCCCGACTCCCGACGCCGCCGCCCCGAGGGCGTCGGAGGTCTGCTTGTCATGGCGGCCCTGGACCTGGCGCCTGCAGTCGGCGCAGTGGC